>Ga0075364_10002634_pt1 | contig 10082 bp, 14 predicted proteins | sample EndMetdeltDD1764_FD_71517 | JGI IMG/M metagenome (GOLD analysis project Ga0075364, IMG submission 71517) | Populus endosphere microbial communities from Tennessee, USA - Endosphere MetaG P. deltoides DD176-4 | ecosystem: Host-associated > Plants > Roots > Endosphere | place: USA: Tennessee...
ACACCTCGAGGTTGCCAGCCCAGACCAGCGTGCGCGTCCCTACTAGGGACGTTTCGCCAAAAGGTCAAATCTCAGGTCGATTTGAGAGGTGCCTTGTCATCGATCAGCGCAGCCTGCAAAACCTTCGGAATGTTCAAAACGTCCCTAGTAGGGACGCTCTGGTCAGGCTTCAGGTGTGGCTTGCAAAGCGAAAAACTTAGACAGCTCGTTGGCCTTTCGAGCCTTCTCGGCTTTCACGTAGATAGCCGTCGTGGTCGCCGAGGCATGTCCCAACACGCCTTGGGCGACATCGATAGGCACGTCGCCGGCGGTCACCTGGGTGGCGAAAGTATGACGCAAGGCATGGGGTGCAGCGTTGGACAGCAGCTTCCGTTCGTCTTCTGAGAGCGGAACCTGCTCATCGTTGGCGAGCCGGATGAGGGTTGATTTGACGACTTGGTAGAGCCCGTCGGGCGAGAAGCCATTACCCGTGAGCTCGGTTGAACCTGGTTCCTTCAAGTGCTTAAGCTGTGCTGAGGGAGTGGTAGGAATGATGACTGGGGAGATCAAAGCCATATCCCCGTTCGAGGCCGATCTGAAGTCGTGACCGCGGTCCGCCCAGTGGCTTTCAATAACATCCACTACGTACGCGGGCAAGAACACGGTGCGCCACTTCCTACCCTTTCCCAGCACGGAAAGCTCCCACATCGTGACGGCGGGATTTAGCTTACCTGTCGGCTTCAGGATGGATAGCTTGCTACGCATAGCGTTTGCCGCTTCTTCACGACGAATGCCCGTGGCACCCATTAACTCGATCGCGGCGTGCGCAAGTCGATACTGGGCTTTCTCCTGTGGAGACTCAGCTTCGTTCACGGCTCGAGCTAAGATCCCGGCGGGTCCGATAAGCTTGGACCACAGGTCACTGGGAAGGGCCTTATCGATATCCATGTCGTACTCACGGACATCTACCGAAGGGTCAGCAACGGTCACCCAAGGATTGCCACCAAGGTACCGGACGTCAGCCAACCAGTGGAAGAAAGCGCGCAGGACCAGGACAGCATAGCGCTGGGACTCGGCTGACAGAGCTTTCTCGAAGGGACGCCAACGTGGTGACGATCGAGGCACCTTGGGCCCCATCCATGCAGGATCAGGCGATTTCAAGAAGTCTTTGTATGCTTCGCAGTCATCGGTCAATGCGCTGGACAGAGGGATCTTCCGGTACAGCACACACCAAAGCAGATAGCGTTCAAGTTCCTTGCGGTAGGCGCGTAGCGTCTGTGCCTTGCCCACATCGCGGTACCGATATAGATAAGCTTGTATCGCTTGGAGGTCGTTACGGGCCTGAATCTGAACGAATGCGTGGTTCCTGTTTTTGCCACTGCTGCCATCAAGTTCTGAGGCAACGTTGGAAATACGCTCGAGCGGTACCAATCCAGATCGACCGCTGAGCTGGACCTGGCCTTCAGGGACCCGTTCAACCGGCTTCATGAGCTGGCCCAGCGTATCGGCGTTTTTGATGAGCCACCGCTCAAGGGACTTTGCCTTTCTTTCCCCTATCCGCGGCACCGGCCTGAACCAGCCGTCTCCCCGAGCTTCTATGGTTCGCTTCAGGTCGGCAACTGTGACGATTCCCTCAACCGCCAACGCCTTGCTGACCAAGGGCCGAAGCCAGACTCCGAGCGAGTCCTCCAGGCGAGGTGCAGCCTGGTCTTTCTCACCAGCTTGGATCAGGTAATTGACGGTGCTGGCTGGCCATGAATTGAAGGTGCGAGCGTCCTCCAGGTTCTTCGATATGTGGGGGTTATTTAGGCGCGCACGCTCTATGAGCTGGTCGCGTAGACCGTTGAGCCACGCCTCGAGTTGGGCGTCGGTCTCTATGCCCCTCTCTTCGAGAGTCTGTTCCGAGAACAAACGATCCCGGATCATGGCTGTCGGGATTTTGTTGAATCGATAGCGAAGAGCGGCAAAGTCCAGCCGGGTATACCTGCGGACTGGTGCGTCGACCTGGTCGTGTTGAGCCATCGTATGGACCGAAATGGAATCGGTCTCTATTGTACGAAGGCATCTGAAAACGTCCAGTTATTAAACCGGCGTTGGAACTAACTTTGCGCGGGGTCGTTGTACTTCACTACGCCAGGGGCGAAATTAGCTACAACCAGGCCATCGGCCGCGAGAATCTGGCCGGCAACGAAGTCTTCTCGCTTAGATACCTCCATCGCCTCGGTGACTGCGGCAGCCGCCGGCAGACCCTGAATTTGGTCGAACGTTGGGCCTTGAATCGGGTCGGCGCGCAACCAGGCTACCGTCAGTTTTCGTTTTGGCATAGCGTCTTCTTCTATGGCGGCTTGGCGCCGCGATAGGGTGTATAGCCAAAGTTAAAGATTTAGGCGCAAACGAAAAACAGCCCGGCGATATGCTCGGGCTGTTGAGGACTGACTTAGAACTGCTATGACCTGCTTCGCAAGCTCACGATGAGATGGCCGATCCAGCGCGCAATGAGCACGGTAGGAAGGAAGAACTCGCGTGTGCCTGACATCAATCCCCGGGTGATCGCGGTGCGAACCTGGGGCAGATATGAGTTTGGTTCATGCATGATGATTCCTGTGAAAGTGGCGATATCAGCGGTGGCCGCTGAATGCTCAGTGTCCTTTGCCGACTAAGTGCTTCCAGGTGGACTTCAAGAGTCCAAGAAGCGCCAGAACGAACAGAACCCACTTGACTGCCTTCGCTACGCCCATGAGAGCGGGAGCTGAAGCAGGCCAAAATCCTGCCACCCAAAGCAGAGCTTCGGAGGCAAGAACCGCCATGACCACCACAGCCAGGAAGGCGAAGATGGTCACAGCCTCAGCTGCTAGAAAAAAGAGCGACTCGAGGACCTTGTCCTTGAACTGCTCCTTTTCTGACTTACGGGCGTTGGAGTGCTGCGCACCAGCCTGCCCTAGGGCTTTTTGATTTTGTTTTGACATGATGTTTCCTCTTTATTGGTTGTCACCTCCGTATAGGCACCGCGACGGAAACAGGTACTGCGGAGCTATACGAAGAAGGTCGCGCGACATCCGCGCCCCATTCCAATCAGAGGACATCACCATGAGCACCCAAGAGTTCAAGACCGTCGCAGTTCGTTCGGCCGCAGTCATAGTCCAGCAGACCGAGGATCTGGCGCGGATGCTGATGAAATCCTTCTATCAGCGCGAGCCGGCGGAACCTGGCTATCAGTTTCGCGAAAGCCAGTGCCCGCGGGCCAAGCATGTGTGGGAAATGGCTTGCCAAATCCAAGAGATGCTGACCGAAACCGATCCGGAGAACGCGGTATCCGAGCTGGACGATGAGCCGAAGGTCGATGCAGGTGACAACTTCGGCTTCGTGGTGCTGCAAGAAGGCGGCTCGAGCTGCGAAATGTATGCCCAGGGCTTCGAGTCGATCGAGGATGCGGACGCTTTTCGTACCTCGTGCGAGGAGGGTGCCTATCGTACTTCGAAGCCGATCCAAGTGCCCAAGGCTCTCCTGGCCGACCCGCTCTTCATGGCTGCCGTATCCGACATCGTCGACGGCGCTACCAATGTCAGCTACCCCGAGGACAGCGAGTAATCAATCCTCAAAGCCCGCCTTGCGCGGGCTTTTTCACGTCTAAGGCTAAAAGCATGATGTAATTACGGTAATTATCGTAATTACGGAGCTTTCAATGGCTAAGCCAATAGCGACTCAAGATGTGGTCGAGGACGCCATCAGGACCCTGATAGCACAAGGCAAAGAGCCCACAGTGATTGGGGTTCGAGAGCTCATAGGTGGTGGGTCCTTCAGCACAGTCAAGCGCTGGCTCAATGCCTGGCGACAGCGCCAAGCCGAAATCTCTGAAAACCAGACGCCAGCGCCGGATGAGGTATCCGACAAAGCTCAAGAGTTTGGCCAGCAGCTCTGGATGTACGCCCATCGCGCGGCCCAGCGCGACGTGGCCATTGTACGTGCTCAGGCTCAAGAGAAGGTCGATGAAGCCCAGGCGGACCTCGCAGAGGCCCTCCAGGAGGTTTCCAGGCTCGAAGACGCAGATCAGGGTCAACAGGTGCGCTTGGACGCGCTACAGCGCGATCTGGCGACCCGGTCTGAAGAGTTGAGCCAGGCCCGGGCCCAGGCTGCTCGAGTTGTCGACCTTGAGCGTGCCTTGTCGGCCGCCCAAGAGGAGCTGGCTCAGGCTCGGTTGGTGGCGCAGGAACGGAGCGACCTGGCCGCGAGAGTGACTGGGGAGCGGGATGCGGCACAGGCCCAGGTGCGTGAACTGACTTTGCTGCTACGAGGCCCGGATCCTGAAAAACAGCCCGAAAGTGTCCCGCAAACACCCAATACCCCCTAAAACCTTGAAAAATCCTTACCTGATAACAAGGATTATCAGGTAATGGCTAAAGCACAACGACCTCGTACGTCACCGAAATATGGACAGGAATCCTGAATGAGTCTGCTTGAAAACTTGAGGACAGCCGTGGCAAATTGGGTTCGAGGTGGGAAGTTGTCAAGGCAGCGTCTAGTCAGCGCGCCATCACCCTCGCTGCCCGCTCAGAAAGCAAGCCCGGCCTCTGTCGCTGCAACAATCAGTCCATTGCCGCAAATAGCCAGCGCGCCGGCTGGTGAGGTTCTCCATGGACCGCTGCTTACGCAGTTGACCATGTCTCAACGTGTGAACGTCCGTCGTGGAATGGTGGTATTCCACGGCTGTAGTTCGGATGCTGAACACACTGATTTCGCCAATAAGCTATTGGCCGGTACGTGGAAGTGGGTTTCGGAAGATGCGCAATACGCAAGCGATTACGCGCGGCCCAACCGTGAAAACTCGAATGAAAAATGTTTGCTATGGGTCCTGCGCCTTCGCTGCGACGTTCCCGGACTTCAAGCCTCACAGCCCACGTTGGTACCTCACTCCCCGTGGGGCCCACAGTTTCCCTATATGTTTCCCAACTCGTATGAGGCGTATGCACAGTCTGTCCTGGGCTCAAATGGCCCTGCCGCATTTCTACAATACGAGACTGAGTGTGGGTACCGGGAGCTCCTCATCACTTCCCCACAGATTACGTTGGAGGTTCTTGACGTTGTCGAGGTGCCAAACGATCGGACCCAAGCACGTAAGGATGCTTTAGCTGTGGCCATTCGGTATCTACCACAATACCGTCCATTTCCAGACTGACCTTAGGCTGTAGGTTGGCATAACGCACTGTTCTACCTCCCTCCCCCCCGCAAGATTTGGAAAGGTCTGAGCGGTGGGCATGGTTCGCGGGTCACGGCTCGTCCTTGACTACTGACGCCAAGATTCCCTTGCAGCGACCAATGCTTCCCGGAGGGAAAGCGATCGGTCTTTATCGGTTATGCCAGGTGTCATCGCATTGTTCCCTATCCTGGCCGCCCGCCAAGCATAGGCTACGGCCTTGTCCCACGAACGGGCCTTGAACGCACTGATTGCGTAGCGGAAAAGTGTATCCTCGGATTCGGTAGCTTCGCGGCCCTGATGATCCAGCTGATCCAGGAGCCTCTCCAAAAGCCGGAAGACTAAGACTTCAAGGTCATCTTCCGGGCGAGATGTCAGTTCGCGGAACGCGATAAGGTCCAAACCCGCGTTTGCAGTATCGAAATTTAGAGTTTGCACCATAAGGAGGCCCCGGACGAAATTGGGGTCTGATTGTACTTGGCGCTATCCCCGTGGAAACTCTTCTGAAGCCCCTGGCTGTTCCATTTCCTTCAAGTTCTGAATTGCGACGAGATCCTCATTGGACAGCGGTGGCATGCCGATCTGAAAGTCGTAAACCGGCACGTAGCTGCCCGTAAACATCTCCACAGTCCCTTCAGGATTTTCCCGCAGAGGGCGGAAACCACTGGCCTTGTGCCAATCGACTGCGGCCGGCGTTGAGTAAGAGTGAAAATCCGAGCCGCCTTTGCGCGCCGCTGCAAGCATTAGCTCAGCAACCCCCTGCCGACGATGACGTTCTGCTACCCATACTGCGTCCAATCTACGAATTTCGCTTTTGGATGTCCGACTGGTAATCAGGATACCGATGTGCTTACCCTTCTCGAATGAGGCTGCGTACATTCGAGATGCACCACTCCACAAGCCCCATTGAGCGGCACGGATCTGAACAAATCGATGCTCTGTGGACCACTTCAACGCTGTCGCCATTTCCGTCGCATAGAAGTTCACGAGAAGAGCTAGAGCTATCGGATCGCTCTGAAGGTCTCGGACAACGGTGATATTTAGTGGAAATGACTTCAAAGTGAGCCTCGAAGCAACTATAGGGATTAGGAGGTAAGCATACCTGACCATCTGTATAGCGTTTTAGGTTTCGCCTGCAATGATTTCATCAATCAAATTACCAGAGGGCAAAGCGATGCCGTATTTGATGGAGTCATATACGACGGGATCGAATATGACGTATACTCCTCTTTTCTAAAAGTTGGAGATTCAAAATGACCCTCGAAAAAGCCTTTACCTTCAAACCTGGTTCGTTCACTGACATAAGCGACAGACCCGAAAGCCAGAAGCTTTGGAGCTTCCTGAGCCGACTGGACAACAGAATACGTATGCAGACCGCTTCCGATCTGGGTCGTCCTGCACTAGAGGCTGTCAGTTCGCGGATTCTCAAAGAATTCGAGGAAGTCTTTTCAGACACGTATCCTCACCTCGCTCGGTTCAAACAAATGGCTGGAGCGATGACCAGGCAGGTGATGGAGGCCGACGGCTATGCATTTCTTCGCGATAACGTGCCGTTATCGGGCTCACCCTTCGCTCGAGCAGCGAAGTATCACGACCCCGAACGGGTAAAGGTGTACGTCTGGCAATGTTCAAACGATCCCCGCCATATCGGGCTCACTACAAGCATTGAAGATGCAGATAAGCTCCCTGTTTTGCCCGACGCAACCTGGTGCTCTTGGCGGAACCTGATGGTGTGCCTGCACACCAGCGATCAGACGTTGCGCGTTAGCGCGGGGATCCAAAATATGGAAGCCGCCACTACGGCTCTCCGGGAGACTGGCGCCTATTCCGAGCGAACCACAAGAATGATGCGTGCCCCACGTCAGACCCCTTCGGCGGATTAAGCCACCGCAGAATTATTGGCAGAAGGGAATTAGAAAGGTAATATCTGGGATCGCGCTTGTCCGCGCGTGCTGCCCACCGTGGCGCACCTGGTTCGCCGGGACGACATCTTCATCACATGAATTCCAAAGTTCGCGGAATTCGGCAGTGGGCACCGAATGCATCCGCTCTTCTTTTGGAACACATGATGAAACTGACCCCTATCTCGGCCACGGCAGTAGAAAAACTCAATAAGGCAGCGAAGGTTCAGACCAAAGGGTCGTATCTGAGCTTGGCAGAGGCCTTGGATCACCAGGCCAAGTTGGCAGGGTTTGATAATTGGAAGCATGTAACGCTCTGCGCCAACCTTCCCCCAAAAACTCGGATGCTACCTCCAAGGCACAGCCACTCTATAACTTTGGTAATGGGGTCTCCGTTCAAGAAAACGCCGGATAACACTCCGTACATCCGATCCATAGCGGCTTTGCGAGATGCATTAGGTTTCGAGCCAGTTTTAATTCGCTCTTCATGTGACCTACCGTATTCCACCCCAGGGGGTTGTCTGTGCCAGATCGATCCGTTTGCCACCGCGCACAGAGGCAATGTGTTCGTCGACATAGGTGATAAATACGATTCACACAATTATCTTTTCATGCTCGACCGCCCATACCAGGGGTACCCTGGCTGGAAAATGCGGGTTACGTTAAGATTGGCTACCAGTTCTGAATATCCTAATGAGGATCTACTCCAAAGTCGACCTGGCGATGATCGTAGTAATTCGCAGAACCCGAACAACCCAGCATTCAAAGCCTCACAAGACAACCGGTCCAATCAGCTAAATCCAAATAACCCGCAATGCGGGGGCCCCATTGACGTCTGAAGTCGATTGGAAACGCAGGACTGAATTGCTTGAAGATGCGCTTCAGGGCGCTATTTCGTATCTTCGCCGTCTTCCGTCAGTCCCGATGACCCTTGAATTTACGCGGTCCCTCGAGAAACGGCTGGAAGACTCTCGCTCGGGAGGCCCCCTCATCAGGACTTGGCATGCGTACCACCCTGTGGGTTACCGACTGTTGACGGTGCACGTCAATGGAGAGGTGTTAACGGTGAAGGGCCCGACCGCGGATGCCTATAAACCTTATTTATGGCAAGCACTTAGCGGCGAAGGAATACGGCTCGGAGCTGGGGACATGCCTAAAAGTGGTGAAAATGCCCGGGCTCGGTGTTAACCAGGCGCAGTGTCGCCACCTTGCATCGATCATAAGAAGCCCTCAGCGATGCTGAGGGCGTGAGGGATCAATCCTTGAGTGCGTTGAGCTATTTGATGTTCGTCAGACGAACCATAATGTGAGAAGACTCGCGCGTTGGCGCGAAGTGCTTTTTGCAGATTTCAACGATCTGATCCCAGATGTGCTCCGGCATCTCGCTATCCGTCCCTTCCCCGTTAAGGCTGGGGTCGACCAAAACGATGGTGTCAGACCATTCATCTGGTTTGATGCCTTGATGCCACGTGAACTTGCGTGTGCCATCCATCAACCAAGTCTGAAACTCCGGGTCGTCAAAGAACTGCGGGGCGTTTACGACAAGCGCCTGCGAAGAGGTGATCTTCATGATGTGCTCCTAGGTGAAGTGGTGCCTTCCCTGTATAGACCTGGTGCGGCTCGACGGCTCGATCTTGGCCAAGTCCCAGCTCAAGGACCTATACCCAGTGAGGCCATTTAAAGCAGCTCCTCACTGCGAAAAAATAGGGAATACATCATGACAGTAACGACAGCTGACCAGGACTGGCGCTTCGAGGCCGGGGACACCTCTGGTGGGTTCACGGTCGGGCATCTGGCCAAACGCAATGGCAATTCAGCTACCGGGGTGATAATTGGAGTACGTGAAGAAAACGGCGTGACAGTTGTTCTGCTTCGCTACCTAGCTCATCAGCCGGTGGACGTGCCCGAAGGTGGCACCGCGGTGGACTTCGAAGTTCGTGCGGGTGGCATCAGCTGCACCTGGTCCACAGGCGCAACGATCAGACCGCACAAACGGCCTGGTCGCCAGACCATTCATGCGTTTGGCACCGCGCCTGCTGTTGTCCCCAAGGGCTACGGTCTCCTGCGCGAGGTCCTCAAGACTGAGGCGGAGATTCTCGAGATGTTCAAGGGAAAGCCCGTGGTTCTGGTTCAGAGCGCACCCTCCGTGGAGGGTGAGGAGCGGATCCGTGTGGGCGTATTCGCTTGGCAGCCTCGTTATTCGCGCTGGCGCCACGGCGGGTACTACGTGGGCAACGTCAGCCATCCGAATGGCGGTATTGGCTGCATCAGCAACAACTACGACGACAAGAAGTGGCGCATCGTCTGCGATGCGCGCCGCGGCTCACGTCTGAATGAACCTGGTGACTTCACCTTCCCCTCCCGAGACGCTGCTGCGCGTGCCGAGCTGGAGTGGACCACTGCCCTAAAGACCATGTGACGTCAACTGCAACTCCAAGCCCCATTCAGCAATGCTGGTGGGGCTTTCTTCCTTTCTCCACCATTCGGCAAACGCTATGGGTGAAAAATCCGCCCCACAGAATGTGAGACGGATCGAGCAGGCGTTAAGCCCGATAGTGAATGAATCCCTGAAGCGAACTGAGTAGGTGCCTGCCCAGGTTCTTCGAGTTGTTCGTCCGGTGGCGCACGAACAGGCCCAACCGGGTGGTGGCCGCGAACTCCACGAGCGTGGTCAGCACTGCGTGCCGGCGGCTCACGTCGAACAGATCAAAGATCGGTGGGATTTCCACGATGGCATTTGGTTCAACGGTCTCGTCGACGTAGGCTAGGAACAGGCTCAGATGCACCAGCAACTGAAGCGGCCCACTCTCGTAGGCCAAGGGCAGCTGTGCTCCTGGAAAACCGACCATCGGCGCAGTTTGCCCCGTTGGCCAGCTCAAGTGGCGCCAGGTACCCGAGACCTTCCGGTGGATGAGATCTGCCTTACGGTAGATCGCTAACGCCTGGGGTAAGCCAGATACCACCTCGAGCAGCTCTTCCAGTGAAGAATCTTCAAGGGCGTAGCTCACTTT
>Ga0075364_10002635_pt1 | contig 10077 bp, 12 predicted proteins | sample EndMetdeltDD1764_FD_71517 | JGI IMG/M metagenome (GOLD analysis project Ga0075364, IMG submission 71517) | Populus endosphere microbial communities from Tennessee, USA - Endosphere MetaG P. deltoides DD176-4 | ecosystem: Host-associated > Plants > Roots > Endosphere | place: USA: Tennessee...
ATCATCTCGACTTCCTTGATCAACTGCTCGCGCATGTTGAGGCGGCGGATGAAATGGGTCGGAATGCCGATCTTGTTGAGATGCGTGAACAGGTATTCGGAAATACGGTTGTTCAGCACGCCCTTGCCGTCGATGACATCATGCTTCTTCTTGTTGAAGGCGGTGGCGTCGTCCTTGAAGAACTGGATCAGCGTGCCCGGTTCGGGGCCTTCATACAGGATCTTGGCCTTGCCTTCGTAAATACGGCGGCGACGGTTCATTCTATTTATCTCGTTGTTGGCGCGCTCGCGTGGGCGCGATGGAAACTCTTGAAGCGGTCCCATAACGGAAAAGTGCGGCTTTCACAATGCGGGCCGGAAACTTCTCACGGGACGGCAGATCGCTCGTCTGCCCCGCTTAATTCGTTCGCCTTTCAACCCGTTCGTGATGCGATCGTCGGCGCATCATCGGCCAAGGGTCTTGTGCGGCGCTTGCCTTGTCGCAATCGAAGCTAGAACCCAAATTGCGACAGTAATTCGACAAGCCTGTTGGCTGCGTTGCCTGTCAAACCTTCAGCTTGGACAGGAACTGCGCGAAAACCATCGTGCCTTCCGGCCAGGGGCCATGGCCCGACTCGGCGTTGATGTGACCGGATTCACCGGCATCGACGAGTTGCGATCCCCAGGCATTGGCGATGTCGTCGGCGTGCTCATACGATCCGAACGGATCGTTGCGGCTGGCAATCGTCAGCGCCGGAAATGGCAGCGGATCACGCGGATAGGGACCGAACGTCATCAGATGTTTTGGACGGATCGACGGATTGGCAACATCCGGCGGGGCTACAAAAAAGGCGCCGGCCACGGGCTTTTCGAAATGCGGAATGGCGTGGATGGCCGTTGCCACACCCAGCGAATGAGCAACAAGAACCACCGGCTTGGTCGAGGCGTTTACCTCTTCAACCAGTCGCTTAACCCAATCCTCTTTCACAGGTTTTGCCCATTCCGCCTGCTCGACGCGGCGCGCGGAGGCAAGCTTTTGCTCCCAGCGGGTCTGCCAGTGATCGGGGCCGGAATTGGTATAGCCGGGGACGATGAGGATATCTGCTTCTGATGCTTTCATGCCGCTTATCTGTGTTCGATCATCAGAGAGATCAACCCTCGGCGTGCCGAGGGTTGATCGGTGTTTTCAGATTGGATCAGGCTTCGCCGAAAACGCGACGGAAGATCGTGTCGACATGCTTGGTGTGGTAACCAAGGTCGAACTTTTCGCGGATGTCGCTTTCCGACAGGGCGGCGCGCACTTCCTCATCCGCCAGCAGTTCTTCCAAAAAGTCCTTGCCCTGTTCCCAGACCTTCATCGCGTTGCGCTGTACCAGACGGTAGGCGTCTTCACGCGACGTACCGGCCTGCGTCAATGCCAGCAGCACGCGCTGCGAATGCACGAGACCACGGAACTTGTTCATGTTCTTCATCATGTTGTCGGGATAAACGACAAGCTTTTCGATGACGCCGGCCAGACGGTTCAGCGCGAAATCAAGTGTGACGGTCGTATCCGGGCCGATAGCGCGCTCGACGCTGGAATGGCTAATGTCACGCTCGTGCCAGAGGGCAACGTTTTCCATGGCCGGCACGACCGACATGCGCACCAGGCGAGCAAGGCCGGTGAGGTTTTCGGTCAGAACCGGGTTGCGCTTGTGCGGCATGGCCGACGATCCCTTCTGGCCCGGAGAGAAGAACTCTTCGGCTTCCAGAACTTCCGTGCGCTGCATATGGCGGATTTCGATGGCGACGTTTTCGATCGACGAGGCGATGACACCAAGCGTTGCGAAGAACATCGCGTGACGGTCACGCGGGATGACCTGCGTGGAGACCGGCTCTGCTGCAAGGCCAAGCTGCTCGCAGACATATTCTTCGACGCGTGGGTCGATGTTGGCGAAGGTGCCGACAGCTCCGGAGATCGCGCCGGTGGCTATTTCAGCGCGGGCAGCGACGAGGCGGGCGCGGTTGCGGTCCATCTCGGCGTAGAAACGGGCAAGCGTCAGACCCATCGTGGTCGGCTCGGCATGAATGCCGTGGCTGCGGCCGATGCGAACCGTGTCCTTATGTTCGAAGGCGCGGGTCTTGAGTGCCGCCAGAACGCGGTCCATGCCGGCCAGCAGGATGTCGGTGGCCCGGACGAGCTGGATGTTTAGCGTTGTGTCGAGCACGTCGGACGAGGTCATGCCCTGGTGGACAAAACGGCTGTCGGGGCCGATGAATTCGGCCAGATGGGTGAGGAAGGCGATAACGTCATGTTTGGTGACGGCTTCGATTTCGTCGATGCGGTCAACGTTGAAAACGGCAGCATTGCCCTTTTCCCAGATCGTTTCAGCCGCGGATTTGGGGATGACGCCAAGCTCTGCAAGCGCCGTACAGGCATGTGCCTCGATTTCGAACCAGATGCGAAATTTTGTTTCGGGCGACCAGATGGCGACCATTTCGGGACGCGAATAACGAGGGATCATGGGCTGAGGCCTTCCTGACGTCTTGAGAGTTGGCGCTGCTGTAGCAAAGTGTTCCTGAAATCTCAACGCATGCGGCGAAGCATGATGAACGTACCAACGATGAGGCATATCGGGCCGAGTGGCAGATAGAGCCGCAGCGCCATCACCGCGAATTGGTAAAATGCCGAGGCCGAGGTGAAGAGGAATTGCAGAATCCAGATGCGGCTGAACGTTTCGGCATGCCACTGCGCGTAAAAGGACCGGTATTCCAGCGCGAACAGTCCGGCGGTGACAAAGATGGTGGCGGCGGCAAGTGCGACTATGGCTATGGCGATAAGCAGCCAGCGAACACGGATAAACGGTTTAAGACATTGGCCAGCCATGCCGGTCAGCCACCATCCGAAAAATCCGCCGAGGAAAAAGATGCTGAGTATCGTCGGCAGATGAAAGGTTTCGAGGCGGCCACGCAGGAAAAGCCCGGCAGCCGCCGTTATCGTCATTGCCAAACCCCAGAGGAAAGCCGCTGCGGTTGCGCAGCTGAGTGTTTTCACAAGGGGCAGGGCGGCGGGCATCAGGCCCGCGCGGTTTCGGCGTTGCGGCGCAGGGTCTCGATCTCTGTGCGGTAGGCTGCCTTGTCGCCCTTGCCGAAAATGGCCGAGCCGGCGACGAAGACGTTGCAGCCAGCTTTTGCTGCGGCACCGATCGTCTCCGTCGTGATCCCGCCATCGACCTGAATTTCGATCGGGCGATCACCGATCATCGCCTTGGTGGCGGCAATCTTGTCGAGCATTGCCGGAATGAATTTCTGACCGCCGAAACCGGGATTGACGCTCATGATCAGGATGAGGTCGATATCGTCCAGTACGTTTTCGAACACCGAAAGCGGCGTTGCTGGATTGAGCGTGACGCCGACCTTCTTGCCGAGCGACCGAATGGTCTGCAACGAGCGGTGCAGGTGCGGGCCGGCCTCGGAATGTACGGTGATGCTGTCGCAACCCGCCTTGGCAAAGGCTTCGAGATAAGGATCGGCCGGCGCGATCATCAGGTGGCAATCGAAAAACGCCTTGGTATGCGGGCGAAGCGCCTTGATGACATCAGGCCCGAAGGAGATGTTCGGCACGAAATGGCCATCCATGATGTCGAGATGGATCCAGTCGGCACCGGCTTCGACGACGTCGCGTACTTCCTCGCCTAGACGGGAGAAATCGGCGGCAAGAACGGAAGGGGCGATACGGATCGGCAGCGTCATGCAAAAATCTCCGGCAGGGACTGAATTTTCGGTCGAGTTATCACCGAGCCTGAGCCGAGACAATGACCCCAAATCGTATCAATCGGTTCGCATGACCGGTTCGGCGAAATTGTTGTCTCGCCACTCAAGAAGTTTGAGCGGATTGATCTGCAATTCATGGTCAGTGCCGAAACCGACAGAGCCGATCACCGTCGAGAATGACGTACCGGCGAGGCGCTCGACGACAGCGCCACCCGATGCCGCCTGTCGGACAATTTCGACGGCGGCATAGGCGGGCAGGGCGTAACCGTCCGGTTCTGCGCCGCGATCACGAAATTCACCGACGACAGTCTGAGCTTCGGGCAAGGTGGAATAATCCGGCAGGGTCACCGCAAACACGCCGTCCTGCAACGGGATGGGGCGATTGGCAGCCTTGAGGGCATCGCCACCGATGACGGTGAGGTTGATCTTGTCTGCCGCCGCATCACGGGCAATTGTGGCGGTGTCATTTCGGTCGCCGCCGACAAAAACATGGGTGGCTCCGGCCTTGGAGAGGCGGCGCACCAATGCGAGTTGCTGCTCCTGACCGGGGCGATAGGTATCGGTGAACACGGGTTTGATGCCGCCGGCCTCCAGCTTCTGACGGATGACGCTGGTGAGATCGCGACCATAGATCGTGCCGTCCTCGACAAGCGCGATAGGGCGGGTCTGCCATTGTTTCAGCATCACTTCTGCAAGCTTTTCCGCCTCGTCGCCATCAGCCGGCGCCATGCGGAAAAACGGCCAATCATAACGCTGCGCGTCTTCCATCAGGATCTTCGAGCGCACCGACAATGTGATGGCGGCTATGCGGGCGTCTTTCAGGTCCGGCAATGCTTCGGAGAGCGTTTCGACGCAGAGAAAACCGATGGCGGCCACGGCCTTCTGCGCACGCAACTGTTCGGCAATGGCTTTTCCAGCACCTTGATCGCAGGTCTCGTTGATTTCCACCAGCTGGTCGCCGTTCTTCGCGGCCGCCGCGCGCGCACCTTCGAAAACCTGAGCGCCGAGATTGGCGTAGGGGCCGGTTTGCGGCGCAACGACACCGATTGTCGCCGCCATGGCCGTGCAGGTGCCTGCCCAAAACAGGCCGGCTGCGACACATAACGGGGCTTTCAACGTCGCGATCATGGTTTCTAACTGCTCTGGTCTGTTTGTCCGCTCAATCTGTAACGGCGAGCGGCTTGCGTCAAAGATATTCGCCTATAACACGAAGATGTTTGCGATGGACAATGGCGGTCGCGAAATCCTATCGGTAGGCGGGAACGACCGGAGATAGTCATGGATATTGTCGCGATAGAAGAACTGTTCGAAGGGCTGGGACCGGTGACGGTGAAGCGTATGTTCGGCGGCAAGGGCATCTATCATCATGGTCTGATTTTTGCGCTTGAACTGCGGGATACGCTGATGCTCAAGGCCGATGCCGTCAGCGGTCCGCAATTTGCGGCAGCGGGCGCCGAACAGTGGAGTTACGAGGGCAAAAAGGGCAAGCCTGTGCTGATGCCTTATTGGACCGTGCCGGAAGAGGCGCTCGACGATCCCGATGAGATGACAAAATGGGCGCGGCTGGCTTATGAGGCGGCCGTGCGCTCGCAGACGCAGTAGCAAGGAATGTATTTATGGTTGATGTGAAGGTGAAATCGCGGCCGGTCGGCGCGCGCGCAACGGTCGGGCGGCAGGGGCATCCGCATCTCGTCAGCGAAACGGGCGGCGAACTCGATGTTGTCACCAGCGCTTCCCTGCCGGGTTTCAATCCTCTCGATCTGCTTTACGCCTCGCTTGCTGCCTGCCTTGTCCTCAGTGCCCGCATTGCTGCAAGCCGTCTCGGCATTCTCGAAAAGCTTGAGGATGTGTCGGTGCATGTGACCGGCAAAAAGAGCGGTGGCGAGCCGGCGCATGTGGAGAGCTTTGAGGCAAAGTTCGATCTCCGCGGCGATTTCGACGCGCAGCAGCGCGCCGAAATCATTCACATGGCCGAAGAAATCTGCACCGTCAGCAATACGCTTCTGGCCAAGCCGACCATCCACATCGTCTGACGCTTATTCATCATCGTCCGGAATGTGGCTGTCGACGCCGCCAGCCGTGATGCGGTTGACGACGCGCGATACGCCCTGCACCCGTTGAACGGTTGCGACAATCCGGCGGATCAGTGCGTCGTCATCGACCATGCCTTCCAGCACCACGGTCGTGTCGTCGACATGGAGATCGATCATCTCCATTTGCAGGTCTTCGAGATTTTCGAGCGCCTCGCTGATGCGCTCCTCTAGATCGTCGTCATTCTCGCGACCGACGGTTTCCGGTAGGCGCCGGTCGCGCAGACGGTTTTCCTGGCCATAGGCCTCGATGCCGTCGATGCGGAAACCGCCATTGCGCTCGCGGTCGAAATTGCCGGACGCTCCATAAGGGGCATTGTCTACGTTCTTTGAGGCAGCGCCGGGTTTGTCGGCATAAGGCCAGCCTTCCTCGATATCGCGCTCCTCATAGTCGCGAAAATCCTCTTCGCGCGACAGGTCGTTTTCGGTTTTCTTCAATGCCATGACAGCCTCCTGATAATCGTCTCGGGAGGCATAACGTGCAGGTCGCCGGTTTGTTCGGCGGCGCGATCAGCTTCGCGCGGCTTTTTCCCATTTCTTGATCAGGCGTTCGCGCTTCAGGCGAGAAAGGCGCTTGAGCCAGAAGATGCCATCCAGTTGGTCGATTTCGTGCTGGATACAGATGGCGAGAAAGCCTTCGGCCTCTTCCTCGTGGGTATTGCCGTCGAGATCCTGATAACGAAAACGGATCTGTCTCGGCCTTTCTACCTCGTCGGTAAAACCGCGCATGGAAACGCTGCCTTCGGTGTGACGCATGGTCTCCTCGGAAGAGGTCAGAACTTCCGGATTGGCATAGATGCGCACACCGTCTTCCGCGGAGAGCTCTATGACCGTGAGGCGCAAGAGCGTGCCGACATGGGCAGCGGTAATGCCGACGCCAGGTGCTGCCCGCATGGTTTCCAGCAGGTCGTCGGCAAGTGTGCGCAGTTCACCGTCGAAGCGCGTTACCGGCAGGCATGGCTGGTTCAAAAGCGGATCGGGATAGGACAGGATTTTCAGGCGTGTCACGCGGCACCTTGGCGAGAAACGATCGGTTTTTGCATCGGTCAAAACGAGGCTGGACCGCGCTTTGGAATTGTTCTAGCAGATATCCGCGTCTTGCGGGAACCAAACCCGGTCGATTGCGCTATCCAGTTGTTGAAAATCGGTTTTTTGCTGCATATTCGTCTGAAATGACGAATGGCGGTTCGATTCCTTAAATTTGAGGGCGGCCTTATGACGAATATCGACGAAGATCGCCTTCGCCCGACACCGGAAGACCTTCCCGACGACATCTATTCGGAAGAGGGCGCTATCCGCGCCGACTTCCTCGCCATGGTCGGTGCTGCGATTGCGGATCGCGACGTGCTGTTCCTGCGCCAGAATGTGGCGAAGCTGCACGAATCCGAACTGGGTGACCTTCTCGAAGCCATCCAGCCGGACCAGCGTCTGGCGCTGGTGCGCCTTCTCGGTGAAGACTTTGACCTGACGGCGCTGACAGAGGTCGACGAGACGATCCGTATGGAGATCGTCGACCAGATGCCGAACGAGCAGATTGCCGCAGCAATCGGCGATCTCGATTCGGACGATGCCGTCTACATTCTCGAAGACCTCGACAAGGAAGACCGCGAAGAAATCCTTGCGCAGCTGCCGTTCACAGAGCGTGTGCGCCTCAGCCGCGCGCTGGATTACCCGGAAAGCTCGGCCGGTCGCCGTATGCAGACCGAGTTCGTGGCTGTGCCGCCATTCTGGACCATTGGTCAGACGATCGACTACATGCGCGAGGAAGAGGATCTGCCGGAAAGTTTTACGCAGATTTTTGTCATCGATCCGACCTTCAAACTGCTCGGCGTTATCGATCTCGACCGCATCCTGCGAACCAAGAGGCAGGTGAAGATCGAAACCATCATGCGCGAGACCAATTACCCGATCCATGCCGACATGGATCAGGAAGAGGCGGCGCAGCTTTTCGAACAGTATGACCTTCTCTCCGCTGCTGTCGTAGACGACAACGGACGTCTGGTCGGTGTTTTGACAATCGACGACATCGTAGACGTCATGCAGGAAGAGGCGGAAGAGGATATCATGCGCCTCGGCGGTGTCGGTGACGAAGAACTGTCGGACAGCATTGCCGACACGTCCCGCTCACGCGTGCCGTGGCTGCTGGTCAACCTGTTCACCGCCTTCATGGCGGCTTCGGTGATCGGTCTGTTCGATGCGACCATCCAGCAGATCGTGGCGCTCGCCGTGTTGATGCCGATCGTTGCCGGAATGGGCGGCAATGCCGCGTCGCAAACGATGACGGTGACGGTGCGCGCGCTTGCCACACGCGATCTCGACATCCACAATTCCTGGCGCATCATTCGCCGTGAGGCCGGTGTCGGCCTATTGAATGGTGTGCTGTTCGGCATATTGATCGGCACCGTTGCCGGTGTGTGGTTTCAGGATCCGAATATCGGTGGCATTATAGCGACGGCGATGCTGATCAACATGATGGCGGCGGCCCTCGGCGGCATCATGGTGCCGCTACTGCTCGACAAGTTCGGTGCCGACCCGGCCGTGGCCTCAGCCGTGTTCGTGACAACCATCACCGACATCATCGGCTTTTTCTCGTTCCTCGGCCTTGCGACATGGTGGTTCGCCATCAATTGACGGCGAAAATTGACTTGTACGTAAAGGTCAATTAGTTTTAGCCCTCAGATAAGGGCGAGCACGTGCACAAGTATTATAGCATAACCGAACTGACCCGCGAATTCGGCGTTTCGACGCGGACCCTTCGCTTCTACGAGGACGAAGGTCTGATCCAGCCCGAGCGCCGGGGCCGTACGCGTCTGTTCCGTGCCGCCGACCGTCGCCTTATTCAGGAAATCCTCCGCGGACGTCGTATTGGTTTTACCATCGCGGAAATCCGCGAGATCGTGCAGGTCTACAAGGAGCCTCCGGGCGAGATGGGCCAGCTGAAACTGCTGATGAAGCGCATCGATGAGAAGCGTGAAGACCTGCGCCAGAAGCGCAAGGATATCGAGGAAACGCTGATCGAGCTCGATAATGTCGAGGAAGCCTGCCTGACACGTCTGGCCGAAATCGGCGTCGGCACCTGATTTCAGAAACCCTTATGGGGCTTAGCGCGCGTTGAGCGAACACTCTTGCGCGAGAGATTGCACCCGCTCGTCCGTCTGCGGGTTGATCTGCCCCTGATTCATCGGCACCAGCAGCGATTGCTGTGCTAGGCGTTCACCCGTGCACGAACAGAAGCGCTGGCACATGCCGGCATCCTCACCGGCACCGACACAACCGCTTTCGCAACTGCGCATATAGCCTTCCATCGGGTCCGGCGCGGGTGCCGGGTAAGCCAGCGAAAACAGGTAGACGAGCCCGATCAGCACCGGCTGGTGAATAAGGTAGAAGGCAAGGCTGTGTTGCCCGGCGCGGCCAAGAATGTTTGGCTTTGTCTGCATTGCGGCGAGACGGGTGAGCCATCCCCGGCTGAGAGCGAGCTTTGCCGCAGCAATGCCCATGAGGGGAGCGGCCAGCCACGGAAAAAGCGGCACGAAATCGTTCGAACGTGGTGGTGTCTCGGCAAATCCCGTCCAGTTGAGATAACGCGGATCGAAAAACGTGCTGCTGAATATGCCCGGATAGACGTAGCCGTTGACATAACCGGCGGCCACGATGCCAACTGCGATCAGTGCCGTGACCAAAGGCGGTAAGCGCAGGAAAGCGAGACCTATCAGGCCCGACAGCGCAATGTTGTGCAGGATGCCGAAATGGATCCATTCGTCTGGCAGGGCAAACAGCGTGCCGACGCTGATGATGAATGCGGCTCCCGCCACCATGCCAAAACGCTTGCCGAATGACTGCCAGCGGATGTGCGGCAGGTGCGCCAGAACGAGGCTGAAACCGGCGAGAAACAGGAATGAACTGGCGATGCAGCGGGCGTAGAATTTCCATGCGCCCTGCGTTGCCGTTTCCGGCGCGATATAGCCGAAAAAGCCGAGGTCCCAAGTGAAATGGTAGGATGCCATGGCCAGTAGCGCCAGGCCACGCAATGTATCGATCAGAAGGATGCGCGGCTTTTTTTGCGCATGCGTCGAGGGTTCTGCAATTGCCACGAATGTTCTTTCAGGCTCGATGTTAGGATCGTACGTCTTTCATCCCCGCCCATCGTCCATAACAGCCTGGCGCGCCTCGGAAAAATACTGGCGGCGCGTCAGTGCGATGATGACGATGATCGTCATTGCCATGAACATATAGGGCCCGGCGAACCAACCGAGATA
>Ga0075364_10002637_pt1 | contig 10074 bp, 9 predicted proteins | sample EndMetdeltDD1764_FD_71517 | JGI IMG/M metagenome (GOLD analysis project Ga0075364, IMG submission 71517) | Populus endosphere microbial communities from Tennessee, USA - Endosphere MetaG P. deltoides DD176-4 | ecosystem: Host-associated > Plants > Roots > Endosphere | place: USA: Tennessee...
GCCCAAGGAACTGCGCCTGCAACTCGTCGATTGACCGCGCGCCGCGCGCTCCCTAGAATTCGCGTCCCAAGCCGGAATAGCTCAGTTGGTAGAGCGGCGCATTCGTAATGCTAATTACGATGTTTCCACGCTAAAACGGCGCAGTTAGACACCAAGCCCGCTCTTGCGGGCTTTTGTTTTTTAAGGGCTTTCGCCGAGATGCGGATAGCCCTCAAGCGTCCTAATGGGGCAATCTCCGGGCAAGGTTGGCTTAGCCCCTGCTTCGGGCCAGATCCTCAGCTTCTTCAGCTAGACCTGCGTCAGGACCCATTCCACGAGCCCAGCTTCGATAGCTCGCTCGGCGACTCCCCGCGCGTCGATGACGGTAACTTCAGCCGCCTCATCGTCGGCCATTTCAGTTACGGCGAGTGGGCTCTTGGCGGTGTGATAAACGAAGAACAACCTGTCGTAGCCAAGCATTGCTCTTTTTCGATTGCAGTAATAGTCAAGGTCAGCTTGCTTTGCGCCCGTTTTCACCTGCACTACCGCGCGCTCCCGTGTGAGCGGCATCTCAAGATCAATATCCTTGTCAGCCTGCGCTTTCCCAACGTAGCCGATACGTCGCCAACCCGCCCTAGAGAACATCATCTCTATCAAAGTCTCGAAGGTAGTTGGATTGAGGCTCTGAAGTAGCGGAACGAGTCCTTCAACTAGACTACGTTGAGCCTCAATCACCTTAGAGACATCTTCCGGATAGTTGCCATTGATTCGCGATATCAAACGATCGCTTCGTTCAACCTTGCACACAGTTGCTCGGTACCCGGTAACTTTTGTGATGTATCCAGGTAGGTTGTACTTTCCGAGTCGTAGCCCATTGGCGTCAAAGCTCCTCCAGCCGCCTTTCATCGTGCGGTAGCTAGACGACTCCTCAGGATCACCCGGGTCGAAGGGTTCTGGCACCGGTTCTCCGGGCTCCAGGAAGCCCCAGCACAAGTCCTCCCCGATGAATGTCACCCAGAGCGTGGTGCCCGGATCGCTCCAGTAGGTTCGAGTCGCATTCGCGATTGAGGTAGCGGTCCCCTTCGTTTTGTAGCTGCGCCAGTCTTGCGCTAGCTCTTCCCACTCGCCTCTCTGGCAACGGCTTATCACGCTATCGTCGGCCGTGTACCAACCAAACCGTAAAATCCCTCGTTCTAGACAGTCCGCCTCCCATTCACCGCCCTTGCCAAGCTTGATAAAGCGAACGTCCTTCGGCTCGATTGGGAAGATTTCCATGACCTTTGCTCTAGTTGGATTGGCGGATTATGGCGATAGGCGGGGGATTTAATTTCGATCTTAAGCCAGAGTGTTGCCGCTTAGATGTGGCGAAGGAGATGGGTCTGCGATGGGATATCAACTTTGGACATCGCCACAGACGGGCTACCGACGACGTGGAACTAGACTGCCAGATCTCTCTGGCCCGCTTACCGAACATGCGCAGATCAGCCCGCTTGTAGAGCCGCTGCGGGCTGCACCTGCAGGAGCCCCGAGTACCGAAATCTTCGGACTACTCCGAGATCTAGATTTCGACATAGCGGGCGTTCGCGAGGAGCAAGGCGGTCCCATAATTGGCTACGTGCGGCGTGAAGAGCTGAGTCATGGGCTTGTCAAAGACCATCTGCGGCAATGCTCCGCAGACCTTCTAATAGATGAAGAAGCGTCAGTCCGTAGCTTGCTAAGGAAACTTCGAGACACGGAGTTCGTGCTCGTAAAGAGGGACGGCAGGATCGAGGGGATCGCGACTCGTGCTGACCTCAACAAGCCTCTAGTTCGAACGTACTTCTTCGGCTTGATTTCTCTCTTTGAGATTCATTTATCGTATTGGATCTCGCGGTACTACCCAAACAGGAGCTGGGAGGGTTCGATAACCGTCGAGAGGTTGGAGAAGGCGCGAGTTCTCCAGGCGGAGCGTCGGGAGCAAGGTCAAGTGATGGAGCTTCAGGACTGTCTGTACTTCACCGACAAGCGCAATCTCGTGAGCCGGAGTGAGGACTTACGCGTCAGCCTCAATCTAGGTTCAAGGAAACAGTGCAACTCTCTACTGATCAAGGTTGAGCAACTTCGGAACACCCTTGCACATAGTCATTACGACATAACTTCCGGCTCTTCTTGGACCGATCTGCTGACTCTTGTGAGCAGGGTTGAGACCGCCGTAGAACTATCTGATGAGCTTGTAGAGCAGTACGCCAGGACAGTAGATGGCGAAGTTCTTGGACGGCTCTATTGAATTTGCTTTCGTCGTAATTTGCGGATGATCCTTATCCGAACATCGTAAGCCGGGCCGTCCTACGCTTTAGACAGTCAATCTAAGGTGAGACTCTACGTGAAGGTTAGCCTGACTAAGAAGGTCGTCGTCCGAGCAGAACTCAGAGATAGACCTTACGAAATCCGCGATGCTGTCGCTCAAGGCCTGATCCTTCGAGTGCAGCCCAGTGGTCACAAGGCATGGATCGTCACCTGGGCTCACGGCAAGCGGAAAACACTGGGATCAGTTGAGAATCTGAGTCTGGATGACGCTAGGGCTCACGCGCGACAGGCTCTTTCAGAGGCAACTCAACAGCGCTTACCGGCTCTTGCAGCGAAGAAAGCGCCCGCTTGCTCCCTTCGCGAGTTCTTGGCCGACTACTATGCTCCCTGGGCCTCCACTGAGCTGCGCCGAGGCGAGCGCTACGTGCTCCGCATCAAAGGGCGCTTTGCAGGGATGCTAGACACGTCGATTTCGCATCTGGACGCCAAACTGCTCAACAGCTGGTGGATGGCCAGACTCGCCAAAGGGACTGGTCAAAAGCCAGTGGAGCGTGCGACGGCGCATAGAGATTTTGCTGCACTTCGAGCAGCGCTCTCAAAGGCAGTCGATTGGAAGCTTCTGGAAGCCAACTCGTTGCTCGGACTGCGCCAGAAGTCCGTTCAAGGGCGAGAGATCGTCAGGTTCCTATCCAATGCAGAGGAATCTCGCCTTCGAATCGCGATGGCATCGAGGGATGCTGGGTCAAAGCAAACGGACGCGCATCGCTCGTTCAAAGATCACTTGACGCCCATCGTTCTGCTCGCAATGAACACCGGAATGCGACGCGGGGAAATCCTTTCGCTGGATTGGACGGACATTGACTTCAAGGCCCGCACTATTCGAGTGCAAGCGCGCAACGCGAAGAGCGGGAAGCAGCGCCACGTCCCGTTGAACAACGAGGCAATCGACGTGCTGACGACTTGGAGGTCGGATTCCTCAAGCAACGCCGAAGTGTTCGCTCCGTCTGACATCAAGAAGGGTTGGGGCTCTCTGCTAACGACTGCAGCCGTTACCAACTTCCGCTTTCATGATTTGCGACATCACTTCGCGAGCCGCCTTGTCAGTTCGGGTGTAGATCTGAACGTGGTGCGGGAGCTGCTTGGTCACTCGGACTTGAAGATGACTCTCCGCTACGCGCATCTGTGTCCCACGCGTCTCGCTTCTGCAGTCGCAACGCTGGACGCAAGCAAGAGCGACATGCCTGCATAGGTATGAGTGCGAAGTCCTGGAGCCAGCGCTGGAACTCGATTCCCATGGATAAGGTGTGGATGCACTTCAGGAGCAACTCCATACAGGCGACGACCTGGCGAACATGTCGCTCACTAAGCCAACCATTAAAGCTAGGTCGCGACTCGCTCTTCTGCGGCCTTTAGCAGCTGAGCTCGCTGCTCTTCCTCCAGTTGGCTGTAAGCCAAGATCAGTTGAGCCAAATCATCGCTGTCTGCCACGAGGTACGCGAGCGGTACATCGAGCGCTTCGGCAATTGCGGCGGCAGTGTCGATATCGGGGCGTGACGCGCGACGCGGGCTTGCTCAGCGTTGACAAAGCAGGGCGCGTGGCGATCTCGGACAGCGCGCGAAGTCACTACGACGCCTACCACGATGTGCTGATCGCCACGCGTCAAAGCAAACAGCCCGCGGCAGCCCCTCCCGCTGGCTGAATGCGCTTCTGAGCGATGTCTGGAGTGGGGGAGCTAGTCCTACAGCGCCTACGAGAGGGTGCGCGCCAAAACGCGCCTCAGGGCGTATGGGGCGTAAGGCGTCACCGGCTTACAGGGGACTTACAGCGTAGAGAGGGGCGGAGCACGAATTCTTTAAGCCCTTGATCCAAAAGAGATCCTGGCGCGATTTTATGATGTGGATAACGGCATTCGATATGCCAAGCTCGAAAAGTCAGCAGGAAAGTCCTAAACATAGTCAAACGCTTCGGAGGCTACCATCGTGCCGGAAGTACGCTTTGAGATTGGTTATCTGCCTTTAGCGCTGGATTTAGCACTTGGTAAACTGAGGATCGAGACGTTGCCTGGTCTAGGCGTAAAAATCGCCGAAGTAGAGGCCTCTAAGCAGGTTCACAAGTCTTGGTTCTATGCGCCTCCACAAATGGCCAGCAACTGGAATGTGCTTGAGGCACGTCCATATCCGTCCCGCATATTTGGAATGCCTAAAACACATCTGCTCTTGTTTGAGCGCAGTGAAGAGGCTGCTCGGGCTGAGTTCCTTATTTGGGTGCTCTCGTTTATCAAAGGTGTGCGATTGACACCGACCGAAATGGGGTTTGTTGACGCCACACCTATTCGGCTGGGGGCGCTCGTAGATTTTCGAGTGCGGAGCAAGGATGTGCCAGAAGCTTTATCGAAAGCCGATGAGTATTGGTCGAATCAGAGTTCGAAAAATAATAATTGCGATCTCTTCTGCGCAGCTGTGCATGCCCTATTTATGTCGCAGAACCCAAGGCTACTTCAGTTTGAGCAGTTTGGTCTGCTTTACACGGCATTGGACACATGTTTTGCTTTAGTGAAAGGGTCTCGTTCAAGCAAAGAACACATACCGCACTCAAAGCGTTTTTCCTGGGTATGTGCTCAGCTAGAAATTCGGGTGCCATCGTGGGCTGATTCGTACCTTTCTGATATCAGAAACCCACTCGTGCACGAAGCTGTTTTTATAGGAAAGTCTATGGGTTTTGCAATTCATGCCTCTGACACAGAGCCAGAAATTAATTTACAGATGCATGCCCTTGCATGCAGGATACTGGTTGCGGAAATATTTGGAGCGTCTGTGGAATATGTAGGTTCTCAGGTTGACACGCGCCAAATAATGCGGCTCAGCCTCTAAGCACTAAAAAAGCGACTGCCCGGCTGGGTCTTCGGTAGTCGCCGAGAAGTCCTCGGCGGTCCAAAGGCCGCGTTTGCGTCGAAGCGCATGCACCTTGGGGGGGAATAGATGATTATACTCAGATCGTATCTTGTCTAAACGAGCGCTCTCTTCTGAGAGATCAGCAAGGCGTTCCACTATCTGGTCAATCGAGCCAATCTCACAACCTATCCACCGCCGTCTCTTGATCTCGCAAACTGCGTATGTGGTCCCTGCGCCGCCGAATGGATCGAGGACGACTTGGCCTGCTGCAGTTGACATCTCGATGATTCGATCAAGTAGCTTGATAGGAAGCTCATTGGCCTCTTTGCGCTTTTTGTGCTTAGTGTGTCTCACGGGCGAAATGTCAGTCCAGACATCGGCCAGATTAATACCCTTTGGATTCATCTTTGACTTGTAGCCGCCGTAGTCCTTGAGCTCATCACCGCAACTCGGGCACGTCGCCATAGGCATCCGATCCGGCGAAAAATCAGCTGGCGTGCGGCCCTTTGTGTAGTAGAGAAGACCGTAATGCGACGGATACAGCCTCTTGCTAATCGGCAAACTGTACTTTATGTCTGCCGCAATCCAGTGCCTGAAGGTTAGGCGGCTATTCAGGAATCCACTAAGATGGGTGCACCATTTCGGAATATTCCATACGAAAAGGCTTCCGCCTGGCTTCAGAACGCGAGAACATTCGTCCAGCCAATCTTCGCACCAAGCGAGGTAAGCCTTCTCAGTCAGGTCATCGTCGATACCCGATTCGTAGATTTTTTTAAGATTGAACGGGGGGTCGGCGAAGACCATGTCTACACTTTCAGCAGAGACGGACCTCAAAAAGTCAAGGCAGTCTGCTTTGTAAAGTGCACCTAGCTCAGTCGTGAAGCTTGGCACCAGGGCTTCAGAAAATTTCTCAGACTTTTCCCTAGGTGCAAGCTCCTTTGGGAGCTGGCTGGCAATGCTGGCCAATCGTTGTCTGAGGCTCTCGTCAAGAGCATTAAAGGTTAGCCTGATCTCGTCCTCGCTCACGCCGAGGCTATCCGCCAACATGCCGATCTCAAAGTTAAGAGGACGGACCATGGGATGAAGAAGCTCCTCCATGCGTTGGGCGTTAAACCCGCATCGCGACGCGGCTTCCACGATTTCTCTGCGCGCAGGCGCAGGCGTCAGGCCTAGGATCGAACAGCGGACTAGCTCATACACGGTTGGGCCTCCTGTCTCCGCACAGACTATAGTCTGTCGACACCTGCCTTGCCAAGCTGGAACCATCGCTTCTCTGTAGGGGAAAGCGATGAATCTTGAAACAGCCTTTGGCAAGGTGCTTCGTGGGAGACGTGAAGCAGCAAGCCTTACGCAGACGGCCCTTGCTGAACAGAGCGGTCTGCACACAACTTTCGTGTCTCTTCTAGAGAGAGGAGAGCGGCAGCCGTCACTTGCGACCTTGTTCGCTCTCGCGAAGGCACTGGACGTAGAACCTGAGGACTTGGTTCGCGAGGTGCGTGAATGCGCCTAACACTGAGAGCTACACCTAATCGCCTCGCTGATCGAAGAGTAGAGCGGCTCATCCTACGAGACCTAACTGCTGCGCTCCGCTCAATTAGCAACCGAATTGCCGACACGGGTAGGCCAAAGCTGGTGGTAAATCCCGTCGTCTGGCGCAAGCCAAGCGATGGAAAAATGAATCCGCTAGTGGCAAACCAGGCGGCTTTTTTTTCGGAATCGTTCCAAGCTTCGCTTTGCGCCAACGGGGTATGGGAGAGAGAGAAGCTTTTGGAGGGGCAGCGACTGGACGCTTACGCTGAGTTTGAGTGTGAAAGCGGCGATGCCATTTCCGCAAACGATCTGTATCAGTGGCTACCTATGTGCACTGAACCAAGCAGGCAGATCCCCGCTATTTTTGCTCGTAACTTCGGCTCGTTCGTCGAGCGCGCGATCTTCCGTGCAGACGATTTGCCCAAGATGCTAAAGCTGAGGTCAACAAGGAAGCCGGGTGGAGCTACTGTCAGAGTAGGTGTTGAGTTCGAGACAGGGAATATTGCGAGTTCATTTCGAGCGTTACTCAAGCTGGGTTTGCTGTTTCGGCTTGGAAAAATCGACGTTGGCGTTTTCGTTACGTCAAACAATAAAGCACTTGCCGCCGCAGCTATATGGCCTCCCTCCAATAGGAACGGGAGTTTTGAAGAGTTGGAATCGAGACGTTGGCGCGAGGTATTAGATTTTCCTGTGCTAGGAATAGGTTTTGAGCCAGACGGATTTGACTTATCAGAAGCAGTCTTGCGACGCGACGGTTATCACCTCAGGCCAGTGCCGCAGAACAAATTCCTGAAAGTTGGAGCTAAGCAGTATGAGGAGTGGCGTCTGCCGGGAGAAAAATCTTACTGGTATGTAGAAGTAAAATAGTAGCGACCTGCGACCATATCAAGGACAAGCAGTGCGGCGGGGCTGGCTCAGCAACCGACAGCCAGTTCGTGCCCCCATTCCGTAATAGCGCTGTTGAAAACACGGTCGACTAATGCGGATCTGATTTAATTATGCATGATTGGGGTCGCGATGCACTTGGGTAGGATCAAAGTGGTTTCCAGAAGAATTATTTTTTGCTTTACGGGCATGAGGAGGCGACGCTTGAGAATGCGTCTCCTGCCGGCCATCTTGTTCTTCGCGCTTGTAATTTCTGTTTCGCTACTCATATCAACTGGAAGCTACTTCCAGCAGGTGCTTGTCGCCTTGCTCACCAGTGACGCATCTTCGATATATGAAGGAACGTACGGATCCCTGGTTCAGCCGTTCCCGGACTTCGCTGTGTGGATATCATCGGCGTTCTGGTGGCCATTTCTCCTGGCTGCCATTTGTATCTCGTCAGCAGCGTTCTGGACTCGCACCGTAAAAGGATTTTTCATTGCAGTCAGTTCGGCTGCGGCAGTGTCGCTGACGGTTATAGATCTGACAGCGGATATAGCGCTGAACGAGCTGGTGCAAAGTGTCATCGCAAATTTCATCGGAGGAGTGCTTTTAGCTGCAGTGTTATACAGCTTTTTGTGTTCCGTCTCCGGCTTACGAGTAGGGCTTGGACTGTCTTGCCGACCATCCCAGCTTGCTCCGGTGAGTGTCATTGTGTGCGGAGTTCTTGTTAACGCCACCCTATATTTTGTTTTTAGGACAATCCTTCATCCCACGCCCGTCTCTCTAAGCCTGACCGTGCCAGCACCCTTTGAGGGTTACTACATTCAGAAATCACTTTCGAGCGAGGGGTGTGGCTTGCCCAAAGAGCAGGTGGAAAGTGAGGTGAATTGCCCTATCTTCGAGAAACACGCTGCTGAGCGTCAGTTGGCAAGTGTGAGCGATACTCAGTTCGAGGTTCTGGGGGATTTTCGTCCAGGCAGGGGAGTCAAGGTCGGGCTTATCGGTCGGCCCGATCCAGCGGCAGTTCAATGGAGAGCAGCCAATTCGGCGTTGTCGACGGTCCGGGTCTTTGCGTCGCAAGGTTGTAAGCAGTCGGAACTTGGCTCTATCCGAGGTGTCCCACTAGGTCCGAGAGCAAAGGAGAAGTTGTCTATCAGCTTTCCGTCGGATATGTCGGAAATCAGTGAGCTGACGCCTGATGGATCAACTCGCTACAAGTTGGTAGAGGAAAGCGTTCGAAGTTTTAGTGTTAGAGCGTCCGAGGAAGGCTCATGGGACGTCGGACGCTTTGTATCGAAAGCAGATGTCGAGCTCTTGGTAAGCCCTGGAGGAGATTCGTCAGTAGGGCTCACGCTGGTAAAGGCACCTGGCGATAGCGGATGGAATCGGCAGCTAGTGCGCGTCGATTCCGAGTCGTCAAGTAGTCAGTACATATTTTCGGGTAGGGACATGGTTGAGCCCGAGCGAAAAATTGGGTGTAAAGATTCATTTGAGACTAGTGGAAATGTATACGGTCTCGACGAAGCAAGCTTGAACTTAGTGATCGATATCCATTCGCCAGCGCAAATCCGGCATCAGGACTTCCGAAATCGCGATGTAGTGTCGATCCCACAGTTCAACGGGTGGGTCACGGCGCGTGGTGTTTCGACCGACGAAATAGAGCAGCTTGTGAGCGCCGGATCACTTGGTTTTCTCCAAGTAGGGGGCCTGCCCACTAGCTTGAACATCGACGGTCACGAACAGAGTCCTAAAGCTAGGACTAGCTTCACAATGTATGGAGAGCTCTACGGAGGTGTTCGAGACGGCGAATTTGTGATCTCAGGTAAGGCGGACGCCTTTTATCTCAATCAGCAACGGATGAATCTGACTCGTTGGGAGAAGACCGAGCTTAACCTTCGCCTATTGCTAATCGGTGCATTGCCAGCTTTCGCTTTGCTGCTCAGGCGCCGTCTTATTATTGAGTTGGGATCTAACAGATCAGGCTGGTTTTTTATGAGGAAATGATGGGCGCTAATCTAGCCGCAGTTGAAGGACTGCTGATCCGTTTCGCGTTGGTGAAGCCGATGGAGCGGTTAGGAAGCATTGGATCGAGCACAGAAAGACTGTGCCCCTCCAGCGCCAACGAAGACCAACAGAGCTACAGCCATTCCCTTAAACGTCATGCCGAAGGTTGTTTTCTTCATAGTGACCTCCTCAGTCTTGGAGTTGCCGGTTGTTGATGCAAGTGCGTTGTTAGGGGGGCTTCCACCCCACATTCGGACGGTTCGACGGTTTTGTTGCACAGCTTCGTACTGAAGGCTGAACGAACTGTCGGTCTTCTCGCTCCAATGCTCCCTTCTTCGATCGTACCTCAAGCTCGGTGGTACACGGCGTGGTTGGTCGGCTTACCGGCGCCTTATCTGCGATCTGGTCCTGGTCGTCGGCTCGCCCAACAGCTCCAATTCCAACCGCCTGCGAGAACTCGCCGAGCGTGACGGCGTCGAGGCGCATCTGATCGACGGCGCGCAGGAGATCGATCCC
>Ga0075364_10002638_pt1 | contig 10071 bp, 11 predicted proteins | sample EndMetdeltDD1764_FD_71517 | JGI IMG/M metagenome (GOLD analysis project Ga0075364, IMG submission 71517) | Populus endosphere microbial communities from Tennessee, USA - Endosphere MetaG P. deltoides DD176-4 | ecosystem: Host-associated > Plants > Roots > Endosphere | place: USA: Tennessee...
GCACATGCGATCGGGTTCGGGCTCGACGTCGCGCCGGGCACTGGGCCGGTCGCCACCGACCCGTTTCGCTCCAAGTCCGACCTGTCCCGTGTCCGGGTGTTCGAACCCGAGACCGACACGCCGTACGTGATCGAGACGGTTCGCATCCTCGCCAAGGAGCTGACGGTCCCGCTGCTCGCCTTCGCAGGCGCGCCGTTCACGGTCGCGAGCTACCTCATCGAGGGCCGGCCGAGCCGCACGTACGAGCACACCAAGGCGCTGATGCACACCGACGAGGCCACGTGGCAGGAGCTGATGAGTCGGCTCGCCGACCATGCGATCGCCTCGATCCGCAGTCAGCTCGATGCCGGCGCGTCGGCGTTCCAGCTGTTCGATTCATGGGCAGGCGCGCTCAGCCGCGATCACTACGAGCGCTTCGCGATGCCGCACTCGGCCAAGGTCTTCGGCGAGCTGAAGGCCAGCCATCCCGACGCGATCGGCATCCACTTCGGCATCGGCTGCGACCACATCCTCGAATCGATGTACGCGGCCGGCCCGGGTGTGATCGGGCTCGATTGGCGCACATCAATCACCGGTGCGCGCACGCGACTCGGCGCGGACACCGTCGTGCAGGGCAACCTCGATCCGTCGCTCGTCCTCGCCGGCTGGGCCGTCGCCGAGCGCGGCTGCGACGAAGTCCTCGCCGACAACGCCGGCCATCCGGGACACATCTTCAACCTCGGCCACGGCGTGCAACCGAACACCGATCCGGGCGTGCTCGAACAGATCGCGGCCCACGTCCACAACGCGACACGTCGATGACAGCAGCGCAGGCAAAGATCGCCGTCTTGTTGATGGCGTACGGAACGCCGCGCACACCTGACGAGATCCTCCCCTACTACACCGACATCCGCCGCGGCCGGGCACCGACCGACGAGCAGCTCGCCGATCTCATTCGCCGCTACGACGCGATCGGCGGCATCTCCCCGCTGAACGAGCGCACCGAAGCCCAACGCCGCGCGCTGCAGTCCGCGCTCGACGATCGAGCACCCGGCCGGTACACGGTCGTGCTCGGGATGAAGCACGCCGCGCCGATGATCGAAGATGCCGTCGCCGGTCTGGCGTCGCAAGGAATCACTCAGGTCATCGGCATCGTGCTCGCCCCTCACTACAGCGCGTACTCGATCGGTCAGTACATGGAACGGGCCGAGGCCGCAGCCACTCCGTTCGGCATCACCGTCACGCCGATCGAGAGTTGGGCCATTGAGCCGGCGTTGGTCTCGTTCCTCGCCGCCGACCTGCGCACGCGGCTCGACGCGATGCCGACCAACACCAAGGTCTTCTTCACCGCCCACTCGCTGCCGCAACGCATCATCGACGGCGGCGATCCGTATCCGCACGAGCTGCGCGCGACCGCCGAGGCCGTCGCTCGCGCGGCCGGGCTCGGCCACTGGAGCACCTGGGCGATCGCGTGGCAATCGGCCGGGCGAACGCCAGAGCCGTGGATCGGCCCCGACATCCTCGACGTGTTGCGCGACCTCGGCGAGAGCGAGAACGCAGACGGCGCCCTGGTGTGCGCGTGCGGTTTCGTCGCCGATCACCTCGAAGTGCTGTACGACCTCGACATCGAGGCCAAGTCGTTGGCGTCGGCCCTCGGCCTCGCCTTCGACCGGACGGCATGCGTCAACGACGACCCCGGCGTGATGGCCGCCCTCGCCGAGCGCATCCTCGCGGTCTCATGAGCGGGCCACGGTTTGTCGTCGTCGGTGCCGGAATCACGGGCCTCACTGCCGCCCACCGACTGAGCAGGGACGCGCCGGATGCGTCGATCACGTTGATCGAAGCCGACGATCGACTTGGCGGCAAGATCCGCTCCAGCCCGTTCGCCGGACTCGATGGCATCGACGAGAGCGCCGACGCGTTCCTCACTCGCGTGCCATACGCGATGAACCTCGCCGATGAGCTCGGCCTCACTGCCGAGCTCACCTCCCCCGCAGCCGCATCGGCCAACGTGTGGTGGAACGGTCTCCATCCGATACCTGAGGGCCTGTTGCTCGGTGTTCCGACCGGCGTACTCAAGCTGGCCAAGAGCCGCCTGCTCACATGGCCGGGCAAGTTGCGCGCAGCGCTGGAACCGATCCTCCCCGCCACCGGTGTCGGTTCGGACTGCGTCGGCAAGATCATCCGCAAGCGATTCGGCAAGCAGGTGCACGAACGCCTCGTCGACCCGTTGGTCGGCAGCATCTACGCGGCCGACACCGATCGCTTCAGCCTTGCCGGCGTGCCGCAGATCCTCGACTTGGCGAGCAAGCACCGCAGCCTGCTGCTCGGCGCGCGTGCGATCCGCGCCAAGGCGCCTCCGGCATCCGGGCCGATCTTCGCGACGCCACGCGGCGGCATGGCGGCACTCACCGACGCACTCGGTGCAGCCATACGGGATGCCGGTGTAGACGTGCGTCTCGGCGCGTCCGTCACCACGATCGAGCGGGCCGGCACCGACTCCGGCCGGTGGCGCGTACAGCTCGACGGCGACGCGCTCGAATGCGACGGTGTCATCCTCGCCACGCCGGCTCGCGTGACGGCGCCCGTGCTCGCTGATGTCTCGCCGACCGCGGCGTTGTCGTTGGCGACGTTCGAACACGCGAGCGTGGTGATGGTCGCACTGGCGATCACCGCCACCGACTGGCCGCGGGCGCTGCACAGGTCGTCGGGTTACCTCGTTCCGAAGCCGGTGCAGAAGTGGGTGACCGCGGTTTCGTTCGCCTCGAGCAAGTGGGCGCACTGGAACCCCGTCGATCCGAACGGCAACCCGGCGATGGTCCTGCGCGTCTCGTTGGGTCGCGATGGACGCGACCTGACCGGCGAAGCGGACGACGCGCTGCTCGCCGCGGCGATCGGCGAGGTCGGGGGTCACCTCGGCCTCGAACTGGAGCCGTTCGAGCATCGCATCACGCGCTGGCCGATGTCGTTCCCGCAGTACCGGCCGGGGCATGCGGCGCGCGTGGATGCGATCGAAGCGGCTCTTGGCGCGGACGCACCGGGGGTCATCCTGGCCGGGGCCAGCTACCGCGGCATCGGCATCCCGGCCTGCATCAACCAGGGCAACATCGCTGCTCAGACGATGACGAAACTCGCAACCGCTGTGCGAGACTGACCGAATGCGATTGGCGAGAACTCGTATCGGCGGGCTGCTCGCCGCGGTTTCACTGCTCGTTGCCTGCGGGGGCGACGACGACAAGGGCAAGGCAGCAGATCCGACCGCGGCACCGTCGACAGCCGCGGCCCCGACCACCGCGGCACCGGCGACGACCGACGTCGCGACGACCGACGCCGAGGTCACCGACGCGACGGATGACCCCTCGCTCGTCACCTCGACGTCGGCCACGAGGGCGGCAACACCGACGACCTCGGCACCGAGCACAACCGCCGCGACTGCCCCGACCGCGACAACGGTCGCGCTCCCCGTTCCCATCGCCGTCCCGGCCGACAGCGCCGGTGAGGAACCGGTGATCGACGTCGGCTCGATCGAGATCCCGGCGTTGAAGGTCAGCGAGACGATGTACGAAGGCATTCGCCTGACGACGCTCGATCGTGGTCCAGGCCACTGGCCCGGCACGGCGATGCCCGGACAGGTCGGCAACGTCGTCATCGCTGGGCACAGGGTCAGTCATTCGAAGCCGTTCCGCAACGTCGACAAGCTGGTCGCCGGCGACGAAGTCATCTTCAACACAGCGGACGGACGCTTTGTGTACACCGTCGTGTCGCAGGAGATCGTCAAGCCCGACGCGCTGTACATCGTCGACCAGACGCCGGAGAAGACCGCGACGTTGTTCGCCTGCCATCCGCCGGGTTCGACGCGCGAGCGCATCGTGGTCCATCTCGCCCTCAACGAGTCGCAGAGCACACAGACCTGAGCCCGAAGCCGGTCCTGCTGCTCTTCACCGGTCCTCCGGGTACGGGCAAGTCGTCGCTCGCCGAGCGCGCCGCGGCCGAGCTGCAGGCGTGCGTTCTCGGATGGGATTGGGCGATGGCGGCGCTGACCGGTTTCGCCGGCATCCAGACTGCATTGGGGCAGATGACACACGAAGAGCACCGCCGCGTCGGTTGGTCGGTGTTGTGGAACCTGGCGACGGCGCAGCTGCGCGCGGATCGATCCGTCGTGCTCGACGGGGTCGCACGCGACGTGGAGGTGGCCGGCACCAGGGCTGCCGCCGGCGCCGCCGGAGCGACAGCGGTCGTCGTGCTCACGTCGTGCAGCGACACCGCCGTTCATCGAGCGCGCATCGAGGGCCGCACCCGCGACATCCCCGGTTGGCACGAGCTCGATTGGGATCACGTCGGCAGCTTCCTGTCGCGCTGGCAGCCGCCGGGCACGATCGATCTCGAGCTCGATGCGATCGAGACGTTCGAAGCCAATGCCGCCCGCCTGTGTGCACACCTCGCCCACCTCTGACCGACGCGAGCGAACGGTGAGTGAAGCGGGTCGGGGTCGGCGCGCCCGGTAACCTCTCGCCCCGATGCCTCGACTGCGCCGGCCCACCGCACGAGGTTTCCTGGCGTTGTGCGGTGGTCTGCTCGTGGCGTTGTCGCTGCCGCCGTGGGGCTTCTGGCCGCTCGCGTTCATCGGCATCATCGTCTTCGAAACGGCGCTCGGCGAGAGCCCCGAGCGCGGGAAGCGGTTCCGCTACGGCTGGCTGTTCGCTGCCGGATGGCTGGTACCGGGCATGGTGTGGATGTGGTTCCTGACCGCGCCCGGCTACATCGCCGCGGCCGCGATCTTCGCCGCCTTCCACGGACTCGCGGCGATGGTGGCGCCGACCGGGGTGTGGCGCGTGATCGGCAGACCGGCGGCGCACACGCTCGCCGAGGCACTGCGGTTCTGCTTCCCGTTCGGCGGCGTTCCTCTCGCCAGCCTGGCGATCAGCCAGAGCGCGGGCCCACTGGTGGGCATCGTCCGCGTCGGTGGCGCGGTTCTGCTGACGTGGGTCACGTTCCAGATCGGGTTCGCGCTCGCCGGTCCTTCCCCGGCGGTTCCGGCGTTCGCCCGGCGCAGCCATCGCGGCGCATCGGGAGCGCCACACGGCATGTTCGCGCTCCTCGCGGTGATCGTCATCGCCGTGCTGGCCGCCGTCGCACCGGAAGGCACCGCCACCGGCAAGACGCTGCGCGTCGCGATCGTGCAGGGCGGCGGGCCACAGGGCACGCACGCGACCGACATCAACTACTGCGCCGCCGACGGCACGCCGAACGACACGGGTCCACTCGCCGGGGCGGCGTGCGTGACCGAGCGCCATCTCGAGGCAACCCGCACGCTGCAACCTTCGGACGACCTCGACGTCGTCGTCTGGCCGGAGAACGTGATCGACGTCGCCGCCTTCGCGGGCAGTGCCGAGTTCAACGCTGTTGCCGCGGAGGCGGTGCGGTTGCACGCGACGTTCCTGATCGGGGTCACCGAAGACCGCGGCACGAACAACTTCACCAACGCACAGGTCGTCGTCACCCCCGACGGCGAGCTGACCGGCCGCTACGACAAGGTCCGCCGCGTGCCGTTCGGGGAGTACATGCCGTTGCGTGGCTTGCTGGAAGCACTCGGCGCGCCGACCAACCTCGTTCCTCGCAACGCCATCGCCGGCTCCGATCCGGCGTATCTCACGCTTCCCGATGAAACACGGGTCGCGGTGGTGATCTCGTGGGAGGTCTTCTTCGGAGGGCGTGCCCGCGACGGCGTCAGCCACGGCGGCCAACTGTTGATCAACCCCACCAACGGTTCGAGCTACACGTGGACGGTGCTCCAGTCGCAGCAAGTCGCCTCGTCGCGACTGCGCGCGATCGAGACGGGCCGATGGGTCGCGCAGGTGTCGCCCACCGGGTTCTCCGCGTTCGTGTCGCCGGACGGCGATGTCCACGACCGCACGTCGATCAGCGAGCGCAAGGTGCTGATCCGCCCGCTCGAGCTGCGCACCGGCGACACGTGGTACGTGTCGCTCGGCGACAAGCCATGGGTGGCGTTGGTCTTCATCGTGCTCATCTTCGCTTTGGTGCGCTCCGGGTGGCGCCCCAGAATTCCACGGCGTACTGTCGCGGTCTGATTCGAACCGAACGAAGGGGGCCGTCGTGGGAAAGCTCGATGGGAAGGTCGCATTCATCACCGGAGCAGCACGGGGGCAGGGCCGTTCGCATGCCCTACGGCTCGCGAGTGAAGGCGCCCATGTGGTGATCTGCGACATCTGCGCACCCGTTGACGGGAACATGATCAAGCCTGCCTCACCGGACGATCTCGCCGACACGGTGCGCGCCCTGGAGGACGCCGGTCACGGCACCAAGGTGCTCTCCCGTCAGGTGGATGTACGCGACTTCGACGCGCTGGCACAGCTGGCCGATGATGCGATGCAGCAGTTCGGCCGGATCGACATCGTCGTCGCCAACGCCGGCATCATCAACTACGCCGAGTTCGGCGACTACACGACCGAGATGTTCACGGCCGTGATCGACGTCAACCTCACCGGCGTGTTCAACACGGTCAAGGCAACCGTGCCGCACATCCTCACCGGTGGCCGCGGCGGGTCGATCATCATGGTCAGCTCGACCGCCGGCATCAAGGGCCAGCCGTTCACCCCTGGGTACACCGCTGCCAAGCACGGCGTGGTCGGGCTCTGCAACGGGCTTGCCAACGAGCTCGGCGAGCACAACATCCGCATCAACACGATCCACCCCGCCGGCGTGCAGACCGCGATGGGCGACGCGCCGGGCCTGATGGACATCATCTCCAAGCACGCCGAGACGATGGGCCCGCTGTTCATGAACACGCTGCCCGCGCTGTTCATGGAGCCGAACGAGACATCGTCCGCCGTGTTGTTCCTCGCCAGCGACGATTCGAAGATGATCACCGGCCTGCAGATGAAGGTCGACATGGGGATGACCATCCGCTAGCCGGTCCTGCGCCTCCTCACGCTGGTCGGGGGCCCTCGTTCGCGAGCGCGACCGCCATTGGATTGCAGCACTGTGCTGGGGCCGTCGCAGTTGAGTTACTGTGTGTTCCTTCGGCGATGGAACATTGGTTCCAGGCTTTCACCAGTCCGGAAAGGACTCACCATGCACACACGGATCAAGCGGATCGGCGTCGCCGTCGCGAGCGCGGCGTTGCTCTCGGCGGTCGCAGGAGCGGCTCCGGCCACGGCGATCACAGGCGGCCAGCCCGACGGCGAAGGGCACCCCAACGTCGGGCTGATCCTCTTCTACGAGGCAGCCGGCAGGTTTCGCTGCACCGGCACACTCGTGTCCCCGACTGTCATTCTCACCGCTGCCCACTGCACCGCAGGCACACTCGGCGAGACGCTGGTGACGTTCAACTCGGTGATTGCCGAGCAGCCGCCGTCCGGCTTCCCGGTCGCCAACGATCCGACGGCCGGCTACACCGCTGCAGAACTCGAAGCCGCCGGCTACCGCCACGGCGTCGCGCACGCGCATCCCGACTACTCCGACTTCACCGATCTCGACAACTGGAACGACGTCGGGGTCATCGTCCTCGACGAGCCGGTCGCCGGCATCGAGCCCGCGGCGATCGCCCCGGTCGACTACCTCAACACGTATGCCCAGCCGGCCCTGAACCACACGATCTTCCGGTCTGTCGGTTATGGCACCGAGGTCCGCAAGCCAGACAGTGGCAAGCAGAAGCCGACGCCGCAGTCGTACCCGCTCATCCGCCGCTTCGCCGACGAGCCCGGACAGAAGCTGACCGCGCAGATCCTCCAGGTGAACGGCAACATCCATGACACCCGAGGGACGGGCGGAACCTGCTTCGGCGACTCCGGCGGCCCGACGTTCCTCAACGACCTCGTCGTGACCGTCACCAGCTATGGCTACACCGAGAACTGCCGTTACCTCGACGGCTTGCAGCGTGTCGACATCCCGTCGGTGGCCAGCTGGCTCGATGGGTTCCTGAACCCCGCGTAGGACGTCGTCCCGAGCGCGCACGGGTCGCGCGCTCGGGATCACACCTCCAGCATCACCGTCACCGGGCCGTCGTTGACGAGCGACACCTTCATCTCGGTGCGGAACCGGCCGGTCGCGACCGTCGCGCCGCGGCGGAGCAATTCGGCGACGACGGTCTCGATCAGCGGCTCGGCGTGCTCGGGGCGAGACGCCTTGATGTAACTCGGCCGACGGCCGGCAGAGGTGTCGGCGTACAGGGTGAACTGGCTGACGATCAGCACCTCGCCACCGCTGTCCGCCACTGATCGGTTCATCACGCCCGCATCGTCGTCGAAGACGCGCAGGTTCCAGATCTTGTCGGCCAGCTTCACGGCAGTTGCGGGCTCGTCGTCGTGGGTCGCACCGACGAGCACGCAGAGTCCGGGCCCGATCTCGCCGACGACCGTGCTGCCGTCCGGGCCGACGACGGTCACCGACGCTTGCTCGACTCGCTGCACCAATGCGCGCATCTCCGCATCATCGCAGCTCGGTTCACGCGAGACTCGGTCGATGATCGAACTCAAGGCCGATGGCGTCACATGCATCATCGATCCCGACACCGGTGGTCGAATCGCCTCGCTGGCGGTCGGCGACCGCCAGCTGCTGTTGGGACCGGCACCCGACGCACATCCGATGCACGGGGGCAGCTACCCCATGGCACCCTTCGCCGGACGCGTCCGCGACGGGCGGTTCGCGTTCGACGGCCACGACTACCAGCTCGAGCTGAACCACCCACCACATGCGATCCACGGGGTGGCGTTCACCCAACCGTGGTCGGTCAACGACTTGGGCGACACATTCGTCGCGATGACGTGTGGGTTCGAAGACCACTGGCCCTTCGGCGGCGCAGCCAGCCAGCGGATCCAACTGTTCGCCGATCGAGTCGAGCAATCGCTCGCTGTGACCGCCGACGACCTCGCCATGCCTGCACAGGTCGGGTGGCATCCGTGGTTCGTCAAGCCCGACGTTGCCCGACTGGCATTCGAGCGAATGTACGTGCGCGACACCGACGGCATCCCTACCGGTGAGCTCGTCGACGCGCCGCCCGGGCCGTGGGACGACTGCTTCGTCGGCCCGCGCGGTCCGCTCGAACTGGAATACGCCGGACTCGTCGTGCGGGTCGACAGCGATTGTGGATGTTGGGTCGTGTACGACCAGCTCCACGACGCGACATGCGTCGAGCCCCAGAGCGGGCCGCCGAACGGCTTCAACCTCGCCGGCTCCGGGGCCTTCACCCGCCTCGAGCCCGGCCAAGCGGTGCAACGATCGATGACGATCAGCTGGCGGCGGCCCGGCTGAGGAACGGTTCCAGCTCGCCGCTCAGCCTCGACCGGCTCCGCGCGCCGACCGACTGCCACACCGTCTCACCGTCGCGACGCAGCACGAGCGTCGGTGCGCTCATGACCGCGAACCGCATCGCCAGTGTCGGGTTCGAGTCGATGTCGACCGACGCGAGCACGAACCGCTCGTCGTCGGCGGCGAGCGCTGCCAGGACCGGATCGAACATCTTGCACGGACCGCACCACTCGGCCCAGAAGTCGATCAGGACTGGTACGGCGGTGGCACCGACGAACTCGTCGAACGTCGATTCCGTGAGCGCCACGCCGACGCTCACGACCCGACCTCCGCCGCATCGATCCGCAGGGCACTGCACGCCTCGCCGTCGCCATGGCGGCAGACTTCGACGAGGCGGCGGAGCTGACAGCGCTGCTCGGCCAGAACGCGCAGCTCCCGTTCGACCTCGGCCAACTTGGCGTGCGCTGCTTCGAGCACCGCCTCTGGCGAACGCTCGTGACCCTCGCCGAACAGGTCGGCGATCTCGGCCAGCGTGAACCCCAGCAGCTTGGCGCGGCGGATGAACTCGAGCCGCCACAGGTCGTGCTCGTCGTACGTCCGGTAACCGCCGGGCGTGCGCCGCGGCGGTGGCATCAACCGGCGCCGCTCGTAGAAGCGAATCGTCTCGATGTGCACGCCGGCCAGGTCGGCAAGGCCGCCGATCGTCACCGTCCCGATCCGTGTCTCCGTATGGGCATCCATCTGTGCGTCCATCCGTGCCTCCATCCGTGCAGAGTACGGCCCGTACCATGATCCAGAGTCAAGACATCCGAACGAAGACCAGGT
>Ga0075364_10002640_pt1 | contig 10065 bp, 5 predicted proteins | sample EndMetdeltDD1764_FD_71517 | JGI IMG/M metagenome (GOLD analysis project Ga0075364, IMG submission 71517) | Populus endosphere microbial communities from Tennessee, USA - Endosphere MetaG P. deltoides DD176-4 | ecosystem: Host-associated > Plants > Roots > Endosphere | place: USA: Tennessee...
GTTCCAGAAAGATGATCAGTCCGAGAGGGTTGGAGAGAAGAGAAAGCGGTCAAAATCTCTCTGATTTGATCACCGAGCAGTCGGACGACTTTTCAGTAACCCAGGATTACCTTGTAGCTTTCTTCTCTTATGATATTAAGAGTTAGAACAGGATGGGATGGCTAGGCCTGATCTCTTCCCTTTCGTCCCTGACAACCAAGCAAGGTTGCTTTTTACATTCTGACTAGCCCAGCCCTCTCAAATTCAAAAAAGAACCGTTTCTCAACAAATCCTCCTTTCATGCCTCACCAAAAAAAAGACATCCACACCTCTTTTAGGGGAGGAGAAGAGGAAGATTGTCTAGGAGTCAAAACGATGTGGAACTTCTATATCTAAGATTTAAATAGAGAATAGACGCTCTTGCACGCTGAGCGGGCTTCCCTCCTCACTCACTAGTCAGCGCTTTCGAACTCTCCCTTGAATCCATTCACTGGTGTCCCTTAACAAATGGCCACTTCGTTCACTTAGACACTCAAAAGGTCTAAGATAGGAGGATCACCAATTTTACTTCCGGAGGCTTAGATAATGCGTTCTTTGGCACTTTAAGCCAATCAACGTAGGATTACTCGCTGTCTAAACTTTTTCCATTCCATAAGAAATAACTAGAACTACTAGCCAGCCTAATCTCTATTATTTGCTTATCATTCATTGCCGAAAGAAAGAAGAAAGATAAGAGCTTGAAAACTAGCCTTTTTTTTTAAATAAGATATGCTTGCCTACCTCATCTGTTAAGAGCTTTACCGAAGGAGCAAGAAAAGGGATGCGCTAACTCGCAACGGCTTTCGCTAACGGCGCTCCATCCTTCCTGATGAAGCTTTTGAGAAATCTATGGTCTTAGCCGGAAAAAGAAAAAGAGAGAGAACGAATGGTCTCGAAGACCGAGTACCCAACCGGGCAAGAAAGGAACTCGCCCTTCACCACCAAGAGATAAGAGCTGATTGCTGGAGGAAATGAAACTGCTGATAGACCTTCAATCCCTACTAGCCTCAGGACTTCAACCCTTATCACTCCAACTCGACTCGCTCCAAGAGAGAAGGAAAGAAAGTCCATTAAGAGAACAATCCATATTCTAGACTTTGACTAGAGTGCTTTCTGGCTTACTTGATACTGCATAAAAAATGTAACTAGATGGCTTACCCCCACCCCAATAGAAGAAATCTATGCCATAGAAAGAAAAGATATCTCTATAGCCCTAAAGGAAATCAAATTCTCTATTACTCCTATTGATATTGCTCGTCCAGAAGAGAAGGGAGAAGGCGTTTGGAGATGGCACCGGGCTCCTGCCTAGCTTCCTGAAAAGAACGTTGACCTATTAGCAATGCCGGTAATAGGGAAATAAGCATGGGCGGAGAGAAGTTCAATTGAAGAAAAAGAATACCTGGCAAAGAAAGGCCCAACCCCGGAAAAGTCAAGTAGAGTAGAGGCCAGTTCAAGCCCTAGCCCGGGGAAGAGAGCTGCTGAAAGTAATCCTCCTTCTGCGGGTTCATCTTCTGAGGCATTTATTTCACTAGCCTTTTTCTTGCCATCTGACTTGGGACTGGAGGAAGGAACGACTTTCTTCCCCTATTCTTATTCTTTTGCTGGAACATTCCGGGATAGCCAAATACCGACCGATAGGTGCCTCTATCAGCTATAAGAATTTAAAACTCGTCCCGAGGAATAGTAGATTTTTCTCCATTGGGTTTTGCTGCTCACTCCAAAAAAGAGATCAATTCCACGGATACGGGCTGCTAGCCAAACAGGGGGGGATGAAAGAAATCGACTTAATTCACCATCAAGGTTACTTCTGTTCCGATTCGTCTATCGGCTTACAACTTTGTCCCAATGCTTTCAACTCTGACTCGTAGATCAGAGAAGGAGTCCTCCTTGGAAATCAATCCCAAGAGCCGGTCTCTCTCTACTATGAGTATAGTAGAGAATCTTCCTAGCTCATCAGTTAGAGAGAGGGATATCAGTCTTATATCCAGGGTCAGGCAAAGGGAAGAGAGCGAATCAAGTACGAGCTTTCTACTTCGACTTTTCGGTTTCACCTATGTCTCGCTACTGGATTCCGAAGCCGCCGGTAAGGGATGAAGATTCAAAATAGGCGGTACAGCTTACAGTGTTTAGTATTCGTCTGCATCAATTCTTGGGCTTGCAAGAATGAAGTAGTAATAAGTCCTCGAATCGGGAAATGAGCTAAAGGAAAGATTTTTATAACCGGAAGTCTCTTTCATGAGCTCAGCTTTAGTGCCACGTTCAAGCTCAAAGCGGGTATGAACTCATACTAGTTAGCGTGGATTGGGTCCTCTTAGCTTCGGCCAGTAAATAAAAGAGCTGGGAGTTCGCAAACAGTCATACCAGAGTCAGCCGGAAAACAAACATAGAAGGATGTGCCCCGGCGGGACGAAGGCAAGGAGAGAGCCCGGTGCATCGAAAGCAGGAATACAGTCATCAGGTAGGTAGGTAAGCAAGCCGCTAACCAAAAGCTCGAAAAAATGAAGTTCTTTATCCTAAAAAAGGTAGGTCTATACTTACGACATTCGCCAAACTAATGCCCTAGAAAAGAAGGCAAGTAAATGTTCACAACGGATTTACCTAAAGCAGTAAGAGTAAGCCCAAGTCGGGGAAGAAAGAGATGGAAGAACTGATGCCGTAGCAGTATAAACCCCTTTCTCCCTTCTTTGCGGAACTACTTCACCGGCTACTTACTTGAGATGAGAGCCCAATTACCCCTTTCGCCGTCTCCCTAGCCTAGGCTTACCTTTCGCTTCCTTCCCTTGGGACTGCCTAATCAGATCCCTTGCCTTCCCTAAACAGATCTGAAGAGAGGCATTAAACAGAAGAGGTAGAAGGCCCAGCTTTGTCAGCATCTTCTTACCAAGCTTACCGATCGAGCCGCTAACCAAGACTTTGAACTATTTCGATCTCCGAATTTTGTCTGGTAATAGAATGGGGCGGCTTCCTGTTGAGAGTGTTTATCTTTCGATAGCTTAGATGGAAATTCCGAACTGCAGCTTACCTTTTTAAAGCATTTCTTTTCCTTCTTCCGGCTGGCACTCTGTTTCTACTTTTCCTTGGCGGCCGCCCTTCGAGGTTAACTCTTTACGGAAACTGTCTTCGCTTCTTGGCCCTCCGAGGCCTACTCTTTCTGTTCCCTTTCCCTCACAGTTTGCATTATATTCCACTTCAAAGGCTTTCAGTTCCAAGCCTGCCGGGTAATTAGGGTAAGAGGAGTGAAGTGAGAAGGATGGGCTAGCTCTGCAGTTGTTGTACCTTCCCCCTCTCCTTTAAAGGCCATCGGTACAGACCTGGCTCTGTGTCTCTTCTCTTCAAAGAGTTCTTTTTCGTGATCCTGCTGAAAGATGGGTCTAGAACCAGCACCAGTGATTAGATATTAGATAGCGCGCTTCCTTACAAGCCCTTACCGGCCTCAGGATATCGAGATTCTCTTAAGCTAAAAGGGCATCCCAATGGATCTTTAATCAAGAGGCCCTTCTGGATCTACTGGTTGGCAAGATGCATTGTTATTCATTCGATCTTAAGTTTAAGTCTGCGACCGCCAGTACTTACTCAATATCGTTTGATTCAGACCGGGTACGGTGCAGCCATATTTGGCTTGCTTGCCACAACCCTTTCCTTCCAACCGATAAATCAAGTCGGGATTTACACCAAAGTCTCAAATCGGGCGTATGAGCAGGAATCAGAATATTTTAAGAGTACTCCCTCAGGCCCAGAAATGGACACTGACCTTCTCTTAAATGAGGTCGTAGTTTCCGTTCATGGTTCCTTAAATGGTGATTGATTCACATTCCCGAAGCTACTTTCCCAATCATTGAGGAGATAAGAGAAAGGGAGATTGACCCAAAATCAAAATCTGGAATGAGTCGTAGGCTGTAGAAGCTTACCTGCTGTTTAGCGGTATGTCATAGACAGCGAGACGTCACGGCCCTTCATCAATTTGGGGTAAGAGACCCTTCGTTGAGCTCGAAAACATGATAGAATCCGATGTTTAAGCACGGAACGATTCCTCTTCTGGTGAGTCAGATTTAAGTCTTATTTGTCTAGCCTGTGGCCCAAGACCCCCTGGAACTCCGTCTCTGAGCATAGGTCGTATATCCCTCTCCTACGATGCCAAGTTTTGTCGCCTCATTGTACTATAGTATAGGCCCTTCTCACCGAAGTCTTTCCCACGATTTTCATTATCTTAGAGTCGCCTTGGAGGACTCCTTTTGCTTTCTCCTACCCGGAGTAAGGGCGCCATCAGTTAGCTTCGGATCGCACTTGACTTTGCTATCAGCCACGGTAGGCTTTTTAGAAACCACTGAGTCGTGTCGGGCTTTTAACCCAGTCGTTGTTCTGCTTTGGCGATCAGGTAACACCGAATGGGGACGGTAAACTGCGAACTTTGCCAGTATTCGTTGCTCGGTTGACTGGAACCCCGCACAACAACAAAACGGAACTATAGACCTCTCTTCTCTAGACCGGACTGCCTCAATCACGTCCGGATTCAGTCAATAGCAAGGGAGGCGGAGATAACTTCATCCTTGCGCTAGGCGAGGATTTATTTATCACCAAAGCATTTCTCGCTTTCTAAAAGCCCATAGTCGAAAAGCGAGGAAGCGATCCGAAAAAGGCATTTTATTATAAGCTAAGCTGGAAACGGCTGACCCCTTGCTCTATTCCTTACCCAGGCAGGAATAACGAACTCTTGCCAAGACGAAAGCTTGGGCGGGAACAAGAACAACCATTTCCTTTCAAGAAGGATGAGCTCATCCGGAAAGTCATTCTTTGGCCAGTAGCTTCATCTAAGTTTAGCTTAGGTCCATCAATCAATACATGAAAAGAAAGAGAGGAAGCTAGATTCGATTCGTTAAGCTGGAAAGACGAACCACCAGCTATAGCAGGTCTTCTCCTTAGGCGGGAAAGAAAGGCCAATAGAAGCAGTTAGCCTTAATCCCATACTTCGTTATTCTCCTGATCTACTAAAAACAGATGTTTGACGGATTTCTTCTACGTCGTCTCCAGTGATGATGAGGTCATCCACAAACACTATCGCCAACTTACCATCTCGAGCTTTGACAAACAAGCTGGAATATGCTGGAGCCACTAAAGACTTTGTACTACAAACTCTGCTATCTTGCCATACCACTTGGTGCTTCTTGCGAAAAGGAAAATTCTTTTGAAAGAAAGGGAACGAGTGGAAGACTTGTAGCGAGAGGAACGTAGTCACTCTACTGATAAGGAGAGGATGGGAAGATGCTCGAGCGAAGCGAGAGGGCTGAAAGTGCTCTACCGACAGGTAGAGGGAGAGGGGCACTTATTCGACATTTTTAGGGGGTTTACTTTACAGGCTTATCTTGAAAGAGGTAAGGGGAGACTTTTGCCGATTGAGAGACAGAAGTTTTTTAGTAGAGATAGATAAGGCCGTCCGAGAATGCCATCTTAATACGAGTAGCAAATTGCCATCCTACACCGGTTAATGATCTTCAAAGATGCCTTAGAGTTCTTAATAGTGGAAGTTTATTGACTAATACTAGACTACGAAAGTGAGTGGATAAGGCAATAAGAAAAGAAAAGCACAAAAACTGCATAGAGCATACCATACAGAAAAGAGAATTGGTTGGATGAGATAGCTAACTAGGGCACTCATAAGTAATCAAGGTTCTGCCGCCTACGGGTGACGTGGTTCTTCGGCGACGCCAAAACAAAGACCAACGGTAGAGAGGAAGGAAAGGAACTTTACAGGCAGATAAGAGAGGCCCCTAAAGAAATAAAGATTCATAAGAAAGGAGAAAAGAAGGAGAAAGTAAGAAAGTGAAGCTTTTCAGCTTCCTCCATTCCCGATAACTGGTCCCTGCCTTCGAGATGAGACCGGGCAGGCACATTTGTCTCAAATAAAACTCCAAGATAGATGGACCAGCTTATATCTCCTCGCCGCAACAAGCACCGTTTAGACAGATCAGACTGATTTAGTGAAGTATGCCATCAGTAGCAAAAGCAAAGGAGGAAGCGTAGGAGAGCTTTTAAATCCTTAGTTTCAGAAAAGGTTACCCCTTTTCTTTTTGAGGAGCTCTTATTAAAGTAAAGCATTTCGTCGAGAGATGGGATTTATACCCAGTCCCAGGCAAGCAGTAGGAGTAGCAGGCACTGGTCTTGACGAATAAGAGGGTGGTTTAGCGTTGCCCAGTGAATCAATAGTCGTGATATCCAGGAATGGAATTGATGCTAGAGACTGTGAGGGAGCATAGTAGACCTTCGCGAAAGGAAGATTTGCATTTTAATGTCCCAAGAGGAGCCTTCGACGAGCGCTTTTGAGAACAGAGGGTACAGACAGATGCAAAATGTCTTAGAGAAGGAGCTGTTTTCGCCTTATCCGCATAGGTTGTTGCTAGGCTCTTTGATAGAATAATGGGGCCGGTCTTATTTCTGTTGATGCAAGGAAGTGACATAGGTCAATCAGTCCCGCCATTCCAGATTCAAGCAAAAAAACCTATCTAGTCTCCGATCTGGAGAAGGAATGCTAGTGCGCGAGCTCTTCTCTTCTTTTGAGAAGAGAGGTTTTTCCGCCAGCAAGCATTAGATTTTAAGCCGATTTTGTCCATTTTAGCAGATTAAGATAGCAGCAGAAGACATTTTGTTCAGTTTAGGCAGCTTTCAGTCCTGGGAAAGGAAGGTAAGGTGAAATACCGTGGCATGCCTTATATAAGACTGTAAGCGCACCTGTCATTAAGTATGTCAGTTCCTTCCCGGACTGCCAAATCTGATCCTACACAAGGACGGATGAGTCTTCTACCGGCTCTTACTCTATACTGGTATAGAGCAATAAGAATGTCAGCCAATTAGCAAAGATCAAGCGAACTCACTCAACCGTACTACACCAAAGACTTAACATACCCAAAAAAGACCAAGCAAGAAGAATTTCGCCTACCTGGCCTTGGCGTCATGTTCACTGCTACTGACATATGATACTAGCCATCCGTTTGTTTTCTCTTATTCAAGCCTAGCACTTTTTTTGTAAAATACGAAACTATATCTCCAGTAAGACACGAGCGGCGATCCCTATCCTCGGGCGCGTGAGAGAACGAACGAGAGCATTAAGCCAATATGAGCCGGTCCCATCCAGCAGTTTCCGTGACGGAAAAAGTGGCATCGTTGACTCCAGAGAAGTAAGCGAAGGACCATCGGTAAGCAGCTCCGGTATCCGCACGCGGTCTAGTTAGTATTAGCAGTCTCCGTCTCAGTAGCATTTCTTATGACAGCGGCAGAAGCCCCTACTCTCTAAAGCTCTATAAGTGAGCATTTCGGGTGTGAAGGAACGGCATCGCCTTATTTAATAGGGGGGGGGACGATTCTATCCGTTCGAGTCTAGGTCTACCGGGTCCTCTGAATAACTCTAGCGAGAAGAAAAGAGATGGGCCAGCAAAGGACTGAGGTAGGAGACGGGAAGGGTAAAGAGAAGGGGCCGTCTTGGTGCGTAACAGAGCTTTCCTATCGACGATCTTTCTCGGTGCATAAGCGAGGCTTAGCGTTCGAAGTCTCGCATAAGCAAGAAAGCCAGTAGACCGTCGAATAGCCTGTACGAAAGGACTTTTGAAGAGGATTTGACTAGAGTATCCAATCCATATAAAATCTTGTACGCAAGTTGGTACAGCGCTTTCGCAAAAAAGAAATTTCGCTCATCTGGTCTGCCCGGTCACTCTCCTGCCTGTGTATCCCATGCCCGGTGCCGTTGATCTGTCTGATGGGAGAGATCAACCAATTCCTTTATTTCAATGTGTTGTATCCTCTCCAGAGGTGGAGTTCTCTCTATTCAATAGATCATTTCCTGCCCGGAGAGAGCTCTATTTATTTACGTTATTCCGATCTCCCAGTAGCGCAATCATCAAGCTCACCTCACCGCATTCATAGAGGTCCTTCGCTTTAGCTTACCACCTACGTGATCCAAATTCAAAGACTGTAGCTAACCTGTGATTAATGTAGAAAAGGTTTTTCACATTATAATAGCTAAAATAGCTATGCTCATCTACATCAGTAGTTGTGTTGCTTAAAGCTTTAGTTAGACAGTTAGCTCAGAAGCAAAGTAGCAAGGCATATCAATAAACTTTTCCAACTCAATCAGTAATTAGCATAGAGAAGAACCTAATTCAAAAGAAGCTGGGACATTAAACAAGCATTTTTAAGACCTTCTGTAAAGTGACGGTTTAGGCTTGAATAGAGCGACGGAATGGATTGCTGCTCCCGCGCTTACCCCAATGGACCACTTAGAAGAGACCGAATCGGATGACTTGAAAGCGGAAAAAGCAACTTTAGCCGACAGATGGAACACCTTCTAACCTAAAACACTAAGAGGGAATGGAAAGAAAGCTTGCACCGCTAAACTGGAAAGCGAATGGATAAGCATTCCATCCTACAACAATCAAGGCTAGGCAACTCACTAGGCAAAGAAGAAGCAGCTAGTCTTGTTTACATAAGCCCTTCTCAGGGAAGAGAAAGAGATGAAGCTACAGACCTAAAGAGAAGAAAGATCTCCCTCTGATCTGACAAAGAAAAAAGGCTGTTGGGACTTCAATCGGTACGTCTTTCTCACCTCAATCAGTCTTTAAGTTAAGGAAGGGGAGTACTGAGCAGCTCACGACACGAAAAAGAAATAGCATAACGAAGATCCGAAATGGAAGCTGCAGCCTCTTTCGCAACTCGAGGAGATGCCACGCTTGTTAAAGAGTTTGAGTAGCCGACTGACTTTAGTCTGACTAAAAGGACTTCCTTTACTTTAGGAAAAGCAAGGGGAAGAGGGGCCTACCCCAAAGCAAGGACAAGGGCTCCAAAGAACCTTTCGTATTCAAAGTAAAAGAAGAAGGGAGGGGGTTTACATGGATAGGTCGCAGAGAATGAGAAGATACCTCCCCCTCTCTTATCTTAGAAATGGCGTTCTAGGGGGAATTAGACCAGAGCATACCAGATTGAATGTAACGAAGAAAGTGCAAAGTCACTAGTCCCGCTAATATTTTATATTAGAATCGGGTTATCATGGAAGGTATGAATTCTCTTTAGCCTTCGAGCCTGAAGCTAGACAAAAAAAGAAGAGAAGGGCAGGGGACTGTATTTAATGAAAGTGTAATGCTGTCCAAGGAAAATGACTCGTGTGGTACTTCACAATGGAGGTGTCCTAATCAAAAGATTACCTTCTCTATCCGCGAAAAAGAAATGAGATTCCCTTACCCAGTTGTGCGTTAAGCGATTGCCATTCCAGCAGGTACATTATAAAGAAAGAAGATAGATTCCCCTCCCGAAGATCAGTCGGCTATCCAATTCCGGGTTGGCTATCCAGTTTTCGTCCCTTACCCGGTATGTGTTGAAAAATGAAAATCCTTTGGTACACAGCTGTTAGAAAAAACCTCCCTTGGGACAGAAGAACGGGAAATTAGAATCCGGTTCTGTTCTATCGATAAAGGAATTGGATTCTACTACCTTTGATACGTGGGCGATCAAGTCAGATGCCTGCTTCTTTCTGTCGGCTCTGGGTCTTAGGGAATTCTCTTCCACTCCCGTAGGACAGTAGGCTATCTTCTTACCGAGCGGGAAAGGGTTTTAATAAATTAGATTCCTTGTACAGAGAAAAGAACTATATATGCTCTTGCGGTAGTCTTGATCAATCGACTCTCCTACCTAAATCATATCAATTATAGCGCTTATGCACTCGAAACGAAAGAGGTTATTACCGGGAGAGCCCGCGTACTGCACAGTACTTTAGTTGACAGTGACAGCTATCTGAGTCAGATTAGAAATGAGTATCCCCAGCGGTTCAGTTGTGGGTAGTGGGGAGGTCCCTTCAGTTTTGGGCAGGCTGGTGCCGGTCCCCTTATGGTCTAAGTCCTTTTCTTACTTTAAAAAGAAAAAAATGGGTTGGGGGAAGAGGGATTTTCCAAGTGATTCGATTGATAGGATTTGGTATGATACTTATGAGATCGATGAGATTGATATTCAAAAATTTCTTCTTAGAACGTATTGATTTGACCCCGTAAGCGGGACCACCACCCCATAGCA
>Ga0075364_10002641_pt1 | contig 10062 bp, 9 predicted proteins | sample EndMetdeltDD1764_FD_71517 | JGI IMG/M metagenome (GOLD analysis project Ga0075364, IMG submission 71517) | Populus endosphere microbial communities from Tennessee, USA - Endosphere MetaG P. deltoides DD176-4 | ecosystem: Host-associated > Plants > Roots > Endosphere | place: USA: Tennessee...
TCGCCGGCAATCGTCCGTCCGGGGTACTCGCCGGCCTCGAATCCCGTTGGGCAGCAGTTACGCTGGATGGCGCGCGGTCGACGGTGACAGGTCTTGGCGACGCGGGACCGGGGTTCGTCACCGAACTCGAACTGGCGGCGATCGACGACACCGGCGCCGCCGACGTGGCGCTCGGTCTCGTGCTGCCGTGCTGGACGCTGCTCGGCATGCTCGACCGCGCGATCGACCTGACCGTCTCGCACATCAGCCTGCGCAAGCAGTTCGGTCAGACGCTGTCGTCGTTCCAGGGTGTGCAGTTCCAGCTGACCGACGCCGAGGTAGAGCGCAGCGGGCTGGACATCCTCGCCAAGTATGCGCTGTGGAGTATCGGCACCGGCCAGCCGGATGCGATCAAAGATGCACTGGCGCTGAGGATGTCGGCCATCGAGGCGGCCGAGGTCGTGTTCCGGGTCTGTCACCAGCTGCACGGTGCGGTCGGGTTCTGCGACGAGACCACGCTGTCGTGGCTTTCGCGGTACAGCCAGCCGCTACGCCGCCTGCCGCTGGGTCTGTCGGCAACGCGGGACGAGCTGACCCGACGCGTCGGCGGATCCGGTTTGACGGGTCTGTTCGCATGAAGGTCGTCGTCATCGGAACCGGGTTCGGTAAGCACGCGGCCGCCCCGGTGTATGAGAGTCTCGGGCTCGACGTCGAGGTGGTCAGCCCGCGCGACGTGGCGGCGGTGAAGACTGCCATCGCGTCGGACGTCGACCTCGTTTCGGTGCACTCTCCGCCCTTCATGCACGTCGACCATGTGAACGCCGCGATCGACCACGGGCACCCGGTGCTGTGCGACAAACCGTTCGGCCGTAATGCGGCCGATGCGGAGTGGATGCGCGAACGGGCACACGAGGCGGGCGTGCTGAATTTCCTCAACTTCGAGTTTCGCTTCAACCAGTCCTGGGCGAAGATCAAGCAGTTGGCCGACGATGGAATCATCGGTACACCAATCCATTTGAACTGGTCGTTCTACGGCAGCGGACTGCGTGGTCGAAAGTACGGCTGGATCAACGACCGTGAGCTCGGCGGTGGATGGATCGGGGCGTACGGCTCACACCTGATCGACTTCACGCGCTGGCTGTTCAACAGCGAGGTCGCCGATTGCGGAGGCGTGACCCGGATCGACGGATCGCCACCCGAGGCCACCGCCGAGGATGCGTATTCGGCGTGGTTCACGATGGCCAACGGCTGCACCGCCGCACACGACACAGGCTTCGCCGGGGCGGTCCCCCTGGCGCCACGCGCGACGCTGCTCGGCAGCGACGGCTCGCTCGAACTGACGGCGGACACCACGCTGGTCGTGTACCGCCCCGGTGAGGAGCCGCAGACGTTCGAATTCCCGCCTGCGCCACGGCGATCGCCGCCTCCGGCGCTGTCGGCGTTCCTGGGCGACGTCGTTGATGCGGTACGAAGCGGTGCACAGATCACCCCGTCGTTCGACGACGGTGTCGCGGTGGCCCATGCCATGGATCAGCTACGGGCCAAATCATGACCGGCAAAACTGAAGATATGCAGGAGTTTCCGGTGGATTCTCCTGCACAAGCTCAGTTTCGGCAGCAAGTGCGCCAGTGGTGCGCCGCGAACATTCCGGCCGATTGGCGTCAGGCCCAAACCGGCGCCACCGACCAGGAATTCGTCTCCTTCCAGAAGGAGTGGTTCTCGAAACTGCACAGCGCCGGCTATGCCGTCCCGCACTGGCCGCGAGAGTGGGGCGGCGGGATGTCGGTGCCCGAACAGGTCGTGCTGTACCAGGAGTTGGCCGCCCATGACGCACCACGACTGGTGCTCGCTTTCGTCGGAATCCACCACGCCGCGTCGACCCTGCTGGTTGCGGGTACCGACGAACAGCGCCGCCGCCACCTGCCCGCGATCCTCGACGGCCAGATCTGGGTACAGGGCTTCTCCGAACCCGAGGCCGGATCCGACCTGGCGAGCCTGCGCACGTCCGCGCGACGCGAGGGTGACACCTTCGTCGTCAACGGCCAGAAGTTGTGGGCCAGCGGAGGTATGCATGCCGACTGGTGCCTGCTGTTGGCCCGTACCGACCCCGATGCCCCCAAGCGCAGAGGTATTTCGTACTTCCTGCTGGATATGACGACGCCGGGAGTGGATGTGCGCCCGATCCGCAACGCGATCGGGGATTCGCATTTCTGCGAGGTGTTCCTCAACGATGTGCGAATCCCCGCCGCCAACCTCATCGGCGACGAGAACCAAGGATGGCAGGTCGCCCAGGCGACGTTGGGCGCCGAACGCGGCATGACGATGCTCGAATTGGCCGAACGCCTCGGCAACGCCGGTTTCCGCTGGCTCCTGCAGAGCAGCCCTGTCGACGATCCGATCGTCGCCGACCGCTTGGCGCAGTTCGAGATCGAGATCACTGGTCTGCGCGGACTGTGCCGGAAAGTGGTCGAGGACAGTGAACGGGGAGTGGCTGGTCCATCAGACGCCTCCATCGTCAAGCTGTTCTACAGCGAGCTGCTGCAGCGGATGACCGATTTCGGCGCGGAGATCGGGGGGCTGGCCGCCCATACCGAGTTGGCGAAGCCGATGTCGAGTGGCTGGGAGTCCGGCGCCTGGATGCTCGACTTCATCGGGTCGTGGGAGTGGACGATCCCGGGCGGGGCAAGCGAGATCCAGCGCACCATCATCGGCGAGCGCGGGCTGGGCCTGCCGCGGGAACCGAGCGCCGTCTGATGTCCGACTACTCCGAATTTCACGACGAGCTGCGCTCAGTGGCAGGCGATCTGCTGGCTAAGGATCGCGCGGTGGACTGGCCGGTGCTCGTCGACGCGGGCTGGGTCGGCCTCGAGGTTCCTGAAGAGTTCGGCGGCGCCGGTGCGTCGTTCGCCGAGACGGCCGTGGTGTGCGAGGAGATCGGACGCGCGGCCAGCGCAAACAGCTATCTGGGCAGCGCGGTCCTGGCCGTCGGCGCCCTGAACACATTGCAGCCCAGTGAGGCTCGTGACCAGCTGCTCATCGATGTCGCATCGGGGGCCGCCAGGATCGCCGTGGCGATCGAATCGGACTTCGTGCCCGACGCCGAGGGCGCTGACCGCATACTCGTCGTCACCGATGACGGCGTCGCTGTCAGCGCGCCGACGGTCACCGCGCAGCCGGTGCTCGACGAGACCCGCAGACTGGCCACGGTCACGGCGGCCGACACCGCGGAGGTGCTGCGGTTCGACGCGGATCCTGCCGGTGCACTACGCCGAATGCGCGACCGCGCCGCGGTCGCCGTCGCCTGCGACAGCCTCGGTCTGTCCGAGGCGATGCTGGACGCGACGGTGGGCTATGCCAAGGTTCGCGAGCAGTTCGGCAGGCCGATCGGCTCGTTTCAGGCCGTCAAGCACGCCTGCGCCGACATGCTCGTCGCCATTTCGGTGTCGCGCCAGCTGGTCGGCGCCGCGGTGCAGGCCATCGTCGACGACCAACCCGACGCGGACGTGGCGGCCGCTATGGCCAAGTCGTACGCGTGCGCGTCCGCGGTTCATATCGCGGGCAAGGCCATGCAGCTGCACGGCGGCATCGGCTACACGTGGGAGAGCGGCATCCACGTGTACCTCAAACGCGCCGCTCTCAACCGTTCACTGTTCGGCTCGCCGGCAGCTCACCGCAAGCACTTAGCTCAACGCTATCTATAAGGGAATCAAGGAGTTTCACATGGGTGTACCCGTCTACAAGCGCATTCTCGACCTTTTCGAGGCCGAGGGCGTCAACACGCTGTTCGGCATCCCGGACCCCAACTTCGTGCACATGTTCTCCGAGGCCGACGCGCGCGGATGGTCGGTGGTCGCACCGCACCACGAGTTGAGTGCCGGCTTCATGGCCGAGGCGGCCTCTCGGATGACCGGTAAGCCCGGGCTGTGCATCGGCACGCTCGGTCCGGGCATGGCCAACATCGCCGGTGCCATCCAGTGCGCCTTGGTGGAGAACTCGCCCGTCATCTTCCTCGGCGGCCAACGTGCCCGCATCACCGAGCGACGCGTCCGGCGTGGTCGTATTCAATTCGTCCAGCAGGAACCGCTTTTCGAGGCGTCGGTCAAGTACAGCAGCTCGATCGAGTACGCCGACCAGACCGACGAGATCATCCGCGAGGCCATCCGTCGCTCCATGTCCGGAACCCCAGGACCGTCCTACGTCGAATACCCGTCGCACATCATCCTCGAAGAACTCGACGTTCCGGATCCATTGCCGCCCAACCGGTACCGTCTCGTCAACCAGGGGGCCGGGGCACCCGAGGTCGCCGAGGCCGCGAGGCTTATCCGCGAGGCCAAGAGCCCGATCCTGTTGGTCGGCCACGGCGTGCACACGTCGCGCACCCAGCAGGAGGTCAAAGAGCTGGCGGAGCTGATGAACTGCCCCGTCATCCAGACCTCCGGAGGCACGTCGTACATCCCGGGTCTGCAGGACCGCACGTTCCCTTACCTGTTCTCCCCGGCCGCCAACGAGGCCGTCGAGGAGTCCGACCTGTGTGTCGCGTTGGGAACCGAACTCGGTGAGCCGATGCACTACGGCCGGACACAGCACTGGGCCGGAAACGACGCCAACCGCAAATGGGTGTACGTCGAGCAGGACCCGGCCGCCATCGGCGTCAACCGCCAGTTCGATGTGCCGCTCGTCGGCGATCTGCGCGGTGTCGTACCGCAACTCGTCCAGGCGCTGAAGGACACCCCGCGCGCCCCGTCAGCCAACCTCGACAAGCTCGTCAAGGCCGATGCCGAGGAACTCGCGCAACTCGCCGAGACCGCGCCGTCGGGACGCTCGCCGATTCATCCGGCGCGCTATGTCGTCGAGGCCACCAAAGCGTTCAAGGAACTCGACGACGGCATCATGGTGCGCGACGGCGGCGCGACCGTGATCTTCCAGTGGACGTATTCGCAATCCAAACCGCGCGACGTGATCTGGAACCAGAACTTCGGACATCTGGGCACGGGACTGCCCTACGCGGTGGGCGCCTCGGTGGCCGAGGGACGCACGCGTCCGGTGATGCTGCTGACAAGTGACTCGGCGTTCCTGTTCCACATTGCCGAACTCGAAACCGCCGCGCGCGAAGGGGTGCCGCTGGTCTGTGTCGTGGGCGTCGACCATCAGTGGGGTCTGGAGGTCGGCGTGTACAAGCGCACGTTCGAACAGCCGTCACCGCAGCCCGGCGTGCACTGGAGCAAGGACGTCCGGATGGACAAGATCGCCGAGGGCTTCGGCTGCCACGGCGAATACGTCGAGAAGGAAGACGAGATCGGACCCGCCATCGCCCGCTCCTACGCGAGCGGCAAGGTCGGTGTGGTCCACGTGTGCATCGACCCGAAGGCCAACTCCGAGGAGATGCCGAAATATGACCGATTCCGTACCTGGTATGCAGAAGGCACCCAGTGAGCCCGCGGTCGAACCGCAGAAAAACACGAGCGACTAAGGAAGAGTGCAAGTTATGCGCGAATATCTGAAGTTCTACATCGATGGTGAGTGGGTCGATCCGATCCAGCTGAAGACCCTGGACGTCGACAACCCGACGACCGAGCAGGTGTCCGGCAAGATCGCATTGGGATCGGCGGAGGATGTCGACAAGGCCGTGAAGGCCGCCAGGAAGGCCTTCGCCACCTGGTCGGTGAGCACCCGCGAAGAGCGGCTGGAGCTCCTGGAGGCGATCCTCGCGGAGTATCAGAAGCGGTCTGCCGACCTGGGCGCAGCGGTGTCCGAGGAGATGGGTGCGCCGCCGTCGCTCGGCTCGGGCGTGCAGGTGTATCTCGGTATGGGCCACCTGAACAACTCCATCGACGCGCTGAAGAACTACTCGTTCGAGGAGCCCCGCGGTTCGGCGCTGATTCTCAAGGAGCCCATCGGCGTCTGTGGCCTGATCACCCCGTGGAACTGGCCGATCAACCAGATCGCCTGCAAGGTGTTCCCGGCGTTGGCGACCGGCTGCACGATGGTGCTCAAGCCGTCGGAGGTCGCGCCGTACTCCGCGCAGATCTTCACCGAGGTGATGGAAGCCGCCGGTGTTCCGGCCGGCGTGTACAACCTCGTCTACGGCGACGGTGCCGGTGTGGGCGCGGCGATCTCGAGCCACCCCGACATCGACATGGTGTCGTTCACCGGATCGACTCGCGCGGGCATCGACGTCGCCCGCAACGCCGCCGCGACGGTGAAGCGGGTGACCCAGGAGCTCGGTGGCAAGAGCCCCAACATCGTGCTCGACGACGACGCGTTCGCGACGAGCGTCGCGGCCGGTGTGGCGGCGATGATGCCGAACTCGGGCCAGAGCTGCAATGCGCCGTCGCGCATGCTGATCCCGAAGTCACGCAAGGACGAGGCGCTGGCGGCCGCGAAGACCGCTGCCGAGCAGGTGAAGGTCGGCGACCCCGAGGACTCCAACGCGATCGGTCCGGTGGCGTCCAAGGCGCAGTTCGACAAGATCCAGGGCCTCATCCAGAAGGGCATCGAGGAGGGCGCCACGGTGATCGCCGGTGGGCCCGGCCGCCCCGACGGACTGGACACCGGTTACTACGTCCGGCCGACGGTGTTCGCCGACGTCACCAACGACATGACGATCGCGCGCGAGGAGATCTTCGGGCCGGTGCTGTGCATCCTCGAATACGACGACATCGATCACGCCATCGAGATCGCCAACGACACCGACTACGGATTGGCGGGCTATGTCGCGGCCGCCGACCTCGAGGCGGCGCGTGCGGTGGCACGCCGGATCCGTGCCGGCCAGGTCGCCATCAACCACGCGTTCGACCTCAACACGCCGTTCGGTGGCTACAAGCGCAGCGGCAACGGCCGCGAATGGAGCGAATTCGGCTTCGACGAGTACCTCGAGATCAAGGGCACGCTGGGTTACTCACCGGCCTAGGACTCGAAATCACTACGTCTTGAGCAGCGGCCGCAGATCGTCGAGGCGGTCGAACAGGTGCCATATGTAGGACGACGACCCGTTCTCCCGGTGTGCGTGCAGATCGGCGAGTTCGGGGTCGTCGCAGTAACTGTCGAAGGCCTCGCGTGAGTCCCATTCGACGAGGATGAGGACCTTGCGTGGCTCGATGTCGCCGAGGATCGCGTCGTTGAACTGCCCGAGGGCGACGACGCGGCCGCCGTGCTTGGCCACCTCTTGCGGCGAGCGCTTCGAGTACGCGAGGTATTCGTCGCGGTCGGCGATGTCGAACAGGTTGAGCGCGTAGACCGTCACTCAGGTGACGCTACACCGCGCCTAGACTGCGGATATGGGCGAGAAGTACGAGTACGGAATCGATTTCGACAGGGTCGCCGCGATCGATATCCACACGCACGTCGAGGTCGACGGCCACGGGCACAAGGCCTACGACGACGAGCTGGTGGACGCGGTCGGTCAGTACTTCAAGCGCGGACCGGGCGCGCTCTCGAGCGTCGACGCGCTGGCCGACGAGTACCGACGGCACAACACCGCGGCGGTCGTCTTCACCATCGACGCGCGTACCGGTATGCGGCACGTACCGAACTCGATCGAAGACCTCATCGCGGGGGCGGTGCGCAACAACGACGTGCTGATCCCGTTCGGCAGCGTCGACCCGTGGCACGAGCGCCGGGCGGTGCATCGCGTCCACGAACTCGTCCGCGATTACGGGGTCAGGGGCTTCAAGTTCCACCCGAGCATGCAGGCCTTCGAGCCGAACAATCGGAAGTTCTACCCGATCTACGAGGCGATCGCCGAGGCGGGTGTGCCTGCGCTGTTCCACACCGGGCAGACGGGTATGGGTGCGGGACTGCCGGGTGGACATCGCATCAAACTGCGTTACTCGGATCCGATGTTGCTCGACGACGTGGCCGCCGATTTCCCGGAGTTGACGATCGTGATGGCGCACCCCGCGGTGCCGTGGGTGGACTCGCAGATCGCGATCGCCACGCACAAGACCAATGTCTACATCGATCTATCGGGGTGGTCGCCGAAATACTTTCCGCCGCAACTGGTGCGCGCCGCGAGCCGTCAACTGCGGACGAAGGTGCTGTTCGGAACGGACTACCCGTACATCCAGTTGGATCGCTGGCGCCGCGACTTCGACGAGCTCGACATCGATCCTGCGGTGATCCCGCTGATCTACAAGGAGAACGCGCTACGAGTCCTGGGGATCACGCGATGAGTTTCTGATGTGGCGGTGGTCTGCATCGGTGACTGGATGTCGCCGCCGGGGCGGCTCCGGGATCGACCCATCACCTCGAAGGAGACCACCGTGCCCGTCCGCACTTCCGCCCCTGTGGGCGCACCGATCTGGATCGACCTGGCTTCGTCCGACGTCGACCGCTCCAAGGAGTTCTACGCCGCGGTGTTCGGCTGGACCTTCGAGTCGGGCGGACCCGAGTTCGGCGGTTACACCAATGCGTTCTGCGACGGGAAACCCGTTGCAGGGCTGAATTTCAACGATCCGCAGTGGAACGTCCCCGACGCGTGGGCGACGTACCTGCACACGACCGACGCCAAGGCCACGCTCGACAAGGCGGTTGCGGCAGGCGGCGTTGCCTGCGCGGAGGGTCCGCCCGAGCCCATGCAGATCGGCGACCGGGGATTGATGGGCATGCTGAGCGATCCGACGGGTGCGTTCTTCGGACTGTGGCAGCCCGCCGGCCACCGAGGCTTCGAAGTCGTCAACGAGAACGGCGCCCCGACCTACTTCCAACTGACCACCGGCGAGTATGGCAAGGCGCTCGACTTCTACCGTCAGGTCTTCGGCTGGCAGATCGAGACCGTCTCCGACACCGACGAATTCCGTTACAGCACAGCCAACTTCGACGGTGAGGCGCTGCTTGGTGTGATGGCGTGGGACGTGGGGCCGGACTGGTGTGTCTTCCTCGGCGCCGACGACGTCGACAAGACCGTGCAGTTGATTCTCGAAAACGGCGGCAGCGTCGTCCGCGAGGCGGAGGACACGCCCTATGGACGGTTGGCCGCAGTCACCGACTCCACCGGAGCCGGCTTCAACCTGTCGTCGCTGCAGTGAGCGGCTAGGCGATCTTCAGCGAGTCAGCGCCGCCGACGTAAACGATGCCCGATGGGTTCGCGATGTTGGCGGCGTTGACGATCGCCGCGGCGAACGCGGCGTCGCCACGATCACCGGAGACCACCGTGAAGTGCACTCCGGCGCGGCGAAACACCGAGCGCAGCGCATACAGTGCGGTTTCTCCGGCCCACTTGCTAGCGGCAACGGCGGTCTGACCCTTCGGCACCGCCCGGTGGGGGAAGAAGTGAGCCGCATGGCTGGTGACGAACACGATGCGGCCGCCAGCAGGCATGAGCGGCACGGTCTTCAACGCGATGCGTCGCTGGGCGTCACGGTTGAGGCGTTTTGCATTTCCGAGATCGGCGCCGGCCTCGGGGCTGACGCACGCGTTCAGGATGGCCGCGTCCAGGCGGCCGAAGCGCGCAGCGATGGTGTCGATCATGGCGGTGCACTCGAACTCGTCGGCGATGTCGGCGCGCAACGTCGACGCGTGGCCGCCCGCGTCGCGGATCGCCTGGGCGATCGACTCGGCGCGCTCGGCGTTCTCGCGGTAGTTCACGACGACGTGCGTGTCGGGGCTCGCGAGCTGTTGCGCGACGTCCGCGCCGATGCCCCTCGATCCGCCAGTGACCAGGACGATCCGTGCAGGTCCGTGATGCATATCGGCTTCCTTCCGTCGCATTGTTGCGTGCGCCTGGGGACCCACCGTACACCCGTTATTAAGAAAAATAAGGCATAGATAAGGTCACAATAAGGCTGCGATCGCGGGATGTGCCTGGTCGGGGATGTGGTGGGCCATGATGGAAAGCGTGGAGTCGACCCGCGTGGACAGATGGCTGTGGTCGGTCCGGCTCGTCAAGACTCGGCCCGACGCCGCCGACGCGTGCAGGGGTGGGCACGTGCGGGTGAACGGCAGGCCCGCCAAGCCCGCCACCACGGTGTCGCCGGGTGACGAGGTGCGCGCGCTGGTGGGCCAGACCATGCGGGTGGTCGAGGTGGTGCGGGTGATCCAGAAGCGGGTGGGTGCGGCCGACGCCGCGACGTGCTTTCTCGACCG
>Ga0075364_10002642_pt1 | contig 10058 bp, 9 predicted proteins | sample EndMetdeltDD1764_FD_71517 | JGI IMG/M metagenome (GOLD analysis project Ga0075364, IMG submission 71517) | Populus endosphere microbial communities from Tennessee, USA - Endosphere MetaG P. deltoides DD176-4 | ecosystem: Host-associated > Plants > Roots > Endosphere | place: USA: Tennessee...
GACGTCGTATCGACGGTCTGCGTCATGACTGTTCAACCGTGTTGTCGCGCACCCGGGTTCCGATCACAGCACCCACGGCGAACGCGGCGACGAGCAGTCCGACGATGACCCACGCCAGGATGCTCGATCCACCGACAAGATCCTTCAGGTTGGCCAGGATGAGAATCAGCGAGCCCAAAAGGCCGACGACGCCGAGAGCGGGGGCAATGCGAACCCGCCACTGCGACAGGCCTCGCCGGTCACGCGCGAAGAAGACCAGCACCGCCACGCTGGTGGCAAGCAGAAGGACCACGATGCCGACGGTCGTGGCGCCTGCGAACCAGGTGTAGAACTGCGCGGCGGGATCGAGCTTGAATGCGACTGCGCCGACGATGCTCACCGCGACTGCACCGGAGATCCACAGCGACGCTTGATGCGGAGAACCGTGCTTGGCGTGTGGCCGGCTCAGCGATTCTGGGAGAACGTCGCGCTGCGACAGTGCGAACACATAGCGAGACACCACATTGTGGAACGAAAGGATGCACGCGAACAGACTGGTGAAGTACAGCACCGTGATGATGTCGGCGCCCACAACGCCGAGGTAGCGATGCGCCGTGTCGCCGAGGAACGTTCCGCCCGAGTCGGTCGCCCTGGTCACCGCCTCGTCGTCGCCCCATCCCGAGATCAACGCCCAGCTGGTCACCGCGTAGAACACGCCGATCAGGATCAGCGCCACGTACGTTGCGCGCGGGATCGTCCGCTCAGGTGTGCGGGCCTCGTCGCGGAAGATCGCCGTCGCCTCGAAGCCGACGTAGCTGATGATCGCGAAAAGCAGTCCGATGCCCAGCGATCCGGAGAGGATGGCGCTTGGGTTGACGATGCCGTTCGACAGCCCGTGCTCGCCGCCCTGCGCGACGATGACCAGATCCAGTACCGCGACGATCGCGATCTCGGCGGTCAGCAGCACCGCCAGCACGCGGCTGGACAGCTCGATGTTGCGATAGCCCAGGAAGGTCGTCACCGCGAAGGCCACCGCTGCGAACAGCCACCACGGCAGCGTCGGACCGCCGAACAGTTCGACGATGCTGACACCCGCGGGGCCAAGCAGGCCGTAGACGCCCGCTTCGATCGCCAAGTAGCTGACGATCGCGACGAAGGCGATACCGATGCCTGCCGGAAAGCCCAGCGACTTGCGGACATAGGAGAAGAAGGCGCCCGCCTCTTCGACATACGGCGTCATCGCGGTGAACCCCACCGCGAAGAACAGCAGGATCACCGTGGAGATGATGAACGTCGCAGGGAACCCGGCGCCGTTGCCCGAGGCAATCCCGAGGGGGACGACGCCGCCGATCACGCCGAGTGGCGCGGCCGCGGCAACCACCATGAACACGATGGAGGCGACACCGAGGTTGCCACGCAGTTGCCGCACCGGGGCCGGTGGTTGGTCTCTCAAAGTGTCTGGTGTGACGGTGATTTCGGACATGGGGGGCCATCCTTCGATCAGAGCAAGTCGTAGGTTAGGTGCACGGTAGAGCTAAGTCCTGGCGCTTAACCACATCTGAAGTCATCGTGAGTCTTAGTCGACGGTGCTTGACTAGGCTGCTGCTGACTTGACTGCACGGCCCACCTCGGTGCGCAATGCCGTGTACTCGGGGGAGCGGCGGAGTTCGTCGGCGTCCACATCGCCGCGAGGCAGATCGACGGGCAGGTCCAGCGCGACTTGCCCGGGTCGCCGTGTCAGCACCACGATTCGTGACCCGAGGAAGGCGGCTTCGTCGGCGCTGTGCGTGACGAAGACGGTTGTCCGGCCCGTTTCGGCGCTGACCGAACGGACGTCCTCCTGTAGCCGTTCGCGCGTGAGCGCATCCAGCGCGGCGAACGGCTCGTCGAGCAGGAACAGTGGAGTCTCGGCGGCCAACGCCCGCGCGATCGCGACGCGCTGCTGCTGACCGCCGCTGATCTCCCAGATCCTGCGGTCGGCAGTGCCCTCGAGGCCGACCCGCTCCAACAGCTGGGTGCGTCGTTCGGCGCGCCGCTCCCGCGGCACCTTGGCGTACTTGAGTGCCAGGTCCACGTTGCCGCCCACTGTCCGCCATGGGAACAGCCGCGGCTGCTGGAACACCACGCCCGCGGTGACGCCAGGCGTCGGCGCGGTCCCCGACACGTGCACCGACCCCTGGCTCGGCGACTCGAAGCCGGCCAGCAGCCGCAGCAACGTGCTCTTGCCGCAACCCGACGCACCGACCAGCACGAGGAACGAGCCGGGCTCGACGGTCAGGTCGACCGGGCCGAGCGCAGTAACCTCGTCGCGGCCGCGCCCGTACCGATGCGACACGTCGCTGATCCGGATGGCCCCCGTATTGCGCTGTTCCGTAACGTCTTTGAGATCACTGGTTGAGGACACCTGGCAGTCCCTTGGTGTAGATCGCGTCCTGGAACGTCGTCAGCGGCGCCGCCGACGGAATCTGCTTCTGGTCGGCCAGAAACTTCGACGCGTTCTGCAGATTGGCCGCGATGTTGCCCGGCTTGCCCTCGGAGCCAAGCCATTCCGGCGATGCCACCTGCTCGGGTGTCAAATAGACACCCTGCTTGAGCTGGCCGGCGACATCGTCGGGAGAGAGCCCGATCTCGGCGGCTATGGCCTTGGCGGCAGCAGCGGGATCGTCATGAATCACCGTCAGCGCGCGGGCCTCCTGCTGACGCCATGCGTCGACGACGTCTGGATGCGCGTCGGCGAACTCATCGCGCACCGCGCCGAGATCCAGCGTCGGCTTCCCGTCCTTGGCCAGCTGGCGACTGGTGATCAGGTCCTTGCCGGTCTTGCGCAGCTGATCCAGCGTCGGCAGCCAGGTGTAGGCAGCGTCGATGTCTCCTCGTTCCCACGCGGCCAGGATCGCCTGCGGCTGCAGGTCGACGAGCTGAACATCGTTGGCGGACAACCCGTTCGCCGAAAGCGCTGCCAACAGGCTGTAATGCGCAGTCGAAGCGAATGGCGTGGCGATGCGTTTGCCCCGCAGTTGCGCAATGGTGTCGACGCCGCTGCCGTTGCGAGCCACCAGGGCCTCGTTGTCGCCTGCCACGTCGAGTACGAAGGCGACCTTGTAGGGGATATTCAGCGGAGCCGACAGCCCACGCGCGACCGGGCTGGATCCCAATGCGCCGAAGTCGAGTTCCTTGGCGATGAACGCGGTGTTCACGTCGGCGCCCGAGTCGAACTTCGTCCACTTGATGTTGTAACTCGGCAGAGCGTCTTCCAGCCAGCGGTTGTTCTTGACGATCAGGTCGCCGCTCGGGAAGCTTTGGTAGCCGATGCGGATCGTCGGCTTGTCGGCCTGTTGACCGGACCGGTCGACCGAGCAGCCGGCCAGCGCCAGCGTGGTCGCCGCGAGCACAGCAACAAGGGGCTTGAGGTTCATATCTTTCCTCTCCAGGGGACTGCGCGCCGTTCGATGGCGCGAAGCAAACCGTCGATGACCAGACCGGAGATCCCGATGGCGAAAATGCCGACCAGCACGACGGGCGTGTTGTTGTAATTGCTTGCGTCCTTGACCAATCCACCGATGCCGGGGATGCCGTTGAACAGTTCGGCGGCCACCACCGACGAGTACGCCATCCCGACCGCGAGCCGGATGCCGGTGAAAGTCTCCGGTAGCGCGGAAGGGACGACGACGTCGCGGATGACCTCCGCGCGGGAAGCGCCAAGAGCGCGGGCGGCCTCTTGCAGCCCGACGGGCGCGGCGACGACGGCCGCGGTGGTGGCTACGGCGGCGGGCGGCAGGGCGGCAAGCGCCAGCAGCGTGATCTTCGGCGCCTCGTCGATGCCAAGCCAGATCACCAGCAGGAAGAAGTAGGCCAGCGGGGGCAGCGCGCGCAGGAACGTCAGCCATGGTTCGAGCACGCTGCGCACCCAGCCGACCGAGCCCATCACGAGCCCGAGCAGCACGCCGAGGACCACGCCGATGACCACGCCGGCCAGCACGCGTCGCAGCGTCATGTAGAGGTGCTCCCACAGCAGGTAGCCCGCATACCCGCGGACCCCGTCGTGCGTGGTGGAGATGTCGAGGAACGCGCGCCAGACCGTACCGGGATAGGGCACGAACGTCTGGTTCCAGATGCCGCTGGCCGCGGCCAGTTGCCATACGCCGAAGAAGACGAGCAGGGAGAGCAGGGGCAGTGCGATCCGGGTCAGCCTGCCGCGCCACTTACCTGTGGGCGCGGCGGCGGCTGGCGAGTCGACGTGCGACTCGTCGGGGGTGATATCCACGAATACGGACACTGTGAGCGACTTTCTGTTGCAGAACGAGAACGGAACTGGTTCAGCGACAGCAGAAGTCCTCAGACAGCGTCATGGTCATTCCGATATTGATACCGGTTAGCTAGCGCCTGGTGGAGATCTAGGCTCAGCGAGAATTTAAGGTTTTAAGCCGCAACCCGGGCTGCGACGGCCTCGTCGAATCGATCGAGGACCGTCTCGGCAACCAGCCGGTGCGGTCCGAGCGGTTCGGCCATCGCGATTCCGTTGGCACGCGCGAAGTTTGCGACGCGATCGGTGATCCGCCCGTGCGCGAGGAACCACGGCGCGATGACCAATCGGGTGGCGCCGCGGTCCCGCAGGACGTCGGCGGCTTCTGCGAGCGAAGGGTGCGGCCCCGTGGCGAACGCGATGGTCGCCGTCCAGCGGGTGTTCTGCGCTAGGTACTTGGCGACCGACGCCGTTCGCGCATTGGCCTGCGGACGTGACGAACCCACGGCCGTCACGAGAACGCCCACATCGGGGTCGAGTTGCGACACCCCGGCATGTGCGAGGCGCTGACGCAGAACGTGAACGAGCCGGTCGTCCTCGCCAAGGACGTCGGCTTGCCGCGCAGCGGAGCCCGATTCACCGATCATCGCGGGGATGTCGACGCGGGCGTGATAGGCATCCGCGAGAAGCAACGGCACGACGACTGCATTGCGGGGAGAGCCGACGAGCACATCTCGGAGATTGGGGGTGTTCTGCTCACAGAACGCCACCCGCACGTCGACATCGCGTCGCACCATGCGGATGGTGTGCGCCACCTCGTGTACCGATGCCGCTGATCGCGGATCGGCGCTGCCGTGCGCCGTCAAAACCAGTGTCACGAGGCGTGTAAACCGCATTCCGTCTTCGACAGACCTGCCCAGCGGCCGCTGCGCGGGTCGGCGCCCTCGACGGGCTTCGCGGTGCACGGCGCGCAGCCGATCGACGGATAGCCTTCGAAGACAAGGGGATTGACCAGCACATCGTTGTCGTCGATGTATGCCTGCATCTCTTCGTCAGTCCACGCGGCGATGGGATTGATCTTCACCAACCCAAAGGCCTTGTCCCAGCTGATCAGCGGTGCGTTGGCCCGCGTCGGCGCCTCCACGCGGCGGATACCCGTGACCCACGCCGAGTAGCCCTGCAGCGCCTTGCCCAGCGGCTCGACCTTGCGCATCCGGCAGCATTCGTTGGGTTCGCGGGCGAACAGGTCCTTGCCGAACAGCTCATCCTGCTTGGCAACCGTGTTCTCGGGGGTGACGTTGACCACGTTGATGTCGTAGACGGCCTCGACAGCGTCACGGGTGCCGATGGTCTCGACGAAGTGGTAGCCGGTGTCCAGGAACAGCACATCGACGCCGGGGCGCACCTTCGCGGCGAGATCGACCAGTACCGCGTCCTGCATGTTGGACGCGACGATGTAATTGCCGCCGAAGTGCTGGTCGGTCCAGCGCAACAGCTCGTCGGCGTTGGCGCCATCGAGTTCGGCCGCGCCGCGTTCGGCCAGCTGCTGCAGGTCGGTCTCCGTCATCACTTCTGTCATCGCAAATCCGCCTCGTCTGCTCGTACTGCCCACGTAGCGAAACGCTCACCCTGCTCGCGTTGTTTCACGAAATTGCGCACCACCCTGTCGATGTAGTCACCGAGCTCGGTGGACAGCACCTTGTGCTGGCGCAACTTGCGGCCGAAACCGCTGTCCAGGCCGAGGCTGCCGCCCAGATGCACCTGGAAACCCTCTGCCGGCCCGTCGCCGTCGTCGATCATCTGGCCCTTGAAGCCGATGTCGGCGACCTGGATGCGGGCACACGAGTTGGGGCAGCCGTTGATGTTGACGGTGATCGGCACGTCAAGCTGGGCGTTGATGTCCTCGAGCCGCTTCTCCAGCTCGGGCACGAGCACCTGAGCCCGGTTGCGGGTCTCGGCGAACGACAGCTTGCAGTACTCGATGCCGGTGCAGGCCATCAGGTTCTTCCGCCACGCCGACGGCCGCGACGGCAGCCCCAACGCGTCAAGGCCGGCGACCAGCTCGTCGAGTTTGTCGTCGGGGACGTCGAGGATGACCAGCTTCTGGTACGGGGTGAATCGGATCCGGTCCGAACCCGCGGCGGCGGCGAGGTCGGCCACCTTCGTCAGGATGGTGCCGGACACCCGCCCGGCGATCGGCGCGACACCGACGGCGTTGAGACCGTTCTTGAGTTTCTGCACGCCGACGTGATCGATCGGATGCTTGACGGGCTCGGGCGCCGGGCCGTCGATGAGCTTGCGGCCCAGGTATTCGTCCTCGAGCACCTGGCGGAATTTTTCGATTCCCCAGTCCTTGATCAGGAACTTCAGCCGCGCCTTGGAGCGCAGCCTGCGGTAGCCGTAGTCGCGGAACACCGAGGTGACGCCCTCCCAGACGTCGGGCACCTCTTCGAGCGGAATCCAGGCGCCGACCCGCTGGGCCAGCATCGGGTTCGTCGACAATCCGCCGCCCACCCACAGGTCAAGGCCCGGGCCGTGTTCGGGATGGTTGACGCCGATGAACGCGACGTCGTTGACCTCGTGAGCGACGTCCTGCAGACCAGATATCGCGGTCTTGAACTTGCGAGGCAGATTGGAGAGCTCCGGACTGCCGATGTAGCGGCGGACGATCTCGTCGATCGCCCAGGTGGGGTCGAGCACCTCGTCGAGCGACTCACCGGCCAGCGGCGAGCCCAACACGACGCGGGGGCAGTCGCCGCACGCCTCGGTGGTCTGCAACCCGACCGCAGCCAGCCGGTTCCAGATCTCGGGCACATCCTCGATCTGGATCCAGTGGTACTGCACGTTCTCACGATCGCTGATGTCGGCGGTGTCGCGGCCGAACTCGGTGGAGATCTCACCAAGCGTGCGCAGCGCGGCATTGGTCAGCGACCCGCCGTCGCAGCGGACCCGCATCATGAAGTACTTGGCCTCGAGGATGTCGGCGTTCTCGTCGCCCGTCCAGGTGCCGTCGTAGCCCTGCTCGCGCTGCGTGTACAGGCCCATCCAGCGCATCCGGCCACGCAGATCCTGCTTGTCGATGCTGTCGAAGCCCCGCTTGGAGTAGATGTCGAGGATGCGGGCGCGTACGTTCAGCGCGTCGTCGTCTCGCTTGAACTGCTCGTTGGGGTTGAGTGGCGTGCGGTACCCAAGGGCCCACTGGCCCTCGCCGCGTGGGCGTTTGACGGGCTTCGCGGTGGTCATTGGTTTTTGGCTCCTTTGTGGAGCCGGATCGCGCGTGTCACCGGGGGGCTGTCCGGCGGCGCAGATCCGGCGGCCAGCTGAAAGTACAGGTGGGCAGGTCAGCGCATCAAGGCAGACAACAACAGGTACAAACGCGCTTGAAGTCGACGTGCCGCCGAGCCACCAGCGAGATGCGGTGGGGGAAGCGGGCGGCAATCACGTAGCCAATTGTGCCACGGACCCCCGTCACTGCCCTAACCGGGCGAGATTTGCGCTCAGGGTGAGCAAAAGTCCGCTCTGGGAGACTGGCTGTATGACGGTCCGAACGGCTCCCACCGAACGCTCCTCGCGCGAGCGCTCGTCGGCCGAGCTGCCACCCCTGGCCGCCAGGCCGGGCGGACCGTTCGGCATCTATATCCACGTGCCGTTCTGCGCCACCCGCTGCGGATACTGCGACTTCAACACCTACACACCCGCCGAACTGGGCGGCGCCAACCCCGACGGGTGGATGCAGGCCATGCGGGCCGAGCTCGGCCTTGCGGCGTCGCGGCTGGGCTCGGCACCTTCGGTGAACAGCGTGTTCGTCGGCGGCGGGACGCCCTCGCTGCTGGGCGGCGCCAGGCTGGAGGCGGTGCTCGATGCGGTCCGCGCGCACTTCACGCTGGCTGCGGACGCCGAGGTCACGACGGAGGCGAATCCGGAGTCCACGTCGCCGCAGCTGTTCGAACAACTGCGGGTGGCCGGATTCACGCGGGTGTCGCTCGGCATGCAATCCGTCGCTCAACACGTGCTGGCGGTGCTGGATCGGGTGCACTCGCCGGGCCGGGCACTCGACGCGGCGCGCGAAGCCCGTAGCGCAGGCTTCGACCACGTCAGCCTTGACCTCATCTATGGCACGCCAGGGGAGTCCGATGACGACCTGCGCCGTTCCGTCGACGCCGCGATCGACGCCGGTGTCGACCATGTGTCCGGTTACGCGCTGGTGGTCGAGGACGGGACGGCGTTGGCGCGGCGGGTGCGGCGCGGTGAGATCGGGGCCCCCGACGACGACGTGCTCGCGCAGCGTTACGAGTTGCTCGACGCGCACCTGTCGGCGGCGGGCTTCGACTGGTATGAGGTGTCCAACTGGAGTAGGCCCGGCGGCGAGTGCCTGCACAACCTCGGATACTGGAACGGCGGCGAATGGTGGGGGGCCGGGCCGGGAGCGCACGGCTTCATCGGCGCCACCCGCTGGTGGAATGTCAAGCACCCCAAGGCTTATGCGCAATCGCTGGCCGACGGGGTGCTGCCGGTCGCCGATTTCGAGCGCCTCGATGCTCCGACCCGGCACGTCGAGGACGTGATGCTGCGGCTGCGGCTGCGCGACGGTCTGCCGGTGGCCGTGTTGAGCGACGGTGAACGAGCCCGAGCCGAGACCGCGATCGATGACGGCCTTGTGGCGCTTGTCGCCGACCGGCTGGTACTCACCGACCGGGGCCGCCTGCTGGCCGACGCGGTCGTCCGAACGCTGCTGGACTAAGGCCAATCCGCGAAAATCGCTTTTGAACGATTCGCCCACGTTGCATCGTTGTGCTCAACAAAGGGCCGACCGAAAGCAAGGGATGCGCGGTGCATGAGTCATGACTGACGATTCCGAGCAGGCGGCGCTGTTGCGGGCCGTGCACGACGAGCACGCCCAGTCGCTGCTGCGTTACGTATTGAGATTGACCAGGGGTGACATGCCGTTCGCCGAAGACGTGGTGCAGGAGTCGCTGCTGCGGCTCTGGCGTAAGCCGGAGGTATTGCAGCAGCCGACGGACAACGTGCGCGCGTGGCTGTTCACCGTCGCGCGAAACTTGGTGATCGACGACAGGCGCAGCGCCAGGTACAACCGCGAACTGCAGACCGAATACCTCCCAGAACGGCCGTCGCCCGATGCGATGGGCCCCGCGTTCGACAAGTGGATACTGTCCGACGCCCTGCTATCGCTGTCCCTGGACCATCGGACCGTGATCGTCCGCGCCTACCATCTCGGCCAAACCGTCGCCGACATAGCGCAGCAGGAGGGGATCCCGGAAGGCACCGTCAAATCCAGGCTTCACTACGCGCTTCGCGCTTTGCGAATTTCTTTGCAAGAGAGGGGGGTTGTCCGGTGACAAACTTCAAGCCCGACGATGACCTTGCCGAGTGGGACGCCGCCTACGTTCTCGGGGCGCTGAGCCTTGAGGACCGGCGGACCTACGAAAACTATCTCGCGGCCAACCCGGCACGTGCCGCGGAGCTCACTGAACTTGCGGGGATGCCAGGCATTCTCAACGCGCTGAGCCGTGACGAAGCCGTTGCGCTGACCGACCTTGCCGGCGTTCCGCCCGCGCAGGATCGGTCTGACAACGTTGCGTCGCTGGCCCACGCGGCAGCCAAGCGGCAGCAGCGATCACGGCGTACCTGGCTGGCGTCGGCGGTTGCCGTGGCCGCTGCGCTGGCGATCACGGGCGGAGTCGTGGGTGCCACTGTTTTCCCGCGGTCGCAGGCGCCGGTGCAGACGGTCGCGATGCAGGCGATGCAGCCGACCCCGCGCGGTGGGCTGACCGCCGAGCTCGCCGTCACCGAGAAGAAGTGGGGCACGGAGCTGAAC
>Ga0075364_10002643_pt1 | contig 10058 bp, 6 predicted proteins | sample EndMetdeltDD1764_FD_71517 | JGI IMG/M metagenome (GOLD analysis project Ga0075364, IMG submission 71517) | Populus endosphere microbial communities from Tennessee, USA - Endosphere MetaG P. deltoides DD176-4 | ecosystem: Host-associated > Plants > Roots > Endosphere | place: USA: Tennessee...
AGCGAGGCGTGGCTTCGCAGTCCGGCTCGCCGGCCGCGCACGGCATCCCCTTGGAATTCAGGCGGAACGTGACCGCCTTCAACTGGTTCATCACGCCGACCGAGAGCGCCGCCGCTCGCGTGCCGCCGCCGGAGAGCGCGAGGACGACGAAGACGTCATTCGAGTTCTTCGCGGGAGCCGCCGGAGCCGACGCCGGGATCCGCTCGAACCGGTAGCCGGCGTTGAGGTCGTACGCCGCGAGCTTCGGCGTGGCGCGATGCGCGCAGGCGCCGGGCGCGAGCGCGATGGCGAGGAGCAGGACGAGACGGCGTCTGACAATCATGTAATGACTCCGCTGCGACCGCTGGGGCTTCGGCACCGGCGACCGCCGGCACCGTCGTACCTATAGACGTCCCAATCCGCCGTTTCCCATGTATCGTGTCAGCCGGCTGGAGACACACATGCCCCGGTTCCTCTCACGCGCCGCCCTCGTCCTGCTGCTCGCCGCCGCGCCGCTCGCCGCGCAGCGCGCGCCGATTTCGCAGCAGCTCACGTTCACGCCGTATCACGCGAACGCCATCTACGACGTCGGCGAGACCGTCGGCTGGACGATCACGCCCGGACCCGCGCCGGTCACCTACGCCTACAAGTGGACGATCCGCCGCAACAACGCGGTCGTCCTCCAGCAAGGGACGCTGGATCTCTCCACGGGCAAGGCGACGATCGAAACCGTCGCCGGCGAGCCCGGGATGATCTACGTCGCGGTCGAGGCGTATTCGGACGCGGCCGCTCCTGGGAATGGTGCGCTGGAGGGGGTCCCCCGTTTCGAGGGGGGCAATGCGGGACGCAATACCGGGTTCTACGCCGCGGGCGCGGCGGTGGCGCCCGCGAAGATCCCGCCGTCGGCGCCGCGTCCGCCCGACTTCGACGCGTTCTGGGACGGCAAGCTCGCCGCCCAGGCGAAGGTCCCGATCAACGCGGTGCTGACGCCGGTCGAGACCACCGTACCCGGCGTCGACCTGCAGATGTTCCAGCTCGACGCGCTCGGCTCGAAGGCGCACGGCTACGTCGCCAGACCGATCGGAGAGGGAACGTTCCCGGCGGTGATCCAGCTGCAGTACGCGGGCGTCTACGCGCTGAATGCCGCCGCGGCGGCGAAACGCGCGTCCGAAGGCTGGCTGATCCTCAACGTCGATTCGCACGACAAGCTGCCGTCGGATCCGTCGGGCAACGTGCCGCGCGGCTACCAGGCGGCCGGCAACACCGATCGCGAGACGTCGTACTTCCTGAACATGTACCTGCGCGACTCTCGCGTGCTCGACTACCTGCTCACGCGTCCCGACTGGAACGGCAAGACCCTCGTCCTGATGGGCGGGAGCATGGGCGGGCAGCAGAGTCTCGCGCTGGCGGGCCTTCGGCCGGACCGGATCAGCGCGGTGCTGGTCTGCGTCCCGGCGGGCGCCGACGCCAACGGCGATCTGCACGGCCGGAAGGCCGGCTATCCCAACTGGCCGGCGGAGAATCCCGACGTGATGAAGACCGCGCTCTACTTCGACACGGTGAACTTCGCGCCGCGCATCAAGGCGCCGGTGATGGCGGGCATCGGCTTCATCGACACCATCTCACCGCCGGCCGGCATCTGGTCGATGCTCAACCAGGTGCCCGGGCCGGTGGAGCCGCTGCCGCTGATCGAATCCGAGCACGACAACCTGACGCCCGACAAGGTGCGCGCCTGTCCCGCACGCACGACCGAGATCCTCGATCAGCTCGTGCACGGCGGATCGTTCGTACCGAAGACCCTGCGGTGAGCCGGGCTACTTGTTCAGGTGCACGCTGAACGCCGATCGCTTTTCGGCGGGCTCCTTCTCGAGGCCCAGCTGCAGGAGGATGGGGTTGGGGCGGCCGAGAAACGCCAGCGGCGTCAGCACCGGGTTGTTGGCGAAGGTGCGGACGACGTTGGCCCACCACATGCTCACGGCGATCGACTCGGTCAGGTTCTGCACGCCGTGCCAGACCCACGGCGGGTTCCACAGCACGTCGCCCGGCTCGAGGACGGTCTCGTAGCGATCGACGTAGCGGTAGAGCGGCGCCTCGTCGTAGTCGGGATCGCGGAAGTCCACGCGCGACTGCCAGTTCAACCCTTTCGACAGCGCGGGGTACATGAACGGCGTGAACTTCGGCGCGATCAGCACCCAGCGCTTGCGCCCGTAGGCCTGCAGGTAGAGGTTCATCACCGGCGCGCAGTGGAACGACGTCGAGGTCAGCGGGCCGCCGACGTACATCTTCGCCAGCATGTTGCGCTGCCACGGCAGCCGCATCGACGTGCTGGCGTAGTCGCGCACGACCGCCCAGTCGATGTCGTCGCGCATGTCGGCGTACCGATCGAGCAGCTCCATGAAGGAGCCGTACCAGCCGCTGCCGCTGCGCGCCCCGCTCAGCAGCTCGCGCATCTTCATGCCGCGCTCGGTCGCGTCGACGGCATCCGATCCGGGCGCCGCCTGCACTTTCCAGTGGTGCCCGTCGAGCACGTCGATGTCCTCCTGGCCGCACCGCTCGAGCAGGTACTCGAACGTCCACTTCTTCACCGCGGGCCACTCGGCGGCGATGCCGTCGAGGACCACCGGCTTGCCCGTCAGGAAGTACTCGCGGCGGAACTCCTCGGGCGACAGATCGCGCCGGCGCTCGACCTCCAGCGTCCGGCCGGCCGGACGCCCCCGCATCTTCCCGAGCATCCTGGCGTGCCACGACTCGCGGCTGCCGGTGCGGGCGAGGCCGAGCTTGCGGCCGAGAAACCAGTGCGTCGTGAAGGTGGTGTTGAACGCGTATCGGTCCGACCAGGGAACTCCGGCGCTCATGTCCATCCGGCGGCCACTCCTTCGGTGAATGTCACGTGGTGCGCGGCAGGCGCAGCACCCATCGATACGCCTGCACCATGTCGCGCTCGAAGCCGTCGACGCAGCCCCACAGATAGAGGCGGAACGTGCGCCACGTCTCGGCGCCGAAGCGCCGCTCGATGCCGGCGCGGTTGTCGTCCAGGTTCCGCGCCCAGTGCCACGTGGTCAGGCGGTAGTTCTCGCGGTCGTTGTGCAGCCGGATCACTTCGAACGGCGACGCCGCGACGGCCTCGAGGTACGTGTGCAGGCAGAGCGTCGTCCCGTTGCCGGGGAAGAGATGGCGCAGCAGGAACGCCGAGTAGTCGTGGCTGACGCGGGTGGCGCTCGCGTCGAGATAGATGCGCCCGCCCGGCTTCAGCAGGCGCCGGTACTTCTTCAACGTCGCCGGGTAGTCCGGCAGGTGCTCGGTGACGCCGAGATTGACGATGCCGTCGTACGGCTCGTCGGGCTCGTGCTCCATCAGGTGCTCGCGGCGGACGCGGCAGGGCAGCGCCTGGGTGTCGATGACGTCCTGGATGAAGCGCTCGGACGCCCGCGAGATCGTCAGCGACGTCACGTGGAGGCCGCGGCGGCCGCCGTGCTCCGTGAACGCACCCCAGCCTCCGCCGACGTCGAGGACGCGGGCGCCCGGCGGCAGCTCGAGCGCGTCGGCCGCGGCGTCGAGCTTCCGCGTCTGCGCGTCCTCCAGCGGCTCGCCGTCAGAGGCGAAGAGCGCCTGCGAATAGCAGCGATGGCGCCGGTCGAGGAAGGCGAGATAGAACTCCGCGTCGCGCTCGTAGTGATCGGCGATCCACTTCTTGTCGCTGTTCACCTGCCCGAACAGCCGCGGCCGCAGGAAGCGCCAGAGGTGCGTGAAGCGGTGCGGATAGGTGAACGCGTCGCGCAGCGGGAACAGCCGCTGCAGCGATCCTTCGAAGTCGAGGGCGCCGTCGCGGTAGGCCTCGGCGATGCGGGTGGCGTCCATGCTCGCGAGCGCGCGCAGGCCGCGGCGCGAGTTGATCACGATCGTCGCGCCGATCGACCCGCGTCCGATCGCGCGCATGTCGCCGTCGGCGAGGCGCAGCCCCACCGCCGGGAAATCCGACGGCAGCCGCGACGCGAGCGCGGACTCGACGCGGGCCGCGAGCCACCGGGACAGGCGATCGTTCACGGCGTGGACTCGCGGGGAAGGAGGGCCAGACGTCCCGAGCGGCGCCACTCGCCGAGCCGTTCGGTGGCGAAGGCGTAGCCGGCGTCGACGATCGCCCGGAGCGCGGTGAATTCCATCAGTCCGTACGGCTCGACCGGCGGCGCGAACAGGAAGTCCGCGCGCTGCGATTCGGCGTTCTCCCGGCCGACCGCGGCGATCATCGAGCTGCGCAGCAGTACGCTCATGATATCCGGATAGCGGATCGGGCGGCGCGTCAACTTGTGGCGGATCACCTGCCGCAGCGTCGGCACACGATCGAAGAGGAACTCCTTGTCCTGGGGCACCGAGACGCGCGAGGCCAGGACGGTGCCGCACCCGCTCTCGCGCGCCAGGTCCACCGGCAGCGTGTTGAAGAGCGATCCGTCGCACAGCAGGTGCTGGTTCACGCTGGTCGGCACGGAGACCACCGGCGGCGACGAGCTCGCGGTGACCGCCTCGAGCAGCGATCCCGAGCGGTGCACGAACATCGACGCGTCGGTGAGATCGGACGACACGCAGAAGAAGGGGACCCACAGGTCCTCGATGCGGCGATCGCCGTACATCATCCGCCCGCACTGTCCCGACCGGCGGCCGCGCAGGACCGACAGCAGCGGCAGCGTGTACTCCTGGTGCGGCCGCAGCCGGTTCCAGATCTCGTCGGCCGTGTCGATCATGCGCTCCCGCGACCAGCCCATCGCGTACTGGGCCGACATCGCCGCTCCCATGCTCGTGCCGCCGACCATGTCGATCGGAATGGCGAACTCGCCGAGCGCGCGCAGCAGGCCGATGTGCGCGAAGCCGCGCGCGCCGCCGGCGCCCATCACGAGCCCGACGGCGCGGCCGGCGATGAACCGCGCCACCCGTGCCACGTCGTCCGCGCGCGAGAGCCTGACGTGCAGGTGCCGCGCGATCGTCCGCGGCGCCAGCCAGGCCGCCGTGCCCGACGGGGCCGCCGTCTCCTCGTGCAGCAGCACGAGGAAGTGCTGCGCCGGATGGTCCCGCTCTTCGCGCGCCACCAGCCGTTCGATCTCGGCGACGGCGGGATCCCCCTCGCCGCGCCCGAGCAGGATCACCACGTCGGCCCGGCTCACGCTGCGCGCGAGCCAGCCGGGATGCCGCGCCGACGTCTCGAGCACGACGAAGCGCGCCGCCCGCTCCAGGTCGTCCAGCCACATCGTCAGCCGCGATGCCTCCGGACCGTCCTCGGGCGAATCGGCGATCCCCTGGCGATCGAGCCGCGCGTCGAAGCCGGGGGCGTCGAGATGCTCGGCGCGCCCGAATGCGGCGAGCGCGGACGTGAGCCGCCGGCAGAACTCGCCGGCCGCGACGCGCTCGTCGAGCGGCACCACCGCGATGTTGGTCAGCGGCGCGCGCAGCAGCGCCCCCTCGTTGGCGCGCTGCACACGCTCGATCTGCACTCTGACGACGTGCCGCACCGCCTCGGGACGCGAGGCGAGCAGCCGATCCACGGCCGCCCGCGGCAGCCCGATCAGCAGGCTGTCGCGGACCGCGCGCACCGTCGCGTTCCTCCGTTCGCCGGTGAACAACGACATCTCCCCCACCGTTTCGCCGACGGCGATGTCGCCGATGACGATCGGGGCGCCGTCCGGCGAGTCGCGCGTCGCCTGCAGCCGGCCGGCGAGGAGCACGAAGGCGCGATCCCCCTCGTCCCCCTGCCGCAGCAGCACGTCGCCGCGCTTCAGGTCGATCCAGTCCGCCTCTCGCTCGATTTCCGCGATGGCGTCGACGTCGAGGGATCCGAACGCCGCCGCCGCGCCAGCCACCAGATCGCGCCGGTGCCGCGCGGCGACGTCGTCAGGACCCGGAGGGTCCGTGCGGGTCGACAACCCGCCAATTATAGTGACGCTCAGAGCACCGCCGCAGGCGGACAGATGCAGCGCTCGACCGCGATCGCATAGAGCTTCTCGCCGTACCAGATGAAGCCCGAGTTGCCGCGGACGTGGGCCCAGGCGCGCAGCCGCAGCGCGAACGCGCAGCTGTTCTCGATGTAGCCGCTCGGCGTCGACGGGTCGGCGAGCATCGGCCCGCCCGCGACGGCGACGTCCACCGGGCTGAAGCCGGCGCTGTAGGGGAGGAGGCCGGGAAACGCGGTCGGTGGCGCGCCGGACGTCCCCTTCGAGTACTCGAGCGACACCTCGTGGACGCGGCCGTTCTCCTGCGTCGCATGCACCTGGAACGTCAGCGTCGCCGGCAGCGAGGGCGTCCACGGAATGATCCCGCAGGCGTTCGCCGCGGGGATGCCCAGCGAGAACTCGACGGGCTTGTTGTCCACGTGGACGAGCGTGTCGAGATGTCCGACGACGATCGGCGGCGGCGCCGGATCGATGCCGCTGCCGTTGCCGCCGTGATCCGGGTACTGGATCAGCGGCAGCGCGTTGCCGGCGGCGTCGAACATCTCCATCCGCAGCACGTAGCTGCCCTCGTCGGGCTGGAACGACGTGTCCCAGAGGCCGATGACGGTGCCGGGTCCGCCCGGCACGCCGGGCATCAGCCACCAGTGGCCCGCGTCCTGGACCTCGTAGAGACCGCTGGTGGTGCCGACGGTCTTCGGCCCCAGCGTGTAGTCCGAGAACGATCCGAACGGCGCCGCGCGCAGCGCGCTGAGCGGCGTCATGATCGGCGTGAACGCGGTGTCTGCCGCGCCCTGCGGCTTCCACTGCAGCCGGTAGTGGCGCAGCGGGCCCGTCTTCAGGTTCAGGCTGAACTCGCCGCGCAGGTAGAGCGATCCGCCGAACGCGGCGTTCGTCGTCGTCGCCGTCTCGTAGAGCCCGTTCGCCTGGTTGATCGTCCAGGTGGGATCGCTGCCGACCTGCAGCAGGGACGCCTGCGAATCGCCGAACTCCGGCCCCGGCTCGCAGCCCGGTCCGCAGACGATGCGCGAATCGGTGAGCGAGAGGTTGACGGTCGCGCCGCTGACGTTCCAGCGCGTGCTGGCGTACGGATCCATGTAGACGACCGTGGACACGCCGTTGATCACCTGCGTGACCCTGACGATGATGTCGGGACGCGGATCGAAGCGGAAGCGTCCGTGCCTCACGTGGAACGGCCACCAGTTGAAGCAGCACTCCCAGTCGCCGTTGCAGTCGGTGTAGGTGGTGCAGACGAGCTGACGGCTGTAGAAGCAGCGCGGGAAGATGTCCCACGGCCCGACCAGCGACGTCAGCGTGAGATCGCGGAACTTCGCGGACACGTCCGCCGCGGCGGTCTTCGCCATGGCGCGCTCGGACGCGAACGAGAACGCCTCGCGCCACGGGATCGGATCGGTGGGGCCCGCAACCCTCGCACCAGGCGGCAAGGGCTGCGGGTTCAGCGTGACGCGTTCGATCGGCTCGTCGACCAGTGGCGACCACGGGTCGGGGAGCGGGCCGAACGCATGGATCGCGGAATCGGTGATGTGCGCCAGGGCCACGGGACCGATCGGATCCGGCGGGAGCTTCGGGTTGATCAGCTGTGGAACGTCGATCACGCGCCGGTCGATCAGCTGCGCTTCCGCGCGCAGCAGCCACGGCCACCAGCAGGCCTCGCGATCGACGTCGAAGACCTCGACCTTCACGAACGGCACCGGGCAGCCGGGCACGCCGGGCGCCACGACTTTCTCGACGTGGCCGTTGACGCAGACGCGGACGGGCCGCCACGGCCACCAGACGATCTGCGGGATGGTGAGCCGCGGCGAGAGCACGTCGCGCTGCCAGTCGCTCGCCTTGAATGCGGTGACGTGCGCCTGCGACGGCCGGAGGCTGCCCGCGGCGGCGTCCGGCGTGATCGCGATCGAGACGTCGGCCGGCTGGGTGAGCGGCAGGCGCAGCTCGAACGTCCCGTCTTCCGCGACGCGCGCCGATCCGATCGCGGTGCCCGCGGCGTCGAGCGCGTGGGCGTACAGGCCGGCTCCGCCCGTGCCCTTTTCCGCTGCCTCGAAGTCGATCGCGCCCTTGACGAGGAGGCCGTTGTAGTCCTTCTGCTGAGTGTTCGTGGCCATCTGTCTTTCTCCATCCGTCTCGCTAATAGCGGCGCGAGAGATACCGGCGCGCGATCGTGCGCGCGCGATCACCCGCGTCTCCGCCCGGCGCGGCTGCTGCCGCACCCGTGTCAGTTCCGGCCGGCGGCCGGGATTCCTTCGTGCGCGGCACCGGCTTCGAGTGCATCGCCGTGCTCCGCATCGCGTCGCGCTTCTGCCCGCAACAGCTCATCTGCCACCGCCTTTCGTGCCCCGTCCGCGTCGGTCACCCGCTCCAGCAGACAGGCGGCGCCCGAGAGCGCCATCCACGTCACCAGCCGCTCCAACGGATCGCGGCAGACCAGCAGCGCCAACGGCGCCGCGACCCACACGCTGAGACAGTAGAAACAGTCGAAGAGACGGCCGACGACTCCGTCCCCGAGACGCGCCCGCACGCGGACGACCGCGTCCGCCGGGCCGTCCTCCATCGCCAGGAGGTGCGTGAGGCGCCACGCCGCCAGCGCGGCGGCGACAAAGCGGGGCCAGAATCCCGGGTCGTCCATGCCTCGTCTCTGGCTGACTGGTGCGGCGGCCGCCGCGCGCGTTTCAGCGGGTACTTTCAGCGTGGGAGCTTCGTACTTGCTGATATGGCGACTGAGGATGCGAGCGGGACAGACGGAAAGATCTCGCGCGGAGAACGGAAAGAAGCCGAGGCCGGAGAGAAATTACGCGAAGGAGGGCCGCGCGACGGACGGATGCGCGTGCCCGGCGGCCGGCCCCGCTGGACGCGGTCGAGGACGGCCCTGACCGGCCCCTCCCGTCGAGCGCCGGCGCCTCAAACTGGCCCTTCCGGACGCCTTAGCAGCTTTCCGACGCAAAGGGCTGCGGTTGATGTACAGTGACGCAACCCGTTTCAACGGAGGGATTTCCATGATCGGTCGCATTCCCACGGTAATCGTGCCCGTACGATGACCGTTTATCTCATCAACCCTAGTCATGTCTCGTTCGGCATCGGCGTCATCACCCCGCGCTGGCTGTATGTGCTGGCGGCGGCGACGCCTCGGTCGTTCGGCGACCCGCACCTGATCGACGAGACGCTCGACAGCTTCGACCCGGCGGCCATCAAGGCCGGCGACATCGTCGGCATCGGCATCCACACGGGCAACGCCCTCCGCGGCTACGAAATCGGCAGGGCGGCCCGCGCCGCCGGCGCCTACGTCGTGTACGGCGGCATCCACGCCTCGCTCTTCCCCGAGGAAGTGCGCGAGCTTGGCGGCGCGCACGCGGTGGTCACCGGCGACGGCGAGCGCGCCTGGCCGGACGCCCTGCGGGACTGCGTGGCGGGCACGCCGCGCGAGCTGTACGACGGCGGGCGGATCGAAGCGGACACGTTCCTGCCCGGCCGGTGGGACCTGCTGCCGCAGGGCCGCTACATGTGGGGCTCGGTCCAGACGGTGCGCGGCTGCCCGAAGCACTGCTCGTTCTGCTCGGTCTGGCGCACCGACGGGCAGCGTCCCCGCGCGCGGCACGTCGACCAGGTGGTGGACGAGGTCGTGGAGCTGCGGCGCCGCGGCTTCCGGTTCATCGCCCTCGCCGACGACAACTTCTACCCGGTGACGCTCGAGGATCTGCGGATGGCCGCGCGGCGGAAGGATCCGGGCCAGCTCGAACGCCTGCAAACGATCCGCGCCGAACGCTTCGAGCTGATGGCGGCGCTCGCGCAGCTGCCCTCCGACACCGTGTTCTTCACGCAGATCACGATGGAGGCCGCCGAAGACCCGGAGTTCCTCGAGGCGATGCGGAAGGCGCACATCAAGGGCGCCCTGGTCGGCGTCGAGGCCGTCACGCCGGAGGGGCTCAAGGACGTCTACAAGGACTTCAACGCGAGCGGCGACGCGCTGGTGGCGCGGCTGCAGCAGTTCCGCCGCCACGGCCTGCACGTCCTCGGGTCGTTCATCTTCGGCCTGCCGAGCGACCGCGCGAGCACGTTCGACGCGTCGCTGTCGGTGGCGCAGCGGGCCGGCGTGACCTTCGCGCAGTTCGTGATGCTCACGCCATTCCC
>Ga0075364_10002644_pt1 | contig 10058 bp, 6 predicted proteins | sample EndMetdeltDD1764_FD_71517 | JGI IMG/M metagenome (GOLD analysis project Ga0075364, IMG submission 71517) | Populus endosphere microbial communities from Tennessee, USA - Endosphere MetaG P. deltoides DD176-4 | ecosystem: Host-associated > Plants > Roots > Endosphere | place: USA: Tennessee...
GGCGGCCGGGGCCTGCCTGATCATCGCGTGGCGGCCGATGTTCCACAGGAAGATGGCGGCGATGATCAGGCAGGCCCCGGCCGCCAGGGAGGTGAAGCGCGGGTCGCGGTTGTCGTGGACGCCCAGCGGCTCGCGCAGAGGCTCGTCCAGCACCGGCTCGTCGGCGCGGAAGCGCTCCACGGCCGCGTCGGGGTCGAGGCCCAGCGCGCCGGCGTAGGCGCGGATGTAGCCGATGGTGAAGGGCCGGGAGGGCAGCAGCTCCAGCCGCATGTCCTCGATCGCCGTCAGGTAGCTGGCGCGCACCCTCGTCACGTCGGCCAGGTCCTGCAGGGCCAGGCCCTTGTGCTCGCGCATGGCCTTGAGCGCCTGGCCGATGTCGGCCCCGCTGTAGACGGTCGGTTCGGGCGCAGCCGGGCTTGGGCCGCCGCCGTCGGCGCCGTGGACTTCGCTGATCCCGCCTGAATCGAGCGGCATGGGCCTGAACGCGCCCCCTGGTCTGGGCTGGCCTTAGGAGACGCGCCCGCGGCGCGACTCGCAAGTTGATGGACCTGATTGGATTAAGGGTCCGGTAACACGGCGGCCATTTTGCGGCCAATGCGGTGTTACGCCACTGGCGGGAAACCCGCGCGCCTCACACGGAGATGTAGATCTTCCGCGCCAGGGTCTCCATTTCGTGGCGGACCGAGCCGGACTTGCTCTTCAGCAGGGTGGAGACGCCCCGGCGGGCCGCCTCGCGGTCGCAGGAGAGCACCATCTGCTTCACCGGCCCCATGCCGGCGGGCGGCATGGAGAGGCGCTCGTAGCCCAGGGCCACCAGGGCCAGGGCCTCCAGGGGGCGGCCGGCCATCTCGCCGCAGACGCTGACCGGGGTGCCGCTTTCGGCGCAGGCCCGCTGGATGCCCTCCAGCGCCCGCAGCATCGGCGGGGAGAGGGGGTCGTAGCGGTCGGCGACCCTGGGATTGCCGCGGTCGGCGGCGAACAGGTACTGCATCAGGTCGTTGGTGCCGACCGAGACGAAGTCGGTCATCGGCAAGAGCGAATCCAGGTGCCAGATCATCGAGGGCGCCTCGATCATCGCCCCCACGTCCAGGCGCGACGGCGGCTTGCGGCCCCGCCGCTGGGCCCAGGCCACCTCGTGGTCGACCAGGGCGCGGGCGGCGCGGAACTCGTCCACATTGGCCACCAGCGGGAACATGATCTGCAGGGGCCGCCCGCCCGCCGCGGCGATCAGGGCGCGCAGTTGCAGCCGAAGCAGGGCCGGCCGGTCCAGCCCCATGCGGATCGCCCGCCAGCCGAGCGCGGGGTTCTCCTCCCGCTCGGCCTCCAGGTAGGGGAGCACCTTGTCGCCGCCCAGGTCCAGGGTGCGGAAGGTCACCGGCCGGTCGCCCGCCGCGTCCATCACCCGCTTGTAGAGGGCGGTCTGGGCGTTGAAGCGCGGCATCTCCTCGGCGACCATGAACTGGAACTCGGTGCGGAACAGGCCGATGCCCTCGGCCCCGGTCTCCTCCAAAAGCTCGAGGTCGACGTCGAGGCCGGCGTTCATCAGCAGGGTGACCTTGGCCCCGTCGCGGGTGAAGGCCGGGGTGTCCCGCAGCTTGGCGAACTCGGCCCGTCGTTGCCGGCGCACGTCGATCCGCGCCTGGATGGCCTTCACCACGTCGGGCCGGGGGCGCAGGTAGGCCTCGCTGGTCTCGGCGTCGACGATCACCATGTCGCCTTCGGAGACCCGGTCGCGCAGGCCGGCGATGCGGCCCACGCACGGGATGTCCAGCGCCCGGGCGACGATGGCCGCGTGGCTCGCCGCCGAGCCTTCCTCGAGGAGGAGCCCCCGCAGCTTCTTGCGGTCGTATTCGAGAAGGTCGGCCGGCCCCAGGTTGCGGGCGATCAGCACCGCGTTCTCCGGCAGCTCGCGGGCCACGGCGCCATCGCCCGCCAGGTGGCGCAGCAGGCGGTCGTTGAGATCCTCCAGGTCGTGCAGCCGCTCGCGCAGATAGGGGTCGCGCGCCTGGCCGAGCCTTGCGCGGTGTTCGGAGCGGACCCGCTCGACGGCGGCCTCGGCGGTCAGGCCGTTGCGCACCGCGTCCTCCAGGCTGCGGTTCCAGCCGCGGTCGTGGGCGAACATGCGGTAGGTCTCGAGCACCTCGTAGGAGGCCTCGACCAGGCCGTGCTGGCCCTCCAGCATCTGGTCGATCTGCGCCTGCAGGTCGCTCACCGCCGTCTTCAGGCGGGCTTCCTCGGCGACCACGTCCTCGGCCAGCAGCTGGGAGGGCGCCACCGGCGGCTCGTGCAGCACCACCACGCCGTAGGCCAGGCCGTCGGCGAAGCGCGAGCCCTTCATCCGCTCGGGCCGGCGGGGCGTGATCTCCACGCCCTTCAGCTCGTCCAGCGAGATCAGCTCGCCGCTGGCCATCATCTCGGCCAGCACCATGGCGACGATCTGCAGGTCCTCGACCTCGTCCTCGGAATAGACCCGCTCGGTGCGGTTCTGGACGACCAGGACGCCGATCACCCGCCCGCCGCGCAGCAGGGGCACGCCCAGGAAGGCGTGGAAGGGATCCTCGCCCGTTTCCGGGCGGTAGGAGAAGGCCGGGTGCTCGGGCGCGTCGGCGAGCGCCATGGGCCGGCCCAGCCGCATGATCTCGCCCACCAGCCCCTCGCCGGGCTTCATGCGGGTCAGGTGGACGGCGCGGGCCTCCAGGCCCTCGGTGGCGAACAGCTCCATCTCGCCGCCGGCCCGGCGCATGTAGAGCGAGCAGACCTCGGCGACCATGGAGCGGGCGATGATCCGCACGACCATGTCCAGGCGCGTCTGGGCGGGCCCGCCGGAGGCGAGCGCCTCACGGATCTGCCGAAGCAGGCTCCGTTGTCCGCGGATGGCCACGCCAGGTATCGCCATGCCGTCCCTTAAAGCCTCCCTGATCCCTTGCCGATCCCCCTAGCAGCTTTCACGTTCGGAGCGGAGACGGAAAGGCGCCGCGTGCGCGCGCCCGGCGCGGGCGCCCGGACGGGCGGCTCGCCCGGGCGCGATGCTTGGGCTAAGGCTCGCCGAATGGGCGAGCGCGCGGTGGAGGCGAAGGGCTGGGGCGACCTGCTGGCGCAGGGCCGGGCGGCGCGCTTCGTGCTGATCATGCTGGGCGTGTGGCTGAACGCCGCCGACGCCCTGGTGACCGCCACCATCATGCCCAGCGTCGGCTCCGAGCTGGGCGGCTACGCCTATTTCAGCTGGGCCACGGCGGGCTTCCTGGTGGGGGCGATCCTGGCCAGCGCCAGCTCCGGGCGCTTCTCCGAGGCCATGGGCCTGCGCCGCGCCACCGTCCTGGCCGGGGCGATCACCGCGGCGGGGTGCGTGGCCAGCGCCTGGGCCTCCGACATCTGGGTCTTCCTGGCCGGCCGCCTGGTCCAGGGCCTGGGCTCGGGCTGGGTCTCGGGCCTCTCCATGGTGGCGATCGCCAGGATCTTCCCCGAGCGGCACCTGCCCAGGGTGTTCGCCGCCATCACCGGCGTCTGGGGCGTGGCCACCCTGGTGGGCCCGCTGCTGGGCGGCCTGTTCGCCCAGGCGCACGACTGGCGCGGCGTCTTCTGGCTGTTCGCCCTCCAGACCGCGGGCTTCAGCCTGGCGGCGATCTGGCTGCTGCCGGCGGGCGGCGAGCGGGAGCGCGGGGCGGGCGTTCCCTGGTCGCAGCTCGGCGTGCTGGGCCTGGGCGTGGCGGCGATCGGCGCCGCGGACGTGGTGCGCCGCGCGTCCCTGGCGCTGGGCCTGGTGGCGGCGGGCTGCGTGATCATGGGGCTGGTGGTGCGGCTCGACGACCATGGCCGGGTGCGCATGCTGCCCAAGCGGGCCCACGACCTGAGAACCACGGTGGGCGCCGGCTATGCGGCCATGTTCCTGATGACCGCCGCCTCCATGGGCTTCGCCATCTACGCCCCGCCGATCCTGCAGACCCTGCGCGGCTACTCGCCGCTGACGGCCGGCTATGTGGTGGCGATGGAGTCCCTCGCCTGGACGGTGACCGCGCTCATGGTCGCGGACGCCTCGGCCTGGTGGGACAGCTTCTGGGTCCGCATCGGCTCGCTGCTGCTGCTGGCGAGCGTCGTCGTGCTGGGCTGGGCTCTGGCCGACCAGCCGCTGGCGGCGGTGCTGGCGGGGGCGAGCCTGCTGGGGGCCGCCTTCGGCTTTTCCTGGAGCTTCATGGCGCGGCGGGTGATGGCCGCGCTCACCGACGAGGACCGCGCCATCGGCTCCTCGGCGATCATCGCCGTGCGCCAGGCGGGCGCGGCGGCCGGCGCGGCCCTGGCGGGGGCGGCGGCCAACCTGGCGGGCTTCTCGGAAGGCCTGACGCCGGCGGCGGCCCGCGCCGCCTCCGGCTGGGTGTTCTGGAGCGTGATCCCGCTCGCCCTGGGGGGCGTGTGGGGCGCCTTCCGGCTCACCGGGCCGGCGACGCGGGACTAAAGCCCTATAGGTGCTCCAGGCCGTAGGCGGCGTGCAGGGCGCGCACCGCCAGCTCGGTGTAGGCGGCGTCGATCAGGACGCTGATCTTGATCTCCGAGGTGGAGATCACCTGGATGTTGACGCCCTTCTCGGCCAGGGCGCTGAACATCGACTTGGCGACGCCGGCGTGGCTGCGCATGCCGACCCCGATCACCGAGACCTTGGCGACGTTCTCGTCCACCGCCACGTCCTCGAAGCCGATCTCCTTCTGGGCGGCGCGGACAATCTCCACCGCGCGTGCGGCGTCGCGCTTGCCGACGGTGAACTCCATGTTGGCCGTGTCCCGGGTGCGGGCATGGCTCTGGACGATCATGTCGACATTGACGTTGGCGTCCGCCAGCCGGCCGAAGATCTCCGAGGAGACGCCGGGATGGTCCGGCAGCCCGAACAGGCTGATCTTGGCCTCGTCGCGGCTGTAGGCCACGCCGCTCACGATGCGCTTTTCCACGATCTCCTCCTCGTCGCAGACGATGGTGCCCTGGCCCGGCGCTTCGCCGGGCTCGACGAATGAGCTCAGCACCCGCACCGGCACGCCATAGGCCATGGCGAGCTCCACCGAGCGGGTCTGCAGCACCTTGGCGCCCAGGGACGCCATCTCCAGCATCTCCTCGTAGGAGATCTTGTTCAGTTTGCGGGCCTTGGTCTCGATCCGCGGGTCGGTGGTGTAGACCCCGTCCACGTCGGTGTAGATGTCGCAGCGCTCGGCCTTGAGCGCGGCGGCGATGGCCACGGCGCTGGTGTCGGAGCCGCCGCGGCCCAGGGTGGCGAGGCGGCCGTCCCGGGTCACGCCCTGGAAGCCGGCGATCACCGCCACCTCGCCCTTGTCCATGGCCGCGCCCAGCTTGTCGGGCTGGATGTCGTCGATGCGCGCGCGGCCGTGGGCGTCGTCGGCGATGATCGGGATCTGCCAGCCCATCCAGGACCGGGCCGGAACGCCCATGTTGCGCAGGACCATGGCCAGCAGGCCGGCGGTCACCTGCTCGCCCGAGGCGACCACGGCGTCATATTCGTCGTCGGACGCCGGCAGGCCCTGGGCCGCGGGGCCCGCGCCGTCGGTCCAGGCGACCAGCTCGTTGGTCTTGCCCGCCATGGCGGAGACGACCACGGCCACCTGATGGCCGGCTTCGACCTCGGCGTTGACGAGGCGCCCGACACGGCGAATCCGCTCGAGGTCGGCCACCGAGGTGCCGCCAAATTTCATTACCAGCCGGGACATGGGCGGCCGCGCGAACTCCATCGGATGGGAGGAAAGCGGCGCCCTTCTAGCGGGCGCCTCGCCAAACCGCAAACCCTGGTTCCGGCCCGCCGCCGCGCGCGCTACAGAGGGCTCATGTCCGCCACCTCCTCCATCGACCCCGCCGAGGTCGAACGCTTCTCGCGCATCGCCGCGGAATGGTGGGATCCGCGCGGCAAGTTCGCCCCGCTGCATCGCTTCAATCCCGTGCGGCTCGGCTTCATCCGCGAGCAGGCCCTGGCGCGGTTCGGCCGCGAGCCCGCCGCACGGCGGCCTTTCGAAGGGCTAAGGCTGCTGGACATCGGCTGCGGCGGGGGCCTGCTCTCCGAGCCCATGGCCCGGCTGGGCTTCACCGTCACCGGCGTGGACGCCTCGGAGCGCAACGTCGCCACCGCCGCCGCCCACGCCGCCCCCCAGGGCCTGGCCATCGACTACCGCGCCGCCACCGCCGAGCAACTGCTGGCGGAAGGGGCGGGGCCGTTCGATGTGATCCTCAACATGGAGGTGATCGAGCACGTCGCCGACCCGGCCGCCTACCTAGCCGACTGCGCGCGCCTGCTGGCGCCGGGCGGGCTGATGGTCGTGGCGACCCTGAACCGGACGCTGAAGGCGCTGGCCCTGGCCAAGCTCGGCGCCGAGTACGTGCTGCGCTGGCTGCCCAGGGGCACCCACGACTGGCGCAAGTTCCTGCGGCCCGACGAGGTGCGCGGCTTCCTGGCGGGGGAGCCGGTGGAGGTCCAGGGGCCGTTCGGGGTCGCCTATGACCCCTTGAGCGGCCGCTGGCGGCGCTCGGACGATGTCGATGTGAACTACATGATGACCGTGTTCCGGGCGCCAAAGGCCAAGCCTGGCGCCCGCCCGGCCACAGGGTCGAAGAATCCGGCCGCAAAACCTGGCCGAGGCCGAACCAAGGCTTGAAGACTGCGTTTGCCTTCCCAGGTGACGGTTGAACCTGGTGGAGGCGTTCCGTTGGTGGCGCTGCGTAAACGGCCGAAAGGCGTCTTGGCGATGGGGTGGGCGTGCATCGAGTGCGCCGCCACGGGCCGGACAGAGCACGCGCCGACCTCCGCAGACTATCCAGACGCCGTGCTTCGCCGCACCAGCTTCATCGCCGGCGGCGGCCACGGCTGGCGGATCTCCGCCCTGGAGACCCCGCGCGAGACGCCCGTCCCCTGGAAGATCGTGGTGATCACCGGCGCCCCGTCCTGGGCCGAATACTGGGCCGAGACCATGGCCAACCTGCCCGCCGACCGGCAGATGGTGGTGGTCGACCGGCCGGGCTACGCCGCCTCCGAGCCGGCGCATCCGGTGCAGGACATCCGCGTCCAGGCCGAGGCGCTGGCCCCCCTGCTGCACGCCGAGCGCGGGCAGAAGGTGATGCTGGTCGGCCAGTCCTATGGCGCGGCGATCGCCACCCTGATGGCGGCCCAGCATCCGGGCAAGGTGGCCAGCCTGGTCCTGCTGTCGGGCTTCTTCGGCGAGCCCGGGCCCACCGCCCGCTGGCTGATCGACATGGGATCGCGCGCCCTGAAGGTGATCCCGCGCGACCTGCGCCATGCGGTGATCGAGGCGGCCGGCCAGCGCGGCCAGCTCGCCCACGCCCGGCGCGCGCTGATGCAGCTCAACATCCCGATCCACATGATCCACGGCGACAAGGACGACTTCGCCCCGCTGGAGGCGGCCGAGCGGCTGGTGCGCGAGACGCCCACCCGCCGGCCGATCCGCTTCGTCCGCACCGCCGGCGCCAACCACTTCCTGAACGACGGCCCGCCGGAGGAGCTGCTGGCGGCGCTGGAGGCCTGCCTGCCGACCAAGCAGCCCTGGACCTTCCGCCTGCCCAAGCTGCCCGCCTTCGGCCTGCCCAGGCTGCGGCCGGCCGCCTACCCCGCCGCCGCGCCCATCGCCGCGGCCGCCCAGGCCCAGGCCTAGGTCAGCACCCCGGTCGCCACGGCGAAGCCGATCACCACCAGCCAGGGCGGCAGCTTGGCCACCGCCAGGAAGATGTAGGCCGCCGCCACCAGGGCCCAGTCCCTGGGCTGGCGCACCGCCCCGGTGAGCACCGGATCCCAGAGCGCCGCGGCCAGCAGGCCCACGACCACCGCATTGACGCCGGCCACCGCCCCGCGCGCCGCCGGCTCCTGCTTGAGCCGATCCCAGTAGGGGACCAGGCCCGCCACCAGCAGCAGGCTGGGCAGGAAGATCGCGCTCACCGCCACCAGCCCGCCCAGCCAGCCGCCGGGCGCGCCGGTCTGGGCGGCGCCGACGAAGGCGGCGAAGCCGAACAGCGGGCCGGGCATGGCCTGGGCCGCGCCATAGCCGGTGAGGAAGGTGTCGCGGCTCAGCCATCCGCGTCCCACCACCTCCGACTGCAGGAGCGGCAGGACCACATGGCCGCCGCCGAACACCAGGGCGCCGGTGCGGTAGAAGACGCTGGCCAGGCCCAGCAGGGGCGCGTGCAGCGCCGCCGCGGCGAAGGGGGCGAGGCCCAGGAGGACGGCGAAGGCCGCCAGGGCGGCGAGCGGCGCCCGGCCTGGCGGCGGCGGGCGGACGAGGTCGGGCGTATCGGGCGCCGGCTCGCGCAGCAGGGCCCAGCCAAAGCCCGCGCCGGCGACCAGGGCCAGCATCTGCGCCGCCGGCCCGCCATGGCTGAGCATCAGGCCCGCCGCGGCGCCGATGGCCATGCCGGCGCGCTCGGGGCCCCGGGCGAGCTGGCGGGCCATGGCCCACAGGGCCTGGGCGACCACGGCGGCGGCGGCGACCTTGAGGCCGTGCCGCCAGCCACCGCCGAAGGTGTCCCCCAGCCAGGGGGAGGCGTAGGCCAGGGCGATCATCAGGACCGCGGCCGGGAGGGTGAAGCCGAGCCAGGCGGCCAGCAGGCCAAGGCCGCCGGCGCGTCGCAGGCCGATGGCCATGCCAAGCTGGCTGGAGGCCGGGCCCGGCAGGAACTGGGCCAGCGCCAGCAGGTCGGCGAAGTCGCCCTCGCTCAGCCATTTGCGGCGCTCGACGAAATCGCGGCGGAAATAGCCGATGTGCGCCACCGGTCCGCCGAACGCGGTCAGCCCCTGGCGCAGGAAGGCCAGGAACACCGCGCCCGCTGACGCCGCGTCCGCCCGGTCTGCGTTCGGCTGGACCTCGTCCATCGGCTCTCCATCGCGCTCGCGCCTGTCATGCAAAGCCCGTCGCGTCCTGTCGACTGGTTTTGGCCGCTTGGCCGGCCAAGCCCTGGCGGTCTATGACCCTGGCGACATCGAGGAGGAGAGTTGCGATGAAGGCCGCTGTGCTGCGCGAGACGGGTCAACCCCTGCAGATCGAAGAGGTCCAGGTGGACAAGCCGCGCCCGCACGAGGTGCTGATCCGCACCGCCGCCGCCGGCGTCTGCCACTCCGACCTGCACTTCATCGAAGGCTCCTGGCCCACCAAGCTGCCCACCGTCCTGGGCCACGAGGCGGCGGGCGTGGTGGAGGCCGTCGGCGCGGAGGTTCGCACCGTCAAGCCGGGCGACCATGTGATCACCTGCCTCAACGCCTATTGCGGCCACTGCAACTACTGCCTGACCGGGCGGCTCAACCTCTGCACCTCGGATGAGACCAAGCGCGCCGCCGACGAGCCGGCGCGCATCCGCCAGGGCGATGGGGAGATGCCGCAGTACCTGAACCTGTCGGCCTTCGCCGAGCAGATCCTGACCCACGAGCATGCGGTGGTGGCGATCCGCAAGGACATGCCGCTGGACCGCGCCGCCCTGATCGGCTGCGCGGTGATGACCGGCTTTGGCGCGGTGGTGAACACCGCCGGCGTGCGCCCCGGCGACACCGTGGCGGTGATCGGCTGCGGCGGGGTGGGGCTCTCGGCGATCAACGCCGCGGCCATCGCCGGCGCGGGGCGGATCATCGCCGTCGACCGGGTGCCCGAGAAGGAAGCCCTGGCGCGCAGCTTCGGCGCCACCGACTTCGTCTGCTCGGGGGAGGGCGATGCGGCCAAGGCGGTCAGGGGACTGACCGGCGGCGGGGTGCAGCACGCGCTGGAGTGCGTGGGCCTGGCCGCCACCGCCGAACAGGCCTTCGCCATGCTCGCGCGGGCGGGAACGGCGACGGTGGTGGGCATGATCAAGCCGGGCGAGGCGGTCCGCATCCCGGGCGCCTCCCTGCTGCAGGAGCGGCGGCTGCAGGGCTCCTTCATGGGCTCAAACCGCTTCCCGGTGGACATGCCCAAGCTGGTGGACTTCTACCTGAGCGGCCGGCTGAAGCTGGACGAGCTGATCTCGCGGCGGATTTCGCTCTCGCAGGTCAACGAGGCCTTCACCGACATGAAGACCGGCGCGGTGGCGCGCTCGGTGAT
>Ga0075364_10002645_pt1 | contig 10055 bp, 12 predicted proteins | sample EndMetdeltDD1764_FD_71517 | JGI IMG/M metagenome (GOLD analysis project Ga0075364, IMG submission 71517) | Populus endosphere microbial communities from Tennessee, USA - Endosphere MetaG P. deltoides DD176-4 | ecosystem: Host-associated > Plants > Roots > Endosphere | place: USA: Tennessee...
TCGGATCGGCGCAGGACCACAAGCGCGTCGGCGAGGGCGATACCGGCCCGAATACCGGCGGGATGGGCGCCTACAGCCCCGCACCGGTGCTCACGCCGCTGCTCGAAGGCGAAGCGATCGAGAAGATCATCGCGCCGACGGTGCGCACCATGGCCGACGAAGGCATGCCTTATTCGGGCGTGCTCTACGCCGGGCTGATGCTGACGCGCGAAGGGCCGAAGCTGATCGAATACAACGCCCGCTTCGGCGATCCCGAATGCCAGGTGCTGATGCTGCGGCTGGAAAGCGACCTGGCCGAGCTGCTGCTCGCCTGCGCCGAGAACCGCCTTGGCGCCTGCCAGCCGCCGCGCTTTTCGCCCGACACCGCATTGACCGTGGTGATGGCGGCCGCGGGTTATCCGGGCACGCCCCAGAAAGGCGGGAAGATCGCCGGACTGGCGGAGGCCGAAGCGAACGGCGCCAAAGTCTTCCACGCGGGAACCGCACTTGCGGACGGCGCGCTGGTCGCCAACGGCGGCCGCGTGCTCAACGTAACCGCGCGCGGGGTTTCGGCGCGCGAGGCCCAGGCAAAGGCCTATGCGGCGGTCGATGCGATCGATTTCCCGGAAGGCTTCTGCCGCCGCGACATCGGCTGGCGCGAGGTTGCGCGAGAGAGCTGACGATAGTCTATCGCATCCCCCCTGCGAAGGTGGCAGCCTATATAGGCCCGCCTTGTCGAGGCTAGGGCAGCGTCAGGGCGAACGCCATTTAGACCTTACCTTCGCGGGAGGACGGTCGAGTTAGGCCGGGCACGATTCACGCCGCCGCCGAACGCATCGCCCCGCTGTCACGCGACACCAGCTGGCGCAGCGCCAGCGCCAGGCGGCGGGCATCGGCGCGGGCGATGTGCTCGATCGGCATCTGTTCGCGCGCGATGTCGAGCGCGCTGAGCACATCCTGACGGCGCAGACCGCGCTGCTGGAACAATTCGCCCAGATAGCGGATCGGGAACGGCACCGGCTTGCCGGCGGCGACCGCCAGCGTTTCGAGCCAGTAGGCGTCGAGATCGGAATCGGCGTAGACCGTGCAGCCTTCGACTTCGGCGGTCAGCTCGGCAAGGACTTGCGCGACCGGCAGGCCTTCGCACTGAAGCCGCTCGCGGCTGATGCCGTGCAGCGCTTCAGCGTCTTCGCACCAGTCCCAGTACTGCCAGCGCGGCGACGGCCTGATCAGCCACGTCCGGCTGGGTCCATCGACTTTGGCCAGCGCGACTTCGATCGGGTAGGAAAAATGATCTTCGGGCAGGCAGCTTGCTTCGAAATCGATGATCGCCATCCGCGTTGCGGTTGTCTGCGTCCTGTTGGCGGTCATCGCGCGATTCCCCGATAGCGCCGCGAATGGCCGAAGAATGACCGACTCGCGGCGGTTAGCTGACTACGGGAGACTGACCCTCTTTCATCGAATTGTCACGCGATATGTTGCGTCGCAACATGGGTTTCGTCGCAGCTGCGGGAGCCTTTCAGGAAAGCCGCTCCGCCACGAGTTCGGTAAGATCGGCCTCGGGCCGCGCGCCGTAGTGCGAGATGACTTCGGCGGCGCAGATTGCGCCGAGCCGCAGGCATTCGGCGAGCGGGCGGCCGCGGACGTGGCCGAACAGGAATCCGGCGGCGAAAAGGTCGCCCGCGCCGGTGGTGTCGACAACGTGCGCGACCGGTTCGGCGGCGACTTCGGCCTGCTCGCCGTTCGCGACCGCGAAAGCGCCCTTCTCGCTGCGCGTGACGACGAGCACCGGCAGCTTGCCCGCAAGGGCGGCGATGCCGTCGTGAAAGTCGGCCTTGCCGGTCAGCGCGGCCAGCTCGTGCTCATTGGCGAAGAGGATGTCGATCTGGCCCGCGTCGATCAGCGCGCGGAAATCGTCGCCGTGGCGATCGATCACGAAGCCGTCCGACAGAGTGAAGGCCACCTTGCGGCCGGCATCGCGCGCCGCGCCGATCGCGCGGCGCATCGCCGCGCGCGGTTCCTCGGGGTCCCAGAGATAGCCTTCGAGGTAGAGCACCGCGGCGTCGGCGATCGCCTTGTCGTCGAGCGCGGCGGCGGGCAGGAACTGCGACGCGCCGAGGTAGGTGTTCATCGTGCGCTGACCGTCGGGCGTCACGAAGATCAGGCAGCGCGCCGTCGGCGGATCGCCGGCGCGTGCGGGCGTGGCGAACGAGATGCCGCCGGCGCGGATGTCGTGCGCGAAGACTTCGCCGAGCTGATCCTCGGCGACCTGGCCAATGAAGGCGCACTTGGCGCCGAGCGCGGCCAGGCCCGCCAGCGTGTTCGCCGCCGATCCGCCCGAGATCTCGCGCGCCGGCCCCATCGCGTCGTAGAGCGCGCGCGCCTGGTCGGTATCGACGAGCGTCATGCCGCCGCGGTTGAGCCCGAGCTGCTCGATCAGCGAATCCTCGCACGGGGCCATAACGTCGACGATCGCGTTGCCGATGGCGATGACGTCGAATGCGGGTGCTGACATGCCTTGCTCCTTGCCGGCCGTATTCTTGGTGACGGCCATATTCTTTTCCGATGGATGGCCGCGCCTAACCGCGGTCTTGCGGCGAGGCAAGCGCGCTTTGTCCCATCGCGCGCCGTTGACAGGGCGCGCCGCAAAGCCGATCTGCACGCACGATGACGATCGCTTTCGCCTTTCCGGCCGGCCGGCTCCGCTTCGCCGCCGTCGCGCTGGCGTTGATCCCCCTGCTGGCCGCCTGCGCCTCGTCGGGCGGGGCCGGGATGCGGCCGCCGCGGACAGCCACGGTCAAGCCGGCGAAGCCCGCGAAGGGCCCGCTCCGCCAGCCGGTCAGGACACCGCCCGCCGCCGCCGAAATGCATATGGCTCCCGGCCTCGAAGGCGTGATCGGCGCCACTGCCGCCCAGCTCGTCCGGCGCTTCGGAACGCCGCGGCTCGACGTACTGGAAGGCGACGCGCGCAAGCTGCAGTTCACGGGAGAGCCCTGCGTCCTCGACGTCTATCTCTATCCCAGCGCGCCGGGCCGTGAACCGCTGGCGAGCTATGTCGACGCACGCCGCGCATCGGACGGCAAGGATGTGGACCGCGCCGCCTGCGTCGCCTCGCTCAAGGCACGCTGAGCGCCCAAGACGGCGGGTAACGTGGATTTAAGCATATCGCGCTAACCCTGCGCCCTCGGACAAGGGGCAGACAGGGGAGCCCGAGCGACCATGAGCATGCACTTTCGCGATCTGGCCCAGCAGGCCGCCGCCGACGGCGCGATCACGCCCGACGAGATCCTGGCGCTGCGCCGCGCCGGCTGGTCCGACGGCCGGATCGAGCCCGAGGAAGCCGAAGCGATCTTCGCGATCAACAACGCCGTCGCCGATGCCACTCCCGAATGGGCCGACTTCTTCGTCCAGGCGCTGAGCGAATACGTGATCAATGCCGCCGAGCCCAGGGGCTACGTCACCGAGGCGCAGGGCGAATGGCTGATCGCGCACCTCGATCGCGACGGGCGGCTCGAAAGCATGGCCGAGCTGGAACTGCTGGCCAAAGTGCTCGACAAGGCGATGAACGCACCCGAGCGGCTCAAGAGCTACGCGATCCAGCAGATCGAACGCACCGTGCTGACGGGCGAGGGCCCGACGCGCGGCGGCGGTTCGCTCGAAGCCGGGCGCGTCACCGAGGCAGAGGCGCGGCTGCTACGCCGCGTGATCTTCGCGCAGGCCGGTGACCGGCCCGCGGCAGTGAGCCGGAGCGAGGCCGAGATGCTGTTCCGGATCAAGGACGCGGCGCTCGCCGCCGACAACGCGCCCGAGTGGAAGCGGCTGTTCGTCCAGGGCGTCGGCAACTACCTGCAGGGCTTCGGCGGCGCCGATCCGCTCACGCGCGAGCGCGCGGCCGAGCTCGAAGCCTTCATGAACGACAGCGCGGTGCGGATCGGCGGCTTCTTCGGCCGCATGGCCGGATCGGCGATGAACGGTAGGCTGGCCAAGGGCTTCGGCCGCAATGGTGCCGCGCATGACGTCTTCGCCGAAGCCGCCGCAGCGCGCGAAGTGACGGGCGAGGAGAAAGGCTGGCTGCAGAGCCGCATCGACGCCGACGGCCAGCTCGACGAGTACGAACAGGCGCTGCTGGAATTCCTCGCCGCGGAATGAGCCGTCGCCCCGGGCCGGGCCCGGGACGACATGGTCACACGGTGAAGCTTTCCCCGCAGCCGCAGCTGCCCTTGGCGTTGGGGTTGGCGAACGTGAAGCCCGCGGCGAAATCGTCTTCGACCCAGTCCATCGTGCTGCCGATCAGGTAGAGCACGCTGGCGCCATCGATGAAGAACAGCCCGCCCGGCGTCTCGATCTTCTCGTCGAAGGCCGCCGCCTCGGTCACGTAGTCGACCGAATAGGCGAGCCCCGAGCAGCCCCGGCGCGGGGTCGACAGCTTGACGCCGATCGCGCCTTCGGGCGCCTGCGCCATCAGCGCCGCGATGCGCGCCTCGGCCGCAGGAGTCAGGATGACGGCGGCGGGGCGCGGGCGAATTTTGGTTTCGCTACCCATCACAACATCCCCAGTTCGAGCTTGGCTTCGTCGCTCATGTTCGACATGTCCCACGGCGGGTCCCAGACGAGGTTGACCTCGGCATCGCGCACGCCGGGCACCGCGCCGACGCGCAGTTCGACTTCGCCGGGCATCGATTCGGCGACCGGGCAGTGCGGCGTCGTCAGCGTCATGGTGATCGCGACGCCCGCGTCGTCGGAAACCTCGACGCCGTAGATCAGGCCGAGGTCGTAGATGTTCACCGGTATCTCCGGATCGAAGATCTCCTTGAGCGCGGCGATCACGCCTTCGTAGATATCGCCGCCCGGCTCGCCCGGAGCGAGGCCCTGCGGCTTTTCGGCGAGGAAACCTTCGAGGTAGTCGCGCTTGCGCTCCAGCTTTTCGCCGGCCGTCTCCGGCGGCGTATCCTCGACACGCGCGCGCGGCGGGGTCTCGGCGCTCGTCACCTCTTCCACCGCGAATTTCGGGTCGTTCCCAGCCTGTGTCATTAGGCGAAAATCCTCTTCGTTCTCTCGATGCCGCGCAGCAGCGCGGCGATGTCGCTCTCGTCGCTGTAGATGCCGAAGCTGGCGCGTGCCGTGGCCGGCACGCCCAGGTGATCCATCAGCGGCTGCGCGCAGTGATGCCCGGCGCGGATCGCCACGCCTTCCTCGTCCAATATGGTGCCGAGGTCGTGCGGATGCACCCCGTCCAGCGCGAAGCTGACGATCCCGGCCGAATCCTCGGGTCCGAACAGCGTGACCGAGTTCAGCCGCCGCAATTCCTCGCGCGCCTTCGCGGTCAGCGCCAGCTCGTGCGCGCCGATCGCTTCGATGCCGATCGCTTCGATATAGTCGATCGCGGCAGCGAGTCCGATCGCCTCGACGATCGCCGGGGTTCCCGCCTCGAACCGCGCGGGCGGCGGGGCGTAAGTCGTCCTGGCGAAAGTCACGCGGTCGATCATCGCGCCGCCGCCGTGCCAGGGCGGCATGCCCTCGAGGATTTCCGCCCGCGCCCACAGCGCGCCGATGCCGGTAGGCCCATAGAGCTTGTGCGCCGAGAAGACGTAGAAGTCGCAGCCTAGCGCGGCGACGTCGACCGGCAGCCGCGGCACCGCCTGGCAGCCGTCGAGCAGCAGCTTCGCGCCGACCTGATGGGCCAGCGTGGCAGCGCGGCGCGCATCGACGACCGAGCCCAGGACGTTCGAGATATGCGCGAAGGCGACGAGCTTGTGCGCGGGCGTCAGCATACGTGTCGCGGCGTCGAGGTCGATCCGGCCGTCGTGGGTCAGCGGGCAGACGTCGATCTCGATGCCGATACGCTCGCGCAGCATCTGCCAGGGCACGATATTGGCGTGGTGTTCGAGCTGCGAGAGCAGGATGCGGTCGCCGGCCTTCAGGTGCGTGCCACCCCAGCTATGCGCCAGCAGGTTGATCGCCTCGGTGGCGCCGCGGGTGAAGACGACTTCGTTTTCCTGCCCGCCGATGAACTGCGCAACTTTGCGGCGAGCGGCTTCGAAGGCCAGCGTCATTTCGGCCGAGCGCGCATAGACGCCGCGGTGGACCGTCGCATAGTCGGCGCCCATCGCCCGCACCGTCGCATCGATCACCGCCTGCGGCTTCTGCGCAGTGGCAGCGGTATCGAGGTAATGCCAGGGCTGGCCGGTAGCGGTCAGCAGGCCGGGGAAATCTTGCCTCACGCTGTGGACTTCGTTCGTGCCGGACGCAGTCGAGACACCCGCGCCCGGCTTCTCGACCGCGCTCGAAGCGAACGGAGATTGCAGGCCGGAATTCACAGCATCTCCTCCAGCCGGGCGAGCGCGGCGGCGCTCAGCGCTTCCTCGTCCGCCGCGCCGACGAAGGCTTCGGCGATGAAGGCCTGCAGCATCAGCCGCTTGGCGAGCGGCGGCGTCAGCCCGCGCGATTCGAGGTAGAACAGCCCCGCCGCGTCGAGTTCGCCCACCGCGCAGCCGTGCGCGCATTTGACGTCGTCGGCGTAGATCTCGAGCTCGGGCTTGGCGTTGGCGGTCGCCGTCCGGTCGAGCAGCATCGCCCACACCGACTGCTCGGCATCGGTCCCGTCGCTGCCCCGCGCGACGGCGACCTTGCCGAGATAAGTGCCCGTGGCATGTCCGCCCAGCACCGAGCGCACGACCTGGCGGCTGACCGCATTCGGTGCTTCGTGATGGACTTCGCTGACGATCTCCAGCGTCTGCGCACCCGCGCCGAGCTGCGCGGCGCCCAGCGTGAACGAAGCGCCCTCGCCCAGCCGCACATCCACCGCGATGCGACCGAAGGCATTGCCGGCGTTGAGGATGCGCAAATCGAACGCCGCGCCCGCCTCGATCTCGATCGCCAGATCGCGCGCCACCGCATGCTCGCCCCGCTCGACGACGCTGAGCGACGTGCGCTGCCCGGTCGGCACGATGATCTCCTCGCGCGCCACCGGCCAGACGCCGCCCAGCGCGCCGAGATCCGTGTACCGGAACGCCTCGTCCTTGCGGGTCGGAAGTTCGGCGATGGTCATCACCAATCCTCCCCGGCACGGGGAGGGGGACCGTCCGCAGGACGGTGGAGGGGGCCATCGACGAGGCGCGGCACCAAGCGGCGTGCCCCCTCTACCACGCCGCTACGCGACGCGGTCCCCCTCCCCGTGCCGGGGAGGATTTGCCAGAGCATCGTCACGCCACCGCCTCGTAACCCTGGCTCTCGAGCTCGAGCGCAAGCTCGGGTCCGCCAGTCTTGACGATGCGCCCGCCCGCCAGGACGTGGACGAAGTCGGGCCGCACGTAGTCAAGCAGCCGCTGGTAGTGCGTGATCAGCAGTACTGCCTTGTCCGGCTTGCGCATGATCGCGTTGATGCCGTCGCCGACGATGCGCAGCGCATCGATGTCGAGCCCCGAATCGGTCTCGTCGAGCACCGCGAACTTCGGGTCGAGGATACCCATCTGCACCATCTCGGCGCGCTTCTTCTCGCCGCCCGAGAAACCGACGTTCACCGGCCGCTTGAGCATGTCCATGTCCATGCGCAGCAGCGCCGCCTTCTCACGCGCGAGCTTGAGGAACTCGCCGCCCGACAGCGGCTCCTGCCCGCGCGACGCACGCTGCGCATTGGCGGCTTCGCGCAGGAACTGGACGAAGGAGACGCCGGGAATCTCGACCGGGTACTGGAAGCCCAGGAAGAAACCGGCCGAGGCCCGCTCGTGCGGTTCGAGCGCAAACAGGTCTTGCCCGTCGAAAGTCACCGACCCGCCGGTCACGGTGTAGCCGGGCCGCCCGCCCAGCGTATAGCCCAGCGTCGACTTGCCCGCGCCGTTCGGCCCCATGATCGCATGGACCTCGCCCGCGTTCACGCTGAGCGACAGGCCCTTGAGGATGGTCTTGTCGGCCACTTTGGCCTGAAGGTTGTCGATCTGCAGCATGGTCATCCCTGGTATCCACGGCGCGGCGCCGGTGTTCGGCTGGGCCTGGGCCGCGCGCGACGCTCGTCGTAGCTCTTCTTCATTTCGGCGACGATCGCCGCGGCGACCGCGTCGGCATCAGCCAGCACTTCGGCGGCCGGATAGCGCAGCACTTTCATGCCGACCGCTTCGAGCGACTTGTCGCGCCGGCGATCGAGCGCGGGATCGCCCTTGGCTTCGTCATCGAGCTGCACCACCACGCGCAGCGGCTGGCATGCGAAATCGACGATCGCCGAGCCGATCACCGCGTGCCGCTTGAAGCGATACTTGCCGAGTTCGGCGCGGATCAGCGCTTCGCCGAGAGCGGTCTGCGCGAGCGTCGGGTTACGCCGCATCTCGCGCGCGTTTTCGTGCAGCGTGTCGAGCCGCGATTCCGAGATCGCCCAGCCGCGGCCTTTGCGTTCGAGCGCGGGGCCTTCGGGCTGGTCCTCGGGCGCACGGATGGTGAGGGTTTTTTTCACGCAATCTCACATCTTGTATTAAAAATGTACAGTCCCGGCCCGACGCCGGCAAATTTATGAGCATATGAGAAGTTATGAGAGTTCAGATCAAAGGAAATCCACTGCTCTTCGGGATTATTACTTGAACCCCTGCCCACTTTCACATCTCGCATAACGATCGAGTTTTCATCTATGCTCTTAATATTTTCTTCGTAGTTCCACCCCGGGAGCGCGAAGGTTTTCTTGATCAGATCAATGCTTACAACGAATTTTTCCTTGGCGAATTCCGGTGGATTACCGTCTTCTGCAGGATCACACTTCAATTGGAATCGCTCTGTAGGCAGCTGCATCTTGGCCTGCCCCTCGGCTCCGCATCCACTCATGGCGGCACAGATGAAGAGGAGAGAAAACCACTTCACCCCACGCTCCCCTCGAGCGAAATTCCCAGCAGCTTCTGCGCCTCGACCGCGAACTCCATCGGCAACTGCTGCAGCACTTCCTTGGCAAACCCGTTGACGATCAGCGTCACCGCCTCTTCCTGCCCCAGCCCGCGCTGCATCGCATAGAACAGCTGGTCGTCGCTGATCTTGCTGGTGGTCGCCTCGTGCTCGATCTGCGCCGAGGGATTGCGCACTTCGATATAGGGCACGGTATGCGCGCCGCAGTCCTTGCCGAGCAGCAGCGAATCGCACTGGGTGAAGTTGCGCACGCCTTCCGCCCCCGCGCCGACGCGCACGAGGCCGCGGTAGGTGTTGTTCGACTTGCCCGCGCTGATGCCCTTCGAGACGATCGTCGAGCGGCTGCCCTTGCCGTTGTGGATCATCTTGGTGCCGGTGTCGGCCTGCTGATAATTGTTGGTGACCGCGACCGAATAGAACTCGCCGACCGAATCCTCGCCGTTGAGCACGCAGGACGGATACTTCCAGGTGATGGCGCTGCCGGTCTCGACCTGGGTCCAGCTCACCTTGCTGCGCTTGCCCTGGCACAGCGCGCGCTTGGTGACGAAGTTGTAGATGCCGCCCTTGCCCGCCGCGTCGCCGGGATACCAGTTCTGCACGGTCGAATACTTGATCTCGGCATCGTCGAGCGCAACCAGCTCGACCACTGCGGCGTGGAGCTGGTTCTCGTCGCGCTGCGGCGCCGTGCAGCCTTCGAGGTAGCTGACGTAGCTTCCCTTGTCGGCGACAATCAGCGTGCGTTCGAACTGGCCGGTATTCTCGGCATTGATGCGAAAATAGGTCGACAGCTCCATCGGGCAGCGCACGCCTTCGGGGATGTAGACGAAAGTGCCGTCGGAGAAGACCGCGCAGTTCAATGCCGCGAAGTAGTTGTCGTGCTGCGGCACCACGCGGCCCAGCCACTTCCTGACGATGTCGGGATATTCGCGGATCGCTTCGCTGATCGACAGGAAGATGACGCCCGCCTTCTTCAGCTCCTCGCGGAAGGTCGTGGCGACCGAGACCGAATCGAACACCGCGTCGACCGCGATCTTGCGCGATCCCTCGACGCCCGCGAGCATCTTCTGTTCCTCGAGCGGGATGCCGAGCTTTTCGTAGACGCGCAGGATCTCGGGATCGACCTCGTCGAGGCTGGCGAGCTCCTTCTTCACCTTGGGCGCGGCGTAGTAATAGGCGTCCTGATAATCGATCGGCGG
>Ga0075364_10002646_pt1 | contig 10054 bp, 8 predicted proteins | sample EndMetdeltDD1764_FD_71517 | JGI IMG/M metagenome (GOLD analysis project Ga0075364, IMG submission 71517) | Populus endosphere microbial communities from Tennessee, USA - Endosphere MetaG P. deltoides DD176-4 | ecosystem: Host-associated > Plants > Roots > Endosphere | place: USA: Tennessee...
GAGCGTGCCGCTGCCGGTCACGGCCTTCGCTCCGGCGCTGACGATCCGGGTGCAGGACGGAAAGCTCGTCCCGGTGCTCGACCCCGAGAAGCTGGCGGGGCCGCTGACCGACTCGACCACCGGCATCGGCACGCGGGCCGTCGACGCAACGGTGAAGATCGAAGGCGGCAAGCCCGTTGTCGTCCCGGGCAAGGCGGGATTGGGCCTGCAGCCCGACGAGATGGCCACGCTGCTCGTCCCGGCGCTCACCCAGACTGGTGATGCCCGCTCCGTCGAGGTCGAGGCCAAGGTCGTCGAGCCCGAGTTCACAACAGCCGATGCCGAGGCGCTCAAGATCACCGAGAAGATCAGCGAGTTCGAGACGAACTTCCCGTACGCCGAGTATCGCAACGTCAACCAGAGTCGCGGCGCGCAACTGATCAACGGCGTCATCGTCAAGCCCGGTGAGACCTTCAGCTTCAACAACACGGTGGGGGAGCGGACCGTCGCGAACGGCTTCGTGACCGGCACCGTCATCAACGGTGGAGTGTTCCGAGAAGAGCTCGGCGGAGGTGTGTCGCAGGTTGTCACGACGACGTACAACGCGGCGTTCTTCGGCGGCATGGACGATGTCGAGCACCATCCGCATGCCTTCTACATCGATCGTTATCCGGTCGGTCGTGAGGCGACGGTCTACTTCGGCAGCCTCGATCTGCGCTTCAAGAATCCGACCGACTACGGCGTGCTGATCCGCGCCTATGTCGACAAGAGCGCCCCGGGCAAGCAAGGGACGACACACGTCGAGCTCTGGAGCACCAAGGTCTGGGACAAGATCGAGGCCGACGCATCGCCGCGCCGTAACGGCCGCACTCCCGGCACGCAGTACGACGACACCGATCGCTGCGTGGCGCAGTCGCCGATCGCCGGGTTCGACATCGACGTCATCCGGCGGTTCATCCAGGACGGGAAGGTTGTCAAGACCGAGACCGACACCGCCAACTACCAGGCCGCCGACCGCGTCATCTGCGGCAAGAAGCCGAAGGACGACGACTGATCCCGGCGCACTGCCCCGGTGGGTCAGGTCAGACGGAGATGTTGAGGCTCACGGTGTAGCCCGCGTCGGCCGAGCCGGTGGCCCTGGCCATCTGTAGCGAGTAGCCGTCACGAAAGACCATGTCGCTGTCGAGGGTCGTCTGCCTCATGGTGGAGACACTCTGCTCGTACCCGGAGGTGGCGTAGACCGCGTTGCAGACGTCCTCCGGGAGCGCGAGCTGTGAGGTCCGCAGCTTGTTGCTCGCCGATGTCGCATCGGCCTCACTGGGATACACCTCGAAGTGGACGTGCGGCCAGCGGCCCGGGTACGCGGCGGGGAAGATCGATGTGAACGAGACCTTGCCTGCGGAGTCGGTCACCTGGACGCCGCGCAGGTAGTTCTCCTCCGCGACGCCCCGGTCGTACATCGAGTACCGGCCATCTATATCGCAGTGCCACATGTAGATCGCGGCGCCCGCGAGCGGACCGACGTCGCTGCCGTTCATGTCGTAGATCGTCAGATCGAGCGTCATCGGCACGCCGGCGGCCACCCCGTCCGAGGTGCCGAAGCTGCGGGTGATGTCCTGACGGACGATGCCGCTCTCGCCGAGCACGTCGACCCCGTTGCTGCCGTCGGCCGGGAAAGGGCCACCGGTCTCGGTCGGGATCTCGTCGGAAGGGACCTCCGCTGACGACGCCGAGGGAGTCGCGCTCCCGCCGGGCGCGCCGGTGGTCGGGGTGCTGGGCGAGGGAGAAGTGATCGCCGAGCTGTCGCTGCCTCCGCTGCACGCGGCCAGGGCAGCGGCCAGCCCGGCTGCGCTCATCAGGCCCAGCGCGCGGCGCCGGTTGAGCACCGTGGGGAGGTCGTGGGCCAGACCCAGGTCGTGCTCGTGGATCTCGTCGGCGTCGTGGCTCCGGCTCATGATCTCAGCGTACGGAGCCAGGCTGAGGTCTGACGGTGTCAGCGCTGTGAAGATCCTGTGAGTGGTTGTCGATAGAGATAGTCGTGATGATCGACGAATCCGTACCGCGCGTACAGCGCTAGCGCCGCCTCGTTCGACCGCATGGTCTGCAGGTACGCCTTGTCGGCGCCCTGATCCATCGCCCAGGCCAGGGACGTCTCGACGATGCGCCGGGCCAGCCCCCGGCGGCGTGCGTCAGGCCGCACCTCGACAGCCGACAGACCGGCCCATTCACCGATGACCACCACCCGGCCGATCGCGGTCACCGGCGAACCGATCGAGACGAAGGCGACCCGCTGGGGCCCCTCGAGGACGGCACGAGCCTCAGCGGGATCGTCGACGCGTCCGTACGAAGACAGCCAGTTGTCGTCGGCGGTTGGCGAGAGTCGGGCGTGCGGGTCTGGTGTGTGGGTCGAGTCCAGGTCGGTGACCTGGACGACGGCACCGCCGTGATATCCGGGCATCGGCACCCACCCCGCCTCGGAAAACAGTCGATCACACTCCGAGCCCACAACCACCTGAGCGAGCGCGGGCGCCGACCGTTGGGCGTAGAACGCGACAACCCGCTGCAGGGCTTCGTCGAACGGCACACCGGGCGAGCCGGTCGCGGCGACCGAGTTCGCACGCCCCGTGAAACGTCCGGCAGATCGCAGCTCCCAGTCGCCGAGCGCAACCGACTCGGTCGCGGGCCATCCGCGGGACGTGATGCGGGTGAGTTCTTCGGGTTCTATGCCGACCGCTCGACGGCGACGGACGGGACGGTCGGGCACCCGCTTCCAGCTCACCACGGTCGACAGCCGGACGGTGCGGATCGCGCCGTCGCGCAGCTCCAGATCGACGGTCGCGGCGTCGACCCTTCGGACGTGCCCGATGACATCGGTCATCTCCGGTCCTCCGGTGGGCCCCGTCGCCCCCGTCTCATGCCGCACGACGATGCGGGCACCGACCGCGGCAGCGTCTACAGTCATGGGGTCAACCCTTCCATGATGGGGAGACATCTGTTCGAGGTGGACTGTTTGAGGCGGACCTAACTGGTGACTCCCTCCGCGAGGGCGTGATACTGGTCCAAGCTTGCCGACGTAATTTCAGTGTTGAAGGAGACGTCTCGTGACGTACGTGATCGCCCAGCCGTGTGTGGACATCAAAGACCGCGCATGTGTGGACGAATGTCCCGTCGACTGCATCTACGAGGGCAAGCGGATGCTCTACATCCATCCCGACGAGTGCGTCGACTGCGGAGCCTGTGAGCCGGTCTGCCCGGTGGAGGCGATCTTCTACGAAGACGACACTCCGCCGGAGTGGAAGGACTACTACGACGCCAACGTCAACTTCTTCGACGATCTCGGCTCGCCCGGCGGCGCCGCGAAGCTCGGCGTGATCGACAAGGACCACCCGATGATCGACGCCCTCCCTCCGCAGAACCAGGAGTAGCCCGATGGCGGTTGTCTCGTCGCGGTTCCCCGAGTTCCCGTGGGACACGCTTGCGGGAGCGAAGGCCCGAGCGGCCGACCATCCCGGGGGCATCGTCGACCTCTCGATCGGCACCCCGGTCGACCCGACGCCGGAGGTGGCCCGCGAGGCGCTGATCGGCGCGGCGGACTCTCCGGGGTATCCGACGGTCTTCGGCCCCGAGACACTGCGCCAGGCTGCCGTCGACTGGCTCCAGCGGCGCTTCGGCATCACCGGTTTGAGCGCCGACCAGGTGTTGCCGACCATCGGCTCCAAAGAGCTGATCGCCAATCTGCCGATGCAGCTCGGGCTCGGCCCGGACGATCTGGTGGTGATCCCCGAGTTGGCGTACCCGACCTACGAGGTCGGTGCCCGTTACGCCGGCTGCCAGGTGCTCGCCGCCGACTCGACAATCGCGATCGGGCCCCGCCGACCGGCCCTGATCTACATCAATTCCCCGGCCAACCCGCACGGTCAGATCCTGGGCGCCGATCACCTGCGCAAAGTTGTGGAGTTCGCCCGCGACCGTGGAGCGCTGCTGGTCTCGGACGAGTGTTATCTCGAGTTCGCGTGGGACGGCGACCCACGTTCGGTCCTGCACCCCGACATCTGCGGGGGCTCCTTCGAGGGTCTGCTGGCCGTGCACTCGCTGTCGAAACGGTCGAACCTCGCGGGCTACCGCGATGCCTTCGTGGTCGGCGGCCAGGCCGTGGTCTCCGAGCTGTTGGCGGTCCGCAAGCACCTCGGCTTCATGTTGCCGACGCCGGTACAGGTAGCGATGACTGCGGCTCTGGCCGACGACACCCACGTCGAGGAGCAGCGGACCGTCTACGCGGCACGGCGATCGGCCCTGCGGGCCGCCCTGGAGTCTGCCGGCTTCACGGTCGAGCACTCCGACGGGGCCCTGTACCTGTGGGCGACCCGCGGCGAAGCCTGCCGCGACACCATCGACTGGCTCGCCGAGCGCGGCATCCTGGCCGCACCGGGGGATTTCTACGGGACCGCCGGTGCCCGCCACGTCCGGGTCGCCTTCACCGCGACCGACGAGCGTATCGCCGCAGCGGTCGAACGCCTCACCGCCTGACCCTCCCCGGGCGGTGCGCTGGCGTCCACCCCACTCCGGGGGCGGTGCGCTGGCGTCCACGGCGATCGCGACTCTGGACGCTGTCGCACCGCCCTGGCAGTGACGTGGACGTCAGCGCACCGCCCGGTTAGTTGGTGGAGACGGTGACGGCGTCCTTCGAGGCGCCGGGATCCTTCTCCCACCCATCGTCGGAGTCAGCGGCGGTCCAGGTGCGTCCGTCGAACGACACCACGCTGACGCCGAGGGCTGCGGCCTGTCCGACGAGGTACTGCGCGATCGCCCAGCCGCGCGCCTTGACGTCCGGCGCTGCTCCCGTCAGCGGATAGGTGGCGTCGTCACCGTCGCGGGTGACCTCGATGTCGCCGAAGGAGAGGCGGACATCATCGACGATCGCGGTGGTGCTGCCGCTCCCGCCAGGGTTGATCTGGCACGTGAACTGGGCCGGGCTGTAGCCGCGCAGCGCCGATGCGAGCGCCCGGGAGTAGTCCTCGTGCTGGGCGTATGCCCGCGGGAATCCCGACCGCTGGACCAGTTGGGCGGCGTCGTTGATCACCATCGACTCGTAGTCGTCGACCTTGACGAGTGCGTCGTAGAACTCGCCGATCGCATAACGCGGGTCCATGATCTGCTCGACGGTGCCCCAGCCCTGCGAGGGTCGCTGCTGGAACAGCCCCACCGAGTCCCGGTCGCCGTAGTCGATGTTGTGGATCCGCGACTCCTGGAACGCGGTGGCGATCGCGATTGTCGTCGCGCGCGGGGGGAGACCCCGCTGTTGGGCGATCGCGGCGATCAGCGCGGCCCAGCGACCCTGCTCCAGATCGAGCTGGGCTCGTGTGTCGCCGACCGTCGCGACGCAGAATTCGGCGCGCATGGGTGCCCGGTCACGCACAACCGTCCCGACCAGGACGGCGGCGACCACCAGACCTAGGACGACAAACGAGCGTAACCTCACCCGATGACCGGCTAGTTCGCGTGCAGCGCCGCGTTGAGCTCGATGCCGGTACGGGCACCGCGGGGGCGGGCCTCGATGCCGCCCGTCTCGCTGTTGGTCAGGAACAGGACACCGTCTTGCCCGGACAGCTCGGAGGCCTTGGTGATGGTGCCGTCGGGCATCCGCACCTTCGATCCCGCGGTGACATAGGTTCCGGCGGCGACGACGCAGTCATCGCCCAGGGAAATGCCGATGCCGGCGTTGGCGCCGATCAGGCTGTTCTCGCCGACCGTGATGACCTCCTTGCCACCACCGGACAGGGTGCCCATGATCGAGGCGCCGCCGCCGATGTCCGAGCCGTTGCCGACCGTGACACCCGCCGAGATGCGCCCCTCGACCATCGCGGTGCCCAGCGTGCCGGCGTTGAAGTTCACAAAGCCCTCGTGCATCACGGTGGTGCCCTCGGCGAGGTGGGCCCCCAGCCGCACCCGGTCGGCGTCGCCGACGCGCACGCCGGACGGCACCACGTAGTCGGTCATCCGCGGGAACTTGTCGACGCTCGTGACCTGCACGTGGTGGCCTGCCGCTCGCGCGCGTGCCCGCGTGCTCTCGAAGTCGGCGACCGCACACGGACCGATCGAGGTCCACACCACATTGGTGAGCAGCCCGAACTGGCCGTCGAGGTTGAGCCCGTGCGGCTTCACGAGCCGGTGTGACAGCAGGTGCAGCCGCAGCCAGACGTCGTACGCATCGGCTGGCGCGGCCTGGAGATCGGCGATCTCGGTGAACACAACGACCTTGGTGACCTGGCGGACCGGGTCTTCGCCTTCGAGGACGGTCAAATCGGCGGGTTCGAGTTCACGCCCCGGCGCCGCACCCAACTGGGGGTCGGGGTACCAGACGTCGAGGACGGCGCCTTCGACCGTCAGTGTCGCGAGTCCGTAGGCATGGGCGCCGGGATGTTCCACAGAAGTCATGGGTCAAACCTAGCGGGGCGTCACGAGCCCTTCGGCAGTCCGTCCTTGGTGCACAGCGAGCCGATCTGGTCGGTCTGGTCCTTCGCGATCAGGTCGAACATCTGAGGTGCCCGTTCGGGGTCCCACGTCACGGCGAAGTCACGCAGCGGGACGGTGCAGTTGAGTCCGCCACCGCTCATCGAGGCCGAGAGCGCCAGCCCGAACTTGCCGAGCGAGATCGGCCCGACGTTGTCGCCGATGGTCAGCGACCCCGAAGCGCCCGAGGCGACCTTCTGGTAGCGGAAGGGATTCAGCACGGTCCACGGCGACTTCGCCTGGCTCGCGATTGATCCGAGGACCTCGCGCTGGCTCTGGACGCGTTGGATGTCCTGCGTCGCATAGGAGTGCCGGTTGCGCGAATAGGCGAGGGCCGTCTTGCCATCGGCTGTCTGGCAGCCCTTCTTGACGTCGAGGCCGGAGTCCTTGTCCTTAATGTCCTCTTTCGGGCAGATCTCGACGCCACCGAGGGAGTCGACCACCTTGACGAGCCCGCCGAAGCCGACCTCGACGTAGTCGTCGACGCGGATGCCGGTGTTGTCCTCGATGGTCTTGACCAGCAGCTTCGGTCCGCCGTAGGCGTAGGCGGCATTGATCTTGGTCGTGCCGTAGCCGGGGATGTCGACAATCGAGTCGCGGGGGATCGACATCAGGATGCTCGGGCCGCTGCCGGTGTGCAGCATCATGATCGTGTCGGTGCGGCCGCGGCCGCCACCGTCGCCCCCGGTCGACAGGTCCTTCTGCTCGGCCTTGGTCAGACCGCGACGGCTGTCGGAACCGACGAGCAGGTAGGTCGTGCCCGGCTGGTCGCCCGGGCGGTCACCGCCCGGCTCGGCGTCGACCGTGGCGATCTTGCCCCACGCCCAGACCGGCACGGCGACCAGGAAGATGATCCAGGCGAGGACCAGGATGCCGAGGATCCGCAGCTTGGGACGGCGCTTCTTCGGCTTGGGCGGCTCCGCGCCACCGGATGCTCCACGACGTCCGGGAGGCGGCAGGTTGGGCGGGGGCAGCTGCGGGTCGGGCTGGTCGGAGGAGTTTGTGCGGGGCGTCGGACGGGTGCTCGCGTCCTCGCCGTACAGCCACCCGTAATTGCCCTGGGGGCGCTGGTCTGACATGCAGACGACCGTACCCGAACACGTGTCGGCGCCCGGGGACCGTGGCGGCGGGCCGCGTCTGAAAGTCAGTGCTGCGAAACATCCGTGGTGAAAAAAGCGCGGACTATCGCGGCGCGCCCTCAACCTCGGATTGAGACTTTGTGTGGATACTGAGAATCGCCTCAGCCACTTCCCCCTTTTTTCGCGAGGACACCATGTCTGACGTTCACTCGAGCGTGGCCGGCGGGTCATATGCCCGTCCGGCCGATACCTCGGCCCGCATCCAGTTCCGTCGTGCCCTCACTCTGACAGCCATGACCCTCGTCATGCCCGGGTCCGCCCAGCTCGTCATGGGCAACAAGCGGATCGGACGCATCAGCCTGCGGATCTGGGGTGCCTTCCTCGCCGTCGGTGCTGTGCTCCTGGTGGTGTCGCTGACCTCGCGCACCGGCCTGTTCTCGCTGATGACGAACCCGACCCTGCTGACCTTGGGACGCTGGGTGCTCATCGGCGGTGCGGTCGCCTGGGTCGCGTTGATGATCGACGCCTGGCGTCTCGGACGTCCGCTCGAGATGGCCCGCCGCCACCGGCTGTGGATGACCGCGCTCAACAGTGCGCTGTGTTTTGTGACCGCCGGAGTCATGTTCTTCGCGGCTCACATGGTCAGCACCTCGCAGTCGTTTGTCGGCACGGTGTTCTCGGCCTCCACCACCTCGGCGCCCGAGGCCGGCCGGTACAACGTCCTGCTGCTGGGTGGCGACTCCGGCCCCGACCGCACCGGCGTGCGCCCGGACTCGCTCACCGTGGCCAGCATCGACAAGGACACGGGTCGCACGGTGCTGATCGGTCTGCCCCGCAACCTCGAGGACGTCCCGTTCAAGCCCGGCTCGGTCATGGACAAGGCGTTCCCGAACGGCTTCACGGGCGAGGGGAACTACCTCAATGCGGTCAACACCTGGGCCAATGACCACGCCGAGCTGTTCGGCACCAAGATGCCCGGCATCAAGGCCACGATGGACGCGGTCGAGGAGATCACGGGCCTGAAGATGAACTACTACGCGATGGTCAACATGAAGGGCTTCGCCAAGCTGGTCGACGCTGTCGGCGGCGTCGAGATGAACGTCCGCGAGCGCACCGCGATCGGCGGTATCGGATCGCCGATCCGCGGTTACATCGAGCCGGGCAAGCAGACACTGTCCGGCGACCAGGCGCTCTGGTACTCCCGCAGCCGCGTGCTGAACAACGACTTCTCCCGGATGGGACGCCAGAAGTGCGTCATGAACGCCATGGTGCAGCAGCTCAGCCCCCAGAAGGTGCTGATGAACGTCGGCAAGATCGCGAAGTCGGGCAAGGAACTGTTGAGCACCGACATCCCGCAGAAGGATCTCGACGTCTTCATGGATCTGGCCCTCAAGGCCAAGTCGCAGAAGGTCTCCACCGTCTCCCTGGTGCCTCCCGTGATCTACACCGGCAACCCCGACTACGCCAAAGTTCGCGACATGATCAGTACCGCGATCGACCACGCGGAGGGCAAGAAGGCGGCGACACCGGCGTTGCTGACCACCGCGACGCTGTCGATGCCCGAGACCGAGGAGCAGAAGGTCGAGGAGAAGGTCGCGGAGAAGAAGAAGGATCCGATCAAGGCCAACCAGAGCACGGATCTCGGCGCAGCCTGCTGATGAGCAGTCGGCCTGGCCGGTCCGGCTGAGGAGGGGCTGAGATCTCGATGGTTCATTTCACGACTGCCACGGGCATCGGCGATACTGGAGAACCCGTTCAGCATCGGCACGACCTCGAGGTTCCATGACGCATCGCGCCAGTCTCCTGGGCCGCGGCTACCAGGATCGACACCTGGATTCGCCGCGCGTCCGGTTTCGTCGTGTCCTCACGTTGTGCCTGATGACCATCGTCGTGCCGGGCTCGGCTCAGGTCGCGCTCGGCAAGCGCGCGATCGGATGGACCGCGATCGGCGGCTGGCTGCTGGCCATCGCGGGCGGCGCCTACACGTTCTACACGTTCCGCACCGACCGGGCACGGGTGCTCGGCTGGTTCACCGATCCCGATGTCCTGTTGGCCACGCGCATCGGCATGGTCGTGGTGGTGCTGCTGTGGCTTGCCCTGTTCATCGATGCCTGGCGGCTCGGCTCACCCGTGCGGCTGACGTTCGCCCGCGCGGCCGTCGTGACGATCGTCAACGTCGCCATCATCGGCAGTGTCGCGGGGTCGACGGCCTTCGCGTCGCAGCTGATCCAGGTGCAGCGCAGCGTCGTCCAGGAGGTCTTCCCCGAGTCCAAGACCTCGGCGCCGCTGGAGGGTCGGTACAACATCCTGCTGGTCGGATCGGACGCCCGCGAAGACCGCACCGGCATCCGCCCTGACTCGCTGACGGTTGTGAGCATAGACGCCGACACGGGCAAGTCGATCCTCGTGTCGTTGCCACGCAATCTGCAGAACGTCCCGTTCCCTGAGGACTCACCCATGCACGACTTGTACCCGTACGGGTACAA
>Ga0075364_10002647_pt1 | contig 10052 bp, 9 predicted proteins | sample EndMetdeltDD1764_FD_71517 | JGI IMG/M metagenome (GOLD analysis project Ga0075364, IMG submission 71517) | Populus endosphere microbial communities from Tennessee, USA - Endosphere MetaG P. deltoides DD176-4 | ecosystem: Host-associated > Plants > Roots > Endosphere | place: USA: Tennessee...
GCTGAGCATCAAGAACACCATCTTGCTCACGGACTATGCCAACCAGCTGCGCCGTGACGGCGAACGGGTCGTGGATGCCGCAGTAGGTGCGCTTGCCGAAAGGTTCCGCCCACTGATTGCTACCAGCTTCACCGCAGTCGTGTCGCTGATCCCATTGATGCTGTCCGATCCGTTCTGGGAAAGCCTGACTGTTGTATTGATCTTCGGTCTGCTATCCAGCACCTTCCTGGTTATTACGGTGTTCCCGTACTACTACCTAGGCGCTGAGTTCCTCCGGATGCACGTCAGCCGCAAGGGCTGCCTGATCTGGCTGGGCCTTATCATCGCCATCGGCGTTGGCCTATCCGTGGCCGGGTTGAATCCTGGTGTGGCTCTATTGCTGGGTCTCGTAGTTTCTACTGCTCAAGCAATCGTGTTCAGGCGCCGTAAGCACCGCCGTCTGGCCTCCTAGTAGGGGTCAGACACAACAAAAGAGCCTCGGCATAGCGCCGGGGCTCTTTTGAATAATGGTATAGCCGTACGGAATATGGCTATCGGCCTGAGCCGAAGATCAGCTCGCCCAAGGCAGCTGCCGCATTTTCCAGCACAACCGATGCATCAGGTAGGTTTTCCATGGAATTTCTCCTGTTTATGGTTTTGCTATAAACACATTATACCGAATCTTATGCAATAGGGGTACCCCAATTGACACTGAACTAATAATGTGCTAATGTAAATAGTACATTGTTTTAATGAATCCGGGTTCTGAAAGCCACTTAGTATTACTCGATTTCATTAGTCGACAATCGAAGTAAATACTAAACGCACAAGGATTCTATATCTATGCCATTTAAAACTACATCTTCTCGTAGGTATTCTACGAAGAACACCGCTTTCGGCCGCTCACAGCGCCCAAGCCGTTCATTCAACAGCAACAACCATGGCCGCCGCGGCTCTAAAGGTCCCAAGAAGGATTACATTCATCCTTCCCGTTTCGTTAAGGCTGCACGCCCCGTCGAAGAAGACACGTACGAAGCGAAAAATACTTTTGCCGATTTTGCCGTACACGAGCTAATCAAGCAGAACATCGAGAAAAAAGGCTTTACTACACCTTCACCAATCCAGGATCAGTCGATTCCTCACGGCCTTGAAGGGCGTGACGTTATCGGCATCGCCAACACTGGTACCGGTAAGACAATTGCTTTTGCTCTTCCCGTTCTGCACCAACTTATGCTCGACAAGGGCTCTCAGGCGCTGATCGTGGCTCCGACGCGTGAGCTTGCCCAACAGATCGAAGCTGAATTTAAGGAAGTAGCTAAGGGAAGCGGCCTCTACGGCGCGCTCCTAATCGGTGGCTCATCTATGGGCACGCAGCTGCGTGACCTGCGCCAGAAGCCACAGATCGTTATCGGTACACCTGGCCGCATCATGGATCACATGCAGCGCGGTACATTGGATCTCAGCGGTTTCAAGCTTGTTGTTCTTGACGAAGTTGACCGTATGCTCGACATGGGCTTCGTAAATGACGTACGCACCATTCTTGGTGAACTGCACGCCGACCGTCAGTCATTCTTCTACTCAGCTACCCTTGACCACAAGGTAAGCGATCTTATCCAGACTTTCTCTAACGACCCCATCACGGTGTCTGTTAAGACTGGTAACACTAGCGACAACGTTCACCAGGACATTGTTTGCTACGAACGTGCCAGCGAGAAAATGGAGCTGCTGCACAACATCCTGAATAAGGATGAAGTAGTTAAAGCCATTATCTTTGATGAAACTCAGCGCAGCGTAGAACGCCTCGCCAACGAGCTGATCGATCGTGGATTCAAGGCAGATGCCATCCACGGTGGTAAGTCACAGGGTCAGCGCCAGCGCGCTCTGGAGAGCTTTAAGAAGGGCCGTATCAACATACTGGTCGCTACTGACGTAGCCGCTCGCGGTATCGATGTTGCAGACATAACACATGTTATTAACTACACGACTCCTCAGAGCTACGAAGACTACGTACACCGCATTGGCCGCGCCGGCCGCGCCGGTAACGTTGGTTACGCTCTTACCTTCGTAACTGAATAGTCAGTAACAAAACATACAATAACCCTCCGGACTCTATGGTATGGTGTACACCATGCTAACCGGAGGGTATTTGTATGCGTAAACCAAGAACGGGTGAAGTAATTGGAACCGTCGCGGGTCTAGGCCTTGGCGTAGCACTGGGCGGTGTAGTAACTCGCGGCCTTACCGACAGTGAGCCGTCTGAGGGTGTGATGCAGGTGCCGCGCGCGGCCACGATCGTCAATACAGAAAACCGCAAAGGCGTACCAATCGGTGTGCGTACTTACGCTAGCCCGTATAGCACATTGGAACGCGGCGTCCGTGAGGAAGCCGCTCCTGTAGACGCCGTATGTGTCGAACTTAACGGCCGGCTACTTACTGATACCGACGTCCCCGCTGGTGAGCCAACCGATCGAGGCAATGACTGGTATCTGCTAACAGCCACTACCGACCCTAGCCGTCAAGAGTGGGTGAACACATCATACGTCGAGCTTGCTCCTGCCGTTGGCGCTGCCGCGCTCGACAACTGTGATGAAATCGGGTTGGCTCCACCAAGGAACTAGGGCGATTGCTTTCCAACGGTTTGCTATATGAGCTATGCTACGTGACAGGAGGGTATATATGGCAACAGATATAAATACCGATTTTTCGGGACTCAAGGCGCTTGTTTTCAACTGCACGCTCAAGAAATCACCGGCAGTGAGCAACACTGACGGCCTGGTAAAGGTTAGTACATCAATTATGGAAAAGCACGGTGTCGACGTGGAGGTGATCCGCCCAATCGACCACGACATTGCTACTGGCGTGTATCCTGACATGCGTGAACAAGGCTGGGACACTGATGAGTGGCCTGAAATCTATAAAAAAGTGCAAGCCGCCAACATTTTGATTCTGGCAGGGCCGATTTGGCTTGGCGATAACAGTTCGGTAATGAAAAAGACTATCGAACGGCTATATGGCAATTCCGCGGAGCTGAACGATAAGGGGCAGTATGCGTATTACGGTAAAGCCGGCGGCTGCCTGATAACCGGTAATGAAGACGGCATCAAGCATTGTGCTATGAATATTCTGTATAGCCTGCAACACCTAGGCTGTGCTATCCCGCCACAGGCGGATGCCGGATGGGTGGGCGAGGCAGGTCCTGGGCCTAGCTACCTGGACAAAGGGTCTGGTGGGCCGGACAACGATTTCACCAACCGTAATACAACCTTCATGACGTGGAATCTGATGCACTTAGCCCGCATGCTCAAAGATGCCGGCGGATTTCCGGCTTACGGTAATCAGCGCAGTAAATGGGATGCCGGAGCACGATTTGATTTTGAAAATCCGGAATATCGTTGATATAACAGGGGTTTCCATTGACGAATAGGGGCTATCATCATAAGCTGAGAGTATCAATGGCTACAAATATAACGCGCTGCTTGGCGCAAGGTAAGAATCACCAGTAAGGCAAGGTAAAATGTTAGACAAACTAGATAAGGCAAAGCACGTTGCAAACCGGGGCCCTATTCGGTTATTTGCGCTGCGTAAAGGGAAGGACCTGACTGCTGCTGACGTACAGATAGCACGTGACTACGTCCGCTCCTATTGGACAAAGATTGAGCGCTACCATCCCAAAGATGACGGTAGCTTGATCGGCGTGCCTAAACCTTATCTGGTCCCGTCATATGCCGAAGGTCATGAATTTGACTACGACGAACTGTTTTACTGGGACAGCTACTTTATGGTCCAGGGATTTTTGAATGATCCTTCACGCAAAGAGCTGACAACGGGTATCCTTGAAGATCTGTTCAGTATCTATAAGCGCTACAAAATTATTCCAAACTCGTCACAGACGTATATGACCAGCCGTTCGCAGCCTCCGTTCCTGACCAGCTTCATCTTCGATCTGTACAATGCCTACAAATTGGACCGCAAGTGGCTAAAGGATGCTATCGCTATTGCCAAGGACGAGTATCAAACGGTCTGGATGGGTACGCGAAAGCCTAACGCCCGGCAAGTGTACCAGGGTTTAAGCCGCTACTACGACTTCAATTATCTGCACGATATTGCTGAAGCGGAGAGCGGTTGGGATATGACCCCGCGCTTTAACCGCAAGGCATTGAACTATCTGCCGGTTGATTTGAACGCACTGTTATACAAGTACGAGATGGATTTTGCCCGCGCTGCCCGCATCCTGGACGACAAGGACGATGCAGTGGCTTGGGAAAAGCTTGCTGCTAAGCGCCGTGAGACTATGAACCAGCTGATGTGGGACGAAGGCCGTGGTTTGTACTATGACTACAACTACGTCAAGGAAAAGCGCGGCAATGTATCTTCATTGGCTGCGTATTATCCGATGTGGGCAGGCATGGTAGATGGCCGTCAGGCTGCGACCATGGTCAAGGCATTGCGCCGCTTTGAGCACAAGGGCGGCCTGTCGACTACTGACAACTTACCGCTTGGCCAGTTTGTACCCGGTTCAGTCCCGACTCAGTGGGCATACCCCAACGGCTGGGCACCACTACACTTCCTGGTCGTGCAGGGCCTCCAACGCTATGGCTACCACCAGGATGCTCGACGCATCGCTATGAAGTGGATGAAGAGCAACGTCCAATGGTACAACGACCACGGCGTATTCCTCGAGAAATACAATGTAGTCAGCCCTGAGCGCCCACCCGTTAAGGGCCTGTACCCCGCACAAACCGGTTTTGGCTGGACCAACGCCGTATTTGAGCGGTTTTGCCAGGAATTCGTCGATGGCACGAGCCCCCTGGGCGACCATGTAGCATAGTTTTTTGTTGTGTATTTTCGTCAACGTTATATACTTGAACTATAAGCAGTAGCTTGGTGGAAAACAAAAAATGAGACTAACATGCAAAAGCACCTCCGTACAGCGCTACAATTTTTAGCTGTAATCGTAGCCGTTTTAACTGTGGTCGCGCCCCAACAGGCGTGGGCCGCCGTTACGAACCAGTCGATTGCCGTGCCGATGTATCAGTATCCGACGCTTGGTTCATTCTGGGACGATATTACTGATGAAGGGGCAGGCACAGTTCCGTTCGTTATTCTTACGCCCGCCAATGGGCCGGGCACTGTGGTTGATCCGATCTACGAGAACGAAATCGACGAGAACACCACGGATGGTATGCGCTCCATTGGCTACGTACATACGAACTACCAAAATCGCAGCTATGACGAGGTCTACCAGGATATTGACGACTGGTACGATATGTATCCCGGTATCAGTGGAATTTTTATCGATCTGGTCGAGGATGACACGCCTGAACAGCTTTGCTATGTGGCCGGGCTGTATAACCACGTCAAGAACCTGCATCCGGATGACTTGGTCATCCTGAACCCGGGCACGCACATCAGCCCTGACTATGAGCCGTACGGCGATATCTTTATGAACGCCGAGAACACCTATGCAGCGTATTCATCCTCGTGGAATATCATGTATCCAGGGTTTGAAGACAATCCTGCGTATCAAAACCGTTTCTGGCACAGCATCCATACGGTAGATGCTAGTAACTATGCTGCTGCACTAGCGTTAACCCGCGACAATAACGCCGGTTGGGTGTACTTGACGGACGATGTGATGCCCAATCCCTATCAGAACACCCCATCCTACTGGAGCACCGAAGTAAGTGACGTCAATTCTTTGCCTGACACGGTCATACCTAACCGCGGAAAGACCCAGCTGCCCGATGGCTGCCGCGACCTAACGGCGCAGACTTCCAATACTGTTACGGATGCTGCCCGCAAGACAACCACAGCCAGCAATATCCGCGTCAGCAACACGAGCTCGACCTACGACGCTGAGCCAAGCACCTCAGTTTCCTTTACGCTGCCAACTGGCGTGACTCTTGCCAGTGCAACGGGCACTAACTGGACATGTGACCTTTCGGCAGGTGAATGCGATTACAGCGCTACCATAGCGGCCGCAGGCCAGGCCAGTGTGCTCGGCGCATCATTCGTAGCAGACTGTACCTATAGTTCGGGATCAGTTCAAGGGGTGGTGAGCAATTTTAGCGGCAACACATCGAATTTTTCGGTTTCGCCAACCAAACCGGACGACTGTGCTGCGGCAGGTGCCGCAGCCGATGACGAATTGGCTGATACAGGTATCAACACAGCCGTACTCGCTACTGGCGCAGCAGCTGTAATGGCGGTCGCGCTCCGCGTGTACTTCAGTACGACCCGGCGCAAATATGTGCATGCTATTCTACGCCGCCGCTAATTTGCTATACTGAGCGCAGATTAAGAGGTAGAAAAACATGGAAGCGCTTGGCGGATTCAGCATTCTCATTCTCATAGCCGTAATAACACTCATCCTTTCCGGCATTAAGATTGTTAACCAATACGAACGGGGCGTAGTCTTGACACTGGGTAAATTCACTGGTATCCGTGAGCCTGGTTTACGAGTAGTTATCCCTGTTTTCCAACAGATGTTCAAAGTAGACGTACGCTCTACACCGGTAGATGTGCCTCAACAGGAAGTCATTACCAAAGACAACGTAACGATTCGTGTTGACGCCGTGGTGTACTTCCGTGTTATGGATGCCGCCCGGGCAGTGCTGGAGACCAACAACTACGTATATGCGACGTCGCAGTTTGCCCAGGCAGCTTTGCGCGATGTGGTCGGTAATGTGGAGCTGGACAGCTTGCTGGGCCAGCGCGAACAGATCAGTCAGGAGATCAAAAACATTGTTGACTCTCAGACTGACCAATGGGGTATCGATGTCGAGAACGTCAAGATCCAGAACATCGAGCTACCGCAAGACATGAAGCGCGCCATGGCTAAACAGGCCGAGGCTGAGCGCGAACGCCGTGCAGTAATCATTAGCGCTGCCGCCGAAAAGGCCGCCGCCCGCGAAGTTGCCGAAGCGGCTGAGATCCTGGCCCAAGTGCCGGGCGGCATGGGCATCCGCACGCTCCAGACTTTAGAAAAGATTTCTGTTGAACCTTCACAGAAAACGCTGTTCGTATTGCCGACAGACCTTGGTGATGCGTTCAAGAAGCTTGTTAAATAGCAGCGCTGCTGGCTTGCTACGGCCATGCCTGGTTATTGCCACAGAGGTGAGGATACGATATAATACCCGAGTCATCACCGATGTGGCTCTTTAGCTCAGTTGGTAGAGCAGAGGCCTGAAGAGCCTTGTGTCCCCAGTTCGAGTCTGGGAGGAGCCACCAAGTTTGAACTACAGATGTAAAAATCTCCGGAATTAAAACCGGAGATTTTTATTTTATCCCACTAGCTCTGTTATTGCGGTTGGGGTCTGGGGGCTTTTCGGACGTTTGCTACAATTAATTAATGACACAACCAAAACCAACAACTATCGACGAGTATATTGCCACATTGAGCGAGGATAAGCAGAGTATCATCCAGAAAATCCGCGAGACTATCCATCGCGCGTTGCCAGAAGCAAAAGAAACAATGAGTTATGGCATGCCAACGTTTGACCTCAACGGTCATCACTTAGTGTATTTTTCTGCTTGGAAAGATCATATCGGACTCTATCCGTTATACACGGATGGAGGTGAGTTTAAGGAGTTATTTGGGCCGTATAACAAGGTTAATAACTCTATCCATTTGCCCTATGACGACCCGAAACTCTATGAGGTTATCGAGAAGTTTACGCTGTTCCGCCAGCAGGAAGAGGCCGAACACCCGTCACACCACTAGGCAATGTCGCACATAAAGTGGAAATTCATAAGTCTTGCTGAGGGGCGTGCCTAAGATGGGCGATTAGCCAACAGCCGCTCGGCAGTAACACACAACACGCAATGATGCCAAAGACTATGTAGGCCGCCCGTGGTGTTCCTGCTTTTTGGACCAGCAGCCCGGTGGCAGTGCTTGCGCCTATACCCAAGAGCGTAGCGAGCGCCTTGAAATTACTGATTACGGTTGCCCGGTGCGATCCTGGAATTCGATCGTGCAGCATCACCCTGATAAATGAGCTCGTGGCGTTCAAGCAGCACCACAGAAGATAGCCGCATAAGAACAGAGGCGCACTTGATATGCTCATGATGCCGTAGGCTAGTGCAGCACCACCCGCAATATAGATAATTCTGGCAGTATCACTTCTTACGAATTTCAATATACCGAAATGCAACACAATGAGTGTTGCGACACCCGCTGCGGAAATGATGTACCCACGGGCCGCAGACTGAAAGCCGTGTTCGATCATGGCAGCTTCGTTTACAAACTGGATACACATACCCAACATTACCGAAAATGTAACGCCCATGAGGACAAGCACGCGCAGAAAGGGCGTAGCAAACAAGTACCTCATGCTCTGTGCAAAATGTTCTCTATGTGATGCTGTTGGCTTTACGAAATCCGTGCCATTTTGTTCGTCCATTAAAGATATAAGGAACACGCAGAACATACCCACCGTAGCTTCGACGACAAACGGTAAACTGGGATTAACAGAGAATAAGAAGCCTCCAAGTGCAGCACCGGTCAGGATGCCTGCTTGCCCAAACGATATCTCTAGAGCATTTACCTGCCTGTACATTTCTTTCGAGCTACTCTTGTGGTCGTACACGAGTGATTCGAGTGCTCCGCTGAGGAGTGCTCTGCCCAGACCATAGAAAACCGCAGCAATAAGATAGGCAGGGAAGGTATGCCCGAAAAATATAATTAACGGCGCGAAGCTTAGTATCGCCATGCCTGCCAGGGCACTCAATTTGCGCCCGTGCTTATCTGCGATGACACCTGTAGGTATTTCTGCCATGAAGCCGACAATCCCTATGGTGCTGAAGAAGATACCGATCTGTATCGGAGTGATCGCCTGTGATGCAAATTGATAGAAGATCGGGTATGTGAAGTACAGGGCCGCCAAGAACTTATATGCCAAATATAATTCGGCAACCCGAGCAAGCCGCCCGCCGCCGGTGCGTTTTTTGAGGAACATACAAACTCCTGCCATGTTGATTTTAGTTTTTGTTTTCGTCAAAGAGACGATTTGATAAGCCTCTCACAGCTTATGTGTAGCTTAGCACCGCGGCAGGGTGCTTGCTAGTGTAGAAATAGCAGCGCTACGTTCGGTTTGCGGTTGAAATCGATTATACTCATCCCATGCATCAGAAATATCGGTTACATGGCGGGCAGCCGTACACAGTTATTGCTATTCACGGCGGGCCAGGTTGCAGCGGGGAAGCCCGTCCTTTTGCCAAGGAATTAGCCCATGCTGGATACGGTGTCGTGGAGCCATTTTTGCTTGCCGAAACATTCGAAGGCCAGATTAGCGAGCTGAAAGCCGCCATTGAAAAAAATGCCAAAATGCCCGCAGTGCTGGTGGGACATTCCTATGGGGCGCAGCTAGGGCTCGTCTTTGCGGCTCGCTATCCTAAACTTGTTCGCAAACTCATCATGGTGAGTAGTGCGGTTCTTGACAGCAAAGATGTGGAAGGCGTGGTTCAGGCGCGGCTTTCCCGGCTATCTTCGGGGCAAGTGGAACGCTTGCAGGCTGCCCGTCAGGCATATAAAGAATCTACGGGCGCCACAAAGGGCAGGGCTTTTATTGAACTGCTCGGCCTGATTAAGCAGGCGGATAGCTACAGCCTGATCCCGCACGTCAGTGATCTAATCGTAATCAAACCCGAGCTATATGATTCTGTGTGGGAGGATTTGGAAGCGCAGCGCGACATTGGTGAATTAGTGCGTTGCGGCCAGGACGTCCAGTGCCCGGTAGTGGCTATTCACGGGGATTACGATCCGCGGCAGGCAAGTGCCATCCACGAATCACTAGCTAAACACGTTAAGGATCTGCAATTCGTACCTATCAAGAAATGCGGACACTACCCATGGTACGAGCAGTATGCACAGGCTACCTTTTACGAGGAATTACAACAGCATGTAGGCTATACTAGTGGCAAGAAGATAAGGGAGAACCGTCCATCATGAAGATTGCATTCGTAGGGGCACAGCAAAAATGAGCAATGCAATACTGGTACCGGGCCGGCCAGACAAAGATGAACACTACGACCCCTCGAGGCCGAGCAACAGTGAAGACCATTGGTTAAGCTGG
>Ga0075364_10002648_pt1 | contig 10051 bp, 3 predicted proteins | sample EndMetdeltDD1764_FD_71517 | JGI IMG/M metagenome (GOLD analysis project Ga0075364, IMG submission 71517) | Populus endosphere microbial communities from Tennessee, USA - Endosphere MetaG P. deltoides DD176-4 | ecosystem: Host-associated > Plants > Roots > Endosphere | place: USA: Tennessee...
GTCGGGAAGTCGGCGCTGATCAGCTTCGAATGTACGTAAGTCACGGCCGCGTCCAGACGGAAGAAGCTCGACGGGCGCAGCGAACTCTCCACCTCGAAGCCATAGACCCGCGATTTTCCGGCGTTGTAGATGGCCGTCGCCGAACCGCGGCTGCCGTTCGTATCGATCGCCGCGACCAGCAGCTGCTGGGCGGTGAGATTCGAATAGAACGCGGCCAAGTTCACGTAACCGGAAATTCCGCCGCGGAAGGTGGTCTTCACACCCCCTTCGAAGTTGTCGATCTTCTCAGGACCGAACTGCGAGGGACGGTTGGGATAAGTGTAGAACGTGGCGGCCGCGCCCTGGCGATAGCCGCGCGAATAGGTACCGTAGATCATGATGTCGTCGGTCGCGTTGTAGGCAGCATTGAGCGTCCAGGTCGGACGCTTGGTCGACGTGCGGGCGCTGCGCGTGCAGGTGACGGGATCGTAGTTGGGCTGGCACCTGGCGAAGACCGCCTGGCCGAAACCGCCCCCCGGCGGGCTGACGAAGTCATATTGACGCCCAGTGGCTTCACCGCGCGAACGGTCATAGGTATAGCGCACGCCGCCGGTAAGCTTGAGCTGATCGGTCAAGGCGTAAGTCGCCTGCGCATAGGCGGCCATGTTGATGAAACGCAGCGATCCGATCGTCTCGTTGACCGAGCCGCCGGGGAGGCAGCGGAAGTCGGAGATAAGCTTGTTCTCGGTGAACAGACAGGTCGAGCCGGTGTTGGGCAGCTTCGATCCGACCGGGCCGTTCGGCGTGCTCTTTTCGTAGTAGAGACCGAACTGATAATTCAGCTTGGAATCCATGCCGACGCCCTGGAACTGCAGTTCCTCGGTGATGTTCTTCTGATCGGCGCTCTTCGCGCCATCGGGCGGCAGCAGGAAGGCGGCTTCGATGAAGCCGATCGGATTGACCGCGTCGGGAATGTAGAATGCTGCGCCGTAGAGGTCCTGACGGAGGATCTGGCTGAAGATCGAATAGGACGCGATGTTCTTGACGGTGAGATTGTCAGTCGCTTTCCAGGTCGTCGTGTTGATCACCTGGAACAAATTGGTCAGCACGCGCGGATCGCTGAGCGCCGTTTCGAGACGATACTTGTCGCCTCCCGCAAGATAGCGATTGACCTGCGGGGCTGCAAACGGACCGAAGGTGAACGGACTGGGGTTGGCGCGGAAGATCTGGTTGATCTGGCCGTTGGTGTCCGAGCGCATGTAGGAGACGATCGTGTAGTTCTCAATCTCCGGCGTCACGTCCAGCACCAGGCTGCCGCGGGCCGCGACGTAGTTGACGTCGTAGAAATCCTTCGGGCCGACCACGCCGTAATTCTTCGCATAGCCGTCGCGCGTCTGGTGATCGACGCCCAGGCGCAGGCGGGCCCAGTCGGCCAGCGGCACGTTCACCACCGCCTGGATGCGCTTCATGTCGTAGTTGCCGTATGATCCCTCGATATAGCCTTCGAAGTTGTCGGTCGGCTTGCGCGGGGTCAGCAGCACCGCGCCGCCGGTGGTGTTGCGGCCGAACAGCGTGCCTTGCGGACCCTTGAGGACCTGGACGTTCTGCAGGTCGAACAGCGAACCAGGACCGGCGCCGTCGCCGGCCTGGACGCTGGGGCTGCCGCTGCGCGGCGACACGACTTCGCCGAAGTAGGTGCCGACCGACGAGGATGTCTGGATTTCCTGCTGGAAACCGCGAATCGCGAAGTTCGCGTTCTCCGCGCCGTACTTCGACTGGACGTTGAGGCCGGGAACGACCTTGGCAAGGTCTTCACCCGAGACGATGTTCGCCCTGTTGATGCGGTCCTGGTCGACCACCGAGATCGAGATCGGCACGTCCTGCAGGCGCTCCTCGACACGCCGCGCCGTCACGATGATGGTGCCGTCCGTGGACGCCCCTTCGTCGCCCGACTGGGCATGGGCCGCGCCGGCCGCGGCAAACTGCAGGGAAACCGTGGCGAGAAGCGCCACTCGATAGAGATTGCCGATCATGTATCTTCCTCCTCCGAACCCCGATTGCATCCGCCGGGCTGGCTGCCCGCCGAATCCATCGAAAGCTGTCTTGTCGACCGGGATAGGCCCTCGCGCATGGCAGACAGGCGGAACTGCTCGAAAACGCTTACGCGCTTGCCGCAAAACCGCCTTGCTTTGATTCTCCATGCTCGCAACCAACGGTACCACGCTCACAAAAGCGCGGCTTCGCGATCGCAGTCCTCCCTGCCTTTTATGCTTGTTCAGGCTATCAGGTAATCGACTACCATATGTTGGTCAATTCCCATGTTAGCGGGATTAAGGTTCATTTCACCGTAGTTAAAAAGCGCTTCGCCGACATCGAGGCCCGGGCGCCGCAGCGTCGGCCCCTCGTGATTTCCAACGTCTGTTGCCTGCATGCCGGCAGACATTTACGATAGAACGCGCCCGGCGCTTTCGGCGAACGCCGAACCGGCCGCGACCAGGCGCGGAATGTCGCGTTCGAGCATCGGCTCCATCTCGGCCATGCGGCGCTCACCCTCCGAAGGCTTGGCGTATCCGCAACGGATGCTGATGTGCTGCTCGAGCTCGGGCGACATCCGCCCGCGCTCGGCGATCTGCTGGTAGGTCGGCGCGCCGATGCGCTCGGCGATCGCCGCCAGCGGAGCGGGATCGAGACCCAGGAAATCGATCATGTTGCCGCCCAGGATCGCGCGCACCTCGCTTTCGGGAACGCCCTGGAACAAGTCAGCGAGGTAGTCGATCGTGTTCGGCCAGGTGCCCTCGCCATGCGGATAGTCGCGGCCGAACGCCATCGTATCGACGCCGATCTCGTGCCGCATGGCAAGCTCCGCCCGGTTCATGAACGACAGCCCGGCAATGCAGTTGGTGCCCCAGTATTCGCTCGGACGGCGCCTGGCGGGAAGCCGGTCGCGGTTTTTCTCCCAGACCCGGTCGAGCAGCTTCAGCGTCGCCGGAATCCAGTCGGCGCGCACTTCGGTGACCATCATCTTCAGCGACGGGTGGCGGTCGAACACACCGCCCAGCATGAACTGCCACATGCCCTGGCGCGAGCGCAGGTCGGCGAAGACGCCGCTGTCGTTGAACACCGTCGTCACCAGCTTCGTGATCAGATCATGGTCGCTACCGCCCTCGGCCTTCACTTCGGCCGCGGCGGTCTCGACTTCCGAGAACATGAAACCCTGCGGCATGCCGTAGCCGGCGTGGGTAATCAGCGTCAGGCCCCGCTCGGCATAGGCCGCGAAGACCGGGTCCCATTCGGCCTCGAAGATCGGCACCGTGCCCGGCAAAGCGTTGTAGCCGGGCGTGAACAGCCCGGTGAAGCCGTGGTCCGCCATGAAATCCGCCTCGTCGAGTACTTCCTGGCGGTCGAGGCCCGAAAGCGGCGCGCCGATCAGCAGCAGGCGGTCGCCCGCGCTGCCGAACGCGTCGGCGCACCAGCGGTTGAACGCCCGCGCGCCGGCATCGACCGCGGCGAGCGCGTAAGTGCCGTTGACCGTGTTCCAGAACATGTCGAACGAGCGGAAGTCGCCCGGGAACACCAGCTCGGCCGCCACGCCTTCGCGGTCCATCTCGGCGAGCCTGACGTCGAGATCCCAGAGTCCGCGGTGGCCTTCGTCGAAGCAGCCTTCCTTGTCGAAGATCGGCTTGGCCTCGTCGGGCGTGCGCAAGTCGCTGAGCAGCTGCATCGTGCCGCCGAACAGCGCATGCTCATCGCGCAGCCGCTGGAGGTATTTGTGGTATTTCTTGTCGAGATACTGGGGCCACATCTCGGGCGCCATTCCGGCGTGGCTGTCCGCCGACGCGATGATGAGCTTGTCCATGGCCTCTCCTTTTCGTCCATCGCGGCAAGCGCGGCGATGCCTATCCTGATCTCCGAGAATCCGCTTGCGCGTTCGCAATGCATTAAATCGGTCGACTTGTTTTTAGTCCGGTTTTGCCGATCGTCAAAGCACAACCGGACACCGATGTAACTTTAATTCGAACCCCGCGGATGTCCCGGCGCCGAAGGTCCTGCCGCGATCTGCGCATCTTGTATGAGCGGGGAACTTTCGCCCCACCTTCGACGTCTTCCTCACGGCTGCCGTCGCCGCCTGGAGACACCGCAAACTCCCCGGGCCGGCGGCGGTGGCTTGGCTTTTTTGTGCTGGCCCGGAACGAAGCCGGTTGCGGCGCGTATAGTGCGCGCTGGCGAAACGGTCATGGATTCTCATGGCGGTTGCGGCAGCCACCGAGAACTTTGCCGCCATGCCCTTCCGTCGCTTCGCAAAGCCCGGTCGCCCATGGCGGCATTGATCCCGGTCCCGGCTAGCTTGCTGCGGGCACGTCCTGCCAGCCGCCGCCCAGCACCCGGAACAGCTCGATCTGCGCTTCGGCCACTTGCGCGTCGGACAGCGCGAGATCGGCTTCGGCACCGGCCAGCGTGCGTTCGGCGTCGAGCACGGTCAGGAAGTCCACGCGCCCTTCGCGCAGCTGCGCGCGGCTGATGTTCGATGCGATCCGCGCCTGCTCGGTAGCGGCACGCAGCGCCTGGCGTCGCTCGATCACGTGGGAATAGGCCGACAGCGCGGTCTCGGTCTCCTGCAACGCGCGCAGCACCGTGCCGTCGAACGTCGCCAGCGCCGCCTTGGTCGATGCCTGCGCCTGCGCGACGCGGGCGCGGCCGCCCTCCATGTTGGGGAAGGCCCAGCTCAGCAGCGGACCCGCCAGCCAGCGCAGCGGCCCGGCGCCGAACATATCGCCCAGCGAGTTGCCGGTCGATCCGATCGACCCGCCGAGGCTTATCGTCGGATAGAGTTCCGCCGTCGCCACGCCCACACGTGCGGTTTCGGCCGCGAGCTTGCGCTCGGCCTCGCGCACGTCGGGGCGGCGAGCCAATAGCGCGCGGCCATCGCCGACCGGCAATGGGCGGTCCAGTCGAAGCGTGGCCGCGCGCTGGCCGACCGCGGGGGGGAGGTCGGCCGGTACTCTTCCGGTGAGGAATGACAACCGGAAGAGGGCTGCATCGCGCTGGGCGCGAAGCGGGGGAATGGTGGCGCGCTGCTGGTTCAGCAGCGCCGAGGCCCGCGCAACGTCGAGCCGGCTGGTACGGCCCGCGGCGAAGCGCTTCTCGGTGAGATCGGCAGTCTTTTCGAGCAGGTCGAGCGTCCGCTGGGCAACGTCGATCCGCTCGGCCGCCGAGGACGCATCGGCATAGGCGCGCGCCGTCTCGGCAACCACCGCGACGCGCACCGCGTCGGCCGCGGCCAGCGACGCATCGGCATCGGCGCGCGAGGCCTCGATCGAGCGGCGGACCCGGCCGGCGAGATCGACTTCGTAGGCTACGCTCAAGCCGGCGTCGAAGCTCCAGTCCTCGCGCTTCGCGCCCGCAGCGCGCTGGCCCGCGGGATCGCGGCCATAAGTCGCACCGGCGTCGATCGCGGTCTGCGGCAGCGCGTCGGAGCGGCTCTCGCGCAGCAGCGCCCGCGCCCGCTCGACGTTGGCGAGCGCGATGCGCACGTCGGTATTGGCACGCAGCGCGTCCGCCACCAGTCCGTCGAGCACCGGGTCCTGATAGAGCCGCCACCAGTCGCCCTGCACCGTCTCGGCCGTGACGCCGGGCGAGGCGGCGCCGATGAAGCCCTGCTCGGATGCCGGAAGGCTCGCCGGCCGCACGTAGTCGGGTCCGGCGGCGCAGGCCGACAGCGTCAGCGTGCCCGCGCCCAGCAGCAGGATGTTGCGCAAGGTCATGGCGTTCACTCCGCCGGCTCGAGCTGGGGAAAGGCGCTGCCGCCGGCCGGTTCGGCCTGCTTGCCGCGCTCACGCCAGCGCCGCATCCGTTCGGACAGCGCCCGCGTCACCACATAGAACGTCGGCGTGAACACCAGCCCGAAGAAGGTGACGCCGATCATGCCGAAGAACACCGCGGTGCCCAGTGCCTGGCGCAACTCGGCGCCCGGCCCGCTAGCGATGACCAGCGGCACGACGCCCAGGATGAAGGCGAACGAGGTCATCAGGATCGGCCGCAGCCGCGATTGCGCGGCGCGCACCACCGCGTCGACCGGGTTCAGCCCTTCCTCCTCGGCCTGCTTGGCGAACTCGACGATCAGGATCGCGTTCTTCGCCGCAAGCCCGATCAGGACCACGAGCCCGATCTGCGTCAGGATGTTGTTGTCCATCCCGCGGATATTGACCCCGGCCATCGCCGCAAGCAGCGTCATCGGCACGATCAGGATGATCGCCAGCGGCAGCATCAAGCTTTCGAACTGCGCGGCCAGCACCAGGAAGACGAACAGCGTCGCCGCCGCGAACACCAGGATCGCGGCGTTGCCGGCAAGCTTCTGCTGGAAGGCGACTTCGGTCCATTCGGTAGTGACCCCCGCCGGCAGCTTCGCGGTCGCCCGCTCCATCGCCGCCAGCGCCTGGCCCGACGAATAGCCGGGGGCGGTGTCGCCTTCGATATCGATCGAGGGATAGAGGTTGTAGCGCAGCGATCGGTAGGGTCCGGTCTTGTCCTGCAAGGTCGCCACCGCGCCGATCGGCACCATCTCGCCCGAGTTCGAGCGTGTCTTGAGCTGGGCGATGTCCGACACGTCGTCGCGGAACGGCAGGTCGGCCTGCGCGATCACGCGGTAGGTGCGGCCGAGCAGGTTGAAGTCGTTGACGTAGGCCGATCCCAGATAGACCTGCAACGCTTCGAACACCCGGCTGGGGGGCACGCCGATCATGTCGGCCTTGGCGCGGTCGATATCGGCATAGACGCGCGGGGCGCCGAGTTCGAACTTGGTATGGACGTGCACCAGCGCGGGGTCCTTGGCCGCCACGCCGATCACGTCCCCGACGATCTTGTTCAGCGCCTCGTAGCCCCTGTTGGCCCGGTCCTGCACGATCATCTTGAAGCCGCCGCCGGTGCCGATGCCGCGGATCAGCGGGGGCTGGATGACGAGAACCCGCCCGGCGTTGACCGAACCGGCGATCTTCTGCGCTTCGTCCATGATGAATTTCTGCGTATACCCGTGCTTGGCGCGCTCCTCGAAGCCGTCGAAGATGAGGAAGGCCGCAGCCGAATTGGACGCGATCGTGCCGCTGGGCGCATTGTAGCCCGCCAGCATCACCGCGCCCTTGACCCCCGGTATCTTGAGCATCTTCGCGGCCGTGCTGCGCAGCACCTTGTCGGTCTGCGCCAGCGACGTGCCCGGCGGCATGAATGCGACGGTGATCGCATAGCCCTGGTCCTGCTGCGGGATGAAGCCCACGGGCGTCGCGCTGAACACCAGCGCGGTCAGCGCCAGCAGCCCGCCATAGGCCCACAGCACCGGCGCGCGCAGCGACAGCAGGCGCCGCGTCGAGCGGGCATACCAGCCGCTCAGGCGATCGAAGCCGGCGTTGAACCGCTTGCCGCCGATATGGACCATGCGGGCCCAGCGCCCGTCGGGCTCGTCCTCGCCCTTGGGCCGCAGCAGCATCGCGGCGAGCGCGGGCGAAAGCGTCAGCGACAGGATCAGCGAGATGATCGTCGCGGTGGAGATGGTGACGGCGAACTGGCGGTAGAATTCGCCGGTCAGCCCGGTCAGGAACATCGTCGGCACGAACACCGCGCAGAGCACCAGCACGATCGCGACGAGCGCGGTCGAGACCTCGTCCATCGACCGGTGCGAGGCTTCGCGCGGGGAAAGCCCGTGCTCCAGGTTGCGCTCGACGTTCTCGACCACGACGATCGCGTCGTCGACGACGATGCCGATCGCCAGCACCAGTCCGAACAGCGACAGGTTGTTGAGCGAATAGCCCATGCCGGCAAGCACCGCGAAAGTGCCGATCAGCGAGACCGGGATCGCCACGATCGGGATCACCGCGGCACGCCAGCTCTGCAGGAAGACGAGGATGACGATGACGACCAGCACGACCGCTTCGAGCAGCGTTTCCTGGACCGCGGAAACCGATTCCTTGATGAAGTCGGTCGGGTTGTAGAACACGTTGGCTTCGAGGCCCGCGGGGAAATCGGCGGACATCTTCTTGATCTCCGCCTGCACCGCCTCGGCGGCGGCGAGCGCGTTGGTGCCGGGCCGCTGGAACACGCCGATGCCGACCGATGGCTTGCCCGAGAAGTAGAGGTTGATGCCGTAGTCGTCGGCGCCGAGCTCTACCCGGGCGACGTCGGACAGCCGGGTCAGGCGGCCCTGCGCATCGGTCTTGATGACGGTGTCGGCGAACTGCTCGGGCGTGGTGAAGCGGCCCTGCGCCTCCAGGTTCAGCTCATAGGCGCCGGCACTGGCCTGCGGCGGCTTGCCGATCGATCCGGCCGCGACCTGGACATTCTGCGCGCGCAGAGCCGCGACGATCTCGCCCGCGGTCATGTCGCGCGCCGCGGCGCGGCCCGGATCGATCCACACGCGCATCGCATAGTCGCGCGCGCCGAAGATGCGGACCTCGCCGACGCCGTCGATGCGGGCCAGCCGGTCCTTCATCTGCGTCAGCGCATAGTTGGACATGTAGGCGGTATCGAGCGAGCCGTCGGGCGAAACGAGGTTCGCGATCAGCAGGAAATCGGGCGTGGTCTTGCGGGTGACGACGCCCTGGCGCCGCACTTCCTCGGGCAGGCGCGGCTCGGCGAGCGCGACGCGGTTCTGGACGAGCACTTGCGCCTCGTCGAGGTCGGTGCCGAGCCGGAACGTGATCGTGACCGTCAGCCGGCCGTCGCCGGTCGACTGGCTCGACATGTAGAGCATGTTGTCGACGCCGTTGATCTCCTGCTCCAGCGGTGCCGCGACGGTATCGGCGACGGTCTGCGAGGAAGCGCCCGGATAAGTCGCGCTGACGGTGACGGTGGGCGGCACCACTTCGGGATATTGCGCCACCGGCAACCCGAAGAACGCGAGCGCACCGACGATCGTGATGATCACGGCGATCACCCCGGCGAAGATCGGACGCTCGATGAAGACGTGGCTCAGGCGCATGGCGCGATTGTCCTTGGCTGCCCGCGGCACGGCGCCGCGGGCGATAGTGCGGGCCTGCGCGTCAGCCGCCGGTGGCGAGCGTGGCCTGCGAGGAAACGGGAGCGGAAACGGCTGCGGCCGCAGGCGCGTCGATCGGCTCGATCCGCCCGGCGACCGGCTTCACCTTCTTGCCCGGCTGGGCGAACTGGGTGCCCTGGATGACGACGCGGTCGGTCGGCCGAAGCCCGGACCGGATCACGCGCAGCCCGCTGGCCAACGCACCGGTCTGGACCGGCCGCGCCGCCACGGTGTCATCCTTGGTGACGACGTAGACGACCTTGCGCGCCTGATCAGTGACGACCGCGCCGTCGGGCACCAGCAGCGCGCGATGCGACGCCGCGCCCTGCAGGCGCATGTTGCCGAACATGCCCGGAACCAGGAAATAGCCGGGATTGGCGATCACCGCGCGGCCGCGAATGGTGCCCGAACCGTTGTCGATCGCGTTGTCGGTGAAGTCGACGCGCCCGCGCCACTTGTAGCCGGTCTCGTCCTGCAGGCGGATCTCGACCTCCTGGCCCTGCTGGCCCTGGCGCTGCTGCTTGAGGAACAGCGCCTCGGAGCCGTCAAACGAGAAGTAGATCGGATCGAGCGCGTTGATCGTCGTCAGGATGGTCGCGCTGGAAGCTGAATCGCCCGCGACGAGATTGCCGACGTCGACCCGCCGGTCGGAGATCCGCCCGGTCACCGGCGCGCGGATATAGGCGAATTCGACGTTGAGCTGGCGCGTGCGCACTTGCGCCTGCGCGGCTGCGAGCTGGGCCTGTGCCGACTGGACGCGGGCGCGCAGGGTATCGACTTCCTCGGCGCTTACCGCCTGGTCGGCGATCAGCCGGCTGGCGCGGGCAAGCTCGCTGCGAGCGAGCGTGAGTGCCGTCGACGCGCTCGCGACCTGCGCCTGCGCTTCGGCCAGCGCCGCCACGAACGGCCGCGGATCGACGGTGAACAGAAGCTGGCCCTGGCGGACGATGTCGCCGTCCTTGAAATGGATGCCGACGAGCTGGCCCGAAACGCGCGGCCGCACTTCGACCGCCTGGCTCGCTTCGAACCGGCCCACATAGTCGTCCCAGT
>Ga0075364_10002649_pt1 | contig 10050 bp, 9 predicted proteins | sample EndMetdeltDD1764_FD_71517 | JGI IMG/M metagenome (GOLD analysis project Ga0075364, IMG submission 71517) | Populus endosphere microbial communities from Tennessee, USA - Endosphere MetaG P. deltoides DD176-4 | ecosystem: Host-associated > Plants > Roots > Endosphere | place: USA: Tennessee...
GGAGCCCAGGGGTGGGCCGGCTGGCGGCAGCGGCGGGCGCGACTGCGGCACGCCGACCACGAACTGCGGCTGTGCGCGAGGGAGCAGCGCCACCGCGAGCATGGGAGGTGGCAGGGCGGCTGTCAGATTCGTGACGAGCGAGTAGGGGCAATCCAGCCCCGCCGGTCGCGCGTCGTGATCGGCGTGTGCATTGACCGCTAGCCCGGCCGTGTGCGTGAAGTGATCGTGCTGTTCGCCGGGCACCACGATATCCGCATAACCGGCGTGTGCGGCATGGCCGGCGTGGTCAGCGTCACCCGGGCCCACGTGAAGGGCAGTCTGGTTTGCATCACCGGTATGTTCCGTGTGACCGATCTGGTTTGCGTGACCGACGTGTGTTGCACGGTTGGCATGCTCCGGGTGGCTGATGCCTTCGACATGAGCGGCGCCGCTGCCGTGCGTGGTGTCGTCCACCGTTTCACGAGCCAGGACGGCAATCGAACGGAGCAGGTCACCACTGGCCGACGGGCACAGCATGAGCGCCCACCGGCCCTGCGCCAGGGCAGCCGGATCAGGCATGAAGCCAGCCGGAATACAGGCACGAATCAGCGCCAGCATGACGAGCAGGCACAGCACGCCATGGGCGTACGTGCCTGCGGATCGGGCGGCGCTGAACAATCGGTACATGTCGGCAATTCTACTGGCAAGCGCTGCACGTGCGCATGGCCGTCAAAGCTCAGGATAGTTGTGCCTGAAGGCCTGCTCGCCCATGCGGGCGCGCTGCAGGGCGATCTGCTGATCGATCTGTGCCAGGAAGGGGCGCAGCGCAGCCGCGTGCGACGTGGGAGCATCCAGGACGTCCAGCGCGGCGACCACCGCTTCCACGGTCGATAACCCATCGGGACGAGGCGATTTGCGCAGGCGGTAAGCCGACACCAGGTGAGCCGGCAGCCCGATCCGGCGCAACGCCAGCAGGTCGGGATGCGCGCGCAAGATGGCCGCGGCCTGTTTCCAGGTGCCATCGATGACGACCAGCGAGCAGGCCGCGCGGCGCGCGTTCGGATGGGGGCGGTTCGGCGAGCGCGCGTGGGCCTGGACATTGGGGCCTGCGTCGATCTGCGCATCGACCCTCGTATCGATGCCTGTGCTGACCCCCGCGTCGACGGGATAGAGCAGCACCGGTTCATGCCCGGGCACGCACCAGTCCCGGGCCGTGAAGCAGGCCTTGCTGATCAGTTGCGCCTGGCGTAAGCCTGCGACCACCCATCGTGCCGTGTTCAGTGCGTGCCGCGCCTCGTTGGGGTGCTGGAGCACGCGCACGGGCGTGGCATTGTCGATAGGCGCGATATGGTCGCACACGCATTGGGTGCGCAGCAGCCCGCAGCCGGGGCAACGCATGCGGCGTTTCTCTTCCATCAGACGCATTCTAGAATAGCGGAATCGGATCGACAGAATCCGCGGTTCAATATTCAGGAGACAGACATGGCTGTACGTGGACTTAGGCTGGCGGCAGGTGTGCTGGCGTGCGTCGGGTGGCTTGCAAGCAGTGTGACGGCTCACGCGGCTGATCCCTATCCGAATCGCGCCGTGACCATGCTGGTGCCGCAGACGCCCGGTGGTGCCAACGATGTGATCGGGCGCGCAATTGCCCAGCACCTGGGGCAGGCCTTGGGCCAGCCGGTCGTGGTCGAGAACAAGGCGGGTGTGGGCGGCAACGTGGGCACCGCCATCGCCGCACGTGCGCCCAGCGACGGCTACACCATTTTGCTGACTGCGCAGAGCGCGCACACCATCAACCCGGCGCTGTATCCCAAGGTCCCGTTCGATCCGGTCAACGACTTCGAGCCCATCATGGTGGTGGCCGTGGCGCCCTATATGCTGGTGGTCAATGCGGCCTTTCCCGCCAGGAACCTGCAGGAACTGATCGACCTGGCGCGGGAAAAACCCGGGCAGATCAATTTTGCGTCGGCGGGCAACGGCACGGTGAATCATCTGTTGGGCGAGATGCTCAAGAAGTCCACCGGCATCGATATCGTGCACGTCCCGTACCGCGGCGCGGCACCGGCTGCCACCGATGTGGTGGGGGGGCAGGTTCCCATGACTTTCGGCAGCTTTCCTGGCCTGCTGCCCTTCGTGCGTAGCGGTCAGTTGCGTGCGCTCGGTGTTGCAACGGAAACCCGCACGCCGCTGGCACCGGAACTGCCCACACTGGCCGAAACCGTGCCTGGCCTGTACGCCAACGCCTGGTATGGGTTGTTCGCACCCAAGGGCACACCCAAGGCGGTGATCGACCGTTTGCAGGCCAGCGTCGTGCAGGTGCTGCAAAAGCCTGAACTGCAGACCGCCATGCAGTCCCAGGGCCTGGTGATCGCCCCGAGCACGCCAGACGAACTTGCCTCCCTGCTCAAAAGCGATCTGGCTCGTTGGGCGACGATCGTGAAAGAGTCGGGCGCGCGCGCCGAGTAGCGGGTGTGGGTGTCTGTCGTGCGCGTGCGCCCCATTGGCTCGCGCGTTCGCGACGATGGCGGGCTCAACGCTCAGATCATGGGTGATGTTTCGAATCGATTACCGTGCACGCGCACAGGTTTCAATTCAATTACGCAAGCATGGGAGTCGTTTCAAAACCATTACGGGTCGTTGTCGTCGTCGATCTGCAAGCGCTTAATGCATCCATGAGCACGCAATGCTGCGTGCATGGATCCCGATGGGGAGCGCGACATGAAACGATTCCTGGTTTTTGCTTTGCTTGCCGTCACACTGAGCGGATGTATCGTGGTGCCTCGCGGTCATGGAGGGGGCTATCGCAGTGAGCGGGGTTACTACCCACCGCCGCCGCCGTCAGGCTATTACTATCCTTCACGCGGTGGGCGTCCGTACTGGCGTTGATGTTCCCGCAGATCGCCGCTCATGGACGTTGTACGATCCGCAGATCGCCGCTCATAGGCGGTGCATGATCCGCAGATCGTCGCTCACGGACGTTGCACGATCTGCAGATCACCGCTTATGGGCGGTGCACGATCTGTTCGCTTGGCGCCTGGGGCGTGCGCCGCGGGTGATCTCCCGATTGTCCCGGTGGCGTGGGTGTCAGCCTTGCGACCATTGCGCCGGATCGCTGCGAAACTTGCGTGCGCCCGAGTCCCACTGCAAGGGGCTGCCGTCGATGCGCAGCGGGGGGTTCAAGCGCTTTGCGGGCCCCCACGCCGTCAGCTCGACCGCATCGGCATAATCGTCCGCCTGCGCGGGCGTCAATGTTTCGTGGGGCATCTGGCCTGTGCCGGCGACCAGCAAGGCTGCGGTCTGCACCAGCGACGCACGGGCCGTGGTGGCGCGTTGTCGCGTCAAGCGTCGGGTGAGGCCACGCAGTGCGGCGCAGGCCAGAATGTATCCCGTAGCATGATCCAGCGCCTGCACCGGTAATGGGACGGGATGGTCGGCACCGCTGCGCACCATGCCTGCGTGGGCGATACCCGTGCTCATCTGCACCAGGCTATCGAAACCGCGTCGACCCTGCCACGGGCCCTGCCAGCCATAGGCGTTCAGGCTGACGTCCACCAGCACCGGGTTGAGCGTGCGCCGTTCGACGTCGTTCAGGCCCAGGCCTGCCAGAGCGCCCGGCCGCCAGCCATGGACCAGCACGTCGGCCTGTGCAATCAGTTCGCGCAGGCGAGCCAACCCTTGTGCGCTGCGCAGATCAAGCGTCGCGCAGTGCTTGCCCAGCGTCGTTTCCGGCTCGAGCCCGGCCTCCTGCCACCATAAGGGGTCGATGCGCAGCACATCAGCGCCCAGGCCGGCCAGGAACCGCGTGCACACCGGGCCGGCGAGCACACGCGTCAGATCCAGCACTCGCACGCCAGCCAGTGGTCGATCGCGCCGCACACTGTCCAGACGCGCACCGCCTGCCCGGTGCCGGGCATCGCGCTGCGCGCCATCAGGCATGGCGGTCGGGTGGCTGCCTGGCTCAACCAGCGGCTGCCCTTTCAGGGCCCGTCCTTGGGGATGGTCCGCCCACTCGCTCACGCTGCGCAGTCGTGCTGCGCAACCGCCCGCATCGACGATGGCCTGCTCCAGCGCCTCGCCGGACCAGGCGGCTACTGCTGCGCGCACGGCGGCCTTGTCCACGCCCACGCCCAGGACCTTCAGGGCCGCGTCACGATGGTGACGCGCATTGGTGTGCAGCTTGATCCATCCGTCGCGTGTCGCGTAATCGCCCGCCACGGCATCCCAGCTGGGCTCGATAGGCCAGCCCTGCGGTGCGATCGTGGTGGCGAACCACAGCGAGGACAGGCGACGGTCGACCCGCACGTCTGGCAGCGTGCCGAATCGCGCCTGTATCCATTCGGCCGCTGCGGCCCCCGCACTGGCCACCGCAGCCGCTGCCAGATCGCTGACCGGGAACACCGAGGGCAGACTGGTGTGGCCCTCGACGCGGACAGGTGGCACTTCCGACCCTGTGGGTGCTGGCGGTGGAGATACGGATGTCGGGACCGCTGAGCCAGAACGCGCTGTGCAGACGTCATCGCCACATGCACGCCAGATTTCGGACAGAAAATCGTTCATGTCATTTTTCACCAGAAGATTGCGTCGTCACGTGTGCAGGTCCGTCGTCAGGTCTGCGAGTCGTTTGCATGATGTTGGCCTTGACCATCGCGCCGTGCCATGTCACGCATGGCATTGACGGTTGTCTCAGCTGCCTTTGAAGACTGGGGCTCGCTTCTCATTGAAGGCGCGCACGCCCTCGACACGATCTTCGGTGTCGATCAAATGGTTGTAGGCCTCGATCTCGAAACGATACGCGGTGCGCAGTTCCATCTGCCCGCCATAGCGCACCGATTTCTTGATCTGTCGAACCGACAGCGGTGCGTTGCCGGCGATAGTTTGCGCAGTGGCCAGGGCCGCGGGCAATGTCCGGTCAGCGGGATGCACATCGTTGAGCAGGCCCCACGCGAGCGCCTGATCAGTACTGAAAGGCTTGCCCGTGAGCAGAATTTCCTTGGCACGACGGTCACCCACGGCACGCGGCAGATTCTGTGTGCCACCGGCGCCCGGCATGATGCCGAGCGTGACTTCGGTCAGCGCGAAACGCACGCCCTGGGTGGCATAGATGAAGTCGCAGCACAGGGCCATCTCCAGGCCACCGGCATAGGCATGGCCATTGACGGCGGCAATGACTGGCAAGGGCAGATCCACCAGCGTCCAATACATGCGCTCGAACATTTCATGCTGGCGCAGCCATTGCGCGCGAGTCATGCCGTTGCGCTCTTTCAGGTCGCCACCGGCGCAGAATATTTTTTCGCCGGCCCCGGTCAGCACCAGGCAGCGCACGTCGCCTGCGTCGTCGATCAGCCGGTTCCAGAGGTCCAGCAGGTCCAGCCCCATTTGCGTGTTCAGTGCGTTACCCGCGGTGGGCCGGTTCAGCGTGACCTGCAGCACGTGGGGGGCAGGCACAGAGATGAGCAGCGTCTCGTATGCGGGATAGTCCGGCGAAGGCCTGGCCTGTGCATCGGTTTGATCTAGGGGGGCGCGGCTGGACATGGCGATCCGTCTCCATTCTGTTCTTCTGCTGTCGGTGGGCCGACGATGTTCTACTTTAGCAGCGACCTCAGGCTCGCGATATCGTCTGCGCAGGCCTGGCGCGCGCGTTGCTCGATGGCACGATAGCGATCGATGATTGCCTCACCCACAGGTGTCAGCGCGCTGCCCCCGCCGCGAGACCCTCCCTGCTCGGACAGCGTGGCGGGCGAGGCCAGGCAGGCGTTCAGTTCTTCCAGCAGCATCCAGGCGCGTCGATAGGACATGCCCATGCTGCGCGCAGCGGCCGAAATCGAGCCGCAGGCCTGAATCGCTTCAAGCAGGGCGATCTTGCCCGGCCCTATGGCGATCGTCTCGCCCTGACGCATGCGCAGGCGAAAGCGCACATCGACATCATGGTTGTCACCCACAGCACGATTCTCCAGGAGGAAGCATGCCGCATTATTGCAGTTTGCGAGCCGCTTCCCCGCAGGCGGGCCCTCACTCTGCCACCGCCGCTGCGCGACGTTACTGCAGCAACGAGACTGCCTTGATCTGAGCCCACAGGGGCATGCCGGGTCGCAGCGCAAGCCGATCGCAGGAAAAACGGGTGATGCGTGCCAGCAAGGGTGTGCCTGCGGCATCGAGGCGAACGATGACATGGTTCGGATCTTCGGCCGGTGCGATGGCCTGCACGCGGGCGGCCAGCCGGTTGAGTATGCTGCCCGCGTCCTGATCGTGCAGCGCCAGGCTCACATCACGCGCCTGCACCGCCAGCCTGACCGGGTATCCCGGCGCGAGAGGGGGGTGAACCAGTCGCAATCTGCCAGGGGCGACGCCCTCAGGCGCCTGCAGTTCGACCGTGAGCAAGCCGTACCGCGCGTCATACTCGCAGGCGGTCGCGGGAATCATGGCCGTTGCACCGTCGGTTCGTGACGCAGGCAGATCCAGGCGCGCGAGCGTGTCTGCGATCGGCCCGCCAGCGACGCTGCGGCCTGCGTCCAGCACCACCAGATGGTCGGCCAGACGCGCCATTTCGTCAGGCGAATGGCTCACATAGATGACGGGAATATCCAGTTCATCGTGCAGCCGCTGCAGGTAGGGCAGGATTTCCCGCTTGCGTTTGAGATCCAGTGCGGCCAGCGGTTCGTCCATCAGCAGCAGGCGAGGGCTGGTCAACAGCGCCCGCGCAATGCCCACGCGTTGCCGCTCGCCGCCCGAGAGACTGTCGGGCATGCGAGCGAGCAGGTGATCGATGCCTAGCAGCGTGGTCATATGCGTCATGTCGACCCGTCGCTGGCCGGCCGGCACCCGCTTCTGGCCGAACTGCAGATTGCGCAGCACGTTCAGGTGTGCAAACAGGCTGGGTTCCTGGAACACATACCCCACCGCACGCTGGTGGGTGGGCAGGTCGATCCCCTGGTCGGTATCCAGCCATGTGTCGCCATGGATGCACAGGTAGCCACTGTCGGCTTTGATCAACCCGGCCATCAACCGCAGGCAGGTCGTCTTGCCGGATCCGGAATGTCCGAACAGGCCGGTCACACCCCGACCCGGCAAGGTCAGATCCAGATCGAGCAGGAAATCGGCATGCCGCACCCGAGCCCGCAGGATGATGCTCGACTTTGTGTCGGGGATGTCTGCCGAGGCGGCAGAAGGGCCAGGCGGGCGCATGCGTTCAGACGACATGGTGGTTGCCGCGTCGGCTTGAATACAGCAGCAACAGGATGACGAACGAGAACACCACCATGCCTGCTGACAGCCAGTGCGCCTGGGCATACTCCAGCGCTTCGACATGGTCGAATATCTGGGTAGACACCACGCGCGTCTTGCCAGGGATGTTCCCACCGATCATCAACACCACCCCGAATTCCCCTATGGTGTGCGCGAAGCCGAGAATCGCAGCGGTCACGAAGCCCGGTCGCGCCAGAGGAACCACGACCGAAAAAAATGTGTCCATCGGGCTGGCACGCAACGTGGCGGCGGCCTCCAGCGGTCGTCTGCCGATGGCGGAAAACGCATTGGCAAGCGGCTGCACCACGAAGGGTAGCGAGTAGAACACCGATCCCACGACCAGGCCGGAAAATGTGAAGGACAAGGTACCCAGGCCCATGGCCTGAGTGACTTTGCCGACAAAGCCGTTGGGGCCCATGGCGACCAGCAGATAGAAGCCGATGACCGTGGGCGGCAGAACCAGTGGGAGGGCGACGACTGCGCCTATGGGGCCCTTCAGGAGCGAGCGTGTGTGCGCCAGCCACCAGGCGATGGGTGTGCCGATGATCAGCAGCAGCACCGTCGTCAGGGATGCCAGTTCCAGTGTGAGCAAGATGGCAGCGAAATCAGCGCGGGTCAGCGGCATGGCGGTATCGCGTCAGGGGTGGGGAGTGACGAACCGGGTGTGCGCGTGGCGGCACGGCAGCTCATCAACGTTCGTAGCCATACGATTGGATGATCGCGACCGCCTGCGGGCCTTTCAGGAAATCGATGAAGGCGCGGGCCACGGCGTTGTCCTTGCCCTGGGTCAGAATGACGGCGTCCTGCCTGATCGGCTCATGCAGTTCTGACGGCACGACCCACGCCGAGCCCGCCACGATCTTGCCATCCTTGTAGATCTGCGAGAGCGCGACAAACCCCAGCTCGGCATTGCCACTGGAGACGAATTGATAGGCCTGCGAGATGCTCTGGCCCTGCACGATCTTCGGCGCCAGCGCCTCGCGCACACCCAGCTTGTCCATCACCTGGGTGGCCGCCAGACCATAAGGCGCCGTTTTGGGATTCGCAATGGAAAGATGCGCGAAGTCTTGCTGCTTCAACACCGCGCCCTGGTCATCCACATAGCCGGCCTTCGCCGACCAAAGCGCCAGCTTGCCCGTCGCGTAAGTGAAGCGACTGCCCGCCACCGTGGCGTGCTCGGTCTCCAGTCTGGCCGGGGTGGTGTCGTCGGCGGCAAGAAATACCTCGAAAGGCGCGCCATTTTTGATCTGGGCATAGAACTGTCCGGTCGCCCCGAACGATGCCACGACGCGGTCGCCGGTCGACTTCTCGAACGCCGCTGCGATCGCCTGCATGGGTGCCGTGAAGTTGGCGGCTACCGCGACCTGAACGTCGCCAGCCGATGCAGTGCCCGCCAGCAGCGCGCCTGCCAGACAGAATGCCCAGCGCTTCAAGTGAATACCCATGCCGCACCCCAAGAACAAAAGATCGTTATGTTCGGCAATATATAACGAAACCCGGTTCTTGTGTGGGCATGGGCGCAAGGTATTACCAGGGCCTGAACCAGGTCCGGCTGGCCTGCTCGCGTGCCGCAGCAGGCAGGGTGCTTTTCATTGAGGTGACCTCGTCTTCATTCACACGCAGGTGCCCCATGCTGATGAACTGGTCGGCATCGTTTCGCAGCAACCCGTCCAGTTTGCGCACCGTCACGTGCTTTGCCCGTGCTCTCAAGGCACCTGTAAGCCCGTCGATGACGTTCCGATCTTCCACGGTGGAACGAGGTGCCGACTGCGTTTCCAGGTGATAGGCACCTGCCTGATAGGCTGCCATCACGAAATGAGAACAGAACGACCCCTTGTCGCCCCATGGCGGTGGTGTCTCGAATGCCTGGTGGGCGTAGCGTGCCACATCGCGTTGCGCCTTGTCCGTGAAGGTCGACCCGACCAGCGCCGAGTTCATGGCGCGTCGTCGGCTGTAGGGCAACTGGCGACCGCTCTCAGCCCAGCACATGCCGATCTGTGCCGCCGCCACACCCAGTCTCTCGTCGCGAGGTCGGTAAACCCGGTACAGGCCGGCCTGCAGTTCGCCACCGCGCGCCGACTGCGTTCCACCAGCCATTTCGACGATCTCGACTTCGCCCTGTCCGTCCGGTGTGTCGCGCAGTGGATTGCCCGGCGTGTGCGCCCAGATCAGGGCATGCACCAGACTTGAGTTGCCGTTGTTGTCGGGCGATCGGAAAGGCCTGGAAAGCGCCTGGCCAGCCACGATGATCGTGTGAGATAACGTCGGGTGTTCGGGCTCGTTGCAATAGAGCAGGATATCTCCTGCGCGCAGATCGTGACGCGTGATGGTGGTGGGGAAGAAGCCATCGACCTCGTCGCCGCCAAGCGAAGCAGGCTCATGTGCTTGGTACGCCTGTTGCAGGTATGTGCGCGTGGGCAGGGTTGCGTTGATGGAAGAAAAGCCAGGCATGTATTGCTCCGTCTGGGAAACGCGCGGCGCTCTGGCCGGAGCGCCGCGCAAACAAAGCAAATATATATTTGCACCTGTCGACGCCCGTAGTGGACCACGCGCAGGGCGAATGATGCTTGCCGTTTTCGTTCGCCCGACGTCGGCCTGTCGCAATGGCGAAGGGCCACGCCCAGGCGGGCCGTCAGCCTTCTGTCACATCACCATCGATATAGAACCAGCGGCCTCGTTCCTGACGGAACCGGCTGGTTTCCTGCATGCGCATGCCTCGACCGGAAAGCCGGTAGCGTGCGACGAAGGTGACATTGGCGTGCGTATCGTCAATGTGCTGGACGTGTTTGACCTGCAGTCCCAGCCACTTCAGATTGTCAGGATTAGGCT
>Ga0075364_10002650_pt1 | contig 10049 bp, 10 predicted proteins | sample EndMetdeltDD1764_FD_71517 | JGI IMG/M metagenome (GOLD analysis project Ga0075364, IMG submission 71517) | Populus endosphere microbial communities from Tennessee, USA - Endosphere MetaG P. deltoides DD176-4 | ecosystem: Host-associated > Plants > Roots > Endosphere | place: USA: Tennessee...
GGCGAACCGGTTCGCCACGTTCACGAGCGTAGGAACCGCGTCGCTGGGCGACACTCGCACCCCGGTATCGCGGCCGGCCAACAACAGCGCCGCCGAATCGCCGATCATCTGGACTCCGGCATCGGCCGCGAGCCCGCTGATGTCGCCGCGTCCGTCGTCGATGCCGAACAGGAATCTGCCGGGCAGCCCGGCCAGCTCCGGCTGCCCCTGGATCGCGTGGTCGAGTTCGCCGACCATGGCACGGATGTCCGCATCCGGGCCGACGCGACCGGACAGCGGCGAGGCGATGATGTTGCGCACCCGCTCGTGCGTGTCAGAGGGCAGCAGTCCCGACGCCGACAACGCGTCGGTGACAGCGGCGGTGTCGGCGACGGCGCGGATCTGGACGTTGCCGCGCGAGGTCAGTTCCATTGCCGGTGACGCCCACTGCGTCGCCGCGAGTGCCAGAGATTCGAGCTGCCGTGCGGTGATCATCCCGCCGGGAAGCCGCACCCTGGCCAGCGCCCCGTCCGCGGCCGGGTGAACCTGCAGCGCCCCGGGACAGGCGTCCTGGTCGCGGGTCCTGGCCATCAGTTCACGGTACGCCCGGGTTGCTGGCGTGTTCACCACGGATTGAGGTAGTCGCCTACGCATGTGTTCTCGACGCAACGCTCGTAATTTCCCTGGTAGGAGCCCGGGCAGCCCGGGCGCACACGGTGGGAGAGAGCCATGATCGATCTGACGACGATTACCCGTCCGACATTCCGCAAGACGGTCGTCCCGTCGCCGGTCGTGATTCCGGCCGCCTCGTCCGAGGGGACGACGCTGATCACCGAGCAGCAGGTGCTGTTCGCCACAGCGGCTGCGGTGGCGCTGCCGCGGGTGCGGCCCAACGCCTGGGCGGTGGCGGTCAAGGCGATGTCCGGCGCGATGAGCGCACTGACAACCGCTTCGCAACCGCCGGCCGCGCGCTACAAGGCCCGGCGGTACGTCTACCTGGAGAACGCCGCGATGTCGCGGGAGATGGACCGGCTGTAATTCAGCTGGCCAGCCGCACCGGGCTGACCACGTCGGAGTACGTCGACGCATCGCCGACGACGGTGCGGCTGCGCCGGCCGTAGACGTCGACCGGGATGTCGCCGGCCAGCGTGACCCGGTTGAGCCGCCGGTACTGGTCGTCGTAATCCGATACGGCGTAATGCTGAGTGGCCCGGTTGTCCCAGATCGCGAGGTCACCGGGTTGCCAGCTCCATCGAATGGTGTTCTCCAGCTTGGTGATCCGAGCCTGAAACAATGCGAAGAGCGTGGCGGACTCCGTCGAGCCCAAACCGACGAAATGCCGGACGAACTGGCCGAGCAGCAGCACGCGCTTTCCGGTCTCCGGGTGCACCCGCACCACCGGATGTTCGGTCTCGTAGTGGTCGGAGACGAATTCCTCGCGATACTCGCGCACCGTGTCGGTCACCGTCTCCAGCCTGCGGTCGACCTCGGTGGCGTAGTCGTAGTCGTTGGTGTGTATCGCCCAGAGGTTGTCGGCAAGCGCGCGAAGCGGCTCAGGCAACTTCTCGTACGCGGTCTCGGTGTTGGCCCACGTGGTGGTGCCGCCGTACTCAGGAAGGGAAATCGCCCGCAGCAGTGATGCTTTCGGAATTCGATCCACGAAGGTGACGTCCGTGTGCCAGGCGTTGGCCTTGTCGTAGCGCGAGTCGATGGGAAGCAACTGCGCGCCGCGGGAGGTCACGGTGGGATGCGCTTTGGTCGGCGTACCCAGCTTGGCGGCCAGGGCGAGCTGGCCGTCGTCGTCGAGCCGGTGCTGGTCGCGGAAGAAGATCACCTTGTGTTCGAGCAAGGCGGCGTTGATCTTTGACGCGCTCACCGGATCGACATCTGCGCTGAGATCGATACCGTCGATGCGCGCGCCGATATTCGCGCCGAGTTTCACCACCCGCAAGGTCATCGGGATCACCTCCAAACCGTCGAAAGAACCCAGCACACGCTGGCCTTTTGTCGGCCTGCCGACAAGTATTTCCCTCAGCACGAATCCAATTCACTTCCCGTTTGTTTTTGCTCGTTCACGGGTACCGTCGGGCTGTGAGGGGACTGTGGGAGTACATCGCTGCCCACCATTCGCAGCTGATGTTCGACTCCTACCAGCACGTCAGCGCGGTGGTGCAGAGCGTGCTCATCGCCACGATCGTCGGGGTGGCGGTCGGCGTGCTCACGTACCGCAATTCGCTGGCCTCCAACCTCGCGACGGCGACGTCAAGTGTGATCCTCACCGTGCCCGCCTTCGCCCTGCTGGGCCTGCTCATCCCGCTGTTCGGGCTCGGCGTCGTACCCAGCGTCGCGGCGCTGGTGCTGTATTCGCTGCTGCCGATCATCCGCAACACCATCGTGGGTCTGAACGCCGTCGATCCGGCGTTGACCGACGCCGCGCGGGGTCTCGGGATGGGCCGGCTCGCCACCCTGAGTCGCGTCGAGTTACGCCTGGTGTGGCCGTCGATTCTGTCGGCCATGCGGATCAGCACCCAGATGTCGATGGGTGTCCTGGCGATCGCCGCGTATGTGAAGGGCCCCGGCCTCGGCAACATCATCTTCGCGGGACTGGCCAGAGTGGGCAGCCCGACCGCCATACCCATGGCGCTCACCGGAACCCTGCTCATCGTCATCCTGGCGCTGCTGCTCGACGGGATCTTGGTGCTCATCGGGCGCTTGACTACATCGAAAGGCATTCGATGACAGAACAACTCGAGTCACAGCCGTCCAGCGGGGCGCAAATCGTCCTCGACCATGTGTCCAAGGTGTACCCGGGCGCCAAACAGCCCGCGGTCGATGACACCTCCCTGGACATCCCCGCGGGCGAGATCGTGATCTTCGTCGGGCCGTCGGGGTGCGGGAAGACCACGATGATGCGGATGATCAACCGGCTCAGCGAGCCGACGTCGGGACGCATTCTGATCGGCGACAAGGACGCGTTGTCGATCAAGCCGACCGAGCTGAGGCGTTCGATCGGGTACGCGATCCAGCAAGCAGGCCTGTTCCCGCACATGACGATTCGGCAGAACGTCGGCCTGGTTCCGGGCCTGCTGCGGTGGGATCGCAAGAAGATCGCCGATCGCGTCGATGAACTGCTCGATCTGGTCGGCCTCGATCCGGGCCAGTACGCGGATCGGTATCCGCGACAGCTCTCGGGTGGCCAACAGCAGAGGGTCGGCGTGGCACGCGCCTTGGCGGCCGACCCGCCCGTGCTGTTGATGGACGAGCCGTTCGGCGCTGTCGACCCGATCACCAGAAGCACGCTGCAGGACGAACTTCTGCGGCTGCAGTCCGACCTACGCAAGACCATTGTCTTCGTCACACACGACTTCGGGGAGGCCGTGAAACTCGGCGACCGGATCGCCGTGCTGGGGCAACAGTCCAAGGTGCTGCAGTACGACACCCCGCAGGCGATCTTGGCCAACCCGGCCGACGACACCGTCGCCGGGTTCGTTGGATCCGGTGCATCGCTGCGCCAGCTCAGCCTCGTCCGGGTCAAGGACGTCGATTTGCGGCCGCACCCGGCTGTGCACCGGACCGATTCACTGGAGAGCGTACGAAATGTGTTGGCCGGCAGCGAGTACGACTGGGTGGTCGTTGTCGACGATCGGGACCGGCCGGTCAACTGGGTGCGAGAAAGCCGCCTCCGGCACTCCCAGACACTGGCCGATGCCCTCGAACCGCTCGACGTCGTCAGTACTCAATCGACCCTCGAGGACGCGTTGGAGGCGATCCTCGCCGAGCAGCATGCCTCCGCGGTCGTCTCCGGACCCGGCAGCAAGTACGCGGGTGTCGTGACGCTGGACACCCTGATCGACACCATCACCCGGCTGCGATCCGAGGCCGAGGCGCCGGACGGTGACGAGTCGTGACCACCGCCGTCGACAGCACCGCACCGAAGACGACTGGAGCCGAACGCCTTCGGTTGTTGATCCAGCCTGCGCTGGTGCTCGTCGTCGGCGCAGCGGTGATCTTCTGGGCGTTCGACCGTGACCTGACGGCCACGCAGCAGGAGAACATCAACGTCGGAAACGTGTCGGCGCTGATCTGGCAGCACCTGCTGATCACATTCGCGGTGACCGCGATCGTGCTGGCCGTCGGCATCCCGCTCGGGATCCTGGTGACGCGTCCGGGCGCAAGAGTATTGCGTCCGTTCATCGTCGGTATCGCCAACATCGGTCAGGCGGCGCCCGCGATCGGCCTGCTGGTGCTGCTGTTTCTGTGGACAGCCAAGACGGGTTTCTGGATCGGGGTCCTGCCGATCGCTCTCTATTCCCTGCTGCCGGTGCTCGCCAGCACGATCCTCGGCCTCGATCAGGTGGACCGATCGCTGATGGACGCTGGGCGCGGTCAGGGAATGGCGCGCAGCGCCCTGCTCTTCAGAGTCGAACTGCCACTGGCGATTCCGTATATCCTGGCCGGCCTGCGAACATCCCTGGTGATCGCGGTGGGTACGGCGACGCTGTCGTTCCTGGTGAACGCCGGCGGGCTCGGCATCCTCATCGACACGGGCTACAAGCTGCAGGACAACGTGACGCTGATCCTGGGCAGTGTGCTCGCAGTGTGCCTGGCGTTGCTGGTCGACTGGTTCGGCGGGCTCGCGGAATTCTTCTTCAATCCCAAGGGACTTCGCTGATGCGGCGCGTGGTGGCCGTGGTCATCGCCGCGATGTGTGCGCTGACCGTAGCGGCCTGCGGTCTCGGTTCGGGCGGCACGGTGCCCTTCAAGGTGGAGCCCGGTTCGATCAAGCCCAATGCCGCGCTGGAGGGCGTCAAGATCACGGTGGGCTCCAAGGAGTACACCGAGCAGGTGATCATGGGGTACATCCTCGAATACACCCTGGCGGCCGCCGGTGCCGACGTCCGGGATCTCACCGGGATCGTCGGATCGCGCAGCACGCGTGAGGCGCAACTGCGCGACCAGGTGGACGTGGCCTACGAGTTCACCGGCAACGCCTGGATCAATTACCTCGGCCATGAGAAGCCGATACCGGACAGCCGCGAACAGTACTTGGCCGTGCGCGACGAGGATCTCGAGCGCAACGACATGGTGTGGCTACCACCGGGCCCGATGGACGACACCTACGCGCTGGCGGCCAGCAAGAAGGTGGTCGAGCGCACCGGTGTGCGGACGCTCTCGCAGTACGCCGAACTGGTCAAGACGAACCCTGCTGCGGCGAAAACCTGTGTGGACACCGAGTTTCGGGCCCGCCAGGACGGCTATCCCGGCATGGCCGCGGCCTACGGATTCGATCCGGCGCGAGCGCAGACACCGGTGCTCCAGGTCGGCATCATCTACCAGGCGACCGCGGATGGCGATCAGTGCGATTTCGGCGAGGTGTTCACCACCGACGGCCGCATCGCGGCACTCGATCTGGTCGTGCTCGAAGACGACAAGCAATTCTTCGCGCACTACAACCCGTCGGTGACGATGAAACGCGAGTTCTTCGAGGCGCACCCCGAGATCGCGGAAGTGACAGCCCCTGTGACGGCAGCGCTGACCAACGACGCGATCATCGAGATGAACAAGCAGGTCGACGTCGAGGGCCGCGACCCCGCGGTCGTCGCACGCGACTGGATGGTCTCAGAAGGCTTCGTCACGGCCGATTAACCGGCGAATTCGTCGATATCGGCCCTCGTCCGGCGTACCGTCCCGTACATCGGGAGGGGGCTGACCATGTCCAGACAACGTGCCCTCAAGGTCGCGATCATCGGTGCGGGCATGTCCGGCATCTGCATGGCGGTCAAGCTGCAGGACGCCGGGATCGACGACTTCGTGATCTACGAGGCCGCCGACGACGTCGGCGGGACGTGGCGAGACAACACATATCCCGGGTTGAGTTGCGACGTTCCGTCACGCTTCTACTCGTACTCGTTCCGGCCCAACCCCGATTGGTCGCGATTCATGTCGCCGGGCCCGGAGATCCACCGTTACTTCCGGCAAGTCGCCGACGAGCGCGGCGTCACACCGCACATCAGGTTCGGTACCGAAGTCACCGCCGCACGGTTCGAGGACGGGCGTTGGACGGTCTCCACGCCGGCAGGGGAGGAGCAGTTCGACGTCGTGGTGACAGCGACCGGCGTGTTACGCATACCGCGGTATCCCGATATCGCCGGACTGGACAGCTTCGCGGGTACGACATTCCATTCGGCGCGGTGGGACCATTCGATTTCGTTGCCCGACAAGCGCATCGGATTGATCGGCACCGGTTCTACTGGCGTACAGATCACCGCGGCACTCGGCGGCAACGTGCGCGGCCTCACGATCTTTCAGCGCACACCGCAGTGGGTCCTTCCGATGCCTAACCCGCACTACGCGCGACGCACCGGTGCCGCGATGCGGCGCTGGCCCAGCCTGAACCGCGCAACCTACCGGTTCTGGCAGTACTCCTTCGAGAACGGACTGGCCCCAGCGGTCGTCGCACCGGGTTGGCAGCGTCGCATGGTGTCCGCGCTGTGCCGTTGGAATCTGCGACTGTCGGTGCGCGATCCCCAGCTGCGGCGGCGACTGACGCCCGACTATCAGGCGATGTGCAAGCGGCTGGCGATGTCCTCCAACTACTACCGGGCGATCCAGAAGCCTGGTGTGCAGCTGGTCACCGCCCCGATCGACCATGTCGAGGCGCGCGGAGTCGTTACCACGGACGGTGTGCTGCACGAACTCGACGTGCTTGCGCTCGCGACCGGTTTCGATGCCCACGCGTACGTTCATCCGATCGAACTCGTCGGGGAGAACGGGCTCACCCTCGAGCAGGCATGGGCCGACGGACCGCAGGCCTATCGCTCAGTCGCGGTACCCGGCTTTCCGAACCTGTTCATGCTGATCGGTCCGCATTCGCCGATCGGAAACCAGTCGCTGGTGATCATCGCCGAGAACCAGGCCGACTACGCGATGTGGTGGATCGATCAGATCCGGTCAGGGCGCGTCACGTCGGCGTCTCCGACCGAGATGGCTACCAAGGACTACAACGAGCAGATGAAAGCCGATATGCCGCAGACGGTTTGGGTGACAGGATGCAAAAGCTGGTATCTGGGCAAGGACGGCCTGCCTGAGCTTTTCCCGTGGCGGCCCATCCGCCACCGCGAGCTGCTGGCCACACCGGACGTCTCTCATTTCGACGTCCGAACCGCCTGAATGTGATGGCCGACACACTATTGGTTCTAGTGATCTGTCCCACACATGTCGCGCTATTTCCGCCGTTTCAGCAGTACGTTCCAGACAACTACACGCGTGTGTAGTAAGCGATGTCAGGAAGGAACGACGATGTTCGAATTCATCGTTTTCGGCGCCTTGATGGTCGTGCTCATCGGCGCGCTCGGACTGCTGCCGTACTCGCAGAGCACCTACGACCGCTGGAACCGCCACTAACTCTGGCCAGGCCGGTAGGTGCCGAAGCACCACACGTTGCCGTGCGGGTCACGAGCGGCGAATTCGCGTGAGCCGTAGTCCTGGTCGGTCAGCCCCATGACGATCTCGGCGCCGCCGGCAACCGCCCGCTCGTGTAGCGCGTCAGGGTCGTCCACCACGACGTAGAGCACGACCGGGCCCGGCAGCGCGAAGGGGCTGTCGGTGCGGTCCGCGTCGTCAATCATGACCAGACCGTTGCCGACCTTCAGCTCGGCGTGCTTGAGCGGTTCGCCGGGTTCCAGGGGCACCACGAGTGTCGCGTTGGCACCGAATGTCTTTTCAAGCCAACCGATCCCGGCGCGCGGGTCGCTGAAGGGGACAATCGGCACGGCGCCATTGGCGGTCAGGGTTTCAGTCATGATGTCGACGCTAGGCCGACGCTGTCGCCTCGTCTTGGACGAAATTTACGGTCTGCGCCCGTAGCTCGGTGGGCGTGATGCCGGCCAATTCACGGACTTCACGGGCCAGGTGGGCCTGATCGAAGAACCCGCAGGCGAGCGCGGCACCGGCCCAGTCGATCACCGGCTCGGAGGCCGCCAGGGCAGCTAGCCGCTCGAACCGCACGATCCGCGAGACCAGCTTGGGCGGCAGCCCGACGGCGTCGCGGTAGCGCGCGATCAGCCGCCGGTGACTCCAGCCCAATTCGGCGGCCAGGTCTGAGATCGTGGCTGCTCCGTTGCTCTCGGTGATACGGCGCATGGACCACGCCACTCCCGCGTCGACGGGTTCGGTGTCGGCAAGCCGCGCCCGGATCACGGCATCGATCAGATCGAAGCGCGCAGCCCAATTGGGCGCCTCGCCGACGCGCTGCACGAGTTCGGATCCGAATCGGCCGAGCACATCGTCGATGGGCACAGTCCGATTGGCCAGTTCGCTCATTGGCATACCGAGCAGGCGGCGGGCTCCCAGCGGCGTCAGATCGACCTGCAGGCAGCGTGCCGAGCCGCCGTGGCCGACCACGACCGGCCCGTCGGTGATTCCCGCGACAAACGAGTTGAGCCGCAGCGGGCCGGACCATGCGTGCTCGCGGTGGGCGACGGTCCATCCCGCATCGAGGTCGATGATGATCGGCACGAACGTGCACGGCAGTTCACGAAACGACACGGGACCGGAGCCGCGCTCTGCGTAACCCTCATAGCGCAGCACCACCCCGCGCAGCGAGGGATGAGGAGTTCCGGACGCGAACATCGCGCTCACTCCGTCCACGCTAGTCCTCACCCCGCATCAGCGGTGGGGTAGTAATGACGGGTGACTCCGCCGACCCAATCGCCGACGGTTTTGCTGTTGTCGACGTCCGACACCGACCTGATCACCGCCCGCGCCACCGGCGCCGACTATCGATGGGCGAATCCGTCCCGGTTGGTCGACGGCGAGCTCGAGGAACTCATCGGAAGCGCCGACGTCGTCGTGGTCCGGATCCTCGGCGGCTACCGGGCCTGGCAGGACGGCATCGATGCACTGGAGGCCAGCGGCGTGCCGGCGATCGTGGTGAGTGGTGAGCAGTCGCCGGACGCCGAGCTGATGGGCCATTCCACGACGCCGGCGGGTGTCGCGCTGCAGGCCCACGTCTACCTGGCCAACGGCGGGGTCGAGAACCTGCGGCACCTGCACGCATTCCTGTGCGACACGGTGCTGATGACCGGCTTCGGCTTCGCGCCGCCGGTGACCACCCCGAATTGGGGCGTCCTCGAGCGCACGTCCGGGCAGACCGAGGGACCTACCATCGCGGTGCTGTACTACCGCGCGCAGCACCTCGCCGGAAACACGGGCTACATCGAGGCGCTGTGCCAAGCCATCGACGACGCCGGCGGTAGGTCGCTGCCCGTGTTCTGCGCGTCACTGCGCACCGCGGACTCCGAATTGCTGGAGCTGCTCGGCACGGCCGACGCATTGATCACGACCGTGCTCGCAGCAGGCGGGTCCACACCCGCCGCGGTCTCGGCAGGCGGCAACGACGACACCTGGAACGTCGCGCATCTCGCGGCCCTGGACACCCCGATCCTGCAGGGGCTGTGCCTGACGAGCTCGCGTTCGCAGTGGCAGAACAATGACGATGGGATGTCGCCGCTCGACGTCGCGACCCAGGTCGCCGTCCCCGAGTTCGACGGACGCATCATCACGGTCCCGTTCTCGTTCAAAGAGATTGACGACGAGGGACTGATTTCCTACGTGGCGGATCCGGAACGCTGCGCGCGCGTCGGGGGCCTTGCGGTGCGTCACGCACGTCTGCGTGCCATCGCGGCCCCGAAGAAGAAGGTGGCGCTGGTGTTCTCGGCGTATCCCACCAAACACGCGCGCATCGGCAACGCCGTGGGCCTGGATACCCCCGCCAGCGCAATCGCGCTGCTGCGCGCGATGCGTGATCACGGTTACCGCATCGACGACATCCCCGGCCTCGACGCGGGCGACGGGGATGCACTGATCCACTCGTTGATCGAGCGCGGCGGTCAGGATGCCGACTGGCTGACCGCAGGCCAGCTCGAGGGCAATCCGATCCGCGTGTCCGCCAAGGAATATCGGGAGTGGTTCGCCACGCTGCCCGCCGAGCTCACCGACCCCATGGTCGAACACTGGGGTCCGCCGCCCGGCGAGTTGTTCGTCGACCGCAGCGCGGATCCCGACGGCGA
>Ga0075364_10002651_pt1 | contig 10045 bp, 7 predicted proteins | sample EndMetdeltDD1764_FD_71517 | JGI IMG/M metagenome (GOLD analysis project Ga0075364, IMG submission 71517) | Populus endosphere microbial communities from Tennessee, USA - Endosphere MetaG P. deltoides DD176-4 | ecosystem: Host-associated > Plants > Roots > Endosphere | place: USA: Tennessee...
TCCCGGTACACTGAGATCCGGATGACGGACGCCTTCCAGCTCGGTCTCGATACCTTCGGCGACATCACCGCCGGGCCCGGCGGTACGCTCCAGACGCACGCGCGCGTGCTGCGCGAGGTCGTCGACGAAGCGGCGCTGGCCGACGAGCTCGGCCTGGACGCGTTCGGCGTCGGCGAGCACCATCGGCCCGATTTTGCGATTTCGGCGCCCGAGGTCGTCCTTGCCGCCATCGCCGCCCGGACACGCCGGATCGTGCTCGGGTCAGCCGTCACGGTGCTGAGCACGGACGAACCGGTCCGCGTGTTCGAGCGGTTCGCCACGCTCGATGGCCTGTCGAACGGCCGCGCCGAGGTGATTCTGGGGCGCGGGTCCTTCACGGAGTCCTATCCGCTTTTCGGCTACGAGCTCTCCGACTACGAAGAGCTGTTCGAAGACAAGCTCTCGCTGTTCGCCGAGCTGCTGAAGGGGGGGCCGGTGACGTGGAGCGGCTCGACTCGCCCTCCGCTCGCCGGCGCGAGCGTCTACCCGGCACTGGAACGCGGGTCGCTGAAGGTCTGGATCGGTGTCGGCGGCAGCCCCGAGTCGATCGTACGGGCCGCGCGATACGGACTGCCCTTGACGCTGGCGATCATCGGCGGCAGCCCGGCACGGTTCAGGTCGCTGGTGGAGCTCTATCGCCAGTCGCTCGAAAAGCTCGGCCGGCCGATGTTGCCGGTTGCCGTGCACTCTCCCGGCCATGTGGCCGACAGCGACGACGAGGCGAAGAACGAGCTGTGGCCGCACTATCAGGCGATGATCACGCGGATCGGCGCCGAGCGCGGCTGGCCGCCCGTGACGCGCGCGCACTTCGAGCGCGAAGCCGGTCCCGACGGCGCCTTGTACGTCGGTTCGCCCGAGACCGTCGCCGCCAAGATCGTCCGCACGGCGCGGCTGCTCGGATTGTCACGCTTCAATCTCAAGTACAGCGCGGGCACGCTGCCGCACACCGCGATGATGAAGAGCATCGAGCTCACCGGACGCCTCGTCGCGCCGCGCGTCCGTGAGGCCATGCTCCTCGCGCCGCAAGCCTAGAACCTCCCGAACCGGAATCCGTTCGCGCGCAGCAGCGGGATCAGCCGCGCCGTCGCGTCGACCGTGTGCCGCTGATCCACCAGCGGATGGTAGACGTCGCCGTCGTGCATGACGACGATGTCGCCGGGACGGATGCGCGCCATGACGCGCGCGACGGTGGCGCCGGGCGTGCGCTGGCGGTACCAGTTCCAGTCCCACCGCATCCAGCCCCATCCGATCAGCCGGTAGTCGATCCGTCTCAGGCCCGCGTACATGGTCGCGGAGCGCCAGCCCGCGTGCGGCCGGAACGCGCGGATCGGCCGGTGGCCCGTGAGCCGCTCGATGCGATCGGCGTTGGTGGTGAGCTTCTGCGCGAACCCCGACGGTGACATCAGGAGATCGCCGCGGGTGTCGGAGTGCAGCGCGACCGCATGCCCGTCGGCGAACATGCGCGCGACCAGCGGCGCGGTCGTGGCGGTGATCTGGCGATCGATGAGAAAGAACGTCGCCTGCACGCGCTCGCGTGCCAGCACGTCCAGCAGGTCCGGCGTCGTTGCCGCGTTCGGGCCGTCGTCGTAGGTGAGGTAGACCGTCGGCGGGCCGGTCCGGGGCATGTGCCAGATCGCGCGGGATCCCGAGAACGCGTCGAATATGCCGGGCGCCGGTCCCGTGTGGGTCAGCACCACGATGAGCCCGGCAATCACGATCAGCCACAGCACGATGCGCCGCCTCATTCCGCTGCCGCCCATGGTAGCGCGCCAAATTCGCGGGCGCGCATGCAAAGCTGTAATCGCGCGGCCGGGAACCTCTCCGCCCGCCAGCGCAACCCCAGTGGTCCTCGTCTTGCGTGGCCCCTGGTGTGCGACAGCTTCGACCCCGCGTGCTCCTGCTGACCGTGTGTGCCTTGTGGCTGGTCCTGGCGCCGCGGACGCCGTCGATGGGGATCACGGACGTCGTGACCTACCACAACGACGTCGCCCGGACGGGACGGAACCTGAACGAGACGTTCCTCACGCCGTCGACGGTGAACGCCGCGAGCTTCGGCAAGATCCGGGTCCTTGCCACCGACGGGAAAGTCGATGCGCAGCCGCTCTTCCTGTCGGGGCTGTCGATCCCCGCCGTCGGCGTGCGCGACGTGGTCTATGCGGCAACGGAGCACGGCTCGGTCTACGCGTTCGACGCCAACAGCGGCGCAACGCTGTGGCGCGTCTCGCTGCTGGGCGCGGGGGAGACGACCAGCGACACGCGCGGCTGCTCGCAGGTGACGCCGGAGATCGGGATCACCGCGACGCCGGTGATCGACCGCTCGCGGGGGCCGCACGGGACGATCTATGTCGTCGCGATGTCGAAGACGTCCGCGGGCGTGTACTTCCAGCGGCTGCACGCGCTCGACGCCGCGCTCGGCACTCCGCTGGCCGGCAGCCCGCGGGTCATACAGGCGTCGTATCCGGGCACCGGCGCCGGCAGCTCCGGCGGCGTCGTGACCTTCGATCCGAAGCAATACGAAGAACGCGCCGGCCTGCTCCTCGTCAACGGACAGATCGTGACGGTCTGGACGTCGCACTGTGACATCGATCCGTATACCGGCTGGATCATCGCCTACGACGCGGCCACGCTGGCGCAGTCCAGCGTGCTCAACGTGACGCCGAACGGATCGCGCGGCGCGATGTGGCAGGCCGGCGCGGGTCCGGCCGCGGACGCCGCCGGCAACGTGTACGTGCTCGACGGGAACGGGACGTTCGACACGACGCTGACGTCCGCCGGGTTTCCCAACCGGGGCAACTTCGGCAACGCGTTCCTCAAGATCGCGACCGCCGGCGGACTCTCGGTCGCCGACTACTTCGCGACGTTCGACACCGTGTCGCAGTCGAACGCCGACGCCGACCTCGGATCCGGCGGCGCGATGGTGTTTCCGGATCTCGTCGACGCGAGCGGGCAGACGCGCCGTCTCGCGGTCGGGGCCGGCAAGGACGGCCACATCTACGTCGTCGATCGCGACGCGATGGGGAAGTTCAACCCGTCGAGCAACCAGGTCTACCAGGACATCACGGGCGCGCTCGGCGGCGGCGTGTTCTCGATGCCGGCGTTCTTCAACAACACGCTCTACTACGGCGCCGTCGGCGCCAGGCTGAAAGCCTTCCCGGTCACCAGCGCCCGCGTGTCGGCGACGGCGTCGTCACAGAGCCCCGCGTCGTTCCCCTATCCGGGGACGACGCCGTCGATCTCGGCGTCCGGCTCGACGAACGGGATCGTGTGGGCCGTCGAGAACCGGAGCCCCGCGGTCCTTCACGCCTACAACGCGAGCAATCTCGCGAGCGAGCTGTACAACTCGACGCAGGCGGCGAACGGCCGCGACTCGTTCGGCAACGGCAACAAGTTCATCACGCCGATGATCGCCAACGGCCGCGTCTACGTCGGGACGCAGACGGGCGTGGCGGTCTTCGGCGTGCTGACCGCCATCCCCGCGCCGCCAGGCAACCTCCGCATCATCCGCTGACCGCCGCGCGGCGCGCCGCTACAGCGCCTTCAGGAACGCGACGAGATCCGCACGCTCCTGATCGGTGAAGACGAACCCGAGGCGCCGTTCGTAGTGCCGGACCACGTCTTCGAGCGTGGCCGCGATGCCGTTGTGGAAGTAGGGGGCGCGCGCCGCCAGCCCGCGCAGCGTCGGCGTCTTGAAGCGGCCGAGGTCGTTCCACAGGCCGGTCACGTTGCCGCGCCCCGTGTCGGTGAGCTGGCGTTCCTCGCCGGTCGCGCGGTTGCGGATCGTGTAGAGCGGCAGATCCGGCGTGCGCGCTTCGAGCGACGCGGCGCCGACGTCGAAGAGCAGATCGCTCATGTTCGTTCCGTTGTTCGCGGAATTGTGGCAGGCGTTGCAGCGGCGGCCGCTGGGGGGATTCACGTTGTTGAAGACTTCCTGTCCGCGGGCGACCTGCGCGCGGGCCGGAATCCTGGAGCCGATCCACGCGTCGAACAGATCGAACCGTCCCGACACCCGCGTCATGCGCGAGAGCGCGCCGGCGCCGCCGCGCGCGCCGGCGTGATCGAGGAAGCCCGCCGTGAACGAGAACGCCTGCGCCGTCGAGAGAGACGTTTCGAAGGCCACGATCCCGGCGATGACCTCGGGCGGCGCCGGCTGCGTCGCCTGCTGCGCGCCCGTCACGTTGCGGGCCGCCTGATTCGTCAATCCGGCGATCTGGTCGGATCCGACGGTGTTGCCGCCGTCCCACGCGACCGTGGCGCTGCCCAGATTGAAGTCGATCGTCGGCTGCACCCGCCGCCACTGCACGAGCCGGTTGGTGGCGGCGAACCCGTGCGGATCGTCGACCGCGACGACGTCCCACTCGCGATCGGCGCGCGGGGCGCCGCCGCGCCGGAACAGGCCTCGCGTGAGCAGCATGCTGTAGGCCGCCCGCCTGGCCGCGACGGTCGACACATCGGCGGTGGGATTGTCCGCGTCGAGCGGATTGAAGATCGGATGCGTGCCGTTGGTGATCGCGAACAGCGCCTGGATGGCGCCGGGCGTGATGCTCCAGGCGTTCTGCGCGAGGTGGCATGTGGCGCAGCTGCGCCCGTTGGTCCCGAGCGGCGTGAAGAACGGGCCGGTGAGATCCACCGCGTGACCCGGGACCACGGTGGTCGCGAACCCGGCGGGATTGAAGAACGGAAAGTCGTTGGGCAGCCGGGGCAGCTCGAAGTCGGTACCCGCGTGGACGCGGGAGCCGGCCGCGACGGCGGCGGCGAGCATCACCGCGGCCAGCCCGAGACGCGCATTCCAGCCGGGACGCCTGTGTTCGTTGCGGTTCATACACCCTTCCTTTGTTGCATGGCGGGCCAGGCCCACCACGCCGATAGGTGTATCCGCCCCGAATCCTTTCAGCGCCTCTCTAGCGGCTGTGCAGGCCCAGGGCGGCCAGTCCGTAGACGGCGGTGAAGCCGGCGAACAGCAGGGTCAGCGCGAAGTACCCGGCCCTGAGCCACCAGGCCGTCAAGTGATCCTTCACGTCGAACACCGCCTGGAGCCCGAGGCGGATGCCCCAGAACACCGCGACGTAGGCGCAGAACGCGCGAGCGAGTCCGCTTCCGCTCGCCAGCTCCCGCGAGTGCAGCAGGCTCAGAATCCCGAACGCCACGATCGACATCACGACGTAGCCGCCGTAGACCCAGTACATCTGCCGGTGGAGGCGCGGCAGGCACTGCAGCTCCTCGCGCCAGTTGAGGCGGAGCGGAACGAGCGCCGAAGCAACGAGCACGCAGAGTTGTCCCGCTCCGGCCGCGAAGATCAGGTGAGTGAGTGTCGTATCCATCAGATGGCTCCAAGGACGTGCATGAACGGAACGATGATGCCGACGACGAACGGTCGATGGAACAGCAGGCCGACCGGCGCGACGAGGACGGCGGCGGTGAACAGGCGTCCGCGCCACCCGGAGCCGAGGCCGATCCGCCGTCCTACGCGGCTCCGCTCGAACGTCATCGCCGCGCCTTGAACGGCAAAGAAGAACGTCGGACCGCCGTACCCGCCCCGGGCCGGAACGGAGATCACGAGATCGTGGACCACGCCGCTGAACAGGAACCCGGCGACGAGGCCCCAGCGAGGACCGAACCACGACGCACACGGCCGGAACAGAAAGCGGTACGTCAGGTCCCTGAACGCGGTGTTCCATCGCCGGCCCCAGAATTCGGCGAGGCTCGTCGACGCCAGCGGCCGGTTCATCAGCGGGCGCGCCTGGAGGCCCACGCGCCGCCACGCGCACGAGAGCAGATGAAAGACGCCGAAGTGCAGCATCATGACCAGCCCGATCATGCCGATCCACCCGACGACATAGGGATGGCGCGGTGGAATCGCCGGAGCAACCGCGAACACCAGGACCACGCCGCAGGCGAGGCGGAGGGCGGCCGCGAGCCACTCGATCGACCGGCAGATCACGGTCTGTGCGGTCGGCCGTTCTGCAAGAAAGTCCGTGGCGTCGAGCCCCGGCCACGCCAGGAGATAGGCGGCGTGTTTCCACGCGGGGGCCTGACGAACGGCCGCGTGCTGCCACGTCAGCCATTTGCACCCCGCGTAGACGGCGGCGGCCATCGCCCACATCTGCGCCCACCGCGGCCAGTCGAGCGGCGAGACAGGCGTCATGGGTCAGGCCCCGGCTTCCAGTCGATCGTCGAACAGCGCTTCACGGAGCAATGCGTCGGCTGACATCACGAAGCGCCGCACAGGCGGCAGGCGAAGCATCACGCCGGCGGACGGCAGCACCTGCTCGAAGAGCGAGACGAGCGCCACGGTCGCGCGCTGCTTCGTGCTCTTGTCGAGCAGCCACCAGAGCAGCACGGCCAGGTGGACCATGTAGAGGAGCCGTCCCATCGCGTGTGCCAGTGTCTCGGGCGGCGCGTCGGTCGATCCGGCGACGGCTTCCTCGAACACGCGGAGCACGCGCGCGCGCGAGGGGACCGCGCTCTCGGCAAACACTCCTTCTTCGGGATCGCCAACCATGACGGGGATGAGCGCCCGGAGCGCGATCCGGTGCGGCTCGAGGACCTGGAGGCTCGTCCGCAGCGCAAAGATGAATCGGTCGCGCCACCGCCCGCGGGGCAGTTCCAATGCGCGCCGCGCGTACTCGGCGGAGAGCTCGTCGTAGAGCGCGATGATGACCGCTCGCTTGCTGGGGAAGTACCGGTAGAGCAGGCCCACGCTGACGCCGGCCTCTTTCGCGACGTCGCGCAGGGTCGTCGATTCGTACCCCTGCTTGGCCATGCGCCTGATCGCGATGGCGTAAAGACGGTCTCTGGCGGCGGCTCCCTGAGCGGTCTGGCCCGGGGGACGCCCCCGGCCCCGCGGTTTATTATTGGTAAACACGTTCACTAATAATACGGCATATCCGGCCCGGCTGCAAATCAGGCGCATCCCGACCTGTTAGGCTACGGATCTCCATGACGGGGCCCCCGGCGCAGTCGAACACGCCAATCGCCTACCGGCGCGACATCGACGGGCTGCGGGCGGTCGCGGTCGCCGCCGTCATCCTCTATCACTACGGCCTGCCTGGCCTCGGCGGCGGCTACGTCGGAGTGGACGTCTTCTTCGTCGTCTCCGGCTACTTGATGATGTCGCTGATCCACCGGGACCTCCTGGCCGGCGACTTCTCGATCGCGAGGTTCTACGAACGGCGCGTCCGGCGCATCGTCCCGGCACTCGTCGTCATGCTGTTGGCGACCATGGCGTGCGGATTCGTCGTCCTGTTTCCGCGGGCATTCGAGACGCTCGGCAAGACCGCGATCGCGGCCGCCCTGTCGGCGGCGAACGTGGCGTTCTGGCGGCGGACCGGTTACTTCGCGCAGTCGGCGGACCAGATGCCGCTGCTTCACACCTGGTCGTTGTCGCTCGAGGAACAGTTCTACCTGTGCTTTCCGCTGCTGATGGTCTTCACGGCGCGAACGCTGGCGCGGCGCTACGGCGCGGTACTGTGGACGCTCGCCGCCGCGTCATTCGGCGTCAGCCTCGTGTCCGTGGCGTTCGCGCCGCAGGCGGCGTTCTACCTCCTGCCGTCGCGTCTCTGGGAGCTGGCCGCCGGCGCGATCGTGGCGCTGCACTCACGCACGTCGGAGCCGCGTCCCGTTCGCGACGCGGCGCTCGCGATCGCCGGCCTCGCGCTCATCGGCGTCGCCGCAGCCAGCTACTCGATGACGACCCGCTTTCCCGGCGTAGCGGCCCTGTTGCCATGCGCAGGCGCGGCGCTGGTGCTCGGCGCCGGCGCCGCGGCGTCTACTCCGGTTCACCGGGCGCTCGGTTGGAGGCCGCTGGCGTCGATCGGGAGGATTTCGTATTCGCTGTACCTCTGGCACTGGCCGATCTATGTCCTTGCCCAGCAGGCGCTGGCGCGGCCGCTGACCCCCGCTGACGCGGGTGCGCTGGTGGCGCTGACTGGCGGCGTCGCCGCACTCTCATGGAGGTACGTCGAACAGCCGTTCCGCAAACCGGGTGGAGTCCTGCCGCGGCGTCCGCTGTTCATCGCGTCGGGAGCGGCAATCGCCGCGACCGTCGCGCTCGCGCTCGCGGTCGTCTTCAGCCGGGGCCTCCCGGCTCGCTTCGGCCCCGAGACACTCGGCATCCTTGCGGTCGGGCCGCCGGAGGCGAATTGCGACCGTGCGTCGCTCCCGAACGCCGAGCTCGGCCCGATGTGCGCGATCGGCAATCCCGCCGCAAGGCGGCGATCCTTCGTCCTCTGGGGTGACTCGCACGCCAAGGCCATCGCGCCGGCCGTGGCGGACGCCGCCGCCAGGTACGGACTGGCGGGCGAGTTCTCCTGGCTGGGCGACTGTCCTCCGCTGCTGGGTCTCCAGCGGGAACGCTGGTCCGATCGATCGTGTCAGGACCGCAACGACGCGATGGTGCGGTACCTTCACGCCACCGGGATCCGGACGGTGATTCTCGCCGCACGATGGTCGTCGTCACTGGACGTCATCGGCGACGGCGCCGGGCGCCCGCACCTCTCGTGGCAGTACGACGAGGCGTCACGCGAGCGATCGATCGACGAGAACCGCCGCGTCTTCCGCCGGAGCCTGGCTCGCACGCTCGCGATCCTCCGCGCCGCGGGCCATGACGTGACGATCGTGGGCCCGGTGCCGGAAGCCGCCTTTTCCGTCCCCGAAATGCTGGCGCGCCGGCGGCTTCAGGGACGGTCCCTCGATCCCGGTACCACCCTGGCGGCCTTCGAAGCCCGGAACCGCGTCGTGCTCGACGCGTTTCAATCGGATCCGGACGCCGCGTATGTGTTCCCGCATCGTCTGCTGTGCACGTCGGCCGAAGCGCATTGTGCGACGGTCCGGGACGGCCGGCCGCTGTACGCCGACCATTCGCATCTCAGCCGGTTCGGCGCGGAGAGTGTCAGCGCGCTGTTCGAGCCCCTGTTCGAGTCGATCGCGGCCGCCGGCGTCGATGCCGGACTGCGATCGACGGAAGGGCAGCGCCCCTGGTGAGACTCACTTCGTCGAGACGTTCAGGTACACCGAGTAGCGCCCGTACGACTCGTAGAACGGCTTGAACGGGACGCCGTCGATGCTGAACCGCAGCGTGGCGCGATCGCCCGCGACCGACTTGGCGATGTCGTCCGTGTCCAGCGCCAGCCGGCGCCAGTCGGTCCGAGGCCCGGATTCCTGGGCCGCCAGCAGCACGGGGCCGTAGAACACGCTCGCCACGTTGGGCTGATCCACCACGCGTGTGAGATCGAAACCGAACGGCATCCGGAGCTCGATCGTGTCCTTGTCGCGCCAGGTTCTCGCCAGCGTCAGGTAGGTGCCCGGCGCGGCCTTCACGGATTCGTTGCGGCCGTTCACTCGTACGAAGAACCCGCGCGTCGCCCACTGCGGCACGCGGACCTTCACGTCGAACCTCCCGCCGCCCTGTACCACGATCCGCGTCGTGTCGGCGTAGGGGAAGTCCGTCGTCTGCTGCACGACGACGTTGCGCGCCTGCCAGGTCACCGTGGACGGCACGAAGAGGTTGACGTAGATCGCGCTGTTGTCGGCGCTCCGGAAATAGATCGAGTCCTGGAGCTTCGTGTTGCTCTCGAGCGCGGTGCCGTTGCAGCAGGTGAACCCGTGCATGTCCGCGTTGCCGAAGCGCTTCTGCGCGCCGGGATTCAGCGGGACGTGGTAGGTGTTCCCCGGACCGTCTTCGGCGACCGAGGCCAGGATGTGGTTGTACAGCGCGAGCTCATAGTGATCCATGTACTTCGCGGTCTGGTCGTACATGAAGAGCTGTCGATCGAGCTTGAGCAGGTTGTAGGTCGCGCACGTCTCGTTCTGGCCGCCGCGCGCGAAGCCGTTCTGCCACAGCGTGTCGGGCTGCGCGGTGAAGCATTCGGCATTGTTCGGCGTGCGCGCACCCGCCACGCCGCCGATGCTGTACATGTAGCTGCGGTTGACGATCTCCCAGAAGTTGCTGGCGATCAGGTAGTAGGGCAGCTCGTTCGTGTTGCGGAACGTCTCGAGCGCGCCGGTGATC
>Ga0075364_10002652_pt1 | contig 10042 bp, 7 predicted proteins | sample EndMetdeltDD1764_FD_71517 | JGI IMG/M metagenome (GOLD analysis project Ga0075364, IMG submission 71517) | Populus endosphere microbial communities from Tennessee, USA - Endosphere MetaG P. deltoides DD176-4 | ecosystem: Host-associated > Plants > Roots > Endosphere | place: USA: Tennessee...
TCGCCTGCCCTGTCACATCCTGAATATCGATATCCGGGTGTTTGGTTTGCAAGGCTGCGGCATGGTCGCGCCCTTCCTGCTTTGCAGCAGGGGAAAACAGCACCGTTACGGGCGCCGGCACATCGCCATCTGTCAGCCCATAAATCGTGCGGTTGCCAACCTTTTCCTTGGTCGCCGGTGTGCAGAGTATCGTGTTTTCAAGAGGAATGCCTGCCAGCGGATCAACGGCAATCGCTTCGCCGATGGTCGATGCTGGGCTTTGCGCAATCATCGCCAACGCCAATGCACCGCCTTCACCAACACCGGCAAGGATTGGCAGTCGGTAGGTTTGTGCTTTGGCCTCGCGCTGGATTTCGTGCGCCAGTTCTTCAATATCTGAGATCATGTAGACGCAGTCACCTTCATCGGCACTGAGCGCCTTCATGTAGGTAGGAAAGTCTATACCAACGACGGCAGCGCCCTTTTCAACCAGGGCCTGCGCCTGTTTTTCTTCCTCGTCGCCCCATCCGTCTGCATCAGAGATCAGGAAAATGTTGGCCTGCACATCGCCATCCGGCAGCATGATATGACCAGGGGGCAGCATGCCCAATTGATAGTTTGGTTTGTCCTGCGCCTTCACCGTATGCGGCAGAGCCATGAACGCGCAGCCAAGGGCAGCATAGATCAAACGTGATACACTCATTTCCCAACCACTCCCCTTACGCCGCCTCCAATCAGAAGCGTTACATCCATCAAGGCAAGAGCCGCGCCTGCGCCATTCGAGACGGCAAGATAACGGGGCTCCCATTTCGGGTGAAATTTGGTCTTAAAGGCACGCAGCCCTTTGAAGTTATAGAATTTTTCGCCGTGCTCGAAAAGCGTGCCACCAATCCAGTCCCAAACCGGTGCGATGTCACGTTTAGACATGCCCGACAGTGGGGCCATGCCAAGGTTGAAGGTACGATATCCTTCGCTGCGCATTTGCTCCATGATGCTGATGAACAGAAAGTCCATCGCGCCACGTGGCGCCTCCGGCAGAAACCGCATCAGATCCACTGTCGCTTCCTGTTTGGTGTCTGTCACCATGACAGTGGCAAAGGCAACAATCTTGTCATCCTTGCGCAGGACCGCTACCGGCTGCGACAGCACATATTCATCCGAAAACGATCCGAGCGAAAATGTCTTTTCACGGGTGTTATGATGGGCAAGCCAGGCATCTGAGATGTCCCGCAAATTGCCAAGGACAGACTTTGCCTCATCCGGTGTCAGCAGGCTGAATGCCAGTCCATCACGCGTGCCACGGTTCAGCGCCTGGCGCAGGCCCGAAAGCCGACTGCCCTTTAAGTCGAAGGTCTCAAGGTCGACAATTGCGAGTTCGCCCAGTTTGAACGCACGAAGACCAGCATCCGCGCAATAAGAAAGCAGTTTCGGCGACACCTGATAGAAGGCGGCGCGTCCGCCCGCCGCTCGCGCCGTCTCGACAAACTGCCAAACCAGCTCCGACATTTCGGATTCTTCACCGATTGGGTCCGTCAGTCCAATCCAGGAGCGCCCCTGAATGCCATACATGATGAAGGCATTGCCATCTTGCGAAAACATGATGTGTTTGTCGGCCATCCGCACCAGATTGGCATCGGCCATATCCTGTTTTTTAGCAATGGCGATGGCCTTTTCGAGATCGGCGCCCCCCATTTCATCCGGTCTATAGGTCACCGGCCGCAGCAGGCTGAAAATTGCCAGCGCACTTGATGCGAGAACCAGCCCCAGCAAAGCACGCAGGCTGCGCGGCGCTTCCTCGGAAAATTCGAATTCCCACCAGAGAGCGTGGCTATATTGCGTATCGCGGTACACGAAGAACAGGATGGTCGCGGCACCGGCAATGATGATTGCTATTGCCGATAACCAGGCTGGCCCCATTCTCATTCGCAGCAATGAGGCGTGGCGGGTAAATTCACCCGCACTCAGCAGCATGACCGCAATAAACACGCCGAGGAACATGGCCTCGAATACGGCGACAGCTTTCAGCAACGATAAAACAAGTGCTGCGGACGCGGCAATAATTCCGACCCACCATGCACCATCCAGCCGTTGACCAATGCCGCGTGACGCAACGACCAGTCCAAGCCCGAGAATGCTGGAAAGGAAATGGGCCGCTTCCACAATCGGCAGCGGCAGAATGCTCGACAGAAAATCGAGATTATCGTCAGGTGTTGGCGTAACGCTCGAAAAAATCAGCATGGCGCCAACGATCAGCGCCAGTGTCGAAAGCAACGAGGGCGCAAGCCGAACCGTTATCTGCCCGATATCGGCAAATAGTGGCCTCGCTGCAAGCTGGCGGATTTCGCTCGCCACCAGCAGGACAGTTGCCAGCATAAGCGGCAGCACGTGATAGATGATGCGATAAAGCACAAGGCTGCCCAGAAGCGTATCAATATCAATGGCATTGCCGAGCCCGGCAATCATCACGGTTTCAAAAACGCCAAGTCCAGCCGGCACATGGCTTAGAACACCGAGACCAACTGCCGTCGCGAAGATCGCAAAAAACGATGGCCAGCCAACATGGGTGTCAGGCAACAGCACATAAAGTGCCGTGGCCGTTGCCGCGATATCCAGTGCCGAGACCAGAAACTGGCGAGACGCCGTGCGTGTATCCGGCAGACGCAGACGCAGCCAGCCAATGCTGACGGTGCGCTCACCGCGGGCCACAACGAACAACGCGACCATGATGCCAACGATAACAACTGCGCCAACCCGCAACCAGAGTGGATCCAGCCCGACAATCGAGGCTACACGTGGTGCGACCATCAGCAACGAAAGCGCTGTTACAGCGAGAAGGCCGAGCCCGAAAGACAGCGTTACAAACGCAATAATCCGACCGATTTCACCGGGGTTCAGCCCGAGGCGAGAATAGGCACGAAACCGGATCGCGCCGCCGCTCAGCGCACCAAAACCGGCAGTGTTGCCGATAGCATAGGCACTGAACGCGGTAATCGCCACGGTCGGCAGGGGCAGCTTTTTGCCGATGTAATCGATAGCGTTTACATCATAACAAATCAGCGCGACGAAACTTAACCCAGTAAACAAGATCGCCAGCAAGATCGAGGTCCAGCTGGTGCTGAGCAACGCGGTCTCGACTTCGTCGTAACGAACCTCGGAGGTTAGGTGGTAGATGGCGAAGGCCGTCAGTGCGAAAACCGCAATGATGGCAAGTGACGTCAGATAGGGCTTAAAACGAATGAGAAACGCCCAGATAGCCGAGGACGCGGGCTGTTGTTCAGGCACTTGTTCTTGTGCAGGCATGGAACACCGAATTGCTGTTCATTTACATTGAAGATAGCAGGAAATGTCACGCCGAAAAGCTCGGTGGATGTGCTGCAATGCGCATTAATAAAGGCGGAATAACGGCGCTATTTTTCACTCCGTTTTATATGCCTGCATGATCAACCAACCGAAGGCGTGGACAACAACCAAAGCCCGAAGACGGTATAAAACACCATGAGAGCCGCTAGCACAAGTTGCGAGACCACAGCTCTCTTCGCCTCACCGAAATGACGCAAGGCAATTGCGTGCGCCAGAACAATGCCAATCACATGGCCTGCCACGATAATGCCGGTCTGTGTCAGCCAGATAATTCTGACATCATCGATGTTGAGCAGGAATGATGTCGTCACATGCCAGTGCGCCATGCCAAACAGGTTCCAACCCAGTGCAAACGGGTCGGACATCATGATCAAGAGATACTGCCCATTGACGAGAAGAAGCGTCAGATAATGCGCCGCATGAAATGCAATCGAAATGGGAATGATGGAATAAACGAGTTTCCCGGAGAGACGCATCCATCCGGTTATCTCTCTTTCTCCCGCAAGCCACGCACCCGCGATCACGGCTTTATAAAACAGCACGACAAGAATAATCGGCGAGGCAAGCAGACCCAGCGTATTGGCAAACATCACGCCACTTCGACCGGGAAACTCCAATGGATTTACGCCGATGAAACCAAGCCAGGTGAACGTCTCGGAAAAACCGTCAAATGACGCGGTCGCCAATGTCAGCAGAATAAAGATAACACCACTTGGTGGTATAGCATCAGCAACAAGAGAACGGTCGCCCGGCCATCTCAATACAAACATCTTGCCGCTTTCCGATTGCGACACCCCAATGGGCGACAACATACCGATCATGCGAAAGAACACTGAAAAGGGCTCACCTCTCGACAGCCATGCCTTTTCACCAAAGGTCAAGATGCCAGTGAAATTCACCAACCAATAGACAATCACAGCGGTAGAAAGCCGGGGCGGATCATCTGGTGCGAGCGAGACAAGCTCAAACCATGCGAAAGCTGAAAACTGCAAAATTGCTGGCAGGAAACCGACAGAAACCGGTAAATTCACATGTGAGGCTTTAGCTAGCCTCGGCCCAACAAGCTTGCGAAGCAGGGAAACTGGACCGTTCCACGGATTAAGCCACGGCCAAAGACTGCCTGTGACCACCTGTAACAGCGTAAAACCAACCCACCAGCCGGTCCAGATCAGCAAGGGCAGCGGATTGCTTAGTGGATCGGAAGGCGCAACAAAACCCGCGACAACACACAGCAGCAGCAGCAGAAAAGACAGACAACTGAACGGGGTCTTCGGCACCGCGAAATATGGAGCGATTTTTATGCTGGCGCCTTTGGCAAACCAGGCGCTCGGCGCAAATGCCAGCAAAAGAAATGAAAACAACACCGCCAGCGCACCGCCGGTGACATAAAATCCTGTCGGCAACAACATGACCAGGCCGCGCTCTGCGCCATGTGCACTGGCGTCACCTGCCATCATCACAAGAAACGCCACGGCAGCGAGTTGCTTCAGCTGGGCGCTACCGCAATGTCTCACCACCCTCTCCTCCTCCAAAACCAGCCAGTTTCCGCTCCGTTGAGTCGGTTCATCTCACGTGGGCACGACGTTTCGCAAGCTGCGTTTGATCGCGAAAAGGCCGACAAAACCCCAATAACTGGAATAAAATTCGCCAAACAACCTTTAAGCACCAAAACAGTTTGTGCTTCAAACGATTCAGATGAAGAAAATACGACATTTGGTGGTCTTTAAGCGCCAAAAATCAAATGCTCTGTTTACGACGGCTAAAGCTGTTGTCATAAGATTGGTCAAACCAGTTGCCTTACCTGCCGCCACGGTCCGACAGAGGAGAATTGTCGCCGTTACGTATGCCAGTGAGTATGCCTGTACGCTTGAAAGCGGCAAATTCAAACAATGATCATGGCCCGCAATGTGCTGCCAGAACGGCTGCATTGCCGGGATAATCTTTACGCCATTTGCATGAGAGGGGAGTTTCATGTCCGACAAGATCATTAAGCCCGAGAATGCCATTATTACCCGCCGTTCTACCCTGTTGGGAATGGGCGCCGTTGTCGGAACAGGCCTTGCCGCTACTGCAGCACCGGGCTTCGTGCGTTATTCACAGGCGCAAACATCGGAACCGATCAAGATCGGCATGCAGCTCCACCGCACCGGCATCGGCGCATCCTACGGTCGCTGGTATGAGCGTGTTGCAAAGGCCGCTGCCAAAATCATCAACGACGAAGGCGGCATTAACGGACGCCCGTTGGAAATTATCATTGAAGACGATGGTACCGACGCCAAACGCGGTGCAGAAGTGGTCGAAAAATTCGCAACCCAGCACAAGGTCGATGCGATCTACGGCACGCTTTTCTCGCATGTCGTTATCGGATCCGCGCCGCGTGCTGGCGAGTTGAAAATGCCATACATCGTGGTCTCAGAGGGCTACCATGTCGCGTCCGGCAATCTGAACCGTTATTGTTTCCAGCCGTGCATTACCGATGTTCGCAGCCAGGTCACGGCCATGGCGCCGTGGGTTTCGCAAAACCTCGGCAAAAAAGCGACGATGATTTTCCCGGATTATGCCTTCGGCCATGATCACCGCGACTATTTCTCGGCAGCCATGAAAGCGCAGGGTGGCGAGATTGTCGAAATGATCGCTATTCCGCCAACTGAGACATCCTTCACCCGATATCTGCCGCGTATTCCCTCGGACACCGAAGTTCTCTACCACGTCATGGTCGGCCCATCGGTCCTGACCTTCGTGACCGAACTCGGTCAATTCTACGGCTCACAACGCCCGGAGATTTTCGGGTTTATCGACAGCCTCGAAGCCGTTGATCTGGCCACGCCACAACTTTCCTATCTCGACGGAACCTATTTCTGGGAAGGCATGCCGCGTTATGCCCAGAAGGATCAGAGCGAATGGGACAAATTTTACCGTAATGCCATTGGCATTGATGACAACGGCGCCAGCACGGCCGATGCGAAAGACATCTCCACCTACGCCCATATGTTTGGATGCTGGGAAACACTGTTCGTCATCAAGAAAGCCATGGAAAAGGCCGGATATCGCGGACCGCAAGACAAGGCTGCCTTTATCGAAGCCATGGAATCCTTCGAAAAATTTGATGAGGGCCGTGATCACCCGCAGGGCGACAAGCTGTTTAATGGCAAGAACCACCAATGTTACGGCCACCAGTACATATCGAAGGTCGAAAACGGCAAATTGAATGTAGTGCACAAGACCTCAATTGAGGATGGCGCCTATGAAGTTACCGCCGACTACACTAAAATGTCGCTCTGATCCGTGAATTACCTCACATCGAGTTAATTTAACTTTATGCAAATTCATTCAATGCGTTATCCAGCATTGAATGAATTTTGTTTTGGCGCAGGAGCTTGTTTTGGCATTCGGTCCATTTCTGTTACTGGCAACACTGGAAGGATTACTGCAAGCGGCAGTCCTGACGCTGACTGCGCTTGGTCTTTCGCTGGTTTTCGGGGTGATGCGGGTGGTGAATGTCGCCCATGGTGAGTTCTTCATGCTCGGTGCTGTCATCGCATGGTGGGTGACGTCCATGCTCGGGCTTCCGCCTGCGCTTGGTTTCGTTGCCGCATTACTCATCAGCCCACTCGCCGTCGGCGCCATCGCATATGCAGGTGAAAGGCTCGTGTTGCGACGCCTCTCCTACAATCCCGAAGCAACAATCGTCGCGACGATTGGCATGCTCTACATTATCCAGCAAACAGTCCTTTTGACCTACGGCCCGGATGCTCGTCCGGTAACGGCACCATTCTACTATCGACTGCAACTGCCATGGTTTGGATATTCGGCCTACAACCTCTTCGTTATTGCCGCTGCAATCATCGTCCTGGCCATCACATGGTTCGTCCTCACCAAAACCAAAATTGGGCTGATCATGCGCGCAGCACAATTTGACAGTGAAACCGCACAGGCCTTCGGCATTCCAATCGGCAAAGTCTACGGTCTGGTCTTCGCAGCCGGTGCGATGCTAGCCGCGATCGCTGCTGTCTTGATCGTACCCATCCGACAAGCCCACTATCTGATGGGGCTTGATCCCCTGCTGCTGTCCTTCATCGTGGTCATCATCGGCGGACTTGGCAGCATTCGTGGCACCGTAGTTGCAGCCTTGGTGATTGGCTTAAGTGACGGCATTATTTCTATGTTCTTTTCGCCAACACTCGCCAAGATGTTGTCGACGCTGCTTGTTGCACTGGTGTTGGTGTTCAAGCCGGAAGGGCTTTTCGGGGCAAAGACACGATGAACACCGCGCCATCCTTAAAAGTCCTGCTGCTCCATATTGCTGTCATCGCTATCTTCTTCGGCCTGCAGTTTGTTCTGCCGGAGTATCATCACCTTGCCATGACGCGCGTTATGGTGCTGGCCATTTTCGCCATGGGGTACAATCTTCTTTTTGGTTACACGGGACTTCTCAGCCTCGGCCACGCCCTGTTTTTTGCCAGCGGCCTTTATGGCGCGGGTCTTGCAGCCTACCATCTGGAATGGAGCGTGCCAGCCGCCTTCCTGTGCGGCATCCTGGCAGGATTTGTTATGTCTCTGTTCATTGGCCTGATCTCGCTGCGTACAACCGGTGTGGCGTTCATGATTGTGACCATGATGTTTGCGCAGGTTGCCTATCTGGCCAGCTTGTATTTTTCGCAATGGACACGTGGTGAGGAAGGGCTGGTTTTACCGCAATCGGCACGCAGCTTCGACCTCGCCGGAGTGACCTTTGATCTGACCGATGCTGCGACCCGCTATAATCTTGCTTTCGTCTTGATGACTGTGGCGCTTTTGATCTGCTTTATTATTGTGCGCAGCCCGCTGGGCCGCGCAATGATCGCCGTGCGCGAAAACGAACCACGGACGCTGATGCTTGGATATGACACATTCCGGCTGAAGCTTGTGGCACTGATAGTATCGGGCTCGCTGTCGGCCATGGCTGGGGCGACCTATGCCCTGCTCTTTGCCTATATCGGTTCGTCTTTTGCATCGATACAATATTCCATCGAGGCCTTGTTGTTCACCCTGCTGGGTGGTGCTGGCACCGTGCTTGGGCCGTTGCTGGGCACCGTTTCGATGTTTTACATGATCGATATCGCCAGCAATTACACACCGGCTTACATGCTGGTGACTGGCATCATGCTTGTCTTTCTTATCCTGTTTTTCCCTCGGGGTATTTTGGGAAGCATCCGTGAGAGGTGGTTGAAGTGGCTGCCGTGACGTTGCTTTCAACACAAAACCTGACCCGTAGCTTCGGTGGTTTGACCGCGGTCAACGCCGTGGATTTTGAGATCACGCAAGGTGAAATCCATGCACTGATCGGCCCTAATGGAGCGGGCAAGACGACCTTCGTATCCCTTCTGTCAGGGCGACTTGCCCCGTCTTCCGGACAGGTCGTATTTTCCGGAAAAGACATTACTGCAATGCCTGCATTCGAGCGAGTAAAGCAGGGAATTGCCTACACATTCCAGATTACCAGCATCTATCCAAATCTGAGTGTCTACGACAATGTCGCGCTTGCCGCTCAAACTGCGCAGCGGCGGAACACCGGGCTGTTCAGCCGAATAGATACCAATCTGCTTTCGACTGATGTTCACGCCGTACTCGAACAGGTTGGCCTTGCACAATACGCCAATGAGACGGCAGGCGCCTTGGCTTACGGTCACCAGCGACTGCTGGAAGTCGCGATGGGACTAGCCTTGCAGCCGAAGCTGCTGATCCTTGATGAACCGACACAGGGGCTTTCAGACCCGGAAATTGCCAATTTCTGCGGGTTGGTCAAAGCCGTTTCAGGTCAGATCACCACATTATTGATAGAGCACAATATGGATGTGGTCATGCAACTGGCTGACAGAATTACCGTATTGAACCACGGGCAGGTGCTGGCGACAGGAACGCCGGACGACATTCGCGACAACAGCGCAGTGCAAACCGCCTATCTTGGAGGACATTGACCTGTGCTGAAGCTTGAGGATCTCAATGTCTACCACGGCAGCAGCCGCACATTAAAAAGTGTGTCCCTGTCACTTGCCAGCGGCGAAGTCCTTTGTCTATTCGGCCGAAATGGGGCTGGTAAAACAACAACCCTGAAAGCCATTATGGGCCTGTTACCGGCTCATTCGGGCCGGGTGACGTTGGATGATGTGGAACTGACGGGACTGCCAGCCCACGAGGTGCCGAAATGCGGCATTGGTTACGTTCCACAGGGCAGACGTTTGTTCGCAGAACTGACGGTGGAAGAAAATCTCGAAATTGGCCTGATGGCACGCGGAACGGATCGCGAAATTCTGACCGAAGTATTTCGGTTGTTCCCCATCTTGAAAGAACGGCTGCCACAGGTTTCAGGTACGCTGTCGGGTGGAGAACAGCAGATGCTGGCCATGGCCCGTGCCTTGTGCCTCGATCCATCGGTTGTCTTGCTGGACGAACCAACGGAAGGCCTGATGCCTTCAATGATTGCCACCATTCGCGATGTCATCCTCGAACTCAAAAATAACGGCAAAGCCGTGCTGCTTGTGGAGCAACGAATAGAGGCGGTGCTGGCGGTGGCTGACCATGTCTGCTTTATTGAGAATGGTACGGTTAAGGCAACCATGCCAACGGATGAGCTTCGTGCCGACCCGGCCTTGTTCCGGCAATATGCCGGCATCGTGTAACCACGACACCGGCGAGACTATCACGCAACCTCGATAATGAAGCT
>Ga0075364_10002653_pt1 | contig 10042 bp, 9 predicted proteins | sample EndMetdeltDD1764_FD_71517 | JGI IMG/M metagenome (GOLD analysis project Ga0075364, IMG submission 71517) | Populus endosphere microbial communities from Tennessee, USA - Endosphere MetaG P. deltoides DD176-4 | ecosystem: Host-associated > Plants > Roots > Endosphere | place: USA: Tennessee...
CTGCCCTTGCCGTGCAACGCGATGACCGGACGCAGCGGCGCGGTCTGGCCCGGCGGCCGCGCGATCGCCCAGTTGGTGCTCACCCCGCCGCGTGCGGCCGAGGCGAAGGAACCCGACTGGTAGGTGGCGGCCGGCTCGGCGGCGGCCCGGGGCAGCACACCCGCCGCGGCGGCGACGGCACCGAGGGTGGCACCGAGGCCCATCCGCAGCACGGTCCGACGGTTCTGGGCTGACATTCGGGCCATCTTGCCATTGCCTGCTGTGGCGCTGTCTGCCAACTTGTTGTGATTGCCGAAAACCGCCATACAACTGGGATTTTGCTGGCAGCATGCAAGACGTGACAGCGGCGGTGACTCCCAAGGGAGAACGTCGGCGGGGCGCTCTGGTGAGTGCCGCCGCCGATCTGCTGTGCGAGGGCGGGATCGACGCGGTCCGCCACCGCGCAGTGGCGCGGCGGGCCGGCCTGCCGCTGGCGTCGACGACGTACTACTTCTCCTCACTGGAGGATCTGATCGCCAAGGCCGTCGAGCATGTGGGCGCCCGCGAGGCCAAGCAACTGGAGCTACAGGTCGCCGCGTTGTCCCGCCGGCGCCGGGGCGCCGAGTCCACCGCCGATCTGCTAGTGGACCTGCTGGTCGGTGACGATCCCGGCGCGCGGGTGTCCGAACAGCTGATCTCCCGCTACGAGCGCTACATCGCCTGCGCGCGGCAACCCGAGCTCCGCGACATCCAGCGGCGGATCCTGCGGCAACGCACCGACGCCGTCCTGGAGGTGGTCGAACGGTCCGGTCGCGCCGTGCGATCCGAACTCGTCACCGCGTTGGTGTGCGCGGTGGACGGAGCTGTGGTTGCCTCATTGGTGGACGAAGGAGAGGGGCCGCGGGCCAATGCCCGCGCGACCCTGATCGACGTGATCGACGTGCTCGCACCCGTGGACGACCGGGCCGTGCACGTCTGAACTGAACAAGGGGGCACCGATGACGCAGTCGGAAACCACGGAGGAGCCACAACTTCGGCGGGTGATGGGGCCTGGCCTGTTGCTGCTGTTCGTGGTGGGCGACATCCTCGGCACCGGTGTGTACGCGCTCACCGGGCAGGTCGCCAAGGAAGTCGGCGGCGCGGCATGGCTTCCGTTCCTGGTGGCCTTCCTGATCGCCACCATCACCGCGTTCAGCTACCTGGAGCTGGTCACCAAGTATCCGCAGGCCGCCGGTGCAGCGCTCTACGCGCACAAGGCCTTCGGGATCCAGTTCGTCACGTTCCTGGTGGCTTTCGTGGTGATGTGTTCCGGGATCACTTCCGCCTCAACGGCTTCCCGATTCTTCGCGGCAAACTTCTTCACCGCCTTCGACATCGACTGGGGCAAGGCCGGGGTGGTGGTGCTGGCCCTGTTGTTCATGGCGCTGATCGCGGTGGTGAACTTCCGCGGTGTCGGTGAGAGCGTCAAGCTCAACGTGGTGCTCACCATCGTCGAGATCACCGGCCTGGCCATGGTGATCCTGGTGGGTGTCTGGGCGTTCACCGGTGGCGGTGCCGACGTCGACTTCGCCCGCGTCGTCGCCTTCGACACCCCGTCCGACAAGGGCACCTTCCTGGCCGTCACCACGGCCACCTCGCTGGCGTTCTTCGCGATGGTCGGTTTCGAGGACTCGGTCAACATGGCCGAGGAGACCAAGGACCCGGTGCGCATCTTCCCCAAGGTGCTGCTGTCCGGGCTGGGGATCGCCGGCGTCGTCTACGTCGTCGTCGCCATCGTCGCGGTGGCGCTGGTGCCCGTCGGCGTCCTCGCCGACAGCGAGACCCCGCTGATCGAGGTCGTCAAGGCCGGCGCCCCCGGGCTGCCGATCGAGGCGATCCTGCCCTTCATCTCGATGTTCGCCGTCGCCAACACCGCCCTGATCAACATGCTGATGGCCAGCCGGCTCATCTACGGCATGGCCCGCCAGCATGTGCTGCCGCCGGTGCTGGGCACCGTCCACCCGAAGCGGCACAGCCCCTGGGCGGCCATCATCTTCACCACCCTCATCGCGTTCGGGCTGATCTTCTACGTCTCCGCCGTCGCCAACAGCAGTGCCATCGCGGTGCTCGGCGGCACCACCTCGCTGCTGCTGCTCGCGGTGTTCGCGATGGTGAACGTGGCCGTGCTGGTGCTGCGCCGCGACGTGCAGGCCGAGGGCAACCACTTCAAGACCCCGACGGTGCTGCCCGTGATCGGGTTCTTCGCCTCGGCCTACCTGGTGCTGCCGTTCTCCGGGCGTCCCGCCCAGCAGTATCTGCTGGCCGGCATCCTGATCGTGATCGGGATCGTGCTGTTCGGCATCACCACCCTGATCAACCGTCAACTCGGCATCCGGGGTAAGGGGATCATCGATCCGACGCACCTGAGCGACTCGCCGTAGCCGGCTCGTAAGCTGTGTGTTCGTGACGATCCCGAATGTTCTGGCCAACCGCTACGCCAGCGAAGAGATGACCGCCATCTGGTCGCCCGAAGCGAAGATCATCGCCGAGCGCCGACTGTGGCTGGCGGTGCTGCGCGCGCAGTCCGAACTCGGCGTCCCGGTACCCGACGGTGTCGTGCAGGACTACGAGCGCGTGGTGGAGAACGTCGACCTGGGCTCGATCGCCGCGCGGGAACGGGTGACCCGCCACGATGTGAAGGCCCGGATCGAGGAGTTCAACGCGCTGGCCGGCCACGAGCATGTGCACAAGGGCATGACCAGTCGCGACCTCACCGAGAACGTCGAGCAGCTGCAGATCCGCCGCTCCCTGGAACTCGTCTTCTCCCACGGTGTGGCGGTGGTGGCGCGGCTGGCCGAACGCTCGCTCGTGTACCGCGATGTGGTGATGGCCGGGCGCAGCCACAACGTCGCCGCGCAGGCCACCACGCTGGGCAAGCGGTTCGCCTCGGCCGCCGAGGAGACGCTGCTGGCGCTGACCCGGTTGCGTGAGCTGATCGACCGCTACCCGCTGCGCGGGATCAAGGGCCCGATGGGCACCGCCCAGGACATGCTGGACCTGTTCGACGGCGATACCGCCCGGCTGGCCGAACTGGAACGGCGCGTCGCCCAATTCCTCGGATTCACAGATGTTTTCACCAGCGTCGGTCAGGTCTACCCGCGCTCGCTGGACCACGACGCGGTGTCCGCGCTGGTGCAGCTCGGTGCCGGTCCGTCCTCCTTCGCGCACACCATCCGGCTGATGGCCGGGCACGAACTGGTCACCGAGGGTTTCGCCCCGGGCCAGGTCGGCTCCTCGGCGATGCCGCACAAGATGAACACCCGGTCCTGTGAACGGGTCAACGGCCTGCAGGTGGTGCTGCGCGGTTACGCGTCGATGGCGGCCGAACTGGCCGGCGCCCAGTGGAACGAGGGTGACGTGTTCTGTTCGGTGGTGCGCCGCGTCGCGCTGCCGGACGCGTTCTTCGCCGTCGACGGCCAGATCGAGACCTTCCTGACCGTGCTCGACGAATTCGGCGCCTACCCCGCGGTGATCCAGCGCGAACTGGATCGCTACCTGCCGTTCCTGGCCACCACCCGCATCCTCATCGCGGCGGTGCGCGCCGGCGTCGGCCGGGAGTCCGCGCACGAGGTAATCAAGGAGCATGCGGTCGCGGTGGCGCTGGCCATGCGGGAAAAGGGCGCCGAGCCCGACCTGCTGGACCGGCTCGCCGCCGATCCCCGGCTGCCGCTGGACCGGGTCGCCCTCGATGCGGCGCTGGCCGACAAGGAGGCCTTCACCGGTGCCGCCGGCGCCCAGGTCGACGCCGTGGTCTCCGCGGTAGAGGATTTGGTCGGCCGCTACCCGGAGGCGGCCAAGTACACCTCGGGTGCCATCTTGTGACGTTGGCCGACCTCACCGATCTCGACAATTTCGCAGGCGGCTTTCCGCACGATCTGTTCGAGGTGCACCGTCGTGAGGCCCCCGTCCACTGGCACGAACCCACCGAGCACACCCCGGACGGGGAGGGCTTCTGGTCGGTGGCCACCTACGCCGAAACCCTTGCCGTACTGCGTGACCCGGAGACGTATTCGTCGGTGACCGGCGGGACCCGGCCCTTCGGCGGCACCCTGCTGCAGGACCTTTCGGTCGCCGGCCAGGTGCTCAACATGATGGACGACCCGCGGCACGCCCAGATCCGCAGGCTGGTCAGCTCCGGTCTGACACCGCGGATGATCACCAGGGTCACCGATGATCTGCGCCGCCGGGCCAGGACGCTGCTGGACTCCGTCGAACCCGGGGTCGCGCTGGACTTCCTCGTCGACGTCGCCGCCGAGCTGCCCATGCAGATGATCTGCATCCTGCTGGGAGTGCCGGAATCCGAACGGCATTGGCTGTTCGAGGCGATCGAGCCGCAGTTCGACTTCGGGGGTGCACGTTCGGCGGCGGTCGGGCAGCTGACGCCCGAAGAGGCCGGATCGCGGATGTACGAGTACGGCATGGGGCTGATCGCGGCCAAACGTGCCGACCCGAGCGATGACATGTTGTCGGTGGTGGCCAACGCATCCGATGCAGACCTGTCCGACCTCGAGCTCTACCTGTTCTTCAGCCTGCTGTTCAGCGCCGGAGCGGAGACCACCCGTAACTCGGTGGCCGGGGGACTGCTGGCACTCATCGAGCACCCCGAACAGATGCGGCGCCTGCAGCAGCAGCCGGAACTGCTGCCCTCGGCGATCGAGGAGATGGTGCGCTGGACCACGCCGTCCCCGTCCAAACGCCGCACCGCGACCCGCCCGGTGACGCTCGGCGGCTGCGATATCGAGGCCGGGCAGAAGGTGCAGATCTGGGAGGGTTCGGCGAACCGGGACCCGGCGGCGTTCCCGCACGCGGACGTCTTCGATGTCGCACGGAAGCCCAATGCGCACTTGGGATTCGGCCAGGGCGTGCACTACTGCCTGGGTGCCAACCTGGCGCGCCTGGAACTGCGGGTGCTGTTCGAGGAACTGCTGCCGCGCTTCCGCACCGCGCGGCTGGTCGCGCCGGTCGAGTGGACCCGCAGCAATCGGCACACCGGCATGCGGCACATGTTCGTCGAGTTCGGCTGATCGCTACTCTCGGAGACATGGACTTCGGCCAGAACGACAATCTCCGAGTCTCCAACGCGGACCGCGCGCAGGTCAGCGGACTGCTCGAGCGCGCGGTCGCGGAAGGCATGATCACCCTCGACGAGTTCGCCGAACGCACCGACGCCGCGCTGGCCGCCCGTACCCGCGGTGAGCTGCGCGCCGTGCTCGTCGACCTGCCGGATATGGACCTGCATGCCGCGCAGGCGCCCGTCGCGCGCAGCAGCGCGCAGCCCGAGGCGCTGGGCGGCTGGATGACCTCGATCGTCCGGCGCGGCCCGTGGACGGTGGCGCCGGTGATCAATCTGAACACCCGGATGTGCAGCACCACCCTGGACTTCACCTCCGCGGTCCTGCCCGGACCGGTCGTCGAGGTGAACATCGACGACTACCTGAGTTCGACGGAGCTCATCGTGCCGGCCGGGGCCACCGCGGACCTCAACGGTGTCGACGCCATCGCCGGCAGTGCCACGGTCAAGGTGCGCAACCTCGCGCAGCCCGATCAGCTGCACGTCATCGTGCGCGGCAAGGTCAGGATGGGATCGGTCAGTGTCCGGCACCCGTTCGGGAGCTGGCTGCGGCGTCTGCACGGCGGCTGAGCGCGTATCCGATCTCGGCGATCACCCGCTCGGGGTACTCGGTGAGATCCAGCCAGGTGAAACGCAGCACCTGGTAGCCCATCAGCGCGAGTTCGTTCTGTTTGACCCGATCCCGTTGGAAGGCTTCGGGATCGGTGTGGAAGGCCAAACCGTCCACCTCGACGGCGATCTTGAGATCGCGGAACAGGATGTCGATCTCCCAGCGTCCGAGACGCTGGTTGGCCTTCCAGCCGGTGAGCCGTGCCTGCCGCAGCAGCCCGATCAGGAGCCGCTCCGCTTCGGAATGCGCACCGCCGTCGGCGGCCCGCAGCAACCGGCGCGCGGCGGGTGAGCCGTGCCTGCCGGCGTTGCGCAGGTGCGCGCGCCACAGGTCGCGCAGGTCCAATCGGTGTCGTTGCAGCGCCGCGTCCACGATCTTCATGCCGCCGCCCCGGCGGGCAGCGGCCTCCACGACGGTCAGCGGCAGCGTCGTCACCCGCAGGCCCTGGCGCGTCAGGCAATCGGCGGGGTCCAGGTCGCGCCGCCGGGTCCGGATGCCGTAGCGCCGACGCGGGTTGCTCACCGCGGGAACGGTCACCTCGACCGTCTCGGGGGGATATTTGGTGATCTCGTGCCACCACGCCGCGGTCAACCCGCTGGCGACCGCGCGCGGACCGTATCCCCAGACCGCGGCCCGGATGCGCGCGCGGTCGCTGAACGGGCGGTCGTCGACGAAGTACACCCCCGGTGAGCAGCGCCGCCAGTGCCCGGAGCGGACCCGGCGATACACCGCCTGGCGGTTCAGTCCGGCCTGCTGCGCCTGCCCGAGCGTGATGACCCCGTCGTGCTCGCACAGAAAGCGGTCCAGCATGTCTGTTTGGACGCGGTGCCCGGCCGAACGGTTCCACCGGCCGCGATTTGCGCACACTGAGTAACGCGCACCGTTACCGAATGTGCGCAAATCGCAGGCTCGGGGTGGGTTAGGGTGACCTAATGCTCAAGAAGTCGCGTGTCTTCGTGCTGTTGGCGGCCTTTCTGCTCGGTCTCGGTCTGCTCACGGGCTGCGGGGGATCCGACAGCCAGTCGGCGAGCGAGGATCCGCCGGCCGAATCGGTGACCATCGACCACAAGTTCGGCCAGACCACCATCCCGGCGAACCCCGAACGGGTGGTCACCGTCGGCTGGAACGATCAGGATTTCGTGCTCGCGCTGGGCGTGGTGCCGGTGGGCACCCGAAGCTGGTTCGAGAACTACAACGACTTCCCGTGGGTCAAGGAGGCCACCGACGGCAAGGGCGTGCCGGTGATCGAGGGTGACACCATCAACTTCGAGGCGATCGCCAAGGCCAAACCCGACGTCATCTTCGCCATCTACGAGACCATCGACCAGAAGACCTACGATCAGCTCTCGCAGATCGCCCCGACCGTCATCCAGTCCGACAAGTACCCCGATGAGGAAACCCCCTGGGACGTCCAGCTTCTGACCACCGGCGAGGCGCTCGGCAAGCAGCAGCAGGCACAGGGACTCGTCGACGAGGTGAACGCCAGGATCGACGCCGCCAAGCAGGAGCACCCCGAGTTCGCCGGTAAGACCCTGGTGGCGGATTTCAGCTCCGAGGTCGACGCGCCCTACCTGATCGGGGCGGGTGACCCGCGCCGCACGCTGTTCGACGCGCTGGGCTTCGGTGCCCAGGAGACCGTCGGCGACGTGTCGCAGGAACGGTTGTCGCTGCTGGAGGGCGACCTGTTGTTCGTGAACGGCGTGACCAAGGAGCAGCTGGCGGATTCGCCGGCCTTCCAGCGGCTCAACGTGGTTCGCGAGGACCGCACGCTGTATGCCGGCTCCGATTCCGCGCTCAGCGGCGCGCTGACCTACAGCGGGCCCAACGCCCTGCTGTACGCACTGGATGTGCTGACCCCGCAGCTGAGCAATGCGCTGCAGGGCCGGCCGGTCGCGGACCTGTCGAACTCCTAGTCGCCCGAGCGCGCCTGCGCGCGGGCCCGGTCCCTGGCCGAGGCCCGCGGGATGACCAGCGGGGTACCCGTTTCGGGGTCCTCGATGATCTGGCACTTCAGCCCGTACACCTGCTCGACGAGTTCGGCGGTGATCACCCGCGACGGGGCGCCCTGGGCCACGATGTGCCCGGACTTCATCGCGATGATGTGATCGGCGAACCGGCAGGCGTGGTTCAGATCGTGCAGCACGGCGACGATGGTGCGGCCCTGTGCGGAGTTCAGTTCGGCGAACAGGTCCAGCAGCTCGATCTGATGGGCGATGTCCAGGAAGGTGGTCGGCTCGTCGAGCAGGATGAGCGGGGTCTGCTGGGCGAGCACCATGGACACCCAGACCCGTTGGCGCTGACCGCCGGACAGTTCGTCGACGGGGCGGCCGGCGATGGCCGTGACGCCGGTGGCCGCCATCGCGTCGGCCACCGCCTGCTCGTCCTCGCGGGCGTACTGGCGCAGCACCCGCTGATGCGGGAACCGGCCGCGGGCAACGAGATCGGCGACGGTGATGCCCTCCGGCGCGATCGAGGACTGCGGGAGCAACCCCAGTTTGCGGGCCACGTCCTTGGTGCGCAGGCTGGTGATGTCGGCGCCGTCGAGGATGACCTGACCGCCGACCGGTTTGAGCAGGCGCGCCAGGCCGCGCAGCAGCGTGGACTTGCCGCAGGCATTGGGGCCGACGATCGCGGTGACGGCGCCGTCGACGATGTCCACCGACAAACCGTCCACGATCAGCGTGGCGCCGTAACCCAGCGACAGGTCCTGCGCCCGCAGCGTTGACATACCGGTTCCCTCCTACTGCTTCCGTGCCTGCATGATGAGAAGCCAGATGAGGTACGCCCCACCGGCGACGACGGTGACCGCACCGACCGGCAGTTCGGCGGGCGCGAAAATCCGCAGCGCCACCAGATCGCTGGCCAGCAGAAGGAACGCGCCCATGAAGGCCGACGAGACCAGCCCGACGCCGGGGGACCTGGTGAGCCGGCGCGCCAGCTGCGGGGCGGCCAGCGCGACGAACGAGATGGGCCCGGCCGCTGCGGTGGCGATGGCGATGAGCAGCACGCCGATCGCGAAATAGGCCAGCCGCACCCGCTCCGGGCGGACGCCGAGCGCGCCGGCGGCGTCATCGCCCATCTGCAGGATCGGCAGTTGCGGCCCGAGGTATGCCAGCCACACCAGCGCGGGCACCACACACGCCAGCACCGGGACGGCCTGCTCCCAGTGCAGACCGTTGAGCGTGCCCTGCTGCCAGATGGCCGCGGTGATCGCCTGATTCAGCTTGATCTTCAAGATGATCCACTGGTTGAGCGAGCTCAGCATCGCGCTCACCGCGATCCCGACGATGATCAACCGGAACCCGGCCAGTCCGTTGCGGTAGGCGAGCAGATAGACCGCGACCGCGGTCAGCAGTCCGCCGACCACCGCGCTGGCCGCCATCAGGTAGTAGCCGCCACCGAACAGGGCGATCGCCACCAGCGCGCCGGTGTAGGAGCCGAACCCGAAGCCGATGACATCCGGACTGCCCAACGGGTTGCGGGTGATCGCCTGGAAGATCGCGCCCGAAATGCCCAGCGCCGCACCGATCACCAGGGCCAGCACGATGCGCGGCATCCGCCAGTCGAGCACCACCACGCTGGTGAAACTCTGGTCGGCACCGGTGAGAACGGCCAGCACCTCCGCGGGGGAGACCGGGTACTCACCGACCCCCAGCGCCAGCACGGCCAGCACCACCGCGCCCAGCCCGAGCGCGCACAGCACACCGATACTGCGCCAGGAGGCACGCAGCGCCAGCGCCGGTTCGCGGCGCAGGACCAGCTGCCTCTGCCCGAAATCGACGCCGTCGCGTCGCTCGCCCCCGATGCCGGTCACAGGCCGCTCGCCTTGGACCGGCGGACCAGCCAGATCAGCACCGGCGCACCGATGAAGGCGGTGACGATCCCGGCGGGCAGTTCGCCCGGGGGCACCACGACCCGGCCGACGATATCGGCGGCGAGCAACAATGCGGGCGCGGCGAAAAGGCTGTAGGCGCAGATCCATCGCCAGTCGGGGCCGGTGAACCAGCGCACCACGTGCGGCACCATCAGGCCCACGAAGCCGATCGGGCCTGCCGCGGCGGTGGCCGCCCCGGCCAGCACCGTCACCGCGATCAGCCCGAGGATCCGGGTGCGAGCCACGTTGCCGCCCATGGCGACCGCGAGATCGTCGCCGAGGGCAATGGCGTTCAGCCCGCGGCTGACGTAGAGGCACAGCCCGGCCCCGAGCGCGATGAACGGTGCGACGACCCAGAACACCGTCAGCGGGCGGCCGTCGAGCGCACCGGCATCCCAGAATCGCATCGAGTCGAAGGCCCGCGGGTAGTGCAGCCGGATCGCGAAGGAGATGCCGTCGGCCACCGCAC
>Ga0075364_10002654_pt1 | contig 10040 bp, 6 predicted proteins | sample EndMetdeltDD1764_FD_71517 | JGI IMG/M metagenome (GOLD analysis project Ga0075364, IMG submission 71517) | Populus endosphere microbial communities from Tennessee, USA - Endosphere MetaG P. deltoides DD176-4 | ecosystem: Host-associated > Plants > Roots > Endosphere | place: USA: Tennessee...
TGCAATATGAATGCGTCAACGAGCCGGATCGCGGCATCTTCGTGGATCAGAAATTCATGGACCTGGTGCCGGGCTTCGCGGGCGGCGCCCGCATCCTGCGCGACACCGCCTACAACGTGGCGTACTGGAACCTGCAGCAGCGCACCCTCGGCGGGGCACCGGGCGACTGGAAGATCGACGGCGCGCCGCTTCGCTTTTTCCATTTCAGCGGTATCGACCCGTCCAACCCGAGGATCCTGTCGAAACACACCGAGTCATTCCGTGATGACCGGCAGTCGCCGCTGCTTGGTGAGCTCTTGCGCCGTTATGCCGCCCAGGTGCTCGCGAACGGCCACGGCCGGGTACCGAACGCCATCTACGCTTATGGACGCTTTGCATCAGGCACGCTGCTGCCCGAGGTGGTGCGCCGGATGTTCCGCGACCGCCATGTCCACTGGTCCGGGGGCGATCCGTTCCACTCCTACGAGGAGTATCTGCACCTGCCGTGCGCACGAACCGCCGGCACCGCGCCCCGCGGCGTCACGAACCTGATGTCGTACCTGCACGAGCGCGAGCCCTGGCTGCGAGGCCTCTACGATCTCGCAACGAGTGAAGGCATAGGCCGCTACATCGACTGGTACGTCCAGAATGCGCGAACCATATTGAAAGACAGCCGACTCGTCGCACCCGTCGCCTTGCGCGCCGGCGCTCAGGCGGCGCCCGGCCGCGGCCGGCGCCCGCCCGCAAGGCGCGGTGCGGAGCCGGACGCGGCGGTCATCGGCTACCTGCGCCTGGCACTCGGCGTTGGCGAGGCGGGTCGCCAGGTGCTCCGCACGCTGCGGCACGCCGGATTCGAGGCCCGCGGCCTGCCGATCCAGTTCAACTCCATGTCCGCCGCCGTGGACAAGTCGCTGGAGCCGCTGTTCGACGACACGGCCACCGCCAGGGTGCAGGTCTTCAACATCAACGCCGACCAGTTGCCGGGCGTCATTGAGCACCTGGGGTCAGCCCTGCGGCCGGACGCCTACCGCGTGGCCATGCCTTTCTGGGAGCTCGAGCACTTCCCGACGCCATGGCTGGCGGCCTTCGATCTGGTGGACGAAATCTGGGCGCCGACCCGTTTCATTCAAACCATGCTCGCTCGCAGGATCGGCAAGCCCGTGGTGCATATGCCACTGCCGCTGGACTTCGAGGCCCCACCGGCCTTGGATCGTGCACGCTTCGGACTTCCGGAGCATGCATTCCTGTTCTTCTTCAGCTTCGATTTTCTTTCCTATGCCGAACGCAAGAACCCCATGGCCCTGGTGCGTGCATTCAAGAAGGCATTTCGCGATGGAGGCGCCCATCCCAACGTGCGCCTCGTGCTCAAGACACTCAACGCGGACATCGCGCCGGCGCACAGCCAGGCCCTGCGCGACATCTTGCGTACCGACCTCGACCTGACCCTGATCGAGCAGACGCTGACACGCACCGAAACGCTGCAGCTGATCACTGCATGCGACGCCGTCGTGTCCCTGCACCGCAGCGAAGGACTGGGCCTGCTGATTGCCGAAGCCATGGCGCTCGGCAAGCCGGTGATCGCGACCGACTACTCGGCAACCGCCGAGTTGGTCTCCACGGACACCGGCTGGCCCGTCGACTTCAAGCTCGTGCCGGTACCCGAAAACCAGTATCCGTTCCACGAAGGCCAGGTCTGGGCAGAACCTGACGAGAACCATGCAGCTTGGCAAATGCGCCAGGTGTTCCACAACCGGCGCGAGGCGCAGCGTCGTGCCGATACCGCGCGCGCAATGCTGAAGCAGCAGTTCAGTGCCGAGAACTGCGGCGCGCGCATGCGGCTGCGCCTCCAAGAGCTGGAATCGGCCGGCCCGCCATTGCAGGTGTCGGCAATGGCCCGCGCGCCGGAGGAATACCGTGCCGGATAACGCACTGCGCGAAGCGCAATCCGTCGTGGGCAGGCGCCCGAGGCGCTGGACCTTGATCGGCGATGTCGGCGGCGCACACAGCTATCACGTGGGCGACGAGGCCATGCTCGAAAGCAACGTGCGCCTGCTGCGCACCATCGACCCGGACGCCACACTGCATGTGGTCTCCGCCGACCCTGCCTTCACCGCGGCAACGTATGAAGTGGAAGGCCTGCCTCGCCTGGGCTTCGACAACTGCGCATCGGACGAAGCGCGCGAAGCGCTCCTGGCCAGGCTTTCGCACGTGCACTGGACCAACGAAGCGCCCGGCGCCTTCGCGCGCATGGCCGACGCATCGGACGGCCTGCTGATCTCCGGCGGCGGCAATCTGCGAAGTACCTGGCCGAACTGCATCTATGAACGGGTGGCTCTGTGCCGAAAAGCCGTGGCGAACGGAGCGCCTATCATCGTCCTGGGCCAGACCCTCGGACCGGAGCTGAGCGCGCGGCATCACGAACTGGTGTCGGAGATCGTCCGTGCAGCGTGGTGGATCGGCGTCAGGGAAGCGCAGAGCTTCACGTTCGCGCTGGAACTCGGTGCGCCGCCCGAGCGGTTGTCCTACCAGATCGACGATGCGGCAGAACTCTGGAAAGAAGCCGCCGACACCGGGCCCGCCGCATGCCTGCCCTTCTCCCCGGAGACGCCGTGGATCGGGATCACGTTCCATCCATTCGTCGATCCGACGAGCGACGATCCGTTGCTCGACCAGTTGGCCGATCAACTGGAGCAGACCTCCGCGCGAACGGGTTGCCGGCTGGTGTTCATTCCGCATGCCAGGGCCGCCGCGACCGTGGGCGCTCCCTGGTCCGACGAGGATGTGGGTCGGGCGCTGGCACGGCGCATGCGGTCGACGGTGCTTCACCTGATGCCGGTTCTCTCGGCGCGTCAGGTGGCCCGGCTGACCGGGCAGGCACAAATGATCGTGAGTTCGCGCTACCACCCGATTGTCTTCGGGCTGGCGCAGGGCGTGCCGTGCCTGGGCATCTGGGCCGACCTGTACACCCGCACCAAGTTGTGCGGCGCCCTGCAGCACTTCGACCGTGCCGACGATTCGTGCAGCCTCGAAGGCATCCCTCGGCAACAGCTCGCGCAGAAGCTGGTCGAGCTGTGGAATAACCGGGCGGCAGCACGCGAGAAAATTCATGCGCTGGGCCTGCACAACGATGCGGACGAACAGCGCCGTCGGCGTCAGCTTGTCCGGCTGGTCATGCAGCGAGAGGCGGTGGACACGCCGCAGCCCGATCGGCTGGCCGGCATTCTGGCCACCGCCGTGCGCGAACCACATGCCTTGACGGCGCCCTTCGGTTCGGGGGAACCAACCAGGAAGGCGCCGATGACCGAGGCACTGCCGCGCCACACGACTGCTGGCCGCGCGAAGCCCGCGCCACTCCATCTCGAAAAGGATCCAAAGATGCTGACCGACGCAGACTGGCAGAGTTTTTCGCGCGACGGGTTCCTGCACCTTGGGCAGGTGCTCGATGCACAACAGGTACAGGCGCTGCAACTGCGTGCCGACGCTCTGGCCCTGGGCCAGATATCGAATCCAGCGATCCAGATGCAGTACGACACGGGCGGCGCCTATGAGGCGTTGCCCGAGGCCGTGAGCCAGTTCGAAGAAGGCACTCGCCTGTACCGGAAGATTCAAGGTCTGGAAACCGACGACCTGTTCGCCGCGCTGATCGACAGGCCGCTCTTTCGCGAGATTTGCGCACGGGTGTACGGCGCCCATGCGGCGGTGTCGATCTTCCGCGCCATGGTCATGAACAAGCCCGCAGGCCAGGGCACCTACCTCCCATGGCACCAGGACGGCGGCACGGTGTGGCAACTCGATCGCGACCCGCTGGTAACCATCTGGGTTGCGCTCGACCCCGCAACCCGGGACAACGGCTGCATGGATGCCATCCGGGGTTCGCATCGCCTGGGCTTGCTGAGCCTGCACGGCAGTACCTTGACCGAAGAGCATGCGCGCCAGTACTGCCGAGAAGACCTGAGCGTGCCGCTCGAGGTGCCTGCGGGTCACGCCGTGCTTCTGCACAACTGGCTCATCCATCGCTCCGGCATCAACCCTTCATCCACGCCGCGGCGCGCCTTCACCATGTGCTGCATGGATGCCCGCACGCGCGGCATCCTGACAGGCGATCATTTTCCGGTCGTTTTCGGTGAGCAGTCCTCCGAGCCTGATCCGTTTGTGCGCCAGCTTCAGCAGGAGCATGCCGCGCAAGCCGACAAGGCCACCCAGGCCGAGGAATACGCGTTGAGCCTGCGCGACCAGAACACCCAGCTCCAAATGTCGATTGCCGAGGCCACGAAGTACGCACAAAGCCTCGAAGCGCAAGCCGCAACCTTGCAGCAGCGCAGCCTCGACCTGGAAGACGCACGCGAAGAGAACCGCCGGCTCGCGAACGCGGTGACGCAAATGCGCGGGGAGATGCTTGCATTGAACCGCGCACTGGACGCCGCGACGCAGCCGTCCCATGCTGCACAGGCGGAACAGGCAGCACAGGCTGCACACGCGCTGCAGGAGGAACTGAACACGATGAGGGTTCATGCGGAACAGCTGGCAGCGTCCATGCAGGCCGTCTACGCCTCGAACTCGTGGCGCGTCACGCGGCCGCTTCGCGCGATGTTCGGGCTGCGGCGCAACCAGCGATAGCGGCCGCGCACAGGCATGATAGGGTCTACCAGATCGGCCCGGAAAGCCTGAGGGCCATCCTCTCGACCCGACCGCTGGAACCGACGGAGCGGTACCCATGAAAGCACCACCACGCCTGCAGGCGCTGGTCAACGAAGGCCTGATCGACACGGTGGTACGCCAGCTGATGAGCGGCAAGGAAGCCATGGTCTACGTGGTGCGCTGCGGCGACGAGACGCGCTGTGCAAAGGTCTACAAGGAAGCCGACAAGCGCAGTTTTCGCCAGGCCGTCGACTACACGGAAAACCGCCGCGTGCGCAATTCGCGCGAGACGCGCGCCATGGCCAAGGGCACGCGCTTCGGCCGCCAGGTGACCGAGGCCATCTGGCAGAGCGCCGAGGTCGATGCGCTCTACCGCCTGGCGGCGGCCGGGGTGCGCGTGCCGGTTCCCTACAACTTCCTGGAAGGCGTGCTGCTGATGGAGCTGGTGACCGACGTCAACGGCGATGCGGCCCCGCGGCTGAACGACGTGGCCTTCACACCCGAGGAAGCCAAGCAGCACCACGCCAGCCTGCTGAAGGAGGTGGTGCGCATGCTGTGCGCGGGTGTCGTGCACGGTGACCTGTCGGAGTTCAATGTGCTGCTGGCGGCCGACGGCCCGGTGGTCATCGACCTGCCGCAGGCCGTGGATGCGGCGGGCAACAACCACGCCAGGCGCATGCTGCTGCGCGATGTTGAAAACCTGCGCAACTTCTTCGGCCAGTTTGCGCCGGAGCTCCAAGGCACGCACTACGGCGACGAGATCTGGCACCTGTACGAGCGCGGCCTGCTGCGCGTCGAATCGGTGCTGACCGGCACGCACGTGCGCGACACCGGGCCGGTCGACCTGGGCAATGTGCTGCGCGAGGTAGACGATGCGCGCGAGGAAGAAGCGGCGCGGCGCCTGCGCATGCAATTGCCGCGGCTGTGAGGCCGGGCCTCAGGGCCTTTGGTTTTTCAACTCGCGCAGTTGCTCCTCGGCATGCTCGAGTTCCGACCGAAGCAGCCGGATATCGTGCTCCAGCTTGTCGATGCGCGCCGCACGGCTCTGAGGCAGTTCCGCCCCCTGACAGCGCGTGCGAAGCACGGCCAGTGTCTCGGCGAGTTGCCGCCGGCGCAGCATCTGCCCCCTGGAGCGCGCCAGGTCCATGTCGCGCTCCAGCGCAGCTTCTTCCGCATGGCAAGAGGTGCCCTCCGTCGATTCCGCGGGTTGCGCAGGCGGCGTGGATTGGGCGAAGGCGGGCATTGCCAGGGCCAGCGCGATGACGAGGAGGCAGCGTTTCACGCACGGCTCCCGTCGCGGTCCTGAGGGCCACCGTGCCGATCGAATTTCATTGCGACTCCCGTTTGTTGGCGGTGCCAGGGCCCGCCGTGCCTGATTCTGTCCCAGGTCAGGACACAAGAAGGCCCCTCACGCCAGTTCCTCCACCCGCAGCGCGGTGACTTTCCCTGCGACCGAGGGATGTGCCTGCAGCGCGTGCAGCGCCAGGTCCATCGTCCCCTGTTGCACCGGCTGCGTCAGCACCAGCACCTGCGGGCCCGTGCCGGGCTGCGCAGCGGTAGCCAGCGTCACCTGGCGTACCGGCACCTGCTGCTGCACGAGCCAGCCCGAGATCGCCTCGACGCCGCTGGCGGCACGCACTGGCACGCGCAGGTAGTGCGATGAGCATGTCGCGGCACGGGGCAGCACCGGCAAGGCGCGCATCGCGTGCGCATGAAACCCGAGGTGCGGCACGCGTTGCGCCGCATGGGTGCCGTCGAGCCGCGCCACGTCCACCAGATCGGCGATCACCGCCGAGGCGGTCTGCTCGGACCCGGCACCCGCACCGTAGTACATGGTGACGCCGGCCGCATCGCCCTTGACCATGACGCCGTTCATCGACCCGTTCACATGCGCCATGAGGTGCGACGCGGGCACCAGCGCGGGCTGCACGCGCAGCTCCATGCCCTCTTCCCTCCGGCGCGCCACGCCCAGCAGCTTGATGCGAAAGCCCAGTTGCGCGGCGCAGGCCACGTCCGTCCGCTGAAGTGACGTGATGCCTTCCACCTGCACGTCGGCAAACCGCACGGAGGTGCCGAACGCATTGGCGGCCAGCAGGGTGAGCTTGTGCGCGGCGTCGATGCCCTCGACGTCGAAGGCCGGATCGGCCTCGGCATAGCCCAGTGCCTGGGCCTCTGCGAGCGCGGCGGCAAAGTCCAGGCCTTCGTCCTCCATCTTGCTCAGGATGAAATTGGTGGTGCCGTTGATGATGCCCGCCACCCACTCGATGCGGTTGGCCGTGAGGCCTTCGCGCAGCGCCTTGACGATGGGGATGCTCACCGCCACGGCGCCCTCGTAGGCCACGGCCACGCCATGCTGCCGGGCCGCGGCAAATATCTCGGCGCCGTGCACCGCCAGCAGGGCCTTGTTGGCCGTGACCACGTGCTTGCCGTGCGCAATGGCGGCCAGCACCCAGTCGCGCGCCGGGCCGGTGCCGCCAGCCGCTTCCACCACCACGTCGACGTCGGGGTGCGTGGCCACGCGCAGCGGGTCGTCCGTCACCGGAACAGTGCCTCCCACGATGCTGGCGGCGCGTGCCAGGTTGCGTGCCGCCACCATCACCAGTTCGATCGGCCGGCCCGCGCGTCCCGCGATGTCGGCCTGGTTGCGCGACAGCACCCGGAACGTGCCCGCGCCGACGGTGCCGATGCCGATCATCCCCACGCGCAGCGCGCGAAGGGCCGCAGGGCGGCTGGGCAGGGGTTCGAGTGACTGGACTGGATCGCGGTACATGGAAATCTCCGGATGAAAAAACAAAAAACCCAGCTGCCAGAGCTGGGTTCATTCATTCGGAGAAGGAGCGATACACCAGGTGGCTGCCGAAACGGCCACCTGCGCGTGCTCAGGGGGCCGCGGTGGTAATGGTGGTAATCATTCGTGCAACCAACGCCCCGTTCGCCCGCGCGAAGGCAGGCGGCGTCAGGCGGGCCAGCGAGGCTGCGCAGACGGTGGTGGGGAAGAAATGGCACGACATGAAGCACGGAGTGTACACAAGACCCATCTGGCGCAGGGGACTTCCCGCGCAAAACCCGCCCAAATACGGGGAGCAGGCCTACACATCTCTGTCCGCAGCGAGCCTAATGTCATGGGAAAAGAACTGCATCATCCAGGAGGCAGCATCATGAAGAATTTCGTCCTAGAGCCCCGCATGCGGGCAAGCTTCGGCGGCGCTTTCTACCCCACTGGCTATTCGATGGTGATGTTTCCGAGTGCGGAGGACGCCAGCCGCATCGGCCACAAACTGATCGAAAACGGCGTGAGCGGCGACGAGATCTACCTGATTCCCGCTGCCACGATCCTGGAGGAGATCTCCCCCACCGTGAGGGAAGCCGGTGAGCCGCTGCCTTCGGCCGGCACCGATGCGGCCACGGTGCGCGCCTACACCCAGCTGGCGCGCGAGGGCCACACCGGCCTCCTGGTCAGGACGAAAAACGAAGAAGCCGCCAACCACCTGATGGAGGTGGTGCGCACCGTGCCCTATTCGATCGCGCAGCGCTATCGCACGCTGGTCATCGAAGACCTTTGAGCCCCTGATCCGGCGGCAGCTCAGGCCGCCGCAGCAACGGCGCGCCGCACCACGTCGCGGGCCATGGCTTGCGCCAGTTCCTGTTCGCCCAGAAAGACGGTTGCGGTCGTCTCCTGCGTGAGCAGCCGGGCTTCATCTTCGTTGTGGCTGCGGATCACGGTCTCGATCGCCGGATTGAGCGTGCGCGCGATTTCCATCATCTGGCGCGCGTTGATGGCGTCCGGCGTTGCCACCACCAGCACCCGGGCGCGCGCTATGTGCGCCTGGATCAACACCGAAGGATCCGCCGCATCGCCCCACACGGCCGCCACGCCGGCTTCGCGCAGCTTCTCCACCAGTTCGCGGTTCTGCTCCGCCACCACGTAGGGAACGTCGTTCGCCTCCAGTTCGGACGCGATGCGGCGCCCGACGCGGCCGTAGCCCACCAGCACCACCTGCCTGGAGAGGTACCTGGCTTCGGTGGTCGTGGGCAATTCGGCCAGCGGATGGTCGCGCGATTCGAGTTTCGCCGCCAACGGAAGACGGGCATGCAGCCATTTTTGCAATGGCACGATCAGGCTGAACCACAGCGGATTGGTGGCAATGGAAATGAGCGCGCCGGCCAGAATGAGGCTCTGGCCTTCGACCGGCAGCACGCCAAGCGATACACCGAGCCCGGCAAGAATGAACGAGAACTCCCCGATCTGCGCGAGGCTCGCGCTCACCGTGAGTGCGGTGCGCAGCGGATAGCGAAACGCAAGCACCAGCGCGCAGGCGGCAAGCGATTTGCCCAGCACGATCACGGCCACCACCGCCAGCACCTGCAACGGGCGATCGAGGAGCACCGAAGGATCGAAGAGCATGCCCACGGAGACGAAGAACAGCACCGCGAAGGCGTCGCGCAGCGGCAGCGATTCCTGCGCGGCGCGGTGGCTGAATTCCGATTCGCGCATCACCATGCCCGCGAAGAACGCGCCAAGCGCAAACGACACGCCGAACAGTGCCGCCGATGCGAAGGCGATGCTCACGGCCGCCGCTATCACGCACAGCGTGAACAGTTCGCGCGAGCCGGTGCGCGTGACTTGCCAGAGAATCCAGGGGAAGGCCCGCCTTCCGACGACCAGCATCAGCGCCACGAAGCCTCCCACCTGCAGCAGCGTGAGCCCGAGCGTCTGCCACAGAGGGTCCGGCGCGGCGCGCGCCGGATCGCCGGCAGTCCCGCCCAGGGCGCCCGCAAGCGGCGGCATCAGCACCAGGACCAGCACCATGGCCAGGTCCTCGACCACCAGCCATCCCACGGCAATGCGGCCCGTGAACGAGTCGAGAATGCCCAGGCTCTCGAGCGCCCGCAGCAGCACGACCGTGCTCGCCACCGACAGCGCCAGGCCGAAGACCAGCGCCTCGCCCCAGGACCATCCCCACCAGAGCGCCAGCGCGCCGCCGAGCAGGGTGGCCACCGCGATCTGCGCCAACGCACCCGGCAGAGCGATCTTGCGCACCGCCAGCAGGTCGTCGAGCGAAAAATGCAGGCCCACGCCGAACATCAGCAGCATCACGCCGATTTCGGCCAGTTGCGCCGCAATGCCCGCATCGGCCACGAAGCCCGGCGTGAAGGGCCCGATGATCACGCCCGCCAGCAGGTAGCCCACCAACGCCGGCAGTCGCAGCCGCACGGCCAGGAAGCCGAACACGAGCGCCAGGCCCAAGCCGGCGGCAATGGTGTTGATCAGGGAAACGCTGTGCGGCATCGTTCCATTTTGCAGGAACGATGCCTTTCCCTTGCCCTACACGGACATCAATCGGCCATCTTGCTGACGCGGGCGCCTTCGAGCACTTCGGGCTCCTGCGCCTCGACCCAGTTCTCGTTGTTGAGCCCGGCCT
>Ga0075364_10002655_pt1 | contig 10039 bp, 9 predicted proteins | sample EndMetdeltDD1764_FD_71517 | JGI IMG/M metagenome (GOLD analysis project Ga0075364, IMG submission 71517) | Populus endosphere microbial communities from Tennessee, USA - Endosphere MetaG P. deltoides DD176-4 | ecosystem: Host-associated > Plants > Roots > Endosphere | place: USA: Tennessee...
GCGACATCGCCGTCGATGATGAACTTGATGCGGGCACCGGCCGCGCGGATCTCGTCGACCAGCCCCTGATGGCGGGGGCGATCGAGAACGCACACCGTTACATCGCTGTTCGAGATGCCCTTGGCCTTGGCGACCAGGGCGATGTTCTCGGCGACCGGGAGGCGGATGTCGACGACATCGGCGGCCTCTGGCCCGGCGATGAGCTTCTCCATGTAGAACACCGCGGACGGGTCGTACATCGAGCCGCGCGGGGCGACGGCCATGACCGACACCGCATTGGGCAGGCTCTTGGCGGTCAGGGTCGTGCCGTCGATCGGGTCGACGGCGACATCGCAGGCTGGACCGGTGCCGTCGCCTACCTCTTCGCCGTTGAACAGCATGGGAGCCTCGTCCTTCTCACCCTCGCCGATGACGACGACGCCGCTCATCTGCACGGTGTTGATGAGCGAGCGCATCGCGTTGACGGCGACGCCGTCAGCGCCGTTCTTGTCGCCGCGGCCGACCCACCGGCCGGCGGCCATGGCTCCTGCCTCGGTCACGCGGACCAGGTCGAGGGCGAGGTTGCGATCCGGGGCCTGGGCGGCGGGCTTGAGGCTGTCCACGCGCTCATCCTAGCGGTGGCGGTTCGTGCGCGGGTCGGCGCGCGGGTGGTGCAGAGCACGTCCCGGGTCGGGCCCGTAAAGTGGGATGGCGGCGTCACTGGGGCGCTGCGCGCGTAGAGACGGGGTCCGATGAGCTCGAGTGCTTCGTCGCGAGGCAACCCGGCGATCGGCGACATCATCCGCTCGATCGTGGTCATCGGGGCGATCCTCTTGGGGCTGTACGGCTTCGGCCAGTTCTTCACCTCGGGGAAGGAGGCGCAGGTCAAGGCCATCGACTACGTGTCCGTCGTCGCCCAGGCCCGTCCCGCTGCGTCGTTCCCGCTCGCCGCGCCGACGAGCCTGCCCGAGGGCTGGCGGGCGACATCCGCCCGGTTCCAGGAGAACGGCTGGCACCTGGGTGTCCTCACCGCCGACGACGACTACGTGGGTCTCGAGCAGCTCAGGGGCAGCGCCGACCGTGCGATCGACCGGTTCGCCGATGGCAGCAACAGCGCCGGCACGGCCGAGGTCGGCGGGCAGAGCTGGAACGTTCGCACCGGACCGAAGGGCCGCTGGACCTACGTGCGCGAGGAGGACGGGTTCACGACGCTGCTCAACACCAGCGCCTCGAAGGCCGTTCTCGAGCGCTACATCTCGTCGTTGACAACGTCCTGACCCTGGCCGGTGGCCTTCGCGAGACGCGCTCTGGCCCCGTCGAGCCACCGCTGACAGACGGCGGCGAGCTGCTCGCCACGCTCCCAGAGCGCCAATGACTCCTCGAGGCTCGTCCCGCCCTGCTCGAGCCGTCCGACCACGCTGATGAGTTCATCGCGGGCCTGCTCGTACGGGATGTCGGGGATGGCAGCGTCAGTCATGAGGGTCCGTCTCTGTCGTGGTGGTGGTCAGGGCCCGGACGGCGATCGTGCCGTCGACAACCCGGATAGTGAGGTCGCCACCGGCCGCAACCTGCGCGACGGAGGTGACCACCGTGCCGTCGGGTAGCTGGGCGACGCCGTAGCCCCGCTCGAGTGTGGCCAGCGGCGACAGGCCGCGGACCCGCGCCAGATGATGGCCGATCTCGTCGCTCGCCCGTTCGAGCCGATGCGTCAACGATCGGCGGGACCGGTCGCGCCACTCGTGGACAACACCCTGCTGGGCGTCGACGAGGGTTGTCGGCTGGGCGAGCACCGGTCGCGAGCGGAGGTCGACGAGTCCGCGCGTCTCGCGATCGAGGATCGCGCGGACAGCCAGCGAGCCGCGTTCGCGCATCGCGGCGACACCGGCGAGCTCTTCGCGGACGTCGGGGACGATCCGCTTGGCGGCGTCGGTGGGAGTCGAGGCGCGCAGGTCTGCGACGAGGTCGAGAATCGGGGTGTCGGGCTCGTGACCGATCGCGCTGACCACGGGCAGGACGCAGGAGTGCACCGCCCGGATGAGCCCCTCATCGGAGAACGGCAGGAGATCTTCCACCGATCCGCCTCCGCGGGCGATGACAATCAGATCGATCGAGGGGTTGCCCGACAGCTCGGCGAGCCCGGCCATGACATCGCGCGCCGCATCATTGCCCTGCATCAAGGCGTGCCGAACGACAAACCGGACATCGGGCCAGCGCAGCCGGGCGTTCTCGAGGACGTCCCGCTCGGCGGCGGAATTGCGACCGGTGATGAGGCCGATGCCGCGGGGGAGGAGGGGGAGCGACTTCTTGAGCCGCGGGTCGAACAGTCCCTCGGCTGCGAGAAGCTGCTTGCGCCGCTCGAGCTGGGCCAGCAGCTCGCCCTCTCCCTGCGGACGGATCTCGCGCAGGTCGAGTGACAAGGTGCCCCGCGGCGCGTAGAACGCCGGTTTGGCGTGCACGACGACGCGCGCACCCTCGGTGACGGGAGCGGGAGAGGCGTCGAGCACGCTGACGTGGCATTTCGCGTCGATCGTGATCTTCGCGGCGAGATCACGCAACGTCAGAAAACAAGTGCCCTGGCGCCGTGTGAGCTGGGCGATCTCCGCCTCCACCCACACGGCGCCGAGCCGTCCGATGTAGCCGTCGAGCAGCTGCGAGATCTGTCGCAGGGGCGCAGGGGTGTCCGCGCTGGTGTCGAGGGCCATGCCATCAGACTAGGGGGCGTATGTGCCCGCCCCGGAGGCACCGTTCGTGCCTGTGGACGATGCCTTCGCCTCGGTCTTGGCGACCGTGACCTTGCCTGCAGGTCGGCGAACGACATAGCCGTCCGACCAGATCTTGTGCTTGCCAACCGGCACGCCCGTGCGCTGGGCCTCCCACATCTTGCCGTCGCCGGCGTAGATGGCCGAGTGATATGCCGTGCCGCCGCGCTGGAAGATCAGGATGTCGCCGGGCTTCTTCTTGCTCTTGGGGACGCTCTTACCCGCGAGCTGGGCGCCCGACGTGCGGCCGATCTTCTTGCCGGCCTGCCGGTAGACGTACTGGACGTACCCCGAGCAGTCGAAGCCGCTCGGTGTGGCGCCGCCCCACCGGTAGGGCTTGCCCTTGAGGCTGGCGGCCTCGCTGATGACCTCATCGGAGCGGTCGATCGTGGTGACCTTGACGTTGGACGAGCCCTCTGCGAGGGCCGGGGCGGACAGTCCGGTGAGGACGATGGCGGAGCCGAGGAGCAGGCTCGCGGGGACGCGTGAGTATGCGCGCATAGGGGGTTTCCTTCGTGCACGCCTGTGAAAGATGACCTGTCGGGTTCAGGCGCGAAGGATGCCTGTCGGTGGTGCCGATTAACCCCAAGGCTTACATGGAGCCGCACTGCTGGGTCTTCCATGCCCGTCGCGGTTGGATCGATGACTGCGGACGTGACGGGCCTCGGCGCGTCCGCAGTGCCGACCTGGAGAGGCCAACGCCGCAGAATGTTACAGACTCGTTACGAGTGGCGCGCGCTGGGCCCGTGTGAAGTTGATCCCCCTGCAGTCCCAGGACTTTTGTCCTTCCGGAGAGGTGCTGGCCCCATCGCCTACCATGAGTGACATGTCTTCTCAGGTCTCTCTCGGCATGCCTCCCGTCGGCGGCAGCGTGCTCCTGGCCGATCCGCGCGGCTACTGCGCGGGTGTCGACCGGGCCGTCATCACGGTTGAGAAGGCCCTGGATCTCTACGGTGCGCCGGTCTACGTCCGCAAACAGATCGTCCACAACAAGCACGTGGTCAACAATCTTGCTGCGCGCGGAGCGATCTTCGTCGAAGAGCTCGACGAGGTCCCCGTGGGAGCCACGGTGGTGTTCTCGGCCCACGGCGTGTCGCCGATGGTGCATGAGGAGGCCGCCGAGCGCAGTCTCAAAACGATCGATGCGACCTGCCCGCTGGTCACGAAGGTCCACCACGAGGCCAAACGCTTCGCGAGCGATGGCTACCGCATCCTGCTGATCGGGCACGAGGGACACGAAGAGGTCGAGGGCACGGCGGGGGAGGCGCCCGAGGCGATCACCTTGGTGCAGACACCTGATGACGTGGACGATCTGGAATTCCCCGAGGGCACCCGCCTGTCGTGGCTGTCGCAGACGACGCTGAGTGTCGACGAGACGATGGAGACGGTCAGGCGCCTGCGCGAGAAGTTCCCGCAGCTGGAAGATCCGCCGAGCGACGACATCTGTTACGCCACCCAGAACCGTCAGGTCGCGGTCAAGGAGATTGCCAAGGACGCCGATCTGGTCATCGTTGTCGGCTCGGCCAACTCCTCCAACTCCGTGCGCCTCGTCGAGGTTGCCCTCGAGGCGGGCGCGAAGGCGTCCTACCGAGTCGATGACGTCTCCGAGATCGACGAGGCGTGGTTGGAGGGCGTCGCGAAGGTCGGCGTCACCTCCGGTGCGTCCGTGCCCGACGATCTGGTGCAGGACGTCTTGGCCTACCTCTCGGCGCACGGCCACCCCGACGCCGATGCCGTCCGCACCGCCGACGAGAGCCTGATCTTCGCCCTGCCCCCCGAACTCCGCAAGGACATGAAAGCCGCCGGCGCAGCCACTAGCTGATCCCCCAGATGTGCGGCCCGGGTGCACCGTCCCGCGGCCGGGATCCGGTGCAGGATCCCGCAAATCTGGGGCTGGGTGGTTAGCGAGGTTTGACCACTAGGGCGGTACCTCCGCCTCGGCGTTTCGGCTCGGCCACGGCGGTGAGGGTCCCGCCCCTGCCGACCTCGATCGTCGCGGCGGCGCCGATCTCGGCCGCCGAGGTGAACGAGTCACCCGACGGCACAAGCTTCTGACCGAAGGGGGCCAACAGCTTCTCGTAGGCGCTGATGAACGCCGGCTCCGCGGGGGTGCTGGCGGCATTGCGCTGCGAGGCGCGAGGCGCGGCCACCGCCTCCGGCAGGGTCATACCGAGGTCGATCCGGTTGACCAGGATCTGCAGGACCGTCGTGATGATCGTCGCGCCGCCCGGCGAACCGACGACGTACTTGACTCGGCCGTCGTCCAGAACGATGGTCGGGGCCATCGAAGACCGAGGACGCTTGCCGGGTGCGATGCGGTTGGGGTCGGTGCGGTCGTACACGGCGGTGAAGTCGGTCAGCTCGTTGTTCAGCAGGAAGCCTCGCCGCGGCACGGTCATCCCGGAGCCTCCGGTCTGCTCGATTGTCAGGGTGTAGGCGACGGCATTGCCCCAGCGATCGACCACCGACAGGTGTGTTGTCGAGACGTTCTCGGTGTCGAGCTTCTCGTCCGCGATGACGGTGCCGCAGGTCGGGCCGCCGATCGCGCCGGGCGCCACAGGACGCACCGATGCCTGTCGCGGGTCGATCGTGCAGCGACGCGAGTTGGCGAACTTCTGGCTCAGCAGGGAGTCGGTCGGGACCTTGACGTACTTCGGGTCGCCGACGCGCGCGCCACGATCGGCGAACGCCCGCGCGGACGCCTCGAGGTAGAGGTGGAGACTGCGGCCGAGACGAGCGCCGTCGCCGAGTCGATAGGTCTCCAAGATGTTCAACGCCTCGCCGACCGATGTGCCGCCGGACGAGGACGGGGCCATGCCGTAGACGTCGAGCCCCCGGTAGGAGACGTGGGTCGGCTTCTGGTTGCGCACCCGGTATCCGGCGAGGTCCTTGGCGGTCAGGCTGCCTGCCGGAGCGGGCAGCGTCGAGGCCGGGTCTTTCAGCGGCGACTGGACGACCTTGGCAATCTGCTTGGCCAAGGTCCCGCGGTAGAAGGCGTTGGGACCCCTATTCGCGATCGAGGTCAGGGTGCGGGCCAGGTCGGGATTGCGGAACGTCGATCCGACCTTGGGGGCATCGCCCCTGGGGAGGAAGAGCTTGGCGGTGTCGGGGAAGGCCGCGAAACGTGCCTTGTTGTCGAGGGTCTGGTTGCGGAAGGTCTTGTCGACCGTGAAGCCCTTCTTCGCCAGGGCGATCGACGGGGCCAGCGCCTGGTTGAGCGATTGCGTGCCAAACCGTTTGAGGGCGGCGTCCCAGGTTGCGACGGTGCCCGGCACGCCGACGGCGACGCCGGAGGAGACCAGTTGTGGCGTGAACGGGTAGGGCTTGCCGGTCGCGGGGTCGATAAAGGCGTCGGCCGAGATGCCCGCCGGAGCGGTCTCGCGTCCGTCGATCGTGCTGACCTTCTTGGTCTTCGCGTTGTAGAACACGAAGTAGCCGCCGCCACCGATGCCGGCGCTGTAGGGCTCCGAGACCCCGAGCGCGGAGGCCATCGCGACAGCCGCATCGGCCGCGTTACCGCCGCGCGCCAGGACGTCGCGTCCGATCCGGCTGGCGTTGACGTCGACGGACGACACCGCGCCACCGGTGCCGCGGGCGGTCGAGCCGGAGTTCTTGGCGGTGGCGCTGCCCGGCGAAGCCGTCACGAGAGCAGCGGACGCAGCGAAGGCCGTCGTTACGGCGAGCAGCTGACGGACGCGGTGACGTCCGGTCGTTCTGCCGGTGGACGGGTGGTGGACAACAGGATCGGTCATGGATGCTTCCCCCCGGAAGTCGAATGTCTGCTCACGGTACGACTACGGCGGCGAAACCGCGACCGCTCGCATGGCGGCCGTCTGGGTTGCGGGCTGAGACAATGAGCGGGTGGAGACCGCCCTGACGCTTGTGACGCTGCTGGCCCTCGTTGTCGCGGTGAGCGCGGTGTCTGCTCGGTTGCATCTGTCGGCACCCCTGGTGCTGATTGTCGTCGGCATCGTGGGCTCGTACCTGCCGTTTGTGCCCGACTTCGAGCTGACCCCGGAGATCGTCCTGGTCGGGCTGCTTCCGCCACTGCTGTATGCGGCCGCGATCCGCACCTCGCTGATCGACTTCCGGGCCAATATGCGTCCTGTTGCGCTGCTCAGCATCGGTCTCGTGCTGTTCACCACTGTTGTTGTCGGCTTCCTGGTCGCCGCCCTGCTGGACGTCCCGCTGGCGGTCGGGTTCGCGCTCGGCGCGGTCGTGGCGCCCCCGGACGCAGTCGCGGCCACGGCCATCGCCCGCCGGGTAGGGCTGCCGCGTCGGGTCGTGACGATCTTGGAGGGCGAGAGCCTGGTCAACGACGCGACGGCCATCGTCACGCTGCGGACGTCGATCGCGGCGATCGCCGGCACCGTCAGCGTCTGGCAGGTCGGGGCGGGATTTGTTGTCTCGGCCGTCGGCGGTGCGCTGATCGGTCTGATCGTGGCCGTGGTTGTCGGCAAGCTCCGACGTCGGATCGAGGACGAGCTGACCGATGTCGCCGTCTCGCTGCTGACACCCTGGATCGCCTACCTCCCGGCGGAGGAAATCCACATCAAGGGCTTGGAGTCCCAACCGTCCGGGGTGCTCGCCGTCGTCGTGGCGGGCGTGATTCTCGGCCATAAGTCGCCCGTGATCCAGTCCGGTGCGTCGCGCCTGTTCGAGCGGACGAACTGGGCGACGATCTCGTACGTCCTCGAGAACTCGGTCTTCTTGCTCATCGGGTTGCAGCTCCGCTCGATTGTCGATGCGCTCGACGACAGCGAGCTCGGGGCCGTCCAGATCACGCTGTCGTGCCTGGCCGTACTGGTCGCGGTCATCGTGCTGCGGTTCGTCTGGGTGTTTCCGGCGACGTACCTGCCGCGGCTGATCCCACGGATTGCAGCAGCCGACCCGCGTCCGTCCCCTCGCACGATCTTCTTGGTCGCCTGGACCGGGATGCGCGGGGTCGTGACGCTGGCCGCGGTGTTCCTGCTGCCGCCGGACACTCCAGAACGTGAGGTGCTGGTGCTGATGGCCTTTGTGGTCACCGTCGGCACGTTGTTGATCCAGGGACTGTCGATCCCGACCCTTGTGCGCTGGCTCGACGTGCCCGGCCCCGATCGGCACGAGGACCATCTGCAGGAGGCGACGGTCTACCAGGCGGTGACCGATGCGGGTATGGCGTACCTCGACGAGGAGGTCGAGGGCACGGTGTCAGACGCCGTCGTGCACCGCCTGCGCGAACGCGCGACCGACCGCACCAACGCCGTCTGGGAGCGGCTCGGTGGCGTCGAGACGCCGAGTGCCCAGTACTCGCGGCTGCGCGCCGCGATGCTGTCGCGCGAGCGGGCCGAGTTGCTGCGCATCCGCGCCCTCGGCACCGTCGACCAGACGGTCCTGGCGCGGGTCATGAACGCCCTCGACGTGGAGGAGTCCATTCTCGACCGGATGTATGAGGACGAGACGACGGCCGAGCGCGACACCGACCTGCGGCCGTCCGACGCCGCGGCCGGCGCGTGCGAGCACTTGGCGGAGGCGCACAACTTTCCGCAACCGACCACAACGAACGGTTGCGAGGAGTGCCTACGGGAAGGGACGACATGGGTGCACTTGCGGCTCTGCATGGCGTGCGGTCACGTCGGCTGCTGCGATTCGTCGACCGAGAAGCACGCGACACGGCACTTCGACGCGACCGGCCACCCGGTGATGCGCAGCTTCGAGCCGGGGGAGGCGTGGCGTTGGTGTTTTGTGGACGAGATGACGGGCTGAGCCCGAGACGCACTCAGGGTTGCTCTGGCGCTCCGACGATGCGCAGCACGATGATGGCCAGCGTCAGGGCATAGCCGATACCGAGCGTCGCGACGTGGTCGATCGTCGCGGCGATGAGGCGTGCGAAGGTGCTGGCGTCATCGGCCAGACCGCCGACGCGGACGGCGGATGGATCGAACAGACAGATCAGGAGCAGGCTCACAACAAGGAGCACGGGGGGCAGCACGCCGGTCGGGAACAGCTGGCGGATGTCGACGCTCAGCGGGACTGTTGCGACGATCAGCACGAATCCGACCGAGTAGAGCAGCGAGACGCGGCCGTCGGCGAGGTCGAGCAGCACGATCGCGGTCATCGCGACGCAGGCGGCGACGATCGCCTGGCGGGCCGACAGGTCGTGCCGCGACACGCGAGTGGATGTGCGGTGCACCTCCTGCGTCATAACGTCGACGGTAGTTCATCAACCAGCTCGGGAGCGGTCAATGAACGGGGTGTCGACTCGACGAGCCGCGGGGACTCGACGGGTGCATCGGAGACGTGCAGGGCGTTGAAACGGCGTGCCGTGACGAGGAAACGCGACTCGATCGAGCTGACCGCGTCGTTGTACGACCTCACGGTGCCCTCGAGCGATCGCCCGAGCCTGTCGACGTGCCCGGCGACGGTGCCGATGCGGTCGTACATCTCGCGGGCGATGGTCTGGATCTCGCGGGCATTCGCCGCGAGCTGCTCCTGCGTCCAGGCATAGGCGACGGTGCGCAGCAGCGCGATGAGGGTGGTCGGGGTGGCCAGGACGACTTTCTTGGCCGAGGCGTACTCGAGCAGCGTCGGCTCAGCCTCCAGTGCGGCCGACAGGATCGACTCGCCGGGGACGAACAGCACCACGAACTCCGGTGTCTGGTCGAACTGGGCCCAGTACGACTTCGCCGCCAGTTGGTCGATGTGGGTGCGTACCTGTCGGACGTGTCGACGCAGGTGCTCGGCGGCCTCGCCCTCGGTGTCGGCCTGCGCGGCGTCGAGGTAGGCGTCGAGCGGGACCTTGGAGTCGACCACCACCCGCTTGTCGCCAGCCAGACGGACGACCATGTCGGGGCGCAGCACGGAATCGCCGTGCACGCTGACCTGCAGCTCGAAGTCGCAGTGGTCGAGCATGCCGGCCAGTTCGGCGGTGCGCTTGAGGTGCATCTCGCCCCAGCGGCCGCGGACCTGCGGGCGGCGCAGTGCCGTGGCCAGCGAGGCGGTCTCCTTGCGGAGCGAGTCGCTGGTCAGTCGGACGGCGTCGACCTGTTCGCGCAGCTGGGTGTGCCATTCGATGCGGCTCGCCTCGAGCTGGCGGAGTCGCTCGCCGAATCGGTCGAGACTCTCGCGGACGGGCTCGACGGCCTGCGCGGTCGCCGCCGTCGACAGACTGAGGTCGTGCGCCGTGGCGGTGGGTGCACGGCGTCCGCCGATGATGATGCCGAGCGCGAGACCGGCGACAAGAGCCAGCAAGGCGGTGAGGAGGAGGGGGAAGGCGTCCATACCCGCATCCTGACCGCCCCTACCGACACTTCCCCGAG
>Ga0075364_10002657_pt1 | contig 10035 bp, 11 predicted proteins | sample EndMetdeltDD1764_FD_71517 | JGI IMG/M metagenome (GOLD analysis project Ga0075364, IMG submission 71517) | Populus endosphere microbial communities from Tennessee, USA - Endosphere MetaG P. deltoides DD176-4 | ecosystem: Host-associated > Plants > Roots > Endosphere | place: USA: Tennessee...
ACTATAAGGAGATTATATGGAAAAGAAATTACAAGCATTTTTGGATGGGGTGTTTGCACCCTACGGAGATTTTGCCGGCCGCGCCGACATCACCAAAGAACTACTCACCAACTTGCACGAGAAGTACGACGACTTCAAAAAGCAAGGTAAAAGCGACGACGAAGCCTATCAGGCAACCGTTAATTCCTTCGGCGATGTCGAAGAAATCATGGAAAATATCCCCCGCAAAGATGTATCTGCTCGAAATACACGAAACTTAAACCGCTCAATGCTCATAAAGGCCGATCTTAGCGACTCAAACTTAGCTGAAACCGATTTCAGCAGCAGCGCTTTGATGGACGCCACCTTTGATCGTTCGAATCTTACAAAAGCACTTTTCAAGAGTAGCGCGCTTAAAGGTGCGTCGTTTGTTGACGCCAATCTCACCGAGGCGGTATTCCATGGTGCAGATCTGCACAACGTTCGCTTTGATGGGGCTAATCTTACCAAAACCCTCTTTAAGGGTTCCTATCTTAAGAATGCTACTTTTGCCGGTGCCATGTTAGTAGAAACTACCTTTGAAGGCGTTGCTCTCGAAGGCATCTCTTTCGAAGGCTTAACCTTAGAAGGAGTGCTCTTTGAGAAATCAGCGCTCAAGGGTAGCTCGTTCCAAAATGCCACCCTACGCGATGTTTCTTTCCATCACTCGGCCGCCGATGGGGCTGACTTTGAGGGGGCAACCATGGACAAAGTAACCTATGCCCTGCTCCAAGGCACCAAAGCCAAGCTTGATAACGTAACTCTTCTTTAGAAAGCTAAAAAATATAACGAAAGGCCCCATGTGGGGTCTTTCGTTATATCGCATATGTCTTGTTAGTAAGCAATTCGCACTAAGAGCTATTCGGCAGCAGCAAGCATCAGTAACCTCTCTTTGAAACCGCCTCGCTTGTCGCGTTTTTCCGCTTGGAGGGCTTTAACCTCTTCCATAGTTATACCGGTCACTTCTAAAAGTGCTTCGATAACCTCAAATACATCTGCCAGCTCTTCTTTGATATTGGCAGCAGTTTCTGATTTAGATAGTTCTTCGGCTTCTTCGGCCACCTTTTTAAGGAGATAATATTCAAACTCCTCATCGTCCAACACGCGAACCTTCGCCTCTATGCCGTCTCGTTCTTTAATCCGTGCTGGGATCTTGTCGCGAACGAGCTTAGGGTACTCATTTTCGAGTTTATGACTAGTCTCTGTATGTTCAAAAGCCATATCTACCTTTCTATGTGGTCTTTACCGAAGTAGCATAGGCATATATCCTCTGCTCGTTGCGGATTTGCGTATCCTTAAAAGTATTTATAGGCAGAAAGAGCACTTCGTCTGCCTCGGGACCAACAGTAAAATTAAACTGCTCCGGAAATACTTGTACGATAACGCGCACTTGCCATATATCACGTGGACGAAGTTGCTTGGGATCTTCCATGGTAACAACTTTATAGGTGAACGCGCCCTCAAACCCAACCTCTTCCTTGAGCTCACGTGCAATCGCCACTTTAATGGTCTCACCATGGTCAACGCCGCCACCTGGCAAATCCCAGCCAGTGCGGCCTACTTCTTTGACAACAAGTACCCGCTGATCATCTGTAAGGATGAGGCATTTTATAGAGAGGCGGTACAGAGAATCGTTTGACATGCTCATATAATAGCAAAATTCGGACAGTTCCTTGGTATTATAAGGGCAAGGAAAGGGTGAAGGTGAGGGATACTCGGCGTGCAAAACAACTTGGAGGATTAATTCTTTTTGTAGTCCTCCTTATTGTTGTCATTGTCATGTGGCGCTGGCTACAGCACCCTGCGCCCTCTGATATCACCAGTCGAAGCACACCCCCTTCAACGGCCCAGGAATCAGCCTCGGTACATATAGCGCTGACTAATGTTAGTAACAATGCCCTCCAAGGCGAAGCGCACTTCACCACTACCATCAGCGGGCTCAAAGATATACGGAAAGTTGCATATTACGTGGACGGTTTGTTCACGGGGGTCACCTACACCGAACCTTTCAACTTCACCCTTGATACAACCAAATTATCCAATGGCATTCATACTGTAACGGTCAAAGCCTACGGAGTGGATAGAACGGTGATTGAAAGTGACCCCTTCACTATTACCGTTGCCAATCAGACTACTTCAAACATCGAAGACAATACCTCAGTTAGCGGTACCACAAGCACCTCTAGGGTTAGAGGCCAAAAATATACTTTTCCATTACTTGCCCAGCTCGCCTTATTAGTCACTGGCTCTACGGCCGATCACCAGGCACCAAGTGCGCCGAGTAATGTCATACTCAGCGCCGATGATGGCTATACCGTGCAAATTCAATGGTCAGCCAGTACCGATAACAAAGGTATCAAAGAATATATGGTATTTAGGGATGGGACGCAACTAGGTACAAGTGCTGGTACTAGCTTCATTGACCAGACTGTCGCCCCAGGCAATACCTACACCTACAAAATCATGGCCAAAGATACTGCTGATAATACATCTAGTGATTCCAATGAGCCATCTATTAGTCTAGCGCCAACAACCATTTGGCATCGGGCCGAATCACCGGCACCTGGCAATTTTGACAATGATCCGACACCAATTGAATTAGGGGTGAAGTTCCGTCCGTTAGTCAATGGCAAGATTACTGGGGTGCGATTCTATAAAGCCAGCGGCAGTACCGGCACGCACGTAGGACATCTATGGGCCAGCGATGGCACACCTCTCGCAACTGCTAACTTTAGTGGCGAAACCGCAAGCGGGTGGCAGCAAGTCACTTTCTCGACCCCAGTGGAAGTCACGGCTAACACATCGTATGTGGTGTCATACTTCTCACCCAATGGCGGCTATGGATACTCTTCGGCCTACTTCGCCTCGGCCGGAGTAACTGCGCAGTATCTGAGTGCACTCAAAAGTGGGATAGATGGCAACAACGGACTCTTCAAGGTGGGCTCAACTGGCTTCCCTACGAGTTCGTTCGACAACACCAATTACTGGGTTGAGCCCACCTTTGCCCCCAATAAAGACACGCCTGGTCCAACTGCCAAAGTAGCTGATAATAGCGAACTATTCCCTGGCTTCCCTGGTAGCAATAACACCGGTGTGCCAGTTGGCAAACGGTTACCAAAACGAGATCGTACCATTATCGTATACGATGCCAATGCTACGCTCGATAATATCGAGGTAGGCTCCGATATTAGCATTCGGGGCAATAACGTGACCGTAAAGAATGTCCGAGTCGCCCCTCAACAAGCCCTTATCTGGGGTATCACGCAGATCACAGGTACGAGCGGCCTTACCGTCGAGGACACCGAGATTTATGGCGATGGCACACATCAGTTGCAATACGGCATTCAAGATAATGGTAGTGATTTTACCGGCCGCCGCATTCGCATTCACACCATGACTCAGGCTATTCAATCCAATGTGAATGTACTTATCGAAGATTCGTATTTCAACGGTCAGATCTACTTTGCTGGCGACCATACTGGCGGGTATCTTAATACCGGTGGACATGATGTGGTCTTGCGCCATAACAATATGCGCAACCCGCTCAATCAAACAACCTCATTAGGATTAATGTGTGACTTTGCTCCCATTACTAATGTGCTCGCCGAGAATAATCTCTTGGCTGGCGGTGGCTATGCCGTCTATGCGCCACCTTGCAGCGGCTCGGGCAATATAAAATTCATCAATAATAAGTTTGATCGCGCCATTTGGCCAAACGGTAGCTTCTTTGGACCAGTCACTTCCTACGATCCAGCTCAACCTGGCAATGCATGGACTAACAATACATGGCTCGAGGATGGAACGCCAGTAAACCCCTAACTTATTTGCTTCTTCATTAGATTAGTCAGTCGGCTTGATATTGAAGTTGTGATTAAAAATATTCTCAGGATCGTAAGTACGCTTTAGCTTCGCCAGACGCTGATACGTTTCTTCGGGGTAAATACTAGCTACATCTTCATCGCTATGAGTGGAGAGGAAGTTACCGTAGGCACCAGTGCTAAAGGGCGCGAGTTTTTCCCACCGCTTAAGCCCTTCTTGCACTTGCGCTTCCGGCGTATCGATTGGGAATGGAAAACCGACAAAAAAGAAGGCTTCACAGTGGCGATGTGGAATAGCGGTCGCTTGTGGGTCTACCCTACTGGCCGCTCCATTCATCATCCGCAGCTGGACGATTGGGCTGCCAGGCTTGCAACACATCTCGGCAAGTATAGCAATCAGCTCATCGCTCAATGTGTTGACAAACATATTCTTGGTTACAAACTTCATCCCTTCAGGCGGATGGGCCTCTTGGAGTACTTCGGCATATTCTTTGACGCTCGTGTCATCGCTTTGCGTAGTACCAAGGTGACGTAGTGGCTCGATGGTTTTATTAGCGCTGGCTTCATCATCATTTGCATAACAACTCATAATCATAGCGGTTGCAGGCATCTCCCCAAAACTGGGCATTAAAGTCATGAAACTAGTCAGCTCTTCTGGCGCCGTGCGTAGTTGATCGCGCCAACCCGTAATAGTCTTTTGCAGGTCATCAACACCATACATAAGCGTACTTTCGACAATCTTGCCTTGCGGATGTGCCTTAAAATCGAAGCTTGTCACTACCCCAAAATTACCGCCGGCGCCTCGTAGTCCCCAGAAAAGGTCGCTATGTTCATGTGCATTAGCTCGTACGATTGAGCCATCGGCTAACACTACTTCGGCACCAACAAGCGCATCGATCGCATAGCCATATTTTCGCATCATCCAGCCAATGCCGCCACCGAGCGTCAGTCCGCCTACAGCCACCGTTTTGGTGTCACCTGAAGAAATCGCCAATGAATGCTTGGCAAGCTCCACCGCCACATCACCCCAATGCGCTCCAGAACCAAGCCGGACTAAGCCTGTTTTTTCATCAAGCACCTCAACTGAGTTCATCAGTGACAGGTCAAGCACTACCCCGCCATTGTTAGTGCTGAAGCCAGCCGCGCTATGTCCACCACTGCGAACCGAAATTTGCAAATGTTCATGCTTTACAAAGGCAATTGCCGCAGCCACATCTTGGTTTGTTTTAGCCTGCGCAATCAGGGCTGGCTTGGCGTCTTTCACAGTAAACGTTTTTCTGGCTGTATCATAGGTCTCATCGCCAGGTAGAATGATATTACCTAAAAATGTCGCTTTGAATGTGTCTACATCGTATTCTTGCATAGTTCTATAATACCAAGTCATTGAAAGTTCCAGAACAGAAGCACATAATTGTACTATGAATGTCAATAACTCAAAAATTCCCACCGATGGCTACCTCATACTCCCTATCTCTATGAGTCGAAGCAATAACTCGCAATCTGCCCAGATTTACAACGAAATCCTCACTCAGTGTCAACAGCGATGCGCCGACCCGAGTACTGTCGATGTGATTATCCTCTACACTGCCAGCCTCTACTACAACAATCAGCATGAGACAGCCTGGGAGGTAAAGAGGCGAACTACATCGCAGATGGTATCCCACAAAGCAGCCTTGCAACAACTCATTCAACGCCGCGATGACCTGCAATTACATGTACGATTCATGGCATGGGATCAAATTGTAGTAGATGCCCCAGACTATCAACGGTTTTATCAAAAATTGCTTAGACGGGTAAGTATCGACCAAGCATTATATGATTTGGCAATCTATAGCATCGGCAACCGCGAGATGGGTGAAGCCGCAATCAGCTTCCTCGTAGAAGAGACTGTCATAGCGCATATCCTACGCCAAAAGCGAGTGACCCTTCCTAAACATAACGTGCAGAATGACCATTTTCGCTTACTCGTATACCCTGGGCCATATATTGCCATCGATTTTTATCAATGGAAGCTTAAAATACTCCCCCAAGATAAAAACATCACCTTTGGATGTTCACAGTACAATAGCACCAGCGACGAGCTTTATACATTTGATGACATGCCCCTGCCTAAAGGGAACAATTGGCAGCGGGAGCTTAGGATACACCCCCGAACAAAACATGATTCGGTAGATTGATACTGCGATTACTGCGTTTACATGGCACGCGCAAGTGAATCTAAATATGCATCCAGCTGTGGCCAAGTGTCGATCCGCGTAAATGCGGCGTGATTGCGCCAGATCTCGTTGTAGGGTCTGCCTAGCAATATCAGATGAGGCACAATACCCTCAAGTTGGGCGAGAGCCTTTGGGTCGTCATCAATATACACATCAAAGCCGTGTTGCAGGACTCGCGATTTGTCACCACCCGGTCCGACACTTATAAGCATATCCGCCGACAACCATCGTTCCCGTAACCATTGTTGGGCAAATTGCACGCCTGCCGCCTGAATGCGTGTGACACAAAACGAATCATGTTTGGTAGTGATTTGCGAAAGATAGGCCACGCCTTGATGAGAAACAGGGGGAGCATTAAGCATCTCCGAAGTACCATACACTATGTCTTGCAAATGCTCATATGCTTCAGGTCGGAGCGATCCATTCAAGGTGGCGAGCGACGCGTTCTGCATAGGTAATTCGACGCCAAAATATCGTTTGGCGACCCGCACCTTGCTTATTGCATTATTGATAATAACGCCATTCAGGTCAAAGCCAACGCGCATCTTTTTCTCCCTTAGTAGATGAAATTATATCATCGTTATATATAATTTCAACTTTCTCGATTTTGGCAACAATTGCGAAATGCTAGATGCGTACTAAAGAAGCGGGTCATAAAGCCCTGTTGGTATTGCCCCGCCACCATCCTATATCCCTATCCAAGGTAGTAAACCTTACTCTGCCGGACGATATCTCCCTAGGTGGATCGAGCTTAATATAAATATCACCTAAACATTCACGTCTTACCCCTCCAGATAACGATACCCCGAGTTCCGACAACTCTTTGCTATTGTTGTAGTAATTCCATGTACCCATGGCTAGTTCCAATCCTGAAACGCCCAGGTGTCGTTTTAGATCCTCATCCAGAGGCAGTGGAGCAAAATCTTCCATCGATTGCTGATCGACTGCCTGCTCGAGTGCGTCAATTACTTGCAGTATAGGAGTGTTTGGTCTACCATTATCGCCTTGTAGACGTAAAGACCCGAGTCTTTGATAGTATTGCACATCCTCAGACAATGAAAGCGCCGCCATCCCTTTCGATCCTAGAGAGGCTATTCTCTGGATATGCTCTTTCCATATAGCCAACCGAGACTCTGTCACACCCCCTCATCAACTACCTGTTCCACCTCGACCACTTCAGGATGGTATACAAGGAGAGGATAGGAGGGGAACGCAAGTACTTTCTTAATATTGAGTACCTCAGCGATCGCTAAGCAGCTCACAGCTACTTCACCGGCAACTGCTATGAAGTCATGAGTAGCATGTTTCGCCTCATGGATATCGATCGCCATCCAAGGGTCAATTTCTTTGAGCCGTGAATGTAGCTTAAAAGCTTGGCGCTCTTCTGGATCGTTAGAGTCAGGATTACCCGGGATTTGTCCGCCGAGTTCACCCTTTGACCCAAGGTAACGTTTGCGCGCTCGTAAGGCGTCAGGGTGTCCAGGAATAGTCTCAACTCCTTCAATACTCCCGGCAATGTATTCGCATACCTTATTACCAAGTGGCTCATTGCCATGAATCGAACCAATAACGGCCAAGGTTTCTTTTGGCATATTCTATAATATCTTATCAGTAGAATATTTCTGCAATGAAGAAAACGGGATAATAACTGGGGTAGATCACTCTTTTAGCATTTGATCACGGTGCTTCGAGGCAGGTTCACCAGCATTACTTGCTATCCCAAAACCCTGTTTTGCTGATGCAAGCAATTTCCTACTGTCACTAAAGAGGCTGGGGGCATTTGCATCCCCCATAATAACGCCGACAATCGTGGCATCTTTTCCGTCTTCGGCTGTATAGTGCGCAGCGAATAGTAAGCAACTACCGGCTTGATCGGTGGTGCCTGTTTTCATGCCAATTACCCCTTCATCGCCAAGGAGCTCATTGGTATTTTTAAGCACGCCCGCAGACGGTATCTGCGCTTGCGGCTGGGCGACAATCTCGGCGATTACCGGATCTTTGAGCGCAGCTGCACCTAGCTTCACCATTTCAGATGGCGTACTCACCGTCGCCGGACTAAAACCGCTAGCGTCAGCAACTACTGTTTGGCCCAACCCCATATGTTGCAGCATGTCTTGGGCATACGCCGTGTATGCTTCGGCTGAACCAAATACTCTCTCTACTAACATATCGGCAATATTATTACTCGAGGCAACAAGCATCGCCTGCATAGCCTGATACTGAGTCAACACCATGCCGTTATATACGGGTAATGTTGAACCACCTTTGGCAGCATAAGCCCGATACGTCGCAACATCTGCAGCAGTGAGCGTATATGTCGGGCCGGTCTGGTCTGGTTTGAGCGGCTGTTTTTTCATGATAGCCAAGGCAGTAATTACTTTGGCCATACTGGCAGTTGATTGGGGCGTTTCATTATCAGATGAACGCACGAGCAGCCCATCTTCCACATTAAGAACCGCTGCCTGACCAACTTCTGGCCAAGTAAGCTGCATATTTTTAGCTAGCGTTATTTGCGATGTTGTCGGTGTCGTTATAGACGGGGTCTTGGGTGCATCTTTATTAAAGTAAGTGACACCATAACTACAAATAAGTAACAAGAGTGCCCCCGAAATACCCATCAACCATAATCGACGACGCGATTTTTTCGGTTGGTTGTGCATATAGTGCGTCTGGTTAATCTTCATTACTTTACTCTTCCTTTCATCAGGGATAGTCCGCTGTTTAATACCTCACCCTAAAGACAAAGAACCGCAGCCAGATAACCATCATCATGAGGAGCAAAATCACTCCTACGATATACCCATCTTGTTTCTTGGTATTCGTATGCTTATTGCTAAAGTCATAGAGTGCCAATCCAAGTAGTCCACCCAAGGTGTTAGTGAAGACATCGGTTATGTCGGCAACGCCAATTGCCAAGGCGTATTGCAGCACTTCGGCAGCGACACTAAAGGCAGAGATGTACATAAGCTTTCGCCCAAAAGTACATTGTTTCAAGTTGACACCAAGCAGCAAACCAAAAGGAATAAAAACGATTAGATTATCGACCATTTCCCTTGGGTGGGAACCGACAAATGGAAGCAAGTTAAGACCTCTCCTCTGGTGGTCCAACACTGCTGGTATATCAACTGAAAACTTGCATAGCACTAGCCATGACAGCATGAGTAGATAGAACGCTAAGACAATTTTAGAAAAGGACTTCATGTGAATTTACCTCTGGGGTTTTATACAACGACATATTAATACCTCGTTGTATAGTCCATACTAGCGGTGACTTATGAAATAGTTATGAAATATTTCATCTTATTTTCATAATTTATCGTTAGACTTACTTTGTGACTAAGTTGCTACACTAGGTATATGGAAGTTTTAGTTATTGAAGACGAGGCACCAATTCGTGAGTTCGAAGTAACATATCTTCGCGATGCAGGTTACCGCACTATCGAGGCAGCAGACGGCCAAACGGCAGTTGAATTATTCGAGGCGCATAAGCCCAATCTGGCAATCATTGACATCAATCTGCCAAAAATGAACGGTCTTGAAGTATGCAAAGCTATTCGGGCTACCTCTACCATGCCAATTCTCATCGTCACCGCGAAGGGTAGCGATGAAGATGAAGTAGCCGGACTCTCTATGGGTGCCGACGATTACATCAAAAAACCGTTCAATCCAAATGTCTTAGTCGCCCGCGTCCAAGCGCTCTTACGCCGGCATGATACAACAAGACAGCTCCGCTTTAGGGGCCTCACTATTGACCCCGAAACCATGTCGATCACTAAAGATGATGTGTCGATCACGCTCACAACGACCCGCTTCAATTTACTATTAGCCCTCGCTTCTCGTCCTCAAGTGGTCTTCTCTCGGGCGCAGCTTGTTGATCAGATTTATAGCGACCCCTCTAGCCATTTTGTCTATGACCGCACCATTGATGCGCACATAAAAGCTCTGCGCCAGGCCATTGAGGCAGATCCAAAAAACCCACAGTT
>Ga0075364_10002658_pt1 | contig 10035 bp, 7 predicted proteins | sample EndMetdeltDD1764_FD_71517 | JGI IMG/M metagenome (GOLD analysis project Ga0075364, IMG submission 71517) | Populus endosphere microbial communities from Tennessee, USA - Endosphere MetaG P. deltoides DD176-4 | ecosystem: Host-associated > Plants > Roots > Endosphere | place: USA: Tennessee...
GCCCCGGGTTCGGGGCCGTCGGGGTTGAGGATCAGCATGCCCTCGACGATGACAATCAGCCCAGATGCGAACGAGGTGTCGGTGAGTTCTTGGACGACGGTGTACGAGCCCCCACTGCGCAGGAGCACAAGCTCCGCGAGGGTCGGGTGCGGCGGCACACCGAAGCGCGCGTTGAGGAGATCGACGACGGCTGCCCCATCCAACACGGGGATCTCGACCACGTGGCCGGCGCTGACCAAGCGATCGCGCTCTACCGCGTTCTCTGGTGCCATCGTGACGATCAGACGGACGTCGTCGGTCTCGGCGAGTCGGACGAGCACCTCCACGCTGTCGGGGTCGCATAGATCGGCATTGGTCAGGACAAGGTTCGGTGTCCCGTCGCTGGCTCGAATCGCCGCTCGGGCTGCTGCCTCGACAAGGTCGGGGGTGGGGTCGGGCAGGTCGTCAAGATCGAGGACGAGTTGGCGAAGGGCGAAGTAGGGCAGAGCCTTCTCGCCCACGCGGACGGTGTGGCGTCTGCGAGCCGGACCGCCGGGGAGGTCGGCGATCTCGGCGGCGAGCTGATTGCGGTTGCCGCCGGTCGGGCCCACGATCACGAGAACGGGATTCGTCCGCAGCAGCGCTCGGCAGTCGTTCACGAACGCCGGCGAGAATGCCGGCGGCCACGGGTGATGCGCAGCTGCGACGACGGGCACGGGTCTCCTTCGCTCACCCCCCGGATAACACCACAATAGTCCTGTCAGGGCGTATTGCCGGAGGAGCAACGCCGCGGGGGGCGCGAATCTAGCGTTTTCGGGCCGCAAACCCCTTCATTTTTCGTGAGTTGCGGGGGGATAGGATCTGCTCGTGACCGACCGTCAGCTCGACACCGTTGCCCGTGCGTCCACCACCCCCGACCTAGCGCAACCGTGGGCCGAGCTGGGGCTGAAGAGCGATGAGTACGACCGCATCCGCGAGATCCTCGGCCGCCGTCCGACCGGTGCCGAGCTGGCGATGTACTCGGTTATGTGGAGTGAGCACTGCTCGTACAAGTCCTCCAAGGTGCACCTCAAGAAGTTCGGCGAGCTTCCTCAGGAGACCCCTCTCGGCAAGACGTTGGCGGGTATCGGCGAGAACGCCGGGGTCATCGACATCGGCCAGGGTTATGCCGTGACCTTCAAAGTCGAGTCGCACAATCACCCGTCGTACGTCGAGCCCTATCAGGGAGCCGCGACCGGCGTGGGCGGGATCGTCCGCGACATCCTCGCGATGGGAGCCCGGCCGGTCGCGGTCATGGACCCGCTGCGCTTCGGCCCCCTCGACGCCGACGACACCGCGCGCGTCCTGCCCGGCATCGTGGCCGGCGTCGGCGGATACGGCAACTGCCTCGGCCTGCCGAACATCGGCGGCGAAGTGGTCTTCGACGAGACCTACATCGGCAATCCGCTGGTCAACGCCTTGTGCGTCGGCGTGCTGCGGCACGAGGACCTGCACCTCGCATTCGCATCAGGGGTCGGCAACAAGGTCGTCCTGTACGGCGCCCGCACGGGCGGCGACGGCATCGGCGGTGTCTCGGTCCTGGCGTCCGAGACATTCGAGTCGACCGGCCCGTCGAAGCGCCCTGCCGTGCAGGTCGGTGACCCGTTTATGGAGAAGCTCCTGATCGAGTGCACCCTCGAGCTGTTCCGCGCCCAGGTGGTCAACGGTATCCAAGACCTCGGCGGCGCCGGCCTCTCGTGTGCCACCAGCGAGCTGGCGTCGGCCGGCAGTGGAGGCATGCACGTCGAGCTCGACACGGTCCCGCTGCGCGACTCGACACTCTCGCCCGAGGAGATCCTCATGAGCGAGTCGCAGGAACGGATGATGGCGGTTGTCGAGCCGCACCACCTCGAGGCGTTCATGGCGATCTGCGAGAAGTGGGACGTCGAGGCCGTCGTGGTCGGCGAGGTCACCGACGGTGATCATCTGATCATCGACTGGCACGGTGAGACCGTCGTCGACGTGCCCCCGCGCTCGGTCGCGCACGACGGACCGACGTACAACCGACCCTTTGCGAGACCGGGCTGGCAGGACGCCTTGCAGGCCGATGCCGCCGAGCAGCTCGCGAGACCTGCCACGGGCGACGAGCTGCGGCAGCAGCTGCTCCAGATCGTCACCTCGCCCAATATGGCTGACAAGTCGTGGGTCACCGATCAGTACGACCGGTACGTCCAGGGCAACACGGTCCTCGCCCAGCCCGAGGACGCCGGTGTCATCCGCATCGACGACGAGACCCACCTCGGCGTGGCGGTCTCGACCGACTGCAATGGACGCTTCGCGAAGCTCGACCCGTACGTCGGCGCCCAGCTCGCGCTCGTCGAGAGCTACCGCAATGTTGCGGTCACCGGTGCCCTGCCGCTGGCGGTCACCGACTGCCTCAACTTCGGCTCGCCCGAGAACCCCGATGTCATGTGGCAGTTCGAGCAGGCCACCCATGGTCTCAAGGACGCCTGCGCGGTGCTCGGCATCCCCGTCACGGGCGGCAACGTCTCGTTCTACAACCAGACGGGCGAAACGCCCATCCTGCCGACGCCCGTGGTCGGCATCCTTGGAGTCATCGACGACGTCCGTCAGCGGATCACGCAGGGCTTCACCTCGGGAGGCAGCCATGTGCTGGTGCTCGGTGAGACACGTGAGGAACTCTCCGGGTCGACCTGGGCCCATGTGGTCCATGGCCATCTCGGCGGCCAGCCGCCGATCGTCGACCTCGCTGCCGAGTGCGCACTCGCCGATCTGATGGTCGAGGCTGCCAAGTCGGGCGTCGTCGAGTCGGCGCACGACCTCTCCGACGGAGGTCTCGCGATGGCGCTGGCCGAGGCGTCGTTCCGCCACGAGGTGGGCGTCACGGTCGATCTGGAGGATCCGTTCATCGAGCTGTTCAGCGAATCGTCGGCGCGTGCCATGGTTGTTGTCAGCGAAGAGCGCCATGACGAGTTTGTGGCGTTGGCCGAGAAGCACGGTGTCGAACTCGCCTCGGTCGGGCGCACCGGCGGCGAGACGATCGAGGTCGCCGGTCAGCTCAGCATCAGCGTGGCCGAGCTGAAGGCAGCGTGGCAGGCGACGCTGCCGGCCGTGCTCGGGGCGCACCTGGCCTGATCGCATGGCTCGCTACGTCCCGCTATCGCACGAGGAGTTCGCAGCAATCTGCGAGCGGCTGGACGCCGGCGATTCGTCGCGAGCCGATCTGAAGGCGGCGACAAAACACCTGGCCGCTCTGTTGGCACAGAAGGCGCCGGGTGCCAGTGTCGAGGTCCGTATCCCGCCGTTCGCCGCCGTGCAGGTCATCGCGGGCGCCCGGCACACCCGGGGGACCCCGCCGGCCGTCGTCGAGATGGACGTTGACACCTGGATCGCGCTCGGCCGGGGCCGCCTGGCATGGGCGGACGCGACGGTGCGTGCCTCGGGCGAGCGTTCCGATCTGTCCGGCCTGCTGCCGCTCGACGTGACCTGACTTGACTGGCCCCGCCGCTGGCCCTGGGCGGTGCGCTAGCGTCCAGGCCCGCGCCGTCCGTGGACGCCAGCGCACCGTCCTGGGGGTCAGCGGACGGCGGCGAGCGCCCGCGCCGGGTAGTTGGTGGTCACCATCCAGACGCGCGGGTCGTTCATCCAGCGGTCGAGTTCGGCCGGACGGTCGACTGTCCACACCAGCAGCGGGAGCCCGCGGCGGTGCGCGTAGCTGCGCAGGGTCAAACGCGCGACGGTCTTGTGAGACACCACGACATTGGCGTGACTCCACCACACCCGGGTGCGGGGGAAGGCGGCCTGGAGGCGGACCAACCGGCGCCGCCATGGCCTGCCGTCCCACGATCTCGGGCTGGACGACAGGCCGACAAGCAACCCGTCGGCGTGCTGCTGCGACCACCGGACGATGCGCCGGACGGAGGCATCCTCTGCGGTGGTGATGAGGACGTCGTCGACGCCGAGGACCGCGACGATCCGCTCGACCAGCGCGATCTCGCCTCCACGCACCTTGAGGTCGACGTGTGCCTTGACGCGGCCGCAGATCAGATCGAGCACCTCATCGAGCGTGACCAGCACGACGCCGGTGAACTCGTCGAGACGGTGGCCTGCGATCAAGCGGCGGCTGCCGTCGGACACCTCGTCGTCGTGGAACACCACGGGCGTCCCGTCGGCGGTGAACCGGATGTCGAACTCGACGTAGTCGCAGCCCGCGGCGATCGCCGCCTCGAAGGCGGCCAGAGTGTTCTGGGACGAGTGGTCGTCACCCGCTCCGCCGCGATGGGCCGACACCAGCACCACGGGGACGTCCTCAGACGGTCTGGCCGCGCTGCAGCTCGGCCCAGACGGTTGCCTCGGCGGTGGTGTACCCCGGCAGACCTCGCGACGCCCGGTAGGCCCGGACCGCCCGGACGGTGCGGGCGTCGTACACGCCCGTCGCGGTCAGCTTCGCCCCTGCTGCGACCAACGAGTGCTGCAACCGCCACACCGAAGGGCCGACCGACCCCTGCTTGAGCACTCGCGGATACCGCCCCGCCGACAGGAGCGCCGTCCAGGTCTGTCGAGTGGCCCTTCCACTGGGTGCCCATCCCTGCGTGGTGCCGAACGCATCGACGGCTCGAGCGGTGCCGATGCGGTAGTGCTGGTCGGCGGACTTCAGGTAGCCCTGCCGCTTGAGCAGGCACTCCAGCGCCTTGACCTGCTTACCTTTCGACCCGACCTTGAGCGTCGAGTAGCGGGTGAACGTCTGCGTGACTCCGCACGGCGTGGGTTTTTTACTGGCCCTCGAACCCTTGCCGACGTCCAGGAAGTTCTTGTCGATCAGGATGGACGCCCCACCGTGGTTCACGCTCGTGTCGAGCTGGTACTGGTGGAGGCGCTGCTTCTTCCAGCCGCTGTTCGACAGGTACGGCCCACCCTTGGTGTTGGCCTTGCCATTACCCCAGGCGAGCCACATCTGGTCGGGCTCGGTGAAGCCCTTGCGGCCTGACCGTCGGGCCTCGTCAACAGCCTGGATCGCGGCCGAGCCACTCCCGTACAGCCCTGACTTGTATCGCTTGGCGTGCAAATATTCGGTCCAGGCGTCGACGAACTCCAGCACGATGCGGTCGCAGGAGGCGGTGCGGGCGTAGAACTCGATGTCGAGGTAGACAACGCTCTTTCGAGCGAAGCCGTACTTCTTCAGTGCCGCGATGGCCTCCTGGGCCTCAGCGCGTGCCTCCCGGCGGGCGGTCTTCGCGCTGCGTGACATCGTCAGCTTCTGCACGCGGCTCTTCGGGTTGTTGGAGAAGCAGGGAGCCTGGCGACCGACGTGGATGGGCATGAAGCGCCACCCGTTTCGGGCGTTCTGGGCAACCCACTCCCTCGTGAGGTTCGGCTGGTACGTGTCGCCGCAGTAGCGGGAGTTGCCGGAGATGTAGATGCCGACGGCGCTGAACGGCGAGGTCAGGTTCCAGACGTCCATCGTGGCCTGGTCGGGCGCGACACAGGTGTCGAAGCCGTGTCCAGTGAAACCGCCGGGGGCCTGCGGTGTCGCCGCGCGCGCCGGGGATATCAGAAGAAGGGACCCGATCAGGCCGACCGCGAGGCCGAGGATCGTGAGACGTGACATGGGGAAGGACGTCAGACGCATGGGCACGAGGCTACGTCGCGGCAGAACGTCTGTCACGGTCGGTGGCCGAGTCAGGCGGTCCTGCCCTTGCGGAGCTGGGCCCAGACCTTCGACTCGGTGGTCGTGTAGGCAGGAAGCTTGCGGGCCTTGCGGTACTTCTGGACCGCGGCGACCGTCCGGGCGTCGTAGACGCCGCTGAAGCCGGGTTTCAGGCCCGCTGCCGTGAGCGCTCGCTGCAGGCGCCATACGGACTGGCCGACCGACCCTTGCTTGAGCACACGCGGGTTCGAGCCCTTGGCGAGCAGCGCCGTCCACGTCGCGCGATTGGCGGTGCCTGACGAACCGAGACCGTTGCCGCGGCGGAACTTCGCGACGGCGCGTGCGGTGCCGGCGCCGTACGATGTGTCGACCTTTTTGAGGTAGCCCTGGTTCTTCAGCAGGCACTCCAGGGCGGCGACCTCACGCCGTTTGGCGCCGGCCTTGAGCGTCGGATACGCGGTGAACGAGCGGGTGTGGCCGCACGGTTTCGACTGGGCGACGGCGACTGATCCACGGCCGACATCCAGGAAGTTCTTGTCGATGTTGATGGTCTTTCCGCCGTACGAGACGTTGATGCCGTTGTGGTACTGGTGGATGCGCTGGTGGTTGGCCCAGCCGCTGTCGGAGAGGTAGGGGCCTCCGTCGGTGTCGGCTTTCTTGTTGACCCAGGCGTTCCAGAGGTGGTCGGGGAAGTCCATGCCAGGACGCCCGGCGAGCCGGGCCTCGTCGAGCACCTTGATGCCTGCTGAACCACTGGAGTAGAAACCCGACAGATAGCCCTGGGCGTGGAGCGTCTCGGTCCAGGCATCGGTGAACTCCAGCAGGACGTTGTCGCATGCCGCGGAGCGGGCGTACCACTCGATGTCGAGGTAGGAGACACTCCCGGGGCCGAAGCCGAGCTTGGTGAGAGCGGCGATCGTCTCGTTGGCCTCTGCGACGGCCTCGCCTCGCGCCACCCCGACGTCGGTCGACATCTTCTTCTTCTGCACCCGACTCTTGGGATTGTTCTTGAAGCACGGCGCTTGCCGGCCGACGTGGATGGGCAGGAAGCGCCACCCGTTGGCGGCGTTGCGGGCCACCCACGTCTTCGTCAGGTTCGGCTGGTAGGCGTCGCCACAGTAGCGGGAGTTGCCCGAGACGTAGATGCCGATCGCGCTGAAGGGTGATGTGAGATTCCAGGTGTTCATCGTCGACTGGGTCGGCGCGACACAGGCGTCGAAGCCGTGGCCCGTGAAGTCACCGGGTGCCTGCGGTGTGGCGGCGCGGGCGGGGGAGAACAGCAGGACGGACGCGGCGAGACCGGCGACCAGACCGAGGATCGTGATCCGGGAGGTCGAGGACGGTTTGCAGCGGGAAGACGGCTTGGAGGAAGAAGCCGGCTGAAGGGGAAGGCCGGGTACCAGATGCATGCAGTGAGGCTACGTGCCGACAAGCTCGCTGTCACACGATCTGCGCGGCAAGAGGGACAACCATCGGGTTGAGCGATAAGATTCTGAGTGTCGTGGCCCCGGTCCCTCCCCTGGATGATCGGGGCCACGTCTATGCACGGCAGGGTCAAAGCGTTGGCGTGGCGAGCACCTTCGCGATGCGCTCGAGGGTCTTGCGCATACCGGCTTCGTTCGACCTGGGTAGCTTGCTTCGCTTGAGGAAGAACTTCTGCCGGTCATGCGTGACATCCCACGTCTCGCGCACCAGCGTGCCCCCCTCGACCGGCTGCAACTCGTATCGCCAGATGCGGCCTCCGACCAGGCCGTTCATGGCCGTCGTGCGCCAGGCGATGCGCCGATCCTGCTCGAACTCGACAACTTCGTTGGATGTCTTGTAGCCAAAGCCCATGTGCATCGACATGCCGAACTTCGTGCCGAGTGACAGTGGACGCGACTCCCTCGCCGTGCCCCGCAGAGTTCCGGAACCGTCGAAGCTCTGGTGCTTGCCGGCATCTGACAGGAGAGCGAAGATCTGCTCGGGTGGGGCGGGGATCGTCCGTTCAACGCTGACGGTGTCGGAGGTCATGCCGCCACTGTAGGTCGGCACGGACCACGGCGCCCGGTGGAGCGTGTGCCCCGTGGTCTCGGCGTCGTCTCGGCCGGGGAGGACCCGATCTGCCGGATACGTCACGCCGCAACGGTTTCGAGACCACCGCCACCACCCCTACACTGGGTCTCGTGCCCCGCGGAGATGGACGCCTCACCCACGACCTCGACCCTCAGGACGCCGGACCCCAGGACGCCTGTGGCGTGTTCGGTGTCTGGGCCCCCGGCGAGGAGGTCGCCAAACTGACCTACTTCGGTCTCTACGCGTTGCAGCACCGCGGTCAGGAGTCCGCCGGCATCGCCGTGAGCAACGGTCGCCAGATCCTGGTCTACAAGGACATGGGACTGGTGTCGCAGGTCTTCGACGAGGCGACGCTCGAGTCGCTCAAGGGTGAAATCGCGATCGGCCACGCTCGCTACTCCACCACCGGCTCCAGCGTCTGGCACAACGCCCAGCCGACGTTCCGACCCACGGCTGCCGGGTCCGTCGCGCTCGGTCACAACGGCAACTTGACCAACACCTCCGAGCTGATCGAACGGCTCGCCGCGCGCGACGCCGAGTCCGGCCGTGACTCCGGCAAGGGCGAGACCGCCACGTCCGACACCGCGGTGATGGCCTCGCTGCTGGCGTCCTATCCCGACCGTCCGGTCGAGGAGGCCGCTCTCGAGGTGCTGCCGCAGCTACGTGGAGCCTTCTCCTTGGTCTTCATGGACGAGGGCACGCTGTACGCAGCACGCGATCCGCAGGGCATCCGCCCGCTGGTGCTCGGGCGGCTCGACCGCGGGTGGGTTGTCGCCAGCGAGACCGCCGCGCTCGACATCGTCGGTGCCTCTTTCATCCGTGAGATCCAGCCCGGTGAGTTCATCGCGATCGACGAGAACGGGCTGCGCACCGAGCGGTTCGCCAAGGCCGAGCCCAAGGGCTGCATCTTCGAGTACGTCTACCTGGCCCGCCCTGACACCACGATCTCTGATCAGCGGGTCTTCTCGGTTCGCGCCGAGATCGGCCGCCGGCTGGCCAAGGAGTTCCCGGTCGACGCCGACCTGGTCATTCCCGTGCCGGAGTCCGGCACCCCCGCCGCGATCGGCTATGCCGAGGAGTCGGGCATCCCGTTCGGCCACGGACTGGTCAAGAACTCCTACGTCGGGCGTACGTTCATCCAGCCCTCCCAGACGCTGCGGCAGCTCGGCATCCGACTCAAGCTCAACCCGCTGCGCGATGTCATCGCGGGCAAGCGTCTGGTGGTCGTCGACGACTCGATCGTCCGGGGCAACACGCAGCGCGCACTCGTCCGGATGCTGCGTGAGTTCGGCGCCGCGGAGGTGCACGTCCGCATCTCGTCGCCGCCGGTCAAGTGGCCCTGCTTTTACGGCATCGACTTCGCCTCGCGTGCAGAACTCATCGCGAACGGCATCTCGGTCGACGAGATCTGCCGGTCCATCGGTGCCGACTCGCTCGCGTACATCTCGCTCGACGAGCTTGTCGAGGCGACCAACCTGCCCAAGGACAATCTGTGCCGCGCGTGCTTCGACGGCATCTATCCCGTGGCGCTGCCTGAGGACGATGTGATCGGCAAGCACCTCCTCGAAGTGCAGGACCAGCTTCCGCTCGAGGTCATCCAGTGAGCGGGACGTCCTACGCCTCGGCCGGCGTCTCGATCGCCGAGGGCGACCGGGCTGTCGAGCTCATGAAGGAGTGGGTCGACAAGGCGCGTCGCCCCGAGGTCGTCGGCGGTATCGGCGGCTTTGCCGGCCTCTTCGACGCATCGGCCCTGAAGTCCTACCGCAAGCCCTACCTGGCAACCTCGGCCGACGGCGTGGGCACCAAGGTGCAGATCGCTCAGCGCATGGACAAGCACGACACGATCGGCTTCGACCTCGTCGGCATGTTGGTCGACGATCTTGTGGTGTGCGGCGCCGAGCCCCTGTTCATGACCGATTACATCGCCTGCGGCAAGGTGGTGCCCGAGCGCATCGCCGACATCGTCAAGGGCATCGCCCAAGCGTGTGCCGAGTCGGGCACCGCGTTGCTGGGCGGCGAGACCGCTGAGCACCCCGGCTTGCTGGGTGTCGACGAGTACGACATCGCCGGTTCCACGACGGGTGTTGTCGAGGCTGATGAGCTCATCGGTGCCGAGCTGGTGCGGCCGGGCGATGTGGTCATCGCGATGCGCTCGAGCGGTCTGCACTCGAACGGTTTCTCGCTCGTCCGCCATGTGTTCTTCTCGCAGGCCGGCTGGGAACTCGATCGCGTCGTACCGGAGTTCGGCACGACACTGGGTGAGCAGCTGCTCACGCCCACCAAGCTCTACACGCTGCCGTGCCTTGCGCTGATCAAAGCGGTCGAGGTGCATGCGATGTCGCACATCACGGGAG
>Ga0075364_10002660_pt1 | contig 10032 bp, 8 predicted proteins | sample EndMetdeltDD1764_FD_71517 | JGI IMG/M metagenome (GOLD analysis project Ga0075364, IMG submission 71517) | Populus endosphere microbial communities from Tennessee, USA - Endosphere MetaG P. deltoides DD176-4 | ecosystem: Host-associated > Plants > Roots > Endosphere | place: USA: Tennessee...
GCGCAGCTGCGCCGGGCGGATGCCGCTGGTGCCGTCGGTCATCGCCGGGCGCGGGAAGTTCAGCGAGGGCAGGGCGCGCGCCAGCGCGGTGGCCAGTTCGTTGGTGCCGGTGGAGAGCAGGTTCTCCGCGGTGATGATGTCGATCGGCGACTGCGACTCGGCCACGGTGCGGTCGGACACGTGGGTACCGGTGACGATGACGGTATCGAGCGTGCGGGTCTCGTTCGAGGCCGCCTGCTGGGCGGCGGCCGGGGCGGCCAGCGACGCCAGGATGGCGGCGGCGAGGAGGGAACGGGTCATGCGGATCTCCATGGAACGGGGGACGTCCGGGCGCGGCGGGCCGGACGGACAGGCTGCCAACGGTCTGCCTGCAGCGGAAGCTTGGGCCGCGGCGTCGTGGGCACCCTGTCAATTATTCGTTAACCGCTACAATGGCGTCGCAGGACGCCTCCGCATCTGCATATTCCCGAACGTCATAAGCCCGGTCCCGATGATCTCCCTGCGCAATTTCGCCCTCCGCCGCGGCGAGCGGCTCCTGCTGTCCAACGTCGACCTGGCCCTGCATGCCGGTTACCGGGTGGGCGTGGTCGGCCGCAACGGCACCGGCAAGTCCAGCCTGTTCGCCGCGATCAAGGGCGAGCTGGAAGCCGACAAGGGCGATGTCGACCTGCCGGGCAAGGTCCGGATCGCCAGCGTCGCCCAGGAAACCCCGTCGCTGCCGGACCCGGCGCTGAGCTTCGTGCTGGGCGGCGACACTCAGGTGGCCGCGGTGCTGGCCGCCGAAGCCGACGCCACAGCCCGCGAGGACTGGGAGGCCGTGGCCGAGGCGCACACGAAGATGGCCGAGATGGGCGCGTACGACGCCGAGGCCCGCGCCGGCAAGCTGCTGCACGGTCTGGGCTTCCCGCCCGAGACGCACCAGCGCGCGGTGTCCTCGTTCTCCGGCGGCTGGCGCGTGCGCCTGAACCTGGCCCGCGCGCTGATGATGCCGTCGGACCTGCTGCTGCTCGACGAACCGACCAACCACCTCGACCTGGACGCGGTCTACTGGCTGGAGCAGTGGCTGCTGAAGTACCCGGGCACCCTGCTGCTGATCTCGCACGACCGCGAGTTCCTGGACAACGTCGCCACCCACACCCTGCACCTGCACGGCGGCGGCGCCAAGCTGTACGTGGGCGGCTACACCGACTTCGAGCGCCAGCGCGCCGAGCAGCTGCGCCAGCAGCAGATCGCGCACGAGAAGGAACAGGCCGAGCGCGCCCACCTGCAGAGCTTCATCGACCGCTTCAAGGCGCAGGCCTCCAAGGCCTCGCAGGCGCAGAGCCGCATGAAGCGCCTGGCCAAGATGACCGGCACCGAGGCGGTGCGCGCCGAGCGCGAGTTCCGGATCCAGTTCGCCGAACCGCCCAAGCTGCCGTTCTCGCTGATCCGGCTCAACCACGTGCAGGCCGGCTATGCGCCGGATGCGGTGATCCTGGACGAGGTCGGCTTCGGCCTGGAAGCCGGCGACCGCATCGGCCTGCTCGGCCCCAACGGTGCCGGCAAGACCACCTTGGTGCGGACCCTTGTCGGCGACCTGGCGCCGGTGGCCGGCGAGCGCAGCGCGCATCCGGACCTGCGGATCGGCTACTTCGCCCAGCACACGGTCGAATCGCTGCACGAAGGCCAGTCGCCGATCGACCACTTCCGCGAGATCTCGCCGGACGCGCCGACCCAGGCGTTCCGCGACTTCCTCGGCAAGTGGAACTTCGCCGGCGACCGCGCCTTCGAGGTGGTCGACGGGTTCTCCGGCGGCGAGCGCGCGCGCCTGGCGCTGGCGCTGATCGCCTGGCAGCAGCCGAACGTGCTGCTGCTGGACGAGCCGACCAACCACCTCGATCTGGAAATGCGCGAGGCCCTGGCCGAGGCACTGAGCGATTTCGAGGGCGCGATCGTGATGGTCTCGCACGACCGCCACCTGATCGGCCTGGTCTGCGACACGTTCTGGCGCGTGGCCGACGGCGTGGTCGAACCGTTCTCCGGCGACCTCGACGACTACGCGGCCTGGCTGCGCACGCGGCCGACCGCGCAGGGCGCGAAGAAGATGCCGACCGCGGTGGTGCCGAAGGTGGAGGCCCAGCCGCTGCCACCGGCACCGGCGAAGAAGCCGGCCAATCCGCACAAGCTGGCAGCCGCGGAAAAGCGCGTGGAAGAACTGGGCGCGGCGCTGGCCGAACTGGACCGGCAGCTGGCGGACCCGAAGAATTACGGCGACAGCGGCCGCATGGCCACCCTTACCCGGGACCGCGAGGCCACCGCCGAGCAGCTGACCAACGCCGAGCAGGCCTGGATGGAATTGCTGGAAAGCGCCTGATCGCCGCTGTTTCAGCTTCCAGATGTGTCTGACGAGTCCGGCTGCTCAACCTTCGCCACAATGCTCCACCAGCCAGCTGCGGAAACTGCGCATCGCCGCGGTTTCCGCCCGTGAGCGCAGCCGCGTGAGCCAGTAGCGGCCCACATCGACCTGGGCGTCGAACGGGCGCAGCAGGCGGCCGCTGGCCAGGTCCCGCTCGAACATCGCCAGCGGCAGCAGCGCCACGCCGACCCCCGCCGCGGCGGCATCGGCCAGGGCAAGCGATGAGTCGAACACATGGCCACGCGCGTTCAGGGCGGGAATGCCGGCCGCCGCGGACCAGCGCACCCATTCGTCCTGCCGGAACGAGCGCAGCAGCACCGCACCGGTGAGGTCGCGCGGATGCTGCAGGCGTGCGGCAAGCGCGGGCGCGCAGGCGGGCGAGAGCGGTGCGGCTGCCAGTTCGGTCGCCTCCAGCCCGGCCCATTGGCCATCGCCGAAGCGGATGGCCAGCTCCATGCCATCGCCGGCCTGCTCGATGCGGTTGTTGTGGGTCTGCACGCGCAGATCGATGCCCGGGTGAGACTGCGCGAAATCCTGCAGCCGCGGCAGCAGGAAACCCGTGGCGAAGGTGCCGACCACGCCGACCGTGAGCGCCTCGCGGAAACGCCCGCCTTCCACGCGATCCAGCGCCGCGCTGATGCGGTCGAAGGCCGCGCTCAGCTCCGGCGCCAGCGCTGCGCCTTCCTCGGTCAGGGCCACACCGCGCGGCAGGCGGTGGAACAGGGTCAGACCCAGGCGCTCCTCCAGCTGGCGGATCTGGTGGCTCAGCGCGGCCTGGCTGACATGCAGCTCCAGCGCCGCGCGGGTCAGGTTCTGGTGGCGCGCGGCGGCCTCGAAGGCACGCAGGGCATTGAGCGGGAGCTGGGTGCGAAGCATGTCGAACCATAAGTTCTTCTCATGGCTCGGATCAAATCTCCGCGATGGTGGCGGGCGTCGCTGCTTGGGAGCATGTGGCTCCCCGGAAGACTGAAAAGGACTGCATATGCCAGCACGGCGTCTTGGAAGGTGGATGGCGATGCTCGTGGCCAGCTGCGTGTCGGCCTGCGGCGTGGTACCGGCCGACGCGGCCCAGCCGTTGCCGCAGTTGAAGGCCTATACGGTCGATCCCGAATGGTTGACCCCGGTGGCGCCGGTGCGGATCAGCGACCATGTCTGGCAGATCGGCACCCACAGCCTGACCGCGCTGCTGGTCAGGACCGACGAAGGCGCGGTGCTGATCGATGGCGGCATGCCGCAGAGCGCCCGTCTGCTGCTGGACAACATGGCGCGCGTGGGCGTGCGCCCGCAGGACCTGCGCCTGATCCTGCACAGCCACGCCCATGCCGATCACGCCGGGCCGCTGGCCGAGCTGCGTCGCGCCACCGGCGCGCGCCTGGTCAGCAACGCCGAATCGGCCGTGCTGCTGCAGCGCGGGGGCAGTGATGATCTGCACTACGGTGATCGCTTCCTGTTTCCGCCGGTATCAGTGGATCGCCTGGTGCAGGACGGCGAGACCGTGATGCTGGGCGACATGGTCTTCACCGTGCATTTCACCCCCGGGCACACGCCGGGCAGCATGAGCTGGACATGGACGGACACGCATCAGGGCCGGCCATTGCGGATGGCCTATGTCGACAGCCTCGGCGCGCCGGGCTACCAACTGCAAGGAAATCCCCGTGTACCGAACCTGCTGCAGATGTTCGGTGCCAGTTTCGCCACCGTGCGCGCCTTGCCCTGCGACCTGCTGCTGACGCCGCACGCGGACAACAGCGGCTGGGATTATGCCGATGCCGCGCATCCGCAGCCCAGGCCCACCTCATGCGTGGCCTACGCCGATGCCGCCGAGCGCGCGCTGGAGACGCAGTTGCGTGCCGGGCAAGAAGCCGCACCTTGATCGACCATCACGCTGCGACGCCGACCGATCGGAAGTGCAGCACATCTTGGGAGGATGCAGTGAAACGACGTGACTTCATGCGGATCGGTGGCCTGGCGCTTGCGGGGCTTGGTCATGGCGCTGCCTGGTCAAGATCGCTGTCCGCGCAAGGCCGGTTCGACCAGGCCGGCCTGCTCCATGGACTGAAGCAGATCGAGGCACAAAGCCAGGGACGCCTCGGTGTGACCCTGCTGGACACCGGCAGCGGGCAACGCGCGGGCTGGCGCCAGGACGAACGCTTCCCGATGTGCAGCACCTTCAAGGCGGTGCTGTCGGCGGCGGTGCTGGGGCACGCCGCGCGCGGTGCGCTGTCGCTGGACCAGCGCGTGCCCGTGCGTGCCGGCGACCTGCTGGCGCATGCGCCGGTGACGCGGCGCCATGCCGGCAAGGACATGACCGTGCGCGACCTGTGCCACGCCACGATGACCACCAGCGACAATACCGCCGCCAACCTGCTGCTCGGCGTGGTCGGAGGGCCGCCGGCGGTGACCGCGTTCCTGCGTGCGCATGGCGACCCGGTGACCCGCAACGACCGCACCGAGCCGGAGATGAACCGGTTCGCACCCGGCGACCCGCGCGATACCACCAGCCCCGCGGCGATGGCCGACAGCCTGCAGCGCTTCGTGCTCGGCGACGCGCTGCCTCCGGCAGCGCGCCAGCAGCTCGCCGACTGGATGATCGACAACCAGACCGGCGATGCCTGCCTGCGGGCCGGGCTGGGCCCGCGCTGGCGGGTGGGCGACAAGACCGGCAGCAACGGCGTGGACACCCGCAACGACATCGCGGTGCTGTGGCCGCTGGACGGCGGCGCACCGTGGGTGCTGACCGCCTACCTGCAGGGTGCGGACGGTGACAACGCGCAGCGCGACGCAGTGCTGGCCCGGGTGGGCGCGCTGGCCGAGCGGATGATCGGCTGAGCGCCCGGCGGCATGAGCCGCCGGGCATGTCGCGCCGTGGAGCCTCGTCACAGGGCTGCCGCGCGCGCCAGCTGGCACACGCGGCAAGCGCCCGGTTCGCGGCTCAGCGCACCGCGTCGAGGAAGTGGCGGTGGCGCTGGTACTGGTCGAGCACGTCGTGGATCAGCTCCTCGCGGCGCCAGCCCATCACGTCGTAGTCCTGGCCGCCCTCGCGCAGGTAGACCTCGGCGCGGTAGTAGCTGTCGTCGTCGCGCTTGCGCCGGCGCGGGTCGTCGAGCATGAAGCTCGGCGGCGCATAGGGCTTGGGATGGACGGCGTAGAAGAAATCCATCTCCTCGCCATGGCCGACCTGCAGCCAGACCCGGCCGTCCTCGCCGCCTTCGACCTCGACCTCCAGCCCCTGCCGGCGCAGCTCGATCGCGACATCCTCCAGCGCCGGCCGCACCTGCTGCTCCAGGTAGGCCAGCACTTCGGTGCGCAGCGGGTGGTGGGCCAGCGCACGCAGCCGCACGCGCCAGTCGCCGGCGCCCGGCGGAAGCATCCGCGCCTGGCGTAGCAGCGAGCGTTTCACCGCGTCCAGCCGCATCGCCTTCAGCAGGCCCCAGCACATCAGGATCATGATGAAGGTGAAGGGCAGGGCACTGGCGATGGTCGCCGCCTGCAGCGCGGCCAGGCCACCGGCCAGCAGCAGCGCGATCGCGACCGCACCGGTCAGCAGCGCCCAGAACACGCGCTGCCAGGTCGGCGACTCCTCGCCGTCCTTCGAGGTCAGCATGTCCACCACCAGCGCGCCGGAGTCGGCCGACGTGACGAAGAAGATCGCGACCAGCGCGGTGGCCACGATCGAGGTCACCGCCGACAGCGGCAGGTGTTCGAGGAAGTGGAACAGCGCGACCGAACTGTCCTCGGCCACCGCCGTGACCATGTCCTGCGCGCCCTGGATCATCACCATGTGCAGCGCGGTGTTGCCGTAGATGGTCATCCACAGGAAGGTGAAGCCCAGCGGCACCAGCAGCACGCCGACCACGAATTCGCGCACCGTGCGGCCGCGCGAGATCCGGGCGATGAACATGCCCACGAACGGCGACCAGGCGATCCACCAGCCCCAGTAGAACAGGGTCCAGCCGCCGATCCAGCCCGAGGGCTCGTAGGCGTACAGGTTGAAGGTCATCGAGAACAGGTTGGACACGTACATGCCCGTGTTCTGCACGAAGGCCTGCAGCAGGTAGACCGTCGGCCCGGACAGCAGCACGAAGGCCAGCAGCGCCACCGCGATGATCATGTTGAGCTCGGACAGGCGGCGCACGCCGCGGTCCAGGCCGCTGATCACCGAGCCGGTGGCGATGATGGTGATGCCGACGATCAGCGCGACCTGGGTCCCGACCCCGACCTGGACGCCGAACAGATAGTTCAGGCCGGCGTTGACCTGCATCACGCCCAGGCCCAGCGAGGTGGCCAGGCCGAAGATCGTGCCCAGTGCGGCGAAGGTGTCCACCGTGTGCCCGATCGGGCCGTGGATGCGCTCGCCGATCAGCGGATACAGGGCCGAGCGGATCCGCAGCGGCAGGTTGTGCCGGTAGGCGAAGTAGGCCAGCGACAGCGCCACCACCGCATAGATCGCCCAGGCGTGGATGCCCCAGTGGAAGAAGGTGATGCGCATCGCCTGGCGCGCGGCGGCCACGGTCTCGGCATCGCCGGCCGGCGGGTCGGCGTAGTGCATGATCGGCTCGGCCACGCCGAAGAACATCAGGCCGATGCCCATGCCTGCGGCGAACAGCATCGCGAACCAGGTCGCGTAGCTGTAGTCGGGCTGGCTGTGGTCCGGGCCGAGCTTGAGCTGGCCGAAGCCGCTGGCGGCGATGCCGACCACGAACACCAGGAAGCCGGCGACGGCCAGCACGGTGAACCAGCCGGCGTCGTTGGCGACCCACAGCTTGGCCGCGCCGAACCAGCTTTCGGCCTGGCCGGGGGCGACGAACGAGATCGCGACCATCGCCAGCGCGATCGCGGCGGTGGGGTAGAAGACCTGCGGCATGATGCTGGCGCGGGGCGGTCTGGAGTCGGGAACGGAGTCCGACATGGGGGTGTCCTCCATGGAGCGGGATGTGGCAGTTGCGTGCGGGCTTTATCCGCCGAACGCCGGACGATGGCGTGAAGCCGCCCGCCGCAGCGGGTGGCACGCGTCAGAAATAGAAGCCGATGTTGACGTTCAGCCGCGAGTGCCAGCGCTGCGCGCCCGGGGCGTCGATGCCGATCCCGTCGCCGCCGGCGAACCACATGTTGCGGCCGGCGATCCAGTCCACGTAGGTCAGCATCGGACCTTTGCCGACGCTGCAGCCGGTGACGTTCTGGATCGACTTGCCCAGCGTGGGCGCATCGTCCACCGGCAGCGTCGCGCTGAGGTTGTTGTAGCAGGTGATGCCGTCGAACCAGCCGGTGCGCGGCGCGGCCCAGGCCACGTTGAGGCTCGGGACGTCGGCTTCGGCGGCGATCTCGAATGGCGCCTGGAAAGCGGACATCGCGATCCGGTCGCCCGGCACCGCATAGCGGTAGCGCGCCCACTGCAGCTGCCAGGTCAGCGCTTCGCGTCGCCACTGCACGTGCGCGGCCATGCCGGTGTGCGCGTGGTGTCGGCGGCTGCGCACGTCCTGCACGTGCCCGGCGAACCCGGACACGCCCCAGGCGAGCGCATCGCCCGCGGCCGTCGTCGTGCTGCGCTCGTAGTGCGCGTGCAGCCGCCCGCGTTCGCGGTAGGGCAGGGTGTCGGTGGTGGCCACGTCGAACGAGTAGCGGTCGTAGTTCGAGCCGGTGCCGTACTCGTCACCGGCGAAATACGCCAGCTGCCAGGCATGTTCGCCTGCGCTGCCGTGCCAGGCCACGCCGAGGTCGTAGTCGTCCTCGATGCCGAGGTAGTAGCCGGAGCCGAACCAGAAACTGTGCGAGACGGTCGGCAGCAGGCCGAACGGCACCTGCTGGATGCCCACGCGCAGGCCGCTGTCCTGATCCAGCGCCCAGTCGGCCCAGGCGTGGTGCACGGCATGGAAGCCGTCGTACCAGCGGTACTGCAGCGAGAACGAGGCCGGGCCGGCGGCGCCCTTCGCATCGATGCGGACCAGCTCGGGGCGCAGGTCGGTGCCGGTGCCGTCATCGCGCCAGCCGTGGTTGAAGCGGATCGCGCCGCCAAGATCGAGGTGGTTGGCGCCATCGGCACTGGCGCGCGTATCGCCGGCGAACAGTACGCCGACACCCAGAACAGTCAGAAACACGGGGGTCTTCACGCCCGGTCTTTCCTCCCCCGGTCAGCGCCGGTATCAGCAAGACAAGCGGGCGATTGTAGGCATGTCGTGCTACGCGCCTCAAATTGCGAGCGTGGCGAAGCTGCGCTATCCGCATGCGCGTGGCGCGCGCGGAAAGCACGGCTGTGGCGCACTGTGGCAGTGCACGGACCGGCGGATGCGAACAGCCTCGGAGCGCGCGCAGGGTGCATGGCGATGGGTGCCCGGAGGGTGTCCGCCGGCATGCGCCCCGGACGCCGATGCCCATCGGCCCGGGCCGGCGTGGCGACCGCCACGCGGATCAGGAGTTGAATCCGGCCGCGGCAGCCCCAGAATAGGCGCCTGCAATCCACCTTCATCGTGTCCGTCATGCCGATCTATGCCTTCCAGTGCGCCGAGTGCGGCCACAGTTTCGACCGCCTGCAGAAGCTGTCCGATGCCGACCCCGACACCTGCCCGTCCTGCGGGACCCAGGGCAATGTGCGGCGGCAGCTGACCGCGCCGTCGTTCCGCCTGGCCGGTGGCGGCTGGTACGAGACCGACTTCAAGAAGGACGGCGACAAGAAGCGCAACCTGGCCGATTGCGGCGAAGGCGCAGCCAAGTCCAGCGCACCGGCGCCGGCGGCCACGGACAGCAAGCCGAGCACGCCGAGCACACCCGGCACGCCCGCAGCCGGGACCTGATCGCCGCGCCCGATCGCTTTTCTGGTGTGGCGCCGGCCGGCATTGGCGCGTTGCCGGAGGCCGTGCGCATGCGGCAACGCTGCTGCGTGTGGCACCGGCTGACCGTCCGCCGGGGTTGCCCCGCATGTGAAGGACCGCGTACGGTCGGGGCATGAACCTTCTTCGACCCACCGTCCTGTCCCTCGCTCTCGTCCTCGGCGCCTGCTCGCCGACCGAGCCCGCCACCACCGCCGCGCCGAGCGGCGCCGATGCCGATGCCGCCGCGCCGGCACAGGCCGCCGACGCCTTCCTGGCGGCCATCGCCGCGCACTGCGGCAAGGCCTATGCCGGACGCATCGTCGCCAACACGCCGGCCAGCGATGCGCCCGATCCGTTCGAGGGCAAGGCGCTGGTGATGCATGTGCGTGGCTGCGACCAGCCCACGCAGGAACTGCGCGTGCCGTTCCACGTCGGCGACGACCATTCGCGGACCTGGGTGCTGACCCGCACCGCCGACGGCCTGCGCCTGAAGCACGACCACCGGCACGAGGACGGCAGCGACGACGCGGTCACCATGTACGGCGGCGACACCGTCGCCGACGGCACCGCGCAGCGCCAGGCGTTCCCGGTCGATGCCGAATCGATCGCCATGTTCGAGCGCGAGGGCCTCAATGCTTCGGTCAGCAACACCTGGGCGATGGAGATCGGCCCGGGCGACCGCTTCCTCTACGAGCTGAGCCGCCCGGAAGGCCGGATGTTCCAGGTCGAATTCGACCTGTCCACGCCGGTGGAGACCCCGCCGGCCCCGTGGGGCGCCGGGCAGGGCTGAAGGGCGATGCGTCGCGCCGGCGGTCCGGCGCGACGTCGTAC
>Ga0075364_10002661_pt1 | contig 10032 bp, 2 predicted proteins | sample EndMetdeltDD1764_FD_71517 | JGI IMG/M metagenome (GOLD analysis project Ga0075364, IMG submission 71517) | Populus endosphere microbial communities from Tennessee, USA - Endosphere MetaG P. deltoides DD176-4 | ecosystem: Host-associated > Plants > Roots > Endosphere | place: USA: Tennessee...
GCCGCGCGCGGCCTCCGGCAGATGCGCACCCGCGCGGTCGGCCGGACCGAACACGTAGTAGTCGAACACCGCGCGCCAGGCCTGCTTCTCGGATGCGGGCCGGTCGCGGATGGTCCACAGCGCATGCTGCAGCGCATGCATCGGCGTCGGCATCCAGGCCGGCACGCTGGACCACCAGTAATTGACCAGCACGTTGAACGGCGACAAGGCCTCGACGTGGTGCCACCACATGCTGGGAATGAAGATCGCGTCGCCCGGCTCCAGCGTCGCGCTGCGCGCGGCGTCCAGCGCCTGACGGAAGCGCGGGAACCGCTCGAAATCCGGATCCGCGAAATCGACCACACTGACCGCCTGCCCGCCCGGCGTCGGATCGAGCGGACCCGGATAGAGGTTGTCGATCTGCTCGGGCGGAAACAGCGTGAAGCGCCGCTGGCCGACCGCGCAGCAGGCGATGTTGTTGGGGGCGTCGTAGTGGCAGGACGCGGTGACCCGGTTGCCGATCCAGATGGTCGGTGGCGCCTGCACGCCGAGTGCGGCCAGATCCAGGTCGTTGCCGTCGCGCAGCGTCGGCAGGATCGCATCGACCGCCTGCGAGGCCACGTAGAAGGTCGGCGGTCGCGGATCGTCCGCATGCGCGGCGATCTGCTCCATCACCTGGTCGAGCTGGCCGCGCCGCACCTCGCAGTTCAGCGCGGTGTAGCCGGGCTGGTAGAACGGGCGGCCGGCGACCTCGGGGCCGCCATGGGAGTACTGCACCGGACGGCCGTTGTAATGCGCTCCCAGGTACGCGATCGCCGCATCGGCGCCATCGCGTCCGTGGCGGACCAGATCCCAGTGGCGGGCCAGCCCGCGCAGGACGACCGGCTCGGCTCCGGCCAGCAGCGCCTCCAGCGGCAGCGCCTGCAGGCTGCTGCCATCGACGCTGCGGATGCTGCCGCCGGCCAGGCCCATCGCGCGGTCAGGCGTCGCGCCCGGCCTGCTCGCGCAGGCGGCGCTGCTTCTCGGCGATCAGGCGCCGGATGTTGTGCAGCGAGGACAGGACCAGGTACACGCCCTCCAGCCAGCCGGCGCGGTGCAGCTCGTGCAGCGCTTCGGCGTCGAGGGCGGCCAGCCGCTCGCGGTCGATGCCGTACAGGCCGGTGAGGTTGGCGGTGCTGCTATCGTCGAAACGGATTTCGAGGTTCACCGGCTGGATCAGCCCATGACGCTCGAGCATGGCGAACATCGCCTTGCCCGCCTCGACGCCGTCGTTGATGCCGCGCAGCACGGTGACGATGTGCTGCAGGTAGGGGCTGTGCCCGCCCTGCGGCATGAACACCGCCTCGCCGCCATCGGTGGTGACGCGGACATGGTCCAGGTCGACATGGATGACCGGCTCGGTGCGCAGCGCGCCATCGACCTGCTGCTCCTGGAACCCGATCAGGAACGGCCCGCGCGCGATCGCGCCCGGCAGGTAGCTCGCGTTCCAGCGGTCGTCCTGCAGGAACAGGTTCTCGCCCGGCTCGAAGCCCAGCAGCGCGACCGACTCGAACGTGTCGCTGCCGGCCGGCTTGCGGAAGAAGATCGGATACTCGCGTTGCAGCTCGGCGAATTCGGTGGGAAACGCGCTGACCAGGCCGGTGGCGTCGCCGAACTCCTGGCCGAAGCGGGTGACGACGCGCAGATCCTTGTGCGCCACGTTGTTGAGCAGTTCGTATCGCGCCATGCGTGTTGCGGTATCCGGTAGGGCGACGCGTGCCTGCACGCGTCGCCGGTGAACATCACACCGGGGCCGCCCGGCTGGGCGGCCCCGGTCATTGCGACTGCATCAGAACTTGTAACGCACGCCCAGAGTGTAGCGCGGACTCTGGTCGACCAGACGCACGATCTGGCTGGCGCTGCGGGCATGCCAGCGCACGTCCTCACCGGTCAGGTTGATCGCCTCGAAGCCCACCGACCAGCGGTCGTTGAACGCGTAGCCCACGCTCAGGTCGAGCTGGTAGTAGTCCTCGACGTAGAACGGGTTCTTGCTGCCGCCCTGGTTGGCCAGGATCAGGTACTCGTCGCGCCAGTTCCAGGCCAGACGGGCCGACCAGCCGTACTTCTCGTACATCAGCATCAGGTTGGCGGTGTCGCTCAGGCCCAGCAGCGCGAACTGGTCGACGTTCGGATCGCCCGCGTTGTCGAAGCCAACGTCGCCATCGACGATGGTGTAGTTGGCGTAGATGCCGAAGCCGGTATCGCCGAAGAAGTACTGCCCGCCGATTTCCCAGCCGCGCAGCTTGGCCTTGTTCTGGTTGATCGGCGTGTTGACGTTGAACATGTACAGCGGGTCATCGGCTTCGCCGTAGAGGTCGTAGGCGTTCTCGAGCGCCTGCACCTGCGCGCCGCTGCCGTTGTAGGCCGCCAGTCCACCGGTCGCCGCGGCGTTGCGGTACAGGGCCAGCGCGGAGAACAGCGCGGTGTCGTTGGCGGCACAGGCCGATCCGGCATCGTTGCCCGCGGCGGTCACCTGCGCGATGCAGGCGGCGCTGTTGAGGAACGCCAGGGCGGCCTGCGCATCGGGACCGGAGGTCGGGTCGGTCAGGCCATACAGGTTCTCGCGGACGACGGTGTTGCCGATGAAGTTGTCGACGCGCTTGTTCCAGTAGGTCACCGACAGGTAGCTGGCGTCGGCGAAGTACCATTCCACGGCCAGATCGAGGTTGCTCGACTCGATCGGATCCAGGCTCGGCGAGTTGGAGTTGCCGGTCGCCCGGCCCGCCTCGCTGATCAGCACCGAACCGCTGGGCTGGTTCGGCGTGGCGCCGACGTACAGGTTGCCGTAGGGCGCGCGCGCGATGGTCTGGCTGAACGAGGCGCGGGCCTTGATGTCGCCGGTCAGGTCCACGCTGAAGTCGACGTTGGGCAGGATGTGGCTGTAGCTGTGGTTTTCGGTGAAGGTCTGGCGGTTCTCCGACGGCAGCACGCGGAAGTCGTTGTTGGACTGCCACTCGATCGCGCTCGGCACCGCGATGACCGACGTCGAGGTCAGGTCGGTCGTCTCGTAACGCACGCCGATGCGGGTGCTGGTGCTCATGCCGCCCAGCGTGCCGTCCAGCTCCACCTGCATGTAGGCGGAGTTGGTCTTCTCCTCCACCAGGTTGTTGGCGTTGTTGATCGGGTTGACGCTGAGGTTGGCGCCGTAGGCATCGACCGCCCACTGCGCCAGCGCGGTGGTGTCGCCCATCCAGGCGCGGGTCGGCGCGCCCGGCGCGTTGTAGTCGTCGAACAGCCCGACGATGTTGATCGGCCGCAGCAGCGGATACATGCCCGGCTCGTTGCCGGTGTTGGACGCGCTCCAGTCGCCGAGCGTGCTGTACTGCTCCACCGACTGGAGCCGGTGCATCGTCGTCTTCGACGAGTCGACACCGAACTGGAAGCGGCCGTCGTCGAAGTCGAGGATGCCGTCCAGGCGTCCCTGCTTGACCTCGGTCTTCTGCCGCAGTGCGTTCACGCGCAGCACCTGCGCACCGATCTGCTCGACCGGGAACTCGGGATTGAGCGTGCCGTTGGTGCCGGCCGCCGCGTCGCCCAGGGTCGGATACCAGGAGCGCGCCATCACCGGCAGGCCGTTGTTGAAGTACAGCTCCTGCGACCAGGCGCCGCCGCAGTACGGGCCGCTGGTGCAGTTGTTGGTGCCGGCCATGCTGAAGTAGGTGGCGCCGCCACCGGTGACCGGATCGTTCGGCACGCTCTCGGAGGTGGTGTTGTGCGCATCGAACACCAGGCGCAGGCGATCGGTGGCCTGCCAGTCGGCGTTGAACCCGATCGAGTCCAGCTTGTACTTCTGCATGTTGCGCTGCTGCTCGTAGCCGAAATCCTTGGTTTCGACGATCTCGCGCAGGTACTTCGGGGTGGCGACCGCGGCGCCGTCGAACTCCAGGTGCGTGTAGCTGCCCTGCTGCAGCCACTGGGTCTGTTCGCCGCGGTTTTCCTCGATCTCGTTGGTCGAGTGGGTGTAGTCCAGGGTCAGGGTCAGCGCATCGCTCGGCGCGAACTGCAGCACCGCCTGGCCGTTGACACGCTCGCGCTCGAAATCGGCGAACGCATAGCGCAGGTCGGCCGGCAGCGAGTAGAGCTGGCCGATGGCCGGCGCGTTGGTGATGGTGCCGCCCGGGCGGAGGATGCCGTCGGGGCCGTTCCAGCGCGCGACGTTCCAGTTGTTCTCGGTGGCCTGGACCGAACCGCCATGGCGCTTCTGGTAGCTGGCCGCCACGCCGACGCCCCAGACCTTGTCCGGGCTGGCGTAGCTGAAGATGCCCGAGACTTCCGGCGTGATGTCGCTGTCGAACAGCTGCGAGTCGTCGTAGACCGCCTTGGCACCCGCGCTGGCGACAACCTCGCCGCCGGCATGGTTGAGCGGACGGTCGGTCAGGATGTTGATCGTCGCGCCGATGCCGCCGCTGGGCACGCTGGCCTGACCGGTCTTGTAGACCTCGATGCCGGAGATCGCCTCGGATGCGAGCTGGGCGAAGTTGAACGCACGCGTGCCGGCCTCGACACCACCGATCGGCACCTGTCCGGCGGCGCCGAACGCATCGGCGCCGGGGATCTGGCGGCCGTTGAGCGTGACCATGTTGAACTGCGGGCCGAAGCCGCGCGCGGTGACCTGCGCACCTTCGCCGTCGCGGCGCTCGATCGAGATGCCGGTGATGCGCTGCAGCGACTCGGCCAGGTTGGTGTCGGGGAACTTGCCGATGTCCTCGGCACTGATCGCATCGACCACGCCGGCGGCGTCGCGCTTGATGTTCATCGCCTGGTCGAGGCTGCTGCGGATACCGCTGACCTGGACGGTGTCGAGCGTGGTCGCGTTGTCCTGCCGCGACTGGGCGGGATCCTGCGCGAAGGCCGGATTGATGATGATGACGCCACCGACGATGGTGAACATCGCCCTGGACCGGAACTTCTTCAATTTGTGCTTCATTGGCATGCTCCTCGGCACTGGCTCCCGACGGCCATCGGCGCGTCGCTCCCTGGATCCGTCGCGGCCAGCCATGTCAGCGCTGTCACCGCGAGTCCCACCGATGTGGGACATCGACACCTGCATCCACTCATTTCGCCTCTCCCTCCCCTGCTCCGATTGATCAAACCCCCTCCCAGGGGCAGCCGACAGGCGCGATGCCTGCCCGTACGATCACGGCCGTGTGGCGACCGCCTTGCAGTGACCGGTGCGTGTGGACACCGGAAAACCCAAAAGCCGGAAACGATGCTGCGTCTACTGCGACGTGCCGTCGGTGATGCGTCCGCCCCGTGTCCATGCGGGTGAGCTGCGGAATCTGATAGCGCTATCACCGGAGATGGGGCGCACAGGTAACACGCGTTTTTTGGGCTGTCACCATGCAGCGCAACAGGCTGCGTGCCGTTACGGACGCAACCGTCGCGATACGCACCGCGATACCGCCCATGCCGGTCTGGAATGCCTGTGCGGACCGCGGCAAGTCCGCATCACCACAGGATTTTTACAATTGAATACGGCAACGCGGATCCACAGCGCTTCTGCGTACCGCTCCACGCATTTCCGTTCCGGTGACAGCACTATTGACCTGCGCTGTCATCCATTTGCTGCAGTGCGGCATGCATTTGCGACGACCAGCGCGACATGACACCGGGAGTCAATGCGCACCCCAGGTCAGAGGGCGGACATCGAACCGAACTCGGCTCCACCTCCAGCACTCGCCCTACGAAGACGCGGGCATGCCTGCCTGCCATCCAGGGTGTGCGCAGAAACGCGGAAGGCGCCCGAGGGCGCCTTCCGGATCGAACCGCCGCTGTTGCGTGACCAGCCCTACTCGCCACCGGCGTACGGCGAACGCAGCGGCGTCGGCTGCCGGCCCAGCGCGGCGCCGAAGCGGTCCAGCAGGAACCGCAGGTACAGGTTGGTGCCGAACTGCTTGTAGTCGCGCGCGTTGTTCAGCTCCAGCCGTGTGCCGAGGAACAGCTGCGGCGACAACTGCCATTCGGCAGCGCCGCTGACGTTGTAGGACATGCCGGTCTTGGTCTGCCCCAGGAACACCGGTTCGACGTACTCGGTGGTCAGGCCCAGCAGCGCGGCGATCGACGCTGCCTCGTAGGCGGCCTGCTGCAGCGCCGGGTCGGTGGGGAAATACGGCGCGGCATCGACCTTGAAGTGCTGGACGCCGACGCTGGCGTCGAGCTGCCAGGTCAGGCGCCGGCCGCGTCCGTTCCAGTGCACCGGGAAACCGACGTCCACATACTCCTGCGGACTGAAGTAGCCGCCATGGCCGTAGGTGAAGCCGCTGAGGTTGCGGTCGTACTTCATCGCGCTGAGGTTGAGTCCGGCCGTCAGCGACTGGTTGGTGGTCTGCAGTGCATGCACGTAGATGCCCACACCCAGTTCCTGGCGATCGTTGTCGGCCACGTTCTCGCCTTCCAGGCGATGCCAGGCCAGGCTGGCATAGCCGCCGAGCAGGCCGTTGTCGACGGTGGCCGCGACTTTCGCACCGGTGGCGGTGACGCCGCCCCACTGCAGGCCGGTGCGTGGATCCTCGACGCCGGCGAACGACAGCAGGCTGTCGGTGACCGCGCGCCGCGACGCGTCGGCCGACCAGGTCAGGCGCTCGCCCGCCTGCCCGCGCCAGCCCAGGCCGCCGACGATCTGCGAGTCCTGGAAGCCCAGCGGCGTGCTGCCGATGTCGGCGCGGAATCCGCCGATCTCGTACCCCACCGACACGCCGGCGCCGCTGGCGTCCTGACTGCCGACCGGACGCGCGCCGGCCGCGTTGGCGACCATCGCGTACAGCGTGTCCTGGAAGGCCAGCGGCGACTGGGTGGAGGCGCCTCCGCGCGCCAGCGCCTTCAGCTGCGCCTGCTGCTCGGTGGTCAGGCCGCGCGCCAGCAGCGCGTTGCCGAGGATCTGCCCGGCGATGTCGCCGATCGGCGTGTTGGCCAGGTCGCGGCTGAGGATGTAGCTGGGCAGCGGATCGGCGTACAGCGCCTCCAGGGCCGCGATGCGCCGCTCGCTGGCGGTCAGCAGCACGTCGGTCTGGTTGTACAGCTCCTGGTAGCGGCCGCTGTCCAGCGCGTTGTCGTAGATCAGGTTGCGCGTGGCATTGGTGTCGCCACGGGTCAGCAGGGTCTGGTACAGCGCCGAGCCGACCAGGTCGTCGACCGGCGTGCGGTCGGCGGCCAGCGCACCGGCCAGCGCCGACTGCGGCCCCGCGCCGAAACGGCTGGCGGCCGGATAGTCGACGCCGAGGCTGCCGGCATCGAGCACGGTCGGGGTGACGGTCGCCCGCAGCTTGCCTTCGCCGAGGGCGAAGCGGCCTTCCAGCGGCACCTGCAGATCGTCCAGGCGCCCCAGGCCGGCCTCGCCATCACGGGTCCGGTAGGCGGCGCCGACGGCCAGGCTGCTGCTGTTCTGGCTCTGCAGATCGCGCAGTTCGCCGAGCACGCCGGTCGCGGCCGACGCCTGCGGCAGGGCCGCGGCGGCCAGTGCCGGCGCGGGTGCAGGCTGGACCGGTGCGATCGACGCGGCGCTGCGCTGGCCGGGCACGGGCAACGGCACGCCACCGACGGCCGGCGCGCTGGCGACCACCGGCGACGGCAGGCCATCGGCGTCGAGCACCACCGACGGTGCAGGCGCATAGGCCGTCGCCGGCAGTGCGGCCGGTGCGGCATAGGCGGCCGGCAGCGGTGCCGCCGCGAGGCGCGCGGTGGCCGCCGGCATCGGCATCGGATCGCCACGCAGCGCGGCGCTGCGCGCGCCCGGCCCGTTCAGGCCGGCGAAGGGATTGAATGCACGGCCACCGCTGCCGGCGAACGCGCTGCTGGCGACCGGATAGCCGTGGTCGAGCTGGCCGGCACTGCGCGCCTGCGCGGCCAGCGATGCCCGGAAGTAGCTTTCGGCCTTGCGGTTCTTGCCGGCGGCGCGGTACACGCGGCCCGCGGCGGCCAGCACCTCGGGCGATTCGGGCGCGTGCGCCAGCGCGGCCTGCAGGTACTGCTCGGCGGTGTCCAGGTCGCGCATCGACGCGGCGCTGCCGGCGGCGGCCACCATCGCATCCAGGTCGCCTGGCGCCAGCTGCAGCTGCTGCTGGTACAGCGCCAGCGCCTGCTGGTGATCACCGGCCGCGCCGTACAGGCGTGCCAGCGCCGCCACGGTGCGCGGATCCTGCGGCTGCTGCGCCAGGACCGGCGCCAGCGCCTCGTAGGCGCCTTCCAGGTTGCCCAGCTCGCGCAGCGCATCGACCTGGCGCAGCACGTAGCCGGTGCGCAGGTCCTGGTAACGGGTGGCCTGCGCGGCCGACATCGGCGCATCGCGCAGCTGCCGCAGCAGCGCGGCGACCTCGGCGTCCTGCCGCGCGCGCAGCAGCACCGAGGCGTATTCGAGCCGCTCGTCGATGCCCGGCGACGGACCGGCGACCAGGCGCTGGCCCAGCACCAGGGCGCGTTGCTGGCTGCCGATGTCGGCATAGGCGCCGGCCATCGCCGCGGCGGCCGCCGGACGCTGCAGGCGGTCGCCCAGTGCGGCCTCGGCACGCGCGAGCAGCAGCTGCGCCTCGCCGGCGCGGTTCTGCTGCATCAGCACCCGCGCCTGCGCGGCCTGCATGTGGATCCAGGCGGTGTCGTGCAGCGCGGCCATCTCGGTATCGCGCGCACCGGCCGGGATCCGCTCCAGGCTGGCGTAGGCGCTGCGCCAGTCGTCGCGCTCCTGCGCGAACAGCGCGTTGACGAACAGCGCCTGCGGCGAGTCGGCGTCCAGCGCCTGCAGGCCGTCCATGATCGCGCGCGCCTGGTCCGGCCGACCGGCGCGCTGGTACAGGCGCGCCAGCTCCAGGCGCAGCCACGGGTCGCGCGGCTGCTCGAGCAGCGCATCCTCCAGTTCGATCCGCGCCGCATCGGTATCGCCCGACGCCAGCGCCTGCTGCGCACGTGCGCGCGCCACGGTGGCGCGCAGGGCCGACGCGCCGCCGGCGCGTTCCTGCTGCTCGGCGCTCAGCTGCGCGAACAGCGCGCTGGCCTCGTCGGCGCGGCCCTGCCGTCCGTACAGGCCGATCAGGCCCTGCAGCGCGCCGGCGTTGGCCGCATCCAGTTCCAGCGCCCTGCGGTAGCTGCGCTCGGCGGCGGCCGGATCGCTGCCCCCCTGCAGATCGCCGAGCGCGACATGGCCGGTGGGTTCGTTGGGCAGCAGCCGGATCGCTTCCTCGACCCGCGCCAGCGCCTCGGCGCCGCCGGCGCCCTGGTCGCGGACCTCCTGCAGCGTCTGCCAGTAGCGGGCGCTGTTGGCCGCCGAGCGCCACTTGCCGTTGGCCGCGGCGGCCGGGCGCAGCAGTTCGCTGGCCTCGGCGAAACGCTCCTGGCGCAGGCGCACCGATCCCAGGCCGCCGAGTGCCTCGGGGTCGCGCGGACGCGCGCGCAGGACCTGCGCGAAACGCGCCTCGGCCACGGCCACGTTGCCGGCCTCCAGCGCGCGGAAGCCTTCGCCCAGCAGGCGCTGGTTGGGGTCCTGCTGGACCGCTTGCACGGTCGCCTGCTCGCGCAGCTGCGCCTGCTTGGCGGCGACCTCGCGATCGTTGGGCTGGGCCTCCAGGAACACCTGGTACAGCGGCGCGTCGGCATTGGTGGCGTTGAGCCACAGCAGCGCCTGGCGCCACGCGGCGCGGGCCGGGCCACCGACGTCGTTGCGCTGGCTGAGCGCACGCAGCTGGTTGATGCCCTCGCGCCGGGTCGGTTCGCGGTAGGTCAGCACCTGGGCCAAAGCCAGATTGGTCGCGGCGTCGTTGCGGCTGGACGCCAGCCTGCGCAGGCCGTCACGTGCACGCTCCCAGCCATCCGGCGTACCGGCCAGCACCTGGTAGTACTCCAGCGCGAGGTCGTCGGTCGGTCCACCGCTGCCGAAGGCCTCGTCGTAGGCGCGTACCGCTTCGACGTAGCGCCCGGCCGCGGCCGCGCGCCGCGCGTTCTGCAGCTGGTTGCTGCCGCCACCGCCCAGCGCCATCCGCAGCCGCGTGGTCTGCGGCGCGCCCGGATGCGCGCTCTGCAGCTGCTGCA
>Ga0075364_10002662_pt1 | contig 10032 bp, 9 predicted proteins | sample EndMetdeltDD1764_FD_71517 | JGI IMG/M metagenome (GOLD analysis project Ga0075364, IMG submission 71517) | Populus endosphere microbial communities from Tennessee, USA - Endosphere MetaG P. deltoides DD176-4 | ecosystem: Host-associated > Plants > Roots > Endosphere | place: USA: Tennessee...
CCGAATTCGGGCAGCATCTCAAGCGCCTGGCGGCGTGCGTCGCTGCGGCGCATGCCTTCCATTTCGACAGCAAGAATCGAGTTGTCGATCACGGTGCGCCACGGCAGCAGCAAGTCGCGCTGCGGCATGAACGAGACCTGCCCCAGCAGATTGCGTGCTTTGCAGGGCTTGCCCAGAAACTCGATTTCGCCACCGGCGTCTGGCTCTTCCAGCCCCGCCACGATGTTGAACAGCGTGCTCTTGCCGCAGCCGCTGGGGCCCACGACCGTGACGAATTCACCAGGTGCGATGGATACGCCCAGACCATCGAGTGCCTTGACGGCGCCGAAGGTCTTGGAGATGTTCTTCAAGGCCAGCAGGGGCGCGCGAGGCGCGGTGACGGGGGTGTCGTGCAAAGCTGCGGCAGTCATGTCACTTCCTTGTTTGTCCAAAGGGGCTGCGGTGGGCATGGCGTTGCCAGGAGTGTGCGTCCGGGTGGCCTGACCGCTGCCGTGTGCGTTCAGTGTCAGGGTCGTCATGGCGCGGCCTCGTTCATGCACAGCTCGGCAAGCACGTCGGTGAGCACCCGCGTGCCGGCGGCGAGATCCCCGGGGCTGGCATATTCCGCTTCGTTGTGGGTAATCCCATCACGGCACGGCACGAATATCATGGCCGAGGGGCATAGGGGGTGAAGGTAGCGGGCGTCGTGTCCGGCCGCCGAGAGGATCTCGCGATGGCCGATGGCCAGGTGGCTGGCGGCTTCGCTGATGCGGCTGCGCATGGCTTGCGGAAACTGCAGCGAGTCGGCCGCCGACAATGTCGTCACGCGCACCGCGCAGGCGCCCGCATGGGCCTGACACACCGGTTCGACCAGCGCTGCCAGACGGCGCAGTTCGGCGGTGTCGGGATGGCGAAGGTCGATCGAGAACACCACGCGGCTGGCCACGACCGACGGCGCGTTGGGCGTGACAGTGAAGCGGCCGATGGTGAATTTGGTGAGGTCGGCCTCGTCGTGAATGGCCTGGGCCAGCGCCTGCACCATCGCGGTCGCTGCCAGCAAGGCATCGCGGCGCTCGGCGCGGGTGGACGTGCCGGCATGTGCCGCCTCGCCGGTCACCTCTACCGAGAAGGTGTGCTTGCCCTGAATGCCGCTCACCACGCCGACTTGCAAGCCTTCGCGCTCAAGCATCGGGCCCTGTTCGATATGGGCTTCGACGTAGCAGTAGGGATAGCCGCCCGGGGTGGCAGGCCGGGTGCCGATGTCGGGCAGCGCGGCATCGACTTGCGCCATGGCCTGCGCCACGCTGATGCCGTCAGCGTCGGTCACGGCCAGCACCTCGGCCAGATCGCGGTCGCCGCCGTACACGGCCGAGCCCATCATGCCCGGCGCAAAGCGCGAGCCCTCTTCATTCATCCAGGCCACGACTTCGAGTGCACGCAGAGGGGTGATACCTGCCGCCACAATGGCCTGCACCGCTTCAAGCGCCGCCAGCACACCATAGACGCCATCGTAGCGACCGCCTGTGGGCTGGCTGTCGAGGTGCGATCCGCTGAGCACGCAGGGCAGGGCATCGTGGGTACCGGCCAGGCGCAGGAACAGGTTGCCTGCCGCATCGCGCGTGGCGTGCATGCCGATGTCATTGCCCCAGCTTGCCAGCAGGTGCTGCGCCTGTGCATCGCTCGGTGTCAGTGCCTGGCGATCGACGCCACCGCCCGCGGTCGCACCAATGCGGGCCATCTCGGCCAGCCTGGCATTCAGGCGGTCGGCGTCGACGAAGTCGGAGACCTTGACTGTCATGATGTCTTCATGATCTCGGAGGGGGCCGAACGGGGATCGCGCACCGCCCACTTGTCCTGCTCCACCGTCGCCAGGAAATCGGCCACGAACTGATTGAACAGTCCGGGCTCTTCGATGTTCAGGGTGTGTCCTGCCTTGGGCAGCACCAGCAGTCCGCAGGCCGGCACGGTCTTTTTCAGGAAGATGCCGGGTTGCAGGCAGTGGTCGTCTTCGTCGCCCACGATCACCAGCGTCGGGACCGCCATGGTGCGCAGCTCGGCTTCCAGGTCATAGATGGACGGGCGTCGGGCCTGCACACCACGCATGGTCATGGCCGAGCCCACCGCATCGTGTTCGCTCAACTGGTCGGCAAATTCCTGCCAGCCACGGGGGTCTTTCAGTTGAAAGATGATGCGCGAGGCGGCTTGCGAGTAGATCTTCGAGAATGCCTGTGCACCCATGCTTTCGAACTTGTCGGCCACATCGCGCGACACGCCGCGAAAGTACTCTTCCAGTTGCTTCTCTGCGCCATAGCCTGCGCCGGCAACCACCAGCGACAGCGCCTTGTGCGGATACCGCAGCCCGAAGTGCAGGGTCGCGAAACCACCCATCGAAAGCCCCACGACGTGGGCGCGTTCGATCCCCAGACCATCGAGCACATCAGCGATGTCGTCAGTGGCGATGGCTTGCGAATACTGTTCGAGATCGGTGGGCACATCCGAGGGTGCATAGCCGCGTGCGCTATAGGTAATGCAACGATAGCGCCGGGAAAAGTACCGCATTTGCGGCTCCCAGCTACGCCAGTCGCCGCCGAACTCGTGCACGAAAATAATGGGCGTGCCCGAGCCGCATTCTTCGTAATGCAGTTGCGTTCCATCGCGAGCGGTCAGTGTCGGCATGTCGGCGTCCTAGAAAAGTTTGACGTCCTGCTCGCCCGAGCGCGCACGCTCGATCATGGCAGGCAGCAGTTCGCAGAATCGATCGCACCAGGCCTCGGGCACGGTCAGGCTGATCTTCACGAAACGATCGCCGAAGCGTTGCGTGTGATAGGTGCCCTGGCGGATCATGATGCCCTCTGTCTGGTAGGCAGCCACCAGCGCTTCGGGCTTCACGCCGGCATCCAGCGTTTCGATGATCAACAGGTTGGCCTGCGAGGGATAGACGGGCAAATGCAGGCCGGGAATGCGCGAGGCGGCCTCGGCCACTGCAGCCTGATTGCGGCGTTGACGGCGCTGCACTTCCGGAAACCATTCGTGCTTGGTCTTCAGACCGGCGATGGCGGCGCGTTGGGAAAGCACGTTGCTGCCCAGATTGTTTGGCGGTGCGGTCGCGATGCGCTCGATGATGTCCACGTTCGAAATCACCGCGCCCAGGCGCATGCCCGCCAGGCCCAGCCACTTCGAAAAGCTGTAGGTCATCACGGTTTTTTCGGGATAAAACCGGTAGGCCGGTGTAAAGCTGTCGGCGAAGTGCGAATAGGTGGCGTCGTGAATCAGATAGGCATCGACCGATCGTGCAATGGCGGCAATCTCTTCGATCTCTTCTGCCGTGTGGCAGGTGCCCAGCGGGTTGTTGGGATCGACCAGGTAGATCACGCCGGTGTTTGGCCCGACGGCGGCACGCAGCTGATCGGCGGTCAGCTTATAGCCCTGCGCCGCATCATAGATAGGCAGTTCTATGACGTTGGAGCCCGCCTGGCGCGCGAAATGCATGGGCCACGCCCAGCTGGGGTCGGTGGTGACGAAGTCGCGCCCGGGTGCACAGATATTGCGGCACACGTTGTACAGCGCCTCGACTGCGCCGTCGGTGACGAAGGCGCAGGCATCGGGTACGCCGGCATCTTCCACGATCAGGCGGCGCAGTTCTTCGAAACCCGCGGGCGGCGCATAGGCATGGTATTCGCCGCCATGCAGGGCGTCGATCACCGCCTGGATGACCGAGGGGTGGGGCTCGAAGTGATTGGTGTTCTGCCCCAGCCACATCAGCCCGGGCGTGTTGCACAGGGTGTCGAAATAGATGTTGCGGGCTTCGAAATTTCGCATGATGACGTCCGGCCTCAAATGATCGAGCGTTTGGAGGCGATGCCGCCGTCGATGGTGACGATGGTGCCGGTGATATAGCCGGCTCGCTCGGAGGCCAGCCAGACGATGAGGTCACCCACCTCTTCTGGGCTGGCCGGTCGCTTGGCGGGATACTTGTCGAACAATTCCTCCCAGCGACCTTCGTCGCCATACCAGTCCAGGGCGCGGCGCTTCATCAGCTTGACCATGCGATCGGTGGCGACAGGGCCGGGGTTGACGCCCACGACACGAATGCCATCGTCCAGGCTGCGTCCGCCCACGCCGCGCGTGAACGCCATCATGGCGGCATTGCCCGTGGTGCCGACGATGTAGTTGGCATCCCAGTTTTCACCGGAGTTGCCGATGTCGTTGACGATCACGCCTGCCCCACGCTTTTTCATGTGCGCATACAGTTCGCGCGTGAGCGTGACATACGAAAAGATCTTCATGTCCAGGCTGTCGCGCCAGGCCTGATCCGGCAGTTGGTCCAGTGGGCCAGGCGTGGAGTCAGCGGCGTTGTTCACCAGGATGTCCACCTCGCTGCACCGTGCCGCCAGGTCGACCACGTTCTGGGTGACCGAGAGATCCATCGGATGCACGTGCACGGTCAGCCCCTCGTAGGTCGCTTCCATATCGGCGCGTGCGGTGTTCAGGGCGTCTGCCGAGCGTGCGGCCAGGTGCAGGGTGGTCACACCTTCGCGGGCGAAACTGTGGGCGGTGGCCAGCCCGATGCCTTTGGAGGCGCCGGTGATCAGTGCCGATTTGCCTTTCAATCCGAGATCCATCTGTCATTCCTTGGGGCGGTTGATGTATGCAAGAAATCAAATCAAGTATTTTTATTGACGTCACCGAAGCGTGTTGACGCATCGGCTCGATTGATTTCAGCAAGGGTATGACAGGCTTAAGCAAAGGCTATGCCAACTTTTTGCGGGCGAAAGTGAAGCGTTAAGCCGCTGTATGCACAGATATGGTGCAAAACATGGCGCATGTTTGATCGCTCCTTGTGCATACAATAAATTGCTCGTTGTATACAAGAAGCGGTAAAATTCGCACATCGTGCATCCCTTGCGGATGCGTCGGTTCGGGCGCAGGGGTCCGGCCTTGAGAGGCACCCCCTGGGCCGCTAGACTTCACCTGCTGGCGACGTCATCCCGTTGGTCTATAGATAAGAGCTTGTGCAACAGTGAAAACCGCCCTCAGCCGTTCCGAGCAGATCCAGCAAGTGCTGGAGTCAGAGATTTTCGCGGGTCAATTGGCACCGGGTGCGCGGCTCGACGAAGTCGAGCTCGCGTCCCGCTTCAGTGTCTCGCGCACGCCAGTGCGCGAAGCGCTGCGTCACCTGGCCTCATCAGGGCTGATCCAGATCAGGTCGCGTCAGCCTGCGCTGGTCATGGCCCTGTCGGCGCACAAGCTGATCGAAATGTTCCAGGTGATGGCCGAGCTCGAATCGCTGTGCGCCCGCATGGCGGCGCGTCGCATCAGCCCGGCGCAGTTGGCCGAGCTCAATGCCTTGCAGGATGAATTGATCGAACTGTCGAGAACCGATCAGGTCGATGCGTTCTACGAGGTCAATCGGCGCTTTCACGAGCTGATTTATGAAGCGTCGCAGAACGAGTTTCTGGCCGAGCAGACACGCAGCCTGCGCAACCGCATCGGGAGTTATCGCAAGCTGGTCACACATCGTCCCAGCCGCAGAACCGACACGCTGGCTGAACATGCAGCGGTTTTGCGGTGCATCGTCACCGGCGACGAAGAGGGCGCCGCAGCCGCGATGCGCGGCCACGTCAATCTGCTGGGCGAGAAGCTGCTGGATTTCATTGCTGTGTTCCCCAAAGGCACCGGCGGCGACTGAGCGTGCAGCGCGATCCGTTCAGTCCACGCTGGCACCGGACGCTTTCACCGCAGCGCCCCACGTTGCGATTTCCTTGTCCCTGAACTGAGCGAATGCTTCGGGTGTGCCGCCCGACGGCGTGGCACCGATGGATTTCAGGTACGTTGCGGTGGCGGGATCCTTCAGCACGTCGTTCATCGCCGCGTTCACCTTTTGCACTGCAACCTCCGGCATGCCGGCCGGTCCCACGATCGCCGCCCAGGTCAATGCTTCGAACCCTTTGACGCCCTGCTCGTCCAGCGTCGGCACATCGGGCGCCGCCGGCGAGCGTTCAAGGCTGGTCACGCCCAGCAGACGCACACGACCGTTGCCGGCATGGGGCAGGATCGAGGTCGAGGTGTCGAAGGCGAACTGCACGCGACCGCCGATCAGATCGGTGACCATGGCGGGCGAGCCCTTGTAGGGCACGTGCAGCAGATCCATACCGGTGTTGGCCTTGAGCATTTCCATGGCGATGTGCTGCGTCAATCCGCTGCCGCCCGATCCATAGGCCAGCTGCTTGGGACGCGCCTTCACGTACGCCTGCATCTCGGCATAGGTGTTCACCGGTACCTCGGCCGCGGTGGCCAGGAACATCGGCGTGGTGTTGGTCAGGATGACGGGCGTGAAGTCTTTGACCGGATCATAGGACAGGTTTTTGTACAGGGCGGGGTTGATCGCCAGCGTGGCCCCCGACGTCATCAGCAGCGTGTAGCCATCCTTATCGGCGTTCTTCACCGCCTCATGGGCGATGATGCCGGCTGCGCCTGCGCGGTTTTCGACGACGACCGATTGCCCCAGTTTCTCACCCAGTTTGGCGGCATAGAATCGCGCCACACCGTCAATGGCCTGACCCGGTGGGAATCCGATCAGCAGGCGGATGCTGCGGTTGGGATAGTCGCTTGCCGGCGCGGCGGCGTAGATCGGGGTGATTGCAGCCAGGCCAAGGGCGAGCGAGGATAGTCCCGCAACGATTCGGGAAATGCGCATGAATGTCTCCGTAGGTTTTTAGACCGCCAGCATCCGTCAACCGAATGACCAGGGCAATTTGCAAAATCGAATAAAGCTATAGGGCAGGCTGATCAATCGTGATCGCTCACCAGACCGCCGCATAAATGGCGCGTGCATCGGCCAGGGTCACCTCGCGCGGATTGTTCATCAACAGCCGCTGCTGCTGCATGGCGTCGCGCGCCAGCAGGTCCAGGTCCTGTTCGGCCACGCCTACATCGCGCAGTCGGCGCGCAATACCGGTGGCCGCGATCAGCCCATCGATATGGGTGATCAGATCGCGAGCACGATCAGCGGGATCGTTCGATGTGCCGGGGGCACCCATGCAGTCGGCCAGCTCGGCATACCGCGTATGGGCATGGGAAAGATTGAAGGTCAGAACCTCTGTCAGCACCAGGGCGTTGGACAGGCCATGTGGCACGTGGAAGTGCCCGCCAAGCGGATAGGCCAGCGCATGCACGGCGGCCACGGGCGCGTTGGCAAAGGCCTGGCCGGCCAGTGTCGCGCCCAGCAGCATCGCTTGCCGCGCGGCCTGGTCGTGACCCTGCCGGCACGCCGTCAACAGGTTCGCTGACAGCAGCCGCAAGGCTTCACGCGCAAGCGCGTCCGACAGGGGATTCTTCAGCCGCGCACTGGTGAAGGCTTCGATCGCATGCACCATGGCGTCGATGCCGGTGGCCGCAGTGGCATGAGCGGGCAGCCCGAGCGTGAGCGACGCATCCAGAATCGCCCAGTCGGCATACAGCACCGGCGACACGATGCCGCTCTTGGTGTGTTCGCCGGTGGTCACGATGGAGATAGGCGTGACTTCCGAGCCGGTCCCGGCCGTGGTCGGAATCTGCACCAGGGGCAAGCGCGGGCCGCGCACGTTGCCGATGCCATACATGTCGGCAAGGGGTTGATCCGACGCAGCCAGCACGGCTACCAGCTTGGCCACATCCATGGACGAACCGCCGCCCAGGCCCACCACCAGTTGCGCATTGAAGGCACGGGTCTGTGCCGCGCAGGCCAGTACGACATGGTCGGGGGGATCGGCCACGACATCGTCGATGAGCAGAACCTCCCAGCCTGTGTCGGCCAGGTCGGCCAGTGGTCGGGCGAGCATGCCACTCTGATGCAGGAACTTGTCGGTGACCAGACACAGTCGGGTCGGCGCATAGCGTTCTTTCAGCAGCGCGCCCAAGTTCTGGACGGCGCCAGCACGCACGGTCAGCGAAGCGACCGTCGTGAAATCAAAACGGGAAGACATAATGAATCCGATGCAGGGATGACGGGGCGGCGTAAAGACGCGATGGCACGTCAATGCCAGGATGCATTAACGCAGTGGCGCGTCAACGCAACGACGGGCCACGCCGTGACACGATTACGCAATCACACAGCGATGCAACGACTACACCGTCTCTGCCGCCTCGGAGGTGAGTTGCCAGAATTCACGATTGAAATAGACCAGCGGATCATCGTTGCCGATGTGCACTTTCTGAACCTCCCCGATCAGAATGGTGTGGTCGCCGGCGATATGCGGTTTCTGTGCGCGGCAGATCAGGGCAGCCATGCTGTCGGGAAGATGGGGCGGTTCGTTCCCTTCGCCATAGACGAAGGCGTTGCCCGAAAACTTGTCGGCATTCTTGCGGGCGAAGTGCATGGCGATGTCTTTCTGCTCGTTGGAGAGCAGGTTGATCGCGAAGTGGTCTGCCCCCATGAAGGCGTCGTACGACTCGGCCTTGTTCGCCAGGCACACCAGCACCAGCGGCGGGTCCATGGACAGCGACGAAAACGAGCTGGCGGTAAAGCCCCAGTGCCGACCGGCACGGTCGGTGGTCGACACGATGGTCACGCCGCTGGGAAAGCGGCTCATGGCGTCCTTGAAAAGGGCGGGGGTGGAAGTAGTCATGGCGATTCCTCTCGATGTCAGGGTGTACGAACACGGGCAGCGCCATGTCCGAACAATGAGCAAAGTCTAAGAACCGCAGGTCAGATCAACAATTCGTTTGTCGCAATGAGCTTATAAGGGAAATGGATAGATCACTGGGCCTGATCGAGGGTGGGCCCGCGGGCCAGTGCATCGCGCAGGTAGTCGCAGAAGCGTTCGGCGGCAGGTGAGCGTGCTTTGCCGCGAGCACGCAGGATGCCGAAGCTGCGCGTGAGTGCCACGTCCGACACCCGCACGGTCGAGCGTGTGCCGGCAGCATGCAACTGCGCCATGGATTGCGGCAGAAAAGTGACCCCGTTGCCGGCGTCGACCATGCCCAGCAGGGTGCTCAGGTTGGCAGCCTGCTGCGTGGCGCGCAGCCTGAGGCCGCGGCTTGCATAGGCCTGGGCCAGCGTGGCCTGCAATGACGCATAACGCTCCAGGAACATCAGCGGCGCGTCGGCAAGCTGATCCAGCGTGATGTGTTCGGCCTGCGCAAGGGGATGAGAAGACGGCACCACCAGCAGCATGTCTTCATGCGTCAGCGGCTCGAACTCGAATGCTCCGAAGTCGTTGTCGAAGGCGACGACCGCCAGGTCCACTTCGCCTGAGGCGATACGACTGACCACGTCCTCGTATTGCAGATCGCGCAGTTGCAGCTGTACATCGATGTATCGGCTGCAGAATCCCCGGATGATCGGGGGCAGCATGCCGGCGGCAATCATGGGCGTGGCGCCCACGACCACGCGCATGCGTTCTTCTTCGGCCGTGACCTGAAATTCCTGCAGCAGGCTGCGCAGATCCTTCAGTGCCTCCTGTGCCTTGTCGCGCAACCGTTCACCGGCCGGTGTGGGCGCGACGTGCCGGGTGGTGCGCACCAGCAGGCGGGTCTTCAGCGTCGATTCCAGACGCTGGATCCGGCCTGTGACCGAGGGCTGGGAAATGCTCAGTTTGAGCGCCGCCTGGCTGAAACTGGCGAGTTCCACGACAGCCAGAAACGTCTCGAGTTCGACCAGATCGAAGCGGATGGTCGGTGGCGCTTGCGGCGCGGGGTGCGTGAGCCGCTCGGGCTTGGCTGGCATGGCGTCTCCGGGCATTTTTATCAGTAATGCCTATTAATTTATGCCCAAATGCAAATAGTAGGCAAGCAGGTGCGTCCGCATAATTTGTTCGGGCAGTTGATGCTGCATGACTGCGAAGGAGACGGACATTGAAAGACGAAATAAAAATCCTGACGCCTAACGGCATTCTGGGTTACGGCATTCCGAAGGACGATTTTCAGCGGGGTCTGGATGCTCGACCCGACGCCATCATCGTTGATGGCGGCTCGACCGACCCCGGGCCCTATCTGCTCGGCCTGGGAGCGACGATCGTGTCGCGAGCCGCCTATGTGCGCGATCTGTCGATCATGCTGGATGCCTGCGCCAAG
>Ga0075364_10002663_pt1 | contig 10027 bp, 17 predicted proteins | sample EndMetdeltDD1764_FD_71517 | JGI IMG/M metagenome (GOLD analysis project Ga0075364, IMG submission 71517) | Populus endosphere microbial communities from Tennessee, USA - Endosphere MetaG P. deltoides DD176-4 | ecosystem: Host-associated > Plants > Roots > Endosphere | place: USA: Tennessee...
CAACCGCTACAATACGGCCATTGCGACCACCATGGCTTGCCTGAATGAGCTGTACAAGTTCAAGAAGGAAGAGTTTGGCCAAAGCCCTATTTGGCAGCACGCCCTCGAAAGTATGGTCGCTTGTGTGGCGCCATTTGCTCCGCATATTGCTGACGAACTGTGGGAGCAGCTGGGTCATAGTACCAGCGTGCATCGCGATACTTGGCCGACCTATGACCCCAAGTATTTAGTGAGCGAAGAAGCCACTATTGTGGTGCAGGTAAATGGCAAAGTTCGGGCAAATCTTTCATTCCCTAAAGGTGCAACTGAAGCCGAAGTAAGCGCCGTGGCCTTGGCTGACGAGAAGGTGGCAGCATTTGTGGCCAATAAGCAGCTTGTGCGCACCATTTTTGTGCCAAACAAACTTATTAGCCTGGTAGTAAAGTAGGTCGCTCACTGCGGTCACAGCTTGAGTTTTCGGCCTATTTCAGGTATACTATCCCCAAGTAATTACTAGAGTTAAAGAAAAAGGAACTGTTTTAGCATGGGTAAACCCAAAAAACGCACGACCCCCCGCCAGACTGGCAACCGTCGTAGTCACCTCGTCCGCAAATTAGCTGATGTGGTTAACGCATTGTCACCTGTAAATGTGATCATCTCTAAAAAGAAGCGCGCTAAGGCGAACGCAAAAAAACAAGCTACTCCTAAAAAGTAGAGTAACAGTTAGGATTACCTCATGGCCTCGAACAGGCATTTGGGCCGGATAATCGCCCTACAATCACTGTACGAATATGATTTCCGCCATCAAATCGGTGACGCAGAGGCTACTGTTGAGGAGATCGTCAGTCGCAATCTTGAGCGCTACGAAGAGACTATCGAGGACAAAGATTTTGTCCAACGGTTGGTCCGTGGCGTAGCCGCTCAATCTGAGGCGCTTGACGCCTTCTTGCAGCCAATCGCACCAGAATGGCCGGTCAAAGATATTGCCCGCATCGACCGATGCATTTTGCATATGGCTATCTTTGAGCTGCAGGAATTTAAAGATGTGCCACCGAAAGTGGCAATTAATGAAGCTGTTGAGTTGGCCAAAGCCTTCGGGAGCGATAACTCTTCCAAGTTCGTCAACGGCGTGCTGGGTACTGCATATCGGCATATTACTGAGCAGACCACCCCTGGCTCAACAAAGGCTAAAGGAAAAGAAGCATAGCTTAATGGTGCAAGTTCCCAAACCAAAATTTGATCGTTTCAAAAAGTATTTTCCTCGGCGCAAGCCCCTTATCCAAGAAGTTGTCCGTGAGACCACCGCTGGCGGCATCGTGTTCCGACGCAATGCTGAAAAGAATAATGAAGTAGAAATACTCCTAACTCAAGACGCCAAAGACCGTTGGACAATTGCCAAGGGGCATGTTGAAGAAGGTGAAATTACTCGCGAAACTGCAGAGCGTGAGATCCGCGAAGAAACGGGCTTACAAGAGATGCGCGTTATGGACTGGCTCGGCAAGATTAACTTCCGCTACCGTCGCCAGCAAAGTCTGGTGCTCATGACCATGCATGTTTATTTAGTGCAGGCCAAAGGTGACACCAATAAGCTCAAAAAGGAAGACTGGATGAACGGCGTTGGCTGGTTCCCGCTTGCCAAAGCTCTGGACATGATTGAATATGAAGATATTGGCAAACTGATGCTGTTGGGTATGAAAAAAATCCGCAGCACGGGACTCTAAACTATGACAGACCCTATAATTATTGAGCGTTACCAGGCATTTGCCGAAAAAACTTTTGGGTTTCGTTTTAAGAATGTTGAGCTTTTGCTCATGGCCTTTACTCACCGCAGCTATGTGAATGAGCATCGCAGTACGGCCAAAGCGCACAACGAGCGTTTGGAGTTTCTGGGCGACGCCGTACTTGAACTGGCTGTCACTGAGTATCTTTACGTCAAATATACCGACCCAGAAGGTGTACTGACGAGCTGGCGGGCTGCCTTGGTGCGTACTGAGTCGATTAGTGCTGCTGCGAGCAAAATGGGCTTTGAAGACATGCTGCGCCTGAGCCGGGGCGAGAAGCGGGGAAGTGACCGCGCCAAACACCAAATTCTGGCAAACTCTTTTGAGGCCGTGACTGGTGCAATTTACCTTGACCAAGGCTATAAAGTGGCTGAAAAATTTATTACTGACCATATTCTGGCCACCTTTGATGAAATCTTGCGCACTGGCAGCTGGCGCGATCCTAAGTCTCATCTGCAGGAAGTGGCTCAGAATGTCGAAGGCGTCACCCCTTCCTATCGCGTACTAGAAGAAGTGGGTCCTGATCACGATAAGATTTTTACGCTTGGGGTGTACGTTGCCGGCAAATTAAAAGGCAAGGGCATAGGGCCGAGCAAACAAGCAGCGCAGCAAAAAGCGGCCGAGGATGCGTTGACTCAATACGAGCAAGCTTAGATGAGCGAGCTAGTTCTTGAAAGGACAGCGGCCGAGGACGTTGAGACAGAGCGGCAGGTTGATTCAGACATAGCGGCGTGCGCGGGTTGCATGTTCGCTGGTGAACGAGCGTGCGCAGCAGCGATCCAAAAGACCATGAGCAATGAAGCCCAAGTGTCGCCAGCGGTGCCTGTCGAGGAAATAAAGCCAATCGATGCTGCTTTTTGTGCCCGAGGTGCGGGGTATTGTATCCAGAGTGATGGTCGTCGCGAGTGCGATGCAGCCGGGTCATGTCAGCATCCGCCACCACCTCCTGAGGACAAAAGTAATCGCTCCCTCGAACCAGTCGCATCTGCTGCGTAAAACAGATTGACCATTCCGATCTTTTAAGGTACAATAAATTGAAATTTGTGTGAAACGTTAAGTAAGGAAATATAAGTACACATGTTAGCTATCCGTTTGCAACGTCTTGGCCGCAAGAAAATGCCTGTCTACCGCGTGGCTGTTCAAGAATCTCACCGTCACCCTACTAGTGGCCGCGTGATTGCCTATGTCGGCACCTACAATCCGCACACCAAAGAAACAAGCATCGAAAAGGAAAAGGTAGAAACCTATCTTAAGAATGGCGCTCAGCCATCTCCTCGCGTGGTTCGTTTACTCGAAGGTGCAAAAATCGTTTTACCTGAATGGGTAAAGAAAACGACTCAAAAGAAGCACGAAATCCGTAAGCCGGAAAAACTTCGCAAAAACCAGCCCAAAGAAGTAGCTCCTACAGAAGAGGCTACCGAGGCACCTTCAGAGGAAACTCAGGAATAATTCAACTAAACGCGGTTCATCCCGCGTTTTTTTGTGCAGTGTCTCATTGCATTACGCTTATGGCTTACAGTACAATGAGAATGTTTAAGTGAGATAAAGGAATTCAGCATGTCAACGATTGACCAGCAATTTGTAGAGTATATCGTCAAGTCCCTTGTCAGTAAGCCGGACGCAGTTGTTGTCGAACGCCGAATCGACGAGAAGGGTGTATTACTGGAACTCACTGTTGATCCTGAAGATCTAGGACGAGTGATTGGTAAAAGAGGTGCAACCGCACAAAGCATCCGCACACTTTTGCGCGCCTTGGGCACGAAAAATGACGCTCGGTACAACTTAAAGATCGTCGATAACGATGGCCAGGCAATTGCCCAAACCAGTAGTAGCGACGATACCAGTGGAAAACCTGTGGATGACTCAACAGATGAGCCTGTGGATGATCCTGATAGTGTACTGAACCGCACCAGAAAAGAACTTGCGGAGCTGGACGATCTACGTATATAATAAGCCTAAGTTCAACGGGCCATTCGCCACGCGGAACACGAAAAATAAAAATTAGCTCTACTGCGAGCAACTTATACATAAAGTTGAGAGCTTTATTTGTGGCTCGAAGCCCGGCACTAACCTGCCGGGCTTCGTGTTTCTAGTGGATTAGAGAAGTGACGATCTTATGTTCTAGGGTTGTATGACGTGCTATACAATAAAATACTCTTTCTGCCAAGCGATGTTATAGGCTATACTAGGGAATATGCGCAAGATCCAAATTATCTCTCTTTTTCCTGAAATGTTCGAAAAGGTTTTTAATTCCAGCATGCTCTGGAAAGCTCAAGATCGCCAGATCGTGGCTTTTGAACAGATTGATTTGCGGGAATTCGGCCTAGGCCCGCGCCGCCAGGTTGACGATACTCCCTATGGTGGCGGAGATGGGATGCTTTTGAAGCCCGAACCTCTTTTTGCTGCTGTTGAGCATGCCAAGCAAAAAGATCCTGATGCCCAAGTGGTACTTATGACCCCGCGTGGCGAACGCTGGGTGCAGTCTAAGGCTCAGGAGCTGGCTGATGATGATCGAGGACTTATTTTCATTTGCTCACGTTACGAAGGCTATGACGAGCGAATTACGACAATTGTGGATCAACAGATTTCGATTGGTGATTACGTGCTGACGGGCGGTGAGATTCCAGCCATGGCCGTGGTAGACAGCGTGGTGCGCCTTATTCCCGGAGTACTGGGTGGCGAAACTAGTGCCGAGATTGAAAGTTTTAGTGATGGCGAAACGCTTGAGTTTCCCCAATACACCCGCCCAGCTGAATTTCGAGATATGAAAGTTCCAGAAGTGCTACTGAACGGGAACCATGGTGAGATCGCCAATTGGCGCAACGCACAAAGCTTTAAGGCTAAATAGGCTTACTATTTAAAGAATGCTTGCGGGGCAGGGGGAGCACGGTGTGCCGAGTATCGCCGCTGAGTAGCGCTTCCATATTTCTGTCATAGGCGTAATTGCCAAGAGCTTCAACGTCTGGATGGCCAAAGGCTCGAAGGATTTGTTTGTCACCCTTGGAAAGTGTATCGGGGTGAGCAGTAACGAGTAAGAGGTGAGCTAGAGGCACTGTGCCGCGTACCTCACAGAGCGGCATGAAGTGTGTGCCACCTGGCATAAAAGAAGTCGAAGGAATTTCCAGAACTTGCAGTCCTAAGCGCACGCTCGAGAAGCCAAGTGAGCGGGTGGCGGCGGCGTAGTGCTGCTGTTCGTGCTGCTCGGCCTCTTCTACCTCTCCTATTTTGCCACCAAATTTCATGACCGCTTCTCTTAAAAGCTCCATGAGTCCGGAGGGGTCATCGGCATACACAAAGTCGGGCGAGGAAGGTGGATCGGGCAGTGTGACAAGCGTATCAAGCGGCGCGCCGTAGTAGGGTTGGGCAAATTCAGCATTGCTGGTGGTACTAGGCATGCCCTTGTCTCGGGCATATTCAGCCGCATTGGTAAGGAGTTTTCCGTATTCTGACATGATCCGTACAGTGTACTACAAAAATACCGGACTTTATGCCCGGTATTTTTAAGCGAAAACCGTCAATGGAGTTAACGCCGTTGTTGTGGTGTGGCCCAGTGTTTTGTGATGTTTTTGTTTGGAAAAAAACTGGTTGTTTTCATAATACATGTCGTGACGGGTAAGCGCAAGCATTTAATATCACTTTTATTACCCCCTTGGTGTAGGCATCCCTGCTATACTTTATAGAGTAAAAGAGGAGTATCTGATGAACTTTTTGAAACAACTTATCACCCCTGTCTATGCTCACTGCGACTTGCCTTGTGGGGTGTATGATCCAGCCCAAGCCCGTATTGAGGCTGAATCGGTGGCCAAGATTATGCAAAAGTACCAGGAGAACGACGACGTGGCTTTCCGTACCCGCGCCATTATTATCAAAGAAGCTCGGGCCGAATTGGTCAAGCAACACCTGTGGGTGCTGTGGACTGACTATTTCAAGCCAGAGCATCTTGAGAAATTCCCTAATCTCCATGATCTTTTCTGGAAGGCTACCAAGCAAGCTGGTGAGGCAAAGCACAGCACCGATCCGGCTGTTGCCGAAAAACTCCTTGCCCACATTGACGAGATTGCCGATATCTTTCAGCAGACCAAAAAAGCCTAATGGTCTATTTACGCCGAGTTGTGGGGCAGAGCATGCTGCCTACCTTGCGGCCCGGGCAAATTTGTCTGTTTATACGAACGCGCCGCTATAGTCATGGTGATGTGGTGTTGGCTCGTGCTGAAGGGCGCCAAGTAGTAAAAAGAGTGCACCGCGTGGATAACGAGGTGCACTTAAAAGGCGACAACCATCAGGCTTCTACCGACTATAGGATTACGACGCGGTCACGCCGGAATAAGATTGTCGCCAAGTTAGTGTGGCCCAAGCGGGCCGCTACCGACCTTGCCTTTCTAGAAGTCGAATAGTTCGCCGAAAAGACCTTCTTTTTTATGCTTCTTGTGCGAGTCGTGGTGGTTGTCGTCGCTATGGCGACGGTCATCACGATCATAGTGTTCGCGCTGGTCGCGGTCATCGCGATGATGCTCATCACGCGAGTCGCGGTGCGTGTATGCTTGTTGGTCACGTTCGATAAGTTTATCGAGTTCGCCACGATCAAGCCACACACCGCGACACTGCGGACAGTAGTCAATTTCTACGCCTTGGCGTTCAGTTATTTTGAGTGGGGTTTGGTCAACGGGGCAATTCATCATGTCACCAGCATGCCTGAGCGAGCTGAGTGAATGCTGAGAGTGACCTCGGAAAATTACTAGTTCGTGGCCGTGGCGCTGCCGCTCGAATCCTCATGCATAATCATGGCGTGAGGGCCGTCATGACCAGCCGGGCCACCACCGATTCTAAAGCCCATGTGGGTGAATTCTTCAGGGATTTTGTTATCCTTGGCCCATTGCTGGAACTCGTCGATCTTGGTCTTCATGGCGTCACGGTGCTCTTCTGGAGTCTTATCCTTCAAGCTTTCCATGTAGGCTTTCATTTCTTTGTGCTTGGCGATCAGCTTGTCAGCCTGGTCTTGAGTGAGTTTTCCATCCTTCACTGCCTGACTCATGTTATCTTCGATCTTTTGTTCAAACTGTGCTTCATGTTCACTGCGATTTTCGTCAAACACCTTTTGCACATCATCCTCACTGAGGTCGAATTTCTGGGCTATTTTTGCCACCAAGTCATCTTGACCCACAAAGAAGTGCTGGTTTCCCTGGGCCGAAACCACCCCAGCGCCAGCTAAACTGGACAGTCCTACGGCAGTCATGGCGCCTGCAATTGCGAGAGTTTTCTTCATATCTATTCCCTTTCTTTTACACGCCGCACTGTTATATGGTTGCGACGATAGCCCTTACCGTACGGCTTTTGTTTGGGAATTGGCTGAATGCCTTAAGAAAGGAGATGGCGGGGAAGGGACTGTTCCTCCTGGCTACCTGGGAAAACCACGATGGTTATTTTCTTTACCGAAGTAGGATTGGCTGCGGCAAAAGCTTCGATGCCCATGCCTAGCGCCATTACTGCTTCTTCCGCAGTTTCATACCGTCCTTGGGCCGCGCCTGTGCGCAGCAAGGGTATGCTGACGGTCTCGCAGCCTTCTTGGTCGGCTCGCCAGAGACCAGCTTGAACAATGACATCGAGTGGCTTTTGAAAGTCATCAATGATAAACGTGACCGCCTGGAAGACGGGCCTGCGTTGGGGAGTAAAGCTGTTTTTATGACTGGGAATAAAGCAAGTGTCACCGTCAGTGAGTCCCAAAATAGCGATTTCATGATCTGCGACCCTGTGGAAACCGGGTCCATGAGCGGTGACGAGCGCCATATCTATCGCGCCTCCCCAGTTGCGGTGGGTATTCAGACAAGTTAAAAGGGTGGCGGCGGGCACGGTAAGAATATCTCCTCTGAGCCAGCCGATTTCCGGACGGTTGACGCCTGGATCCTCCTCGTTTCTACCAAGTGTCTCGGGCATAGCCGTATTATGCTAGAAATTTGTATAAAGAGCAATGATCTGTTAACAATTCTTTCTAACAGATTGAAATGTCGCTGCTTTTACGCTATTATGTTCTACGTAGTGGGGAGTGGCCAAGCGGTAAGGCACTGGGTTCTGGTCCCAGGATCGGGGGTTCGAATCCCTCCTCCCCAGCCATGATTTGCACCTAACAAGACCCGATTGTATAGTATACTTTATCAATCTATTGGGTATAAATCTCAGTAAAGCATCAAACCGGCAGAAATGCCGGTTTTTTGGTTCTAGCTCTAGTTTTGATGAGATTTTTATTTCAATAGCTTACACTTGAGTTAAGGAGAGGACTCATGCCGACCATTTATGACAAATTGCCCCTGCTCGAGAAAGAGTTGGTAAAACTACTCCATACTTTTGTCGCCGCTGACGGCGGAGCTTTTCATCAATGGGAAATCACAATTTTCCTACCTGGCTCAAACGCTTTTATTCACTATATGGCAGGTGTTAATAATTCGTTGAAGGAAGACAACTATATATCCACGATGGCAAATTTACGTGGCCTAATAGAGTCACTAGCAGCTGTACTATATGATGGAACGGCAAAACTACCGGAGTTGGCATATAAAAGATTTCTTAAAAAAGGACGCCTGCCCAAGTGGGATAACAAAGAGCAGAAGTGGGTTGATCTAGGAGCGAGAGAGTCGATAGATTACTTGCAGAAAGCCTTAGATCCAAAGATAAAAATAAAAGACACTTACGATCACTGCTGTGATTTTTTACACTTCTCAGCGACACACATGTCATTCCTTGGAGGGTTCAGTTCTCGTATCAATGAGAAGGCTCGTACTCTCCAGATACAAATAGGTTCTCGCGATAATATACCAGTCAATAAACAAAAGGAGATCATAGACCTATGTACTGAACTGGCTACCGTACTTGGCCGATGTGTAGTTTTAGGTACAGAAGAGAAGAACAAGCGTAAGACACCCAAAACAGAGAGATCATCATGAATCCAGTTTTAAGCCAACTAACAGATCCTAAAGATGAGATAGATACAAGAATCCATGATGAGTTCATGGGCATGTATATGCTTAGTGCCGTGTCCCGCAAGCAGGTTGAGTTCAAGATTAATGCAGAGACTGCTGGTAGAGTTTATCAGCTTTGGTTAAATGCCGGTATTTGCCTGCTAAAAGCAAACGCCCATACCCGGAACTTCAGAAAGTTACTCGAAGAGAAAAAAGAAGAATTTACTCAGGAGGTTTCTGAAGCAAACACGGGTGACAAACAGCATTACTATTGGGATCTCTCAGTCGAAGTTGAAGGCATGCTCACGCATCTAAAGGCGGCTCTTGACACCTTTGCAATACTGATCGGTACAGTAACGAATCAGAACATTAGCGGCTGGAGTAAGAAAAAGCCTGTGGGCGGTGACAGAACGTTCTCCGGACAAAATATTATTAATATTTTAAGTAGGAATCTGCCCGCCAATGAACTCGCTCAATTCAAGCCCCTAATTGACTTCTTAGAGGATAACAAAGAGCATATATCAGAAATAATAAAAGTGCGTGACGGCTTTACACATCCACATGGATCGTTCACGGATCTTACTACCGGCTTCTTTTATGACAGCACCGAGAATAAGATCATTGAGCCTGCAGTGAAGTTTAGGAATGTAGGAATGCTTCAGTCGTCATTTATAGACATGGCATTTAACTTCACTTTAGAAACACTCATCTACTCCGGAATCGGTCTCTTAAATGGTATCGCGGGCGGCATGGTAATTCAGTATGAAAATGGAAGTTACGACTGGCGGATACTGCAGAGCGCCTTGAACACGGATCAGTCTAGCTGAATGTTTTAGATCTGTCGCTCAATTTAACTAACTTCTTGTCGTGAAGTGTCAAGCTCACATCAAGATTGCGGACTAGTCGAGTTTTTTCGAACGATGTGCCATCACGCAGTACATATTTGATGTATCCACCTAAGCAACCTCTCAACCCGCCAACCGGCGACGAAGTTCTTGAAAGCGCCAGTTTTGGAGTTGATGAAGTTGTGGCGCTTGGCATACCAGATCAAACAGAAATTGAAATTGCGTTTGAGGCATTTCAGAATCATGTCTCGTCCTCTAATAAGGTTTCTATTTCTTGAACTTCGGCTTGATTATCTTTTGCCAAACCAGCCTCTTCAAAAGTCTGAAGTCCTTCCACTAATCCCAGCCAAGAAAAATGACACATGCGCAAGTATGTGTCATTTTTCTTGTACTATCAGTCTGCTGCTCAGCTTCCATCTTGGGTCTGCGCCGGTCTCAGGGTCATATGTAGCGCCCCATGCGGTAAGCGCTT
>Ga0075364_10002665_pt1 | contig 10022 bp, 7 predicted proteins | sample EndMetdeltDD1764_FD_71517 | JGI IMG/M metagenome (GOLD analysis project Ga0075364, IMG submission 71517) | Populus endosphere microbial communities from Tennessee, USA - Endosphere MetaG P. deltoides DD176-4 | ecosystem: Host-associated > Plants > Roots > Endosphere | place: USA: Tennessee...
GCCGGCCGCGGGCAGCGTCGCAACCGCGAGCGGCTACGAGCCCGTCTGGGCCGCGATCAATTCGGCGCGGATGCCGCGATACGAACGGCTCGACCTGTCGCTCTCGTGGATCCGCGTGACCCGCGGCCGGATGATCACCGTCTTCACCAGTCTCGACAACGCGCTCGGACGCGCCAACGTCTTCGAGTACGCCTACTCGGCCGACTACACCACCCGCCGCCCCGTCGTAACCGCCCATCCGCGCAGCCTGTACATCGGCTGTTCGTTCAGCACACAAGGAGATCGTCGATGATGATGACGTCGCTGCTACTCACCGCGCTGCTCGCGTGGCAGGATCCCGGCCTGGCCGCCTCCGCCGCGAAACTCGAGAAGGCCGTCCTGTCGGACGATGCCGCGGGCGTGAAGGAGATGCGGACCGCGCTGCTGCGCCAGCTCTCGGTCAACCCGGCGCAGCCCGACGCACCGATGCTGCGCTACACGATCGCCTACGCCGGGTGGCGGCTGTCGTTCTCCCCGCTGGTGCCCGCGGCGGAACAGGAAGCGATGCTGTCGGACGCCGAGACGCAGCTCGACCAGGCGATCAAGGACAACCCGAAGTTCGCGGACGCCTACGTGCTGCTGGCCTCGGTCTACGGCGGACGCATCGCCCGCAACAACGACCTCGGGATGTCGCTCGGTCCGGCGAGCAGCGCCATGGTGGAGCGCGCGGCGGAGCTGGACCCCGGCAATCCGCGCCTGATGATCGTTCGTGCACAATCGCTCGTGTACACGCCGCCCGAATACGGCGGCGATCCGAAACAGGGAGAGGCCGAATTCCGTAAGGCGATCCAGGCGTTCGCGAAGGAGCCGGGCAGGCCCTGGCCGTCCTGGGGATTGATGGACGCCCACGCGTTCCTCGGACAGGCACTGCTCCTGCGCGGAGACAAGGCCGGCGCACGGGCTGAATTCGAAGCCGCGCTGGCGGTCGCGCCCGGCAGCCGATGGGTCAAGGACGTGCTGATGCCCAAGGTGAAATAGACGTGAACGAGTTCGACCTCTCGGAGCCGCGGGAACGGCCGCGGTGGTGGACGTGGCTGCCGGTGTGGACGGCGGCCACGCTCCTCTACGCGTACGCGGTGCACATCCAGATCCGCGTGCCGCTGCGATACACGCTGCCGATGAGCGCGGTCTACTACTTCACGCTCGCGGCGCTGATGCTGCCGGTGAGCGTGTGGAGCCGCCGGCTCACGGCGGCACCGCGGCCGCGGCTCGTGCTCCTGCTCGCGCACACGGCCATCGCGGCCGCGACCATCGTCGCCTGGCAGGCCGTCGTGCTCGCCTACTATCGCTACACGATCGGCCCGCACTACTGGCAGCTCGTCTTCGAGCGGAGCTGGATCTTCCAGCTGTTCTTCGCCGTGTCGATCTACGGCACGGCCCTCGGCGTGATGCTGACGACCGACGCGTGGCGGCGGGAACGGGCGCGCGAGCGGCGCGAGGCGGAGCTGACGGTCGCAGCCCGCGATGCCGAGCTGCTCGCGATCAAAGCCCAGTTCCAGCCGCATTTCGTGCTGAACGCGCTCAACTCGCTCCTCGCGCTGATCGACGCCGACCCGGCGCTGGCGCGGACGATGGTCGTGCGGCTGTCGGACCTGATGAAGGCGGTGTTCGACCGCATCGACGTGCCGCACGTGCCGCTGGAGCGGGAGCTGGAGCTGGTGCGCGCCTACCTCGACGTCGAACGCATCCGGCTCGGCGCGCGGCTGACCGTCGCGTTCGAGATCGAGGACGCCGCGCGCGGCGTGCTCGTGCCGCCCTTCGTGCTGCAGCCGCTCGTCGAGAACGCGGTGAAGCACGGCGTGTCGCCGTTCGCGCGTCCCGGCACCGTCCGCGTGTCGGCGCGCGTGGACGGGGACCGCGTCCGCGTCACCATCGCCGATTCGGGATCGGCCGGCCCGAAGCCGGCGGCCGCCTCGACGGGCCGCGGCCTCCAGCTCACGCGCCGGAGGCTCGACACGGTCTACGGCGAGGGCTATTCGCTGACGTTCGATCGACAGGCCGGCGCCGGCACGGCCGTCCACCTCGATCTGCCGGTCGCGGGGGCGCATGTCGCCTGACACCCTCAGCCTGCTCATCGCCGACGACGAGCCGTTCGCGCGGACGCTGCTGCGCCGCTACGTCGACGGCGTCCCCGGACTCCGGCTGGTGCGCGAATGCGAGTCCGGCGACGACGTCGCCGCGGGCCTCGCGGACGATCGCCCGGACGTCGCGCTGCTCGACATCCAAATGCCCGGACTCGACGTCTTCGACGTCCTCAGAGCCGCGGCCGAGCGGGGGCCGCTGCCGTCGGTGATCTTCGCCACCGCCTTCGACGCGTACGCCGTGCGCGCGTTCGAGCTGAACGCCATCGACTATCTCCTCAAGCCGTACTCGCCGGAGCGGTTCGCCGAGGCGATCCGGCGCGTCCGCACGCGCGGCGGCGGCCGCGATCCCGCCGGCGACGACCGGCTCGCGCGGACGATCCGCGATCTCGGCGCGCGTCCCGATCGCCTGCTCGTGCCCGACGGCCGCCGCATGGTGCCGATCGCCGTCGCCGACATCAGCTGGATCAAGGCCGAGGGAGACTACGCGCGCGTCTTCGCCGGCGGACGCAGCTATCTCGTCAGCCGGACGCTCAAGGATCTCGAAGCCCGCCTCGATCCGCGCGCCTTCCTTCGCATCCATCGCTCCGCCATCGTGCAGACGGACCACATCCGCGAAGTCCGCGGCGAAGGCAGCAGCCGCTACCGCGTCCGCCTCTCCGACGGGAGCCACGTGATCGTCTCCCGCACGCGCGCGCCGGAGCTCCGCCGTTACATGCTGTAAGTGCCGGTGCACGCGGCTCGTGCACGGGCGCTATACTCAGGCCCGGAGAATTCATGAGTCTTGCCGCGCAACTTTCGGCGGTCCTCGCGCTCTTCCTCGCTGCCCAGGCCCCTTCCCGGAATATCGCGCCGACTGCTCCTCCCTCGACAGGCACGCCGTACGGCACGGGCGGCTCCGCGTCCCTGATGCGGCGGGCCGTCGCGTTCGAGCCCAACGTCGGTCAATTCGAGCCGCGCGTGCGCTACCGCGCGGACGCCGCGGGACTGTCGCTGTCACTGACGGACGTGGCGGCCGAGATGTCGCTCGGGCTGGAGGGCGCGCAGCGACAGGTCCGCATGACGCCGGTAGGCACGTCCCGCCGCGCGCGGCCCGTCGCGCTCGATCGGCTGGCCGGCGTCGTCAATCACTTCGAGGGAAACACGCCGTCTGCGTGGCATGCCCGCGTCCCGACGTTCGGCCGCGTGCGGTACGCGGCGCTCTACCCGGGCATCGATCTCGTGTATCACGGCTCGCCGGACCGGCTCGAGTACGACTTCGTCGTCCGCCGCGGCGCGGATCCGGCGCGCATCGCGATGCGGTTCGACGGCGCCGATCGCGTCGAGATCGACCCCGCCGGCGATCTGCTGATCCACATCGGCGACACCGTCGTCCGGCAGCGAATCCCGGACGCGTGGCAGGAGCACGGGCGCGAACGCCGGCGCGTCGACGCGCGCTATCGCATCACGGCGGCCGGCGACGTGGCCTTTGCGATCGGCGCGTACGATCGGCGCCTGCCGCTCGTCATCGATCCGATCCTGGTGTACTCGTCGTTCCTGCACGCGTCCAACCCCTATGTCGCGGTCGACGCCGCCGGATACGTCGTCATCGCGAGCGAACTGTCCTCCTCTTTCCTTGGACTGAAAGTGGAACGACTCAGCTCGGACGGCCAGACGTCCCTCTACACGTCGTTCGTCGGCCGGGCTTCCGACTTTCTTCAGGTGGCGGGCGTCGGAACCGCCGCGGACGGCTCGGCCGTCGTCGCGCTGTCGACGTCGACACCGGACCTGCCGCTCGTGAATCCGTCTCAGGCGTACCCGGGCGACACTGGCAACAGCAACGGGTACGTCGTGAAGCTGGATCCGAGCGGGGGCATCGTGTTCTCGACCTATCTCGGGGGAACGAGCTCCGACGCCATCCACAGCGTGAGCGTCAACGCCGCAGGCACCGTCGCGGTCGCGGGCGGAACGGGCAGTCCGGATTTTCCTGGCATAGATGGGATCGTGAGCGGACCGGCCGAAGGGTTCATCACGATCTTCTCGCCCGCCGGGGCGCGGCTGCACGGCGCCCTGCTGCCCACGAGCATCGAGGACGTCGTCGTGGACACGGCCGGATCGGTCTACGTCGCCGCTGACACCGCACACCGGAATTGGCCGACCACGCCGACGTCCTTCGAACCGACCCCTCTCGAGGCCATCTGCATCGACGACTCCTACTATCCGTGCCGGCAGGGTGTCGTGGCGAAATTCGGCGCCGATCTTCGAACGCTCGCGTACTCGACCTATCTACACACCGCCAACATGCGGTCGGCCGGTGACCTCCGCGTGCATGGGCTTGCGGTGGACGACGCGGGCTCCGCATACATTCTTGGGTCCGGTCTGTTCGACGCGACACCAGGGGCCCTGTTCCCGCAATGCGTGCCGAATTCCTTCTGCGTCTTCGTGGCGAAACTGAATCCGGCGGGGTCGGGACTTGCGTATTCGACGTTCCTGAGCTGCTGCGCGAGCGCGATGCAGGTCGATGGACGGGGGAACGTGTATCTGTCCGGCTCTGTCGCACCCTCGCTGACCAGTTTCGCGCCCACCCGACATGCACAGCAGCCTGGCCCCGGCGACGCGCAGATGTTCGTCACGACCGACGGCGGAGCAAACTGGCGTCCGACACAGGGCGTCTACTCGAACAGCGGGCCGGTGACCCTCGTTCACACGACCGGTCCGGTGCTGTACAGCGTCTACTGGGGCTCTCCTGCCTCGAGTCTCTTCACGAGTACCGACCTCGGAGCACACTGGCAACCCGTCGACGGCAACCTGTGGGGCCTCCCGGTCGTCGTGGCGGGCAGTCCCAACACGTGGTACGAAGGCCCGAGCAGCCGTCTGCTGCGACGCTCGATCGACGGAGGGGCGACGTGGGCCCTCCTGCCGACGCCCATGGACGCCTGGGCGTTCGCCGTCGATGCCATCGACGGACAGACGCTGTACATCGGCGGCTACCAGGGAGGATTCAAGTCCGTCAACGGCGGCTACGCGTGGTCGCCGATCGCGCCGATTCCCGGCGGATCGTTTGGATCCCTGGTCGTCTCACCCGCGAACCGCGACCTCGTGTTCGCCAGAAACGCGAACGGCTGGTTCCGCAGCACCAACGGCGGCGCGCAGTGGACGTCCGTCCCGCTACCTTACGACGAGTCCTCCTTCTGGCTCACCTTCGATCCGCTGGATGCGATGCGGATCTACGCAAACGGCAGCGGAAGCGTGCTGCGGAGCGTCGACGGTGGGGTCAGCTGGACGCCGTTCCTCAATTGCTTTTGCGCCGGCCTTTCCGTCACGCATTCGCCGGACCTCGCGGTCTTCGTGAAGAGCGACCAGGGCCTCGTTCGCGTGCCGGACACGGGCACCACGGTGTCAACGCTGCCGCCTCCCCTGCTCCGCAACAGCCGCGTGTGGAACCTCCTGGCCGATCCGGTCGATCCGCGCATCATGATCGCCGTGCCATCCGGCACATCGGACGGCTTCGTGTCGGTCCTCGATCCCACGGGGTCGCAGATACGGTATGCGAGCTACTTCGGCGGTTCCGACTACGACTACATCAGCCGGAGCGCGCTGGGCTCGAGGGGCACGCTTGCGCTTATTGGGCACGCCGCCTCGCGCGATCTGCCGCTGGTGAATCCGCGGATTCCCGACCGAGGCGGCCTCGTGGACGATGGCTTCGTCGCCCTCATGCGGATTCCGCTGCCCACGGCCGTGCTCGAAGCGCCCGGCGCAGGCGCCACCACGTCGCCGTTCACGGTCGCCGGGTGGGCGATCGACACGGGCGCACCCTCCGGCCCGGGCATCGACGCGGTACACGTTTGGGCCCTTCCGCAGACCGGCGGCGCGGCGGTGTTCGTCGGCGTGGCCGCCTACGGCGCGGCGCGTCCCGACATCGGCACCCAATTCGGCGCGCAGTTCACCAACTCAGGATTCTCGCTGACGGGCGCGTCGCTGCCCGCGGGTCCCTACACGCTCGCGGCGTTCGCCCACTCCACCGTGAGCGGGACGTTCGAGGCGACGATGCGCACGGTGCAGGTGCTCGCCGGCGGCCGGATGAACGTCGATGCACCGGCCGCGGGCGCGACGCTGTATCAGCCCTTCACGATCTCCGGCTGGGCGATCGACGCCGGCGCGCCGTCGGGCACGGGGATCGACACGCTGCACGTGTGGGCCATCCTGCCGAGCGGCGTGCCGCGGTTCGTGGGCGTCGCCACCTACGGCACCCCGCGGCCCGACATCGGCGCCGCGTTCGGCAGCCGCTTCACGGCCAGCGGCTTCACGCTCCAGGCGAGCGGACTGCCGCCGGGCGACGTGACGCTGGCGATCTTCGCGCGCAGCCTGGTCAGCGGCACGTTCGACCAGGTGAGAACGGTGCGGGTCAGGATCCCCGACGGCGGCGCGGCGTCCATCGACCTGCCGCGGACAGGCAGCTCGGTGTCGGCCCCGTTCGCCGTGGCCGGATGGGCCCTCGATCGCCAGGGCGCGGGAACCGGCGTCGACGCCGTCCACGTGTGGGCCTTTCCCGCCCTGGGCGGCTCGCCGATCTTCCTCGGCGTGGCGGACGCGGTGTCGCGCCCCGATGTCGCCGCCGCCTATGGCGATCCGCGCTTCGAGCTCAGCGGCTACGCGCTCACGGTGAATGCGCTGCCGCCCGGCACCTACACGGTGGCGACCTGCGCCCGCAGCGTGGTGACCGGGACGTTCTCGATCGTGCGGACGACGCAAGTGACCGTGCTGGCCGGCCCCACGAGACGGTAATCGGCGGCGCCCGCCACCAGGCTTGTCGTAGAATTCACGCGTGCCGATCGACGCGGAGCTCATTCGCATCGGCCGCCGCTTCGACGCGCGCGGCTGGGTGCTCGGCACGAGCGGCAACTTCAGCGCCGTCCTCGACCGCGATCCGCTCCGGCTCGCCATCACGCGCAGCGGCACGCACAAAGGGGAGCTCACGCCCGCCGACATCCTCGAGCACGCGGACGGCCGTGTCGTGCGCGGCGAGGGCTCGGCCTCGGCCGAAACGGCGCTGCACGTCGAGATCGTCGCGGCGCGCGGCGCCGGATCGGTGCTGCACACGCACTCGATCTGGAGCACGCTGCTGTCACACCGCTACGCCGAGGACGGCGGCCTGGCGATCGGCGGCTACGAAATGCTGAAGGGGCTCTCGGGCGTCACGACGCACGAGCACCGGGAGTGGCTGCCGATTCTCGAGAACGACCAGGACATGACGCGGCTGGCCGGCGTCGTCAGGCAGGTCCTCGCCGATCAGCCGGCGTGCCATGGGTTCCTGCTCCGCCGTCACGGGTTGTACACTTGGGGCGCGACGCCCGCCGAGGCAGCCAGGCACGTCGAGATCCTGGAGTTCCTGCTCGAAAGCGTCGCTCGATCGAAGGAGGCCGCATCATGGCGATCGTGAACATCCCGGCCGAAGCCGTCACGCTGAAGGGAGACGCGGAAGTGGGCGCGTTCCTCGCGAGGCACGGCATCGACTACGAGCACTGGACCCCGGCGCATCCGGTCGACCCCGACGCGACGGCGGAGGCGGTGCTCGCCGCGTACGGCAAAGAGATCGACGCGCTGAAGGCGCGCGGCGGCTACGTCACGGCCGACGTGATCGACGTCAAGCCCGACACGCCGAACCTCGACCTGATGCTCGCGAAGTTCAGCCGCGAGCACTGGCACGACGAGGACGAGGTCCGCTTCATCCTCGAGGGCCGCGGCCTGTTCCACGTGCACCCGGCCGAGGGTCCGGTGTTCGCGATCGAAGTCGAAGCCGGCGATCTCATCCGCGTGCCGCGCGGCACGCACCACTGGTTCGACCTGTGCGGCGACCGGCGCATCCGCGCGATCCGGCTGTTCCAGGACGTGTCGGGCTGGACGCCCCACTACACGGACAGCGGCGTCGACAAGGGCTTCGAGCCGGTCTGCTTCGGTCCGTCCTACGTGACGCACCGTTGATCCTCCTCGACATCGAAGGCACCACCACGCCCATCGCGTTCGTGACGGAGACGCTGTTTCCGTACGCCCGCACCCATTTGCCGCTCTACCTCGAACAGCAGGGCGGCACGCCCGAGGCCCGGCGCGCGATCGCGCGCCTGCAGCAGGAGTACGAACGCGACCGCGCGGACGGCTCGCCGCTGCCCGCCTGGTCGCCGCTGCCCTACCTCACGTGGCTCATGGATCGCGATCGCAAGTCGCCGGCGCTCAAGGAGCTGCAGGGCCGCGTGTGGGAAGAGGGCTATCGCAACGGGACGCTCGTCGGCGACGTCTTCGACGACGTGCCGCGCGCGCTGACGCGATGGCGCGACGCGGGGATCGCCGTCGGCATCTATTCCTCGGGCAGCGTCCGCGCGCAGCAGTGGCTGTTCCGCCGATCCAGCGCGGGCGATCTCACGCCGCTGCTCTCCTGGCACTTCGACACGGCCGTCGGCGCCAAGCAGGACGCCACCAGCTACGCGCGGATCGCCGAGGACGTGAACGTCCCGCCCGCCGAGATCCGCTTCGTCTCGGACGTCGCCGCCGAGCTCGACGCCGCCCGCGAGGCGGGCCTGCAGACGACGCTGATCGTGCGGCCGGGCAACCCGCCGCAGGCCAACACGGGGCACCCGGTCGTCACGAGCTTCGATCAGCTCGACTCACTCTGACGCGCCGCTGCGCAGGGTGGCGAAGACGATCTCGCGCAGAGGCCGGGCGCTTCGCGCGTGATCCGGAGAGAGAGCCGAGGCGGAGAGAAGAGGACGGCCGCGCGACGGACGCCTTCGCGTGCGCCGGCCTACGGCCGGCCAGGACGTGACGAGGGATCCCGGGGCACGAGAGCTTCTGCAATCACGCGGCTCTCGTGTCCCGGGATCCCTCGTCACGTCCCGCCGCGCGCAGCGCGGCGCGCGAAGGCGTCCGCTGGGGCGGCCATCTTTGTAGTCGTCTTCGCCGTGCGATCAGCGATCCGCGGCCTTGCTCTTCTCCGCGGCCTCCGCTCCTTCGCGAGCTCTCCGCGAGATCGTACGTGACCGTCCCTCGACGAGATCAGTGTCCCTCGCCGGGCTCGGTGATCCAGCGGGCGCTGAAGAACAGCACCGCCATGGCCAGGTAGCTCCAGACGAACGGCCACGCGGGCGACAGCTTCAGCGCGGTGTCGGCGAACGTCCACTCGTAGGAGTGCATCAGCCCCGTCGCGGACAGGATCGCGGCGCAGAGGCACCACGCCGCCGCGGTCGTCCACCGGTTCTCGATGACGCCGACGACGGCGGCCGACAGCAGCATCGCGGTGAACAGGAACCCCTGCTCGAGCGCGAACGCGCCGGCGATCCACGTGTCGTTCTTCTGGAACTCGGCGACGAGCGTCTCGGTGAAGGGACCGGCCGGACCGCCGAGGCCCGCGGCGCGCAGGCCGTTCTTCGCGAGCAGCGCCCCCCAGGCGGCGATGCCGGGGAGCAGCCCGACGACGACCGCCGCCGTGTGCGCCCGCGGCGTCGCGTCGAACGCCTGCGCGACGATCGTCATGCCGATCCACAGCACGATCGCCATCCCCGCGTCGATCGGGACCGCCCACGCGATCCACGCGAGCGTGCCCGTGAGACAGATGATGGTGATGAAGGTGCCGTTCAGCAGCGAGTAGCCCGCGCGCGCGCCGAGCGCCTTCCATCCCGGGTGGCCGATGTAGATGGTCGTCGGGAAGGCGGATCCGAACAGCGCCGCCGCCACGCTGCCGATGCCGTTGATCGTCAGCGACAGCCGCGTGTCGTACGCGTCGCCGGCCGCCTCGGCCGACTCGATGTTCTGGAGCGACCCCAGCACGTTGAAGAGCGCCATCCCGATGATGACCGAGAGGTACGGCCACAGGTGGCCGCCCGTGATCGACGCGAAGAGATCGCCGAAGATCGGCACCGGCGGATGCAGCCC
>Ga0075364_10002666_pt1 | contig 10022 bp, 11 predicted proteins | sample EndMetdeltDD1764_FD_71517 | JGI IMG/M metagenome (GOLD analysis project Ga0075364, IMG submission 71517) | Populus endosphere microbial communities from Tennessee, USA - Endosphere MetaG P. deltoides DD176-4 | ecosystem: Host-associated > Plants > Roots > Endosphere | place: USA: Tennessee...
CCGGACACGAAGTTCGCCGGCCTCAGGGGCAACGCGGCGTCCGACGCAAGTCGCATGTCCGGAAGCCGCTGCAGCAGCCGCGTCTGCATGATCGACAGCTCCAACCGGGCAAGCTGATTGCCCAGGCAGAAGTGCGTCCCGAAGCCGAACGCCAGGTGGTTGTTCGGATACCGCTCGATGTTGAAACTCTCCGGATCCTCGAACACCTTCTCGTCGAAGTTCGCCGACTCGAACAGCAGGATCATCTTCTCGCCCTGGTGCAACTGGGTGCCGTGGAATTCGGTGTCGGCGGTGATCGTGCGCGCCATGTTCTTCACCGGCGCGGTCCAGCGCAGCATCTCCTCGATCGCGTTGGGCAGCAACCCCAGGTCGCCGGTAAGCCGCCGGTGCTGATCGGGGTGCAGCAACAGCTGCCGCGTTCCGCCGGACAGGGTGTGACGGGTGGTCTCGTCGCCACCGATCAGCAGCAGTAGGACCTCGGTGACGATCTGGTGGTCCTCCAGGCGCGATCCCTCGACCTCCGCGTGCACGAGGACGCTGACCAGGTCGTCGGTGGGCTCGGCTTTCCGCGCCGTGATCATCCCCATCATGTATTCGCTGTAGGCGGCGAAGGCGTCCATGGTGACCTGGACATCCGCCTCGGCCGCGGTGCTGCTCAACGAACTGACCAGATCGTCGGACCATTTAAGGAACATCTCGCGTTCCTGCGGGCGCACACCGAGCATGTCCCCAATGACCGCCATCGGCAACGGCGCGGCCAGGTCCCAGACGAAGTCACACTCGCCGCGCTGACATACCGCGTCAATCAACGTGTCGCACAGCGAATTGATCTTGGATTCCAGGTCTTTCACGCGCTTGCGAGTGAACCCGTAGTTGACGAGCTTGCGCCGCAACAGATGTTGAGGATCGTCCATCTCGATCATCATCTCGACCCCCGGCTGGTCGGGTCGGATGCCGCCGGCATTGGAGAACAAGTCGGGGTTGCGCTCGGCCTCGATGACGGCCTGATACGTCGACGCGGCGGCCAGCCCGTTGCGGTCCCGGAAGACCGGTTCGTGCTCCCGCATCCAGCGGTAGACGGCGCGGGAGTCACCCGCGTAAAAGGCGCCGTCGGTCAGATCGACGTCTGGTCTAGTCAAAGTCATGAGATCTCCCGGGCGTCGCCGAATGTCATCTGTACGTTATCTGCAGAGCTGGACAATAGGGCGCGCCTCGGAAGACCAAGCGACGCCAACTCTTTCGCGTAGGGGTGATCGCCCAGCCGGACGCGCACGCCACCGAGCCGGGTCCGCACACCGTCCAGCGTGTGTTCGAATGCGGTCTCGCGGGTGACCCCGTCGCGGTGCGAATAGCTGCGCTGCCCTTGCGTCCGCGGGGTCAGCCGAAATGGCAGGCCGCGACGAAATTCCATCCCGATCACCAGTTGCCCGTCGATGCACATGTCGAAGCCGAACTGATGGCCGTCTCGAACGGTGAAGTCCGCCATGACTTTCGGGTAGCCCCAGATCTTGGTGCCCGCCTCCAACGTGAATTCCTGGTCGACGGGCAGGTGGTGAATGAACGCGCCGGCGTCCCCCAATGCGCGCGGTCCGCTCGCGTTCGACCCCGGCGGATTGACCATCACAGTGGTGCCGAATTCGTAGTACTGGCCCAGGTCGCCGTCGATGTAGTGCATCAACATCAGGACCACGATCGCGCGCCCGGGCAGGTAGCGGCAGACCTGCAGGCCGCTGTAGTCAATCATCTGCTGCGCGGCGTCGGCGTCGACCGAGAACATCGCCATGTGCTGATTTGCCTTGCGGATCTGTACCGGCATCGTGAGTACCGTGCCCGCGATGGTGTGCTGCGAGGCTGTCATCCGGCCAATCTAGAACCCGTTCTAATCTCCTGGCAAGGTTACTTAGACAAGCGCAGCTAGGTCGTGGACCTGCTCAATGCTGCGGGCGGCCACCACCATCATCGTGACGCCGGAGGCCTCCCAGGCCGCGATCTGCTTACGCACGTAGTCGAGGTCGCCGACGATCATGGCGTCGTCGACGAGCTCGTCGGGGATGATCTCGGCGGCCTTGTCCTTCTGCTGGGACCGGAACAGCGTGGTCACCTCGTCGACGACCTCCGCGTACCCCATCCGCCGGTAGACGTCGGCGTGGAAGTTGGTGTCCTCGGCGCCCATGCCGCCCATATACAAAGCCAGGTAGGGCTTGATCGCGGTGAACGCGGCCGCCCGATCCTCGGTGACGACGATCTGTGCCGTCGCGCAGATCTCGAAATCCTCACGCGAACGTCGCGCGCCGGGCCGCGCGAACCCCTCGTCGAGCCATTCGTTGTACATGTCGGCCATCCGCGGCGAGTAGAAGATCGGCAGCCAGCCATCGCAGATCTCGGCGGCCAGCGCGACGTTCTTGGGTCCCTCCGCGCCCAGCATGATCGGGATGTCGGCACGCAGCGGGTGGGTAATCGGCTTCAAGGCCTTGCCCAAACCAGTTGTCCCCTCCCCCGCCAGCGGCAGCGGGTAATGCGGCCCAGAACTGGTCACCGGCGCCTCCCGGGCCCACACCTGCCGAATCACGTCGATGTATTCGCGCGTCCGCGCCAGCGGCTTGGGGAACTTCTGGCCGTACCAACCCTCGACCACCTGCGGTCCGGACACGCCCAGGCCCAGAATGTGCCGGCCGCCGGACAGATGGTCCAACGTCAGCGCGGCCATCGCACACGCCGTCGGGGTGCGCGCCGACAGCTGCACCACCGAGGTCCCCAGCCGCACCCGCGACGTCGACGAACCCCACCAGGCCAGCGGCGTGTAGGCATCGGATCCCCACGCCTCGGCGGTGAACACGGCGTCGAATCCGGCGTCCTCGGCGGCGGCGACGAATTGCGCGGTGTTCTCCGGCGGCTGAGCGCCCCAGTATCCGAGCTGCAATCCCAGCTTCATAGCTGACTCCCTCGACCCGATGTTGAAACGATTCTTAGAACCTGTTCTACTCGAAGGCGTGACAGCCAGCTCGAGCGGCCCGACCTTGATCGATCACCCTGAGCCGCCCCTCTCCGCGCCGTTAACCCTGTCCTTCGACTACACCCGTTCGGTGGGTGCCACGCTGGGTGAGTTCTTCACCGCATTGCGTGAGCGCCGCATCGTGGGAGTACGCGGATCCGATGGACGGGTGCACGTACCGCCGGCGGAATATGACCCGGTTACCTACGAACCGCTGGGCGAAATCGTACCGGTGTCGGCCGTCGGCACCGTCGCCTCGTGGACCTGGCAGCCCGAGCCGCTGGAAGGCCAACCGCTGGACCGGCCGTTCGCCTGGGCGCTGATCAAGCTCGACGGCGCCGACACGCTGCTGATGCACGCCGTCGACGCGGGTGAACCGGACCAGATCGAGACCGGCGCCAGGGTGCACGTGCACTGGGCCGACGAGACCGTCGGCGCCATCACCGACATCGCCTACTTCAAGCTGGGTGAGGACGCCGAACCCGAGGGCCCCGAAAGCGACCAGGACCCGGTCACCATGATCGTCACGCCGATCTCGCTGACCATCCAGCACACCGCCTCGCACGAGGAGAGCGCGTACCTCCGGGCGATCGCCGAGGGCAAGCTGCTGGGCGCCAGGACTGGAGCGACCGGCAAGGTCTATTTCCCGCCGCACGGCGCGGATCCGGCCACCGGCCTACCGACCACCGAGTTCGTCGAGCTGCCGGACAAGGGCACGGTGACGACGTTCGCGATCATCAACATCCCGTTCCAGGGTCAGCGCATCAAGCCGCCGTACGTGGCGGCCTACGTGCTGCTCGACGGCTCCGACATCCCGTTCCTGCACCTGGTCGCCGACATCGACGCGCACGAGGTGCGCATGGGCATGCGCGTCGAGGCGGTGTGGAAACCCCGCGAGGAGTGGGGTTTTGGCATCGACAACATCGAATATTTCCGGCCGACCGGCGAACCGGACGCCGAATACGACACCTACAAGCACCACCTGTAAAGGGCTTACAGACACATGAGCGCTCGCAATGTCGCGGTCGTCGGGTTCGCCCACGCGCCGCATGTCCGCCGCACCGACGGCACCACCAACGGCGTCGAGATGTTGATGCCGTGCTTCGCCCAGCTCTATAGCGACCTGAGCATCACCAAGGCCGACATCGGCTTCTGGTGTTCTGGCTCATCGGATTACCTTGCCGGTAGGGCGTTTTCGTTCATCTCGGCGATCGACTCGATCGGCGCGTGTCCGCCGATCAACGAATCGCACGTCGAGATGGATGCGGCGTGGGCCCTCTACGAGGCCTACATCAAGATCCTCACCGGCGAGGTCGACACCGCGCTGGTGTACGGCTTCGGAAAATCCTCGGCGGGCATTCTGCGGCAGATACTTTCGCGGCAGACCGACCCCTACACCGTCGCGCCGCTGTGGCCCGACTCGGTGTCGATGGCGGGGCTACAGGCCCGCATCGGTCTGGACTCCGGCAAGTGGACGCACGAGCAGATGGCGCAGGTTGCCCTCGACTCGTTCGCCCACGCCGAACGCACCGACTCCGAGAAGCCGGCCAAGAGCATCGACGAACTGCTCGCCCGCCCGTTCTTCAACGACCCGCTGCGCCGCCACGACATCGCCCCGATCACCGACGGTGCCGCCGCGATCGTGCTGGCCGCCGACGACCGGGCCCGCGAGCTGCGCGAAAACCCCGCCTGGATCACCGGTTTCGAGCACCGCATCGAATCCCCGTCGCTCGGCGTCCGAGACCTCACCGCGTCACCGTCGACCGCAGCATCCGCAAAGGCGGCCACCGGCGGCGACGCCGGCGCCATCGACGTCGCCGAGATCCACGCGCCCTTCACCCACCAGCACCTGATCCTCGCCGAGGCCATCGGATTACCGGACTCGACGAAAGTCAACCCGTCCGGCGGCGCCCTGGCCGCCAACCCGATGTTCGTCGCCGGCCTCGAACGTATCGGCTTCGCGGCACAACACATCTGGAACGGCTCCGCCCAACGGGTACTGGCGCACGCCACCAGCGGGCCGGCGCTGCAACAGAATCTGGTCGCGGTCATGGAAGGACAGAACTGATGGCCGGCGCAGGGGCACATCTCGCCGCGGTACTCGGTACCGGGCAGACCAAGTACGTTGCCAAGCGCAAGGATGTTTCGATGAACGGCCTGGTGCGCGAGGCCATCGACCGCGCACTCGAAGACTCGGGCTCCACCTTCGACGACATCGACGCCGTCGTCGTCGGCAAGGCGCCCGACTTCTTCGAGGGCGTCATGATGCCGGAGCTGTTCATGGCCGACGCCATGGGGGCCACCGGCAAGCCGCTGATCCGGGTCCACACCGCCGGTTCGGTCGGCGGATCCACCGCGGTGGTAGCCGCCAGCCTGGTCCAGTCCGGCAAGTACCGCCGGGTGCTGGCGATGGCCTGGGAGAAGCAGTCGGAATCAAATGCCATGTGGGCGTTGTCGATTCCGATCCCGTTCATCAAGCCGGTCGGCGCGGGCGCCGGCGGCTATTTCGCCCCGCACGTCCGGTCATACATCCGCCGCTCGGGCGCACCGCTCAACATCGGCGCCATGGTCGCGGTCAAGGATCGGCTCAACGGGGCCCGGAACCCGCTGGCCCATCTGCACCAGCCGGACATCACCCTGGAGAAGGTGATGGCCTCCCCCATGTTGTGGGATCCCATTCGCTACGACGAGACGTGCCCGTCCTCCGACGGTGCCGCCGCCGTCGTGATCGGCAACGAAGAGATCGCCGATGCCCGTCTGGCGCAAGGCGAACCGGTGGCGTGGATCCATGCCACCGCGCTGCGCACCGAGCCGCTGCAGTTCTCCGGCCGCGACCAGGTCAGCCCGCAGGCCAGCCGCGACGCGGCCGCCGCGCTGTGGAAGGCCGCCGGCATCACCAGCCCGATCGACGAGATCGACGCCGCCGAAATCTATGTGCCGTTCTCCTGGTTCGAGCCGATGTGGTTGGAGAGCCTGGGATTTGCCCCCGAGGGCGAAGGCTGGAAGCTCACCGAGGCTGGCGAAACCGCAATCGGCGGGCGGCTACCGGTCAACCCGTCCGGCGGCGTGCTGTCGTCGAACCCGATCGGCGCCTCGGGCCTGATCCGCTTCGCGGAGTCGGCGATCCAGGTGATGGGCAAGGGCGGGGACCACCAGGTTCCCGGTGCGCGAAAAGCGTTGGGGCACGCCTATGGTGGCGGCTCGCAGTACTACTCCATGTGGGTGGTCGCCAGCGACAAGCCGGAAAGGGTGAACTCATGACCCAAACGGACAGCAAAGTCAAGCACCCCGCTCACGAGGCCGGGCGCCGCTCCCGCGAGGCGGTCGGAGCCCGTGACAAGGAGGCCTGGCTGGCGGTGTTCGCCGACGACGCCATCGTCGAAGACCCGATCGGGCCATCGGCTTTCGATCCCGAAGGCAAGGGCCACCGGGGCCGCGACGCCATTGCAGCGTTCTGGGACAAGGCCATCGCACCCACCACCAAGATCGAGTTCGTCTTCCGCGACACCTACCAATGCGGCAACGAGGAAGCCAACGTCGGGCACATCCTGATCACCAGCGGCGAATACCAGATCACCGCCGAAGGCGTGTTCACCTACAAGGCCAACGACGACGGACAACTGCTCGCCCTGCGCGCGTACTGGGAGATGGACCAAGCCGCGGCGAGCACCAAGAAGGTCTAATCCGCTCCGCCGACTGTGAATTTCACGACGCGACACGCCGATCGGGCGTCGTGTGCTTCACAGTCGGAGCGCAACCAGTCGGCCTAGATCGGCTCGATCCCGGCCAAATGCCGCTGCGCCAGCTCCCGATAGGCCTGCGGATTCACATTGACCCACATCTCCGCGCCAGTTCCGGCGATCGGGCCCTTGACCTTGGCCGGCGCCCCCACCGCCAGCACCCCGGCCGGAATCTGGGTGCCGGCCACCACCAACGCGCCCGCGGCCACCATGCTGCGAGCGCCGATCACCGCGCCGTCCAGAACCGTGGCGTGATTGGCGATCAACGCCTCGGACCCCACGTGAGCGCCGTGGATGCAACACAAATGCGCGACCGTCGCGCCGGGGCCGATGTCGACCGGAATACCGGGCGGCGCATGCAGAACCGCCCCGTCCTGAACATTGGCGCCTTCCCGGATGACGATGGGTGCGTAGTCGCCGCGGAGGACGGCGTTGTACCAGACCGAGGCCCCCGCCTCGACGGTCACGTCGCCGATCAGGGTGGCGGTCGGCGCCACGAACGCGGTGGGGTCGATGCGCGGCGCACGGCCTTCGAAAGCAAACAGCGGCATCAATTACATATACCCCACCATGCATATGCCGTGGCCAGACTCGCCGTCATTGCGCTGGACGACCCAAAAACTGTAACGTGTTCTAGTTAGTGGGCTAGTGAGTTGGAGGTGACAGGTGGCTACCGACACTGCTGCGGTCGGCATCCGGGAAATCGATCCCGGCGCCCTGCCGACCAGGTACGCGCGTGGCTGGCATTGCCTGGGCGTCGCAAAGGACTTCCTGGATGGGAAGCCGCACTCGGTGCAGGCATTCGGCACCAAACTCGTGGTGTTCGCCGACTCGCACGGGGACATCAAGATCCTTGACGGCTACTGCCGGCACATGGGCGGCGACCTGTCCGAGGGCACCATCAAGGGTGACGAGATCGCATGCCCCTTCCACGACTGGCGCTGGGGCGGCGACGGCCGCTGCAAGCTGGTGCCCTACGCCAAGCGCACCCCGAAGACCGCACGCACGCGGTCTTGGACCACCGATGTGGTCAGCGGCCTGCTGTTCGTCTGGCACGACCACGAGGGCAATCCGCCGGACCCGGCGGTCCGGATCCCCGAGCTGGCCGAAGCCGCCAGCGACGAGTGGACCGAATGGCGGTGGAACAGCGTCCTCATCGAGGGGTCCAACTGCCGCGACATCATCGACAACGTCACCGACATGGCGCACTTCTTCTACATCCATTTCGGGTTGCCGACGTATTTCAAGAACGTCTTCGAGGGCCACATCGCCTCGCAGTACCTGCACAACGTGGGTCGGCCCGACGTGGACGACCTGGGTACGTCTTACGGCGAGGCGCACCTGGATTCGGAGGCCTCCTACTTCGGGCCGTCGTTCATGATCAACTGGCTGCACAACAGCTACGGCGGCTACAAAGCCGAGTCCATCCTGATCAACTGCCACTACCCGGTCACCCAAAACTCGTTCATGCTGCAGTGGGGCGTCATCGTCGAAAAGCCCAAGGGCATGGACGAAAAGATGACCGACAAGCTGTCGCGGGTGTTCACCGACGGCGTCAGCAAGGGCTTCCTGCAGGACGTCGAGATCTGGAAGCACAAGACCCGCATCGATAACCCGTTGCTGGTTGAGGAGGACGGCGCCGTCTATCAACTCAGGCGCTGGTATCAGCAGTTCTACGTCGACGTAGCCGACATCAAGCCGGAAATGGTGGAGCGCTTCGAGATTGAGGTCGATACCACCCGCGCCAACGAGTACTGGAACGCCGAGGTGGCGGAGAACCTCAAGGCCAGAGACGTTTCCGATGAGGTTCCAGCGGAGCAACATTCGCCGACATGACCGAGGATCAGCCGGCGGTTCCCGACGTCGACCAGCTCGCTCGGTCGATGCTGCTGCTGCACGGCGACCACCACGATCACGACGATCGCGACGATGCGTCCGCACGCGACGGCGGGTCCGGTTCCTGGTCGAAGTCAAGGGATTTCACCAACGACCCGCAACGCGCCGCGGCGGTCGCCGAGGCGTCCCGCATCGACCGTGAGCGTTACCTCACCTCAGGCCTGCAACCGGTGGACTGCCGGTTCTGCCACGTCACGGTCACCGTCAGAAGGCTTGGCCCTGGTCACACCGCGGTGCAATGGAACGCCGAAGCCTCGCAGCGTTGCGCGCACTTCGCCGAGGTGCGCGCGTCCGGCGGCGACACCGCGCGCACCAAGTCATGCCCGAGGCTGGCCGACAGCATCGAGCACGCGGTGGCGGAGGGCTATCTGGACCGCCGGGCCGATGATTGAGACGAACCCCTTGAGGCCCCTTGCGGCAGTTTGGTAATCGCCTCGAACGCCTCGAGGAACACCGCGCTGATGTCGGCGTCGCGGGCGCTGGCCATCGGCTTCTTCTCCAATAGGACTCGCTGTACGCCGATGCCCAACAGCAAAGCCGTGACCATGTCCGCGCGAATCCTGGCGTGATCCGCGGTTATCCGCTTGGCGAGGTTGCGGGTTAGGCCCGCCTCCAGTTGTGCATTGAGACGGGCCACCACCGACGGGTCGCCACTGGACCGCAGCAGCGCGAACAACGGGGCATCGACGTCTCGGCGGGCACCCAGGACGCGTGCGATCAGTTGCTCCCCCACCGCCTCGTCGGCGGCACCCCGGATCTCCTCGGTGTTCTCGGATACGTCCGTGGCTTCGGTGAAAAGCCGTTGTTTAGAGCCGAAATAGCGACGCACCAGCGTGACATCTACACCCGCTTTTGCGGCCACCTCGCGCAGACCGACCCCGCTATAGCCGTGGCTCAGAAACAGCTCACGAGCCGCCTCCAGCAGCCGGGTCCTGGTGGCAACGGAATCCCTGCGCGGCATAGTCATGTCTACGACTGTAGACACAATGATGCGGCGAAGCTAGACTGGCGTTATGTCTACGATTGTAGACATAGTAACCTGGATGGAGGCATCCTCGTGACTGGAGTCATGCTCGTCAAACAGCGGGTCGCCAGTGTCGAGCAATGGAACACCGTGTTCCGCGACCCGGAACTCGATGCGATCCGGCGCCGACACGGCCTGGTGGTGACCGGAACCTACGTCGACGCGACCGACCCGAACACCGTCATTGTCGTCATGGACATGCAGAACCTCAGTGCGGCACGCGAATTCGCGGCCTCATCGGAGCTCGCCGCGGCGCGCGAGCGAGCGGGCGCGATCGGGACTCCCGACGGGGTCTGGTTTGGACCGCAGCGGATCGACTGAGCGAATTACAGCCCGGCGAACCGCTCTTTGACCGCCTCGGCCGTCAGCC
>Ga0075364_10002667_pt1 | contig 10017 bp, 6 predicted proteins | sample EndMetdeltDD1764_FD_71517 | JGI IMG/M metagenome (GOLD analysis project Ga0075364, IMG submission 71517) | Populus endosphere microbial communities from Tennessee, USA - Endosphere MetaG P. deltoides DD176-4 | ecosystem: Host-associated > Plants > Roots > Endosphere | place: USA: Tennessee...
ACCGAGGGCGTGCGGCTCTGCGCGTTCGGCGGCTCGCGCCCCCGCTGCAGCGGCCGGGCCGCGTCCTCCGCGCGATCGCGAACCATCAGGACATGGCTGCCGGTCTCGTAGACGAGGAAGCGGCCCGTCCCGCTGATCGCGGGCCGCTGCGTCCCCGCCAGGACGACGCCGGCCGTCTCGAAGCTCACCTCTCCGGATTCGCGGTCGAGCACGTAGATGTCGTCGCGATCGTTTTCATCCGAGGGCAGCAGCCGCGCGGCCGAGACGAACGCGACGAACCGTCCGTCCGCGCTGATCGACACGCACGGGGGATAGGTCGGGTGGGCATCGGACTGATGTAACGGTACGGTGACGACGACCGGAGGCTCGCCTCCGATCTGCCCGATCGAGAGTGCGAGCGAGAGCGCCGCCAGCGTCGTGCGGGGACTGGCGCGATCAGCGCCGGGCCACGGCACCTGAGACCTCGCGGGCGACGCGTTTGCCGATCGCGATGGCGCGCTCGGTTTCGAACTGACCGGTTCTGGAATCTGCGCGCACGCCGGTGCCGGAGCGATCCGCCATCGCGCCGAGATCCACGCCGTCCAGCTGCTCGATGATGTGTTCGAATTCGTGCGCGATGAGCAGCACGGGGTCGCCGAAGAGACCGAGCTCGACCTCGGCCTGGAGGCGGCCATTGTCCAGCCTCGTGAGGTGGGTCACCGCCGCCTGCGGCGACGCGCTCAGCGATCGCTCGACCGTGACGTGCAGCCGGCCCGCTCGACCGATGCGGCTGCACTGCGCCCGGAAGGTCGGCGACGATCGCAGCATGGCGTCGACGAGATCGGCGAATGAAGACGGCACCGTCACGTTCGGCGGCAGCCCGACGCGTCCCGACACGATCGCGCGGACGTCGGGGTCCTCGTCGCCGAAGGGATGTACGACAGCGGAAGCGAGCCGCTGCTGAGCCGGCGCCGCCGGAATGGTCAGCAACAACATGACGCCGATCCACGTGGCCATGATGTGTAACGCCTCACCCCGTTAGACGGTCCGCACGCGCCCGCCGCTGGAGATTCGTCACAGCTAATTACGGTGCGCGCGGCAAAGCGTTAACCGCTCTCCCATCGACAGACGATGGGGGTTGACTTTCCCGCCCAACCGCGCGATGCTTCCATCGTCTAACGATGGGAAGGGACGGATTCCCATGCTGAAGCTGCTCAGACGGGCCGGGTTCTGGCTCAGGGCCCGGCGCCACGCCGACGATCTCGCGTCGGAGCTCGAACACCATCGGACCGCGATGCAGGCGGCGCTCGAGGCGCGCGGCCTGGCGCCGGCCGACGCGGCCGCGGCTGCGCGCCGGCAGATGGGCAACGTGGCGCTCGCACGTGAAGACGCCCGCGACGTCTGGATCGCTCCGCTGCTCGACGCGCTCCGCCGCGAGACGGTCTACGGCCTGCGCGGCCTCCGGCGCGAGCCGGGATTCGCGCTGGTCGCCATCCTGACGCTCTCGCTCGGAGTCGCCACGACCACGACGGTCTTCAGCGTCGCCGACTCCGAGTTGTGGAAGCCGCTGCCGCTGCCTGGCGCGGATCGCCTGGTCATGATTTCGTCGGTCGGACCGGGCCCCAATCCTTCCTACGACTACGTCTCCGGCGCCGACGTGCTCGACTGGCGGGCGGCGACGCAGGACTTCGAAGGCATCGGCGCGATGGGGCGAACCGCCCGGCGCGTCATGCAGGGTGAGACCTCGGAATCCGTCCTCGTCACGCCGGTCACGGCCAACTTCTTCCCGGCGCTCGGCTGGCCCGTCGTCGCCGGCCGGCTGCCGGATCGTGGAGACGAACCGGGCGGACTCGCCGCGGTCGTCAGCAAACGCGGCTGGCGGCGTCTCTTCAACAGCGATCCCGCGGTGGTCGGACGCACCGTCACGCTCGACGCGCAGCCGATCACGATCCTGGGCGTCATCGAGACGATCGACGGCCTGGCCTCCAACGCCGACTTCTTCGTGGCCCTCGATCCCGCCTCGGCGGAATTCCGCGATCGCGGCGCGCGCGGCATCACGAACGTGATCGGCCGGCTGCGCCCGGAGATCGATCCGGCCGCCGCCCAGGGATCGCTTCAGGCGATTGCCTCCCGCATCGCCGCCGAGTATCCCGACGGCCGGACGGATCACACGATCCGCCTGACGACGCTCGCCAGCTATTTCGCGCCGTTCAACAAGCGGCCGCTCTACTTCTTTCTGGGCGCCTCGGCGGTCGTCCTCCTCCTGAGCTGCGCCAACGTCGCGAACCTGCTGCTGACGCGCGCGCTCGGCCGCCGGCGCGAGTTCGCGATCCGCGGAGCGCTCGGCGGCGGGATGGCCGCGCTCGTCCGGCAGCTGATCGTCGAAGGGGCCGTCCTCGCCGTTCCTGCCTGCGTGGCGGGCGTGCTGCTGACGTCTTGGGCGCTGGCCCTGCTGCGGACGCGCTTCCCCACCGACTACGTCCAGCGCGGCACGCAGATTCCCCTCGACGGCCGGGTCGCCCTGTTCGCGATCGCGGTGACGGCGGCGACGGCGATCGTCTTCGGGCTGGTCCCGGTGCTGTTTGCGCGGCGCGTGGATCTCAACGTCACCCTGGGCGACGGCGGACGGACGGCGGGCCACGCGCCCGGCCAGAAGCGGCTGCGCGAAGCGCTGCTGACGGCGCAGGTGGCGATGACGCTGATCCTGCTCGCCGGCGCCGGGTTGTTCCTCCGCAGCTACGTGCTGTTGACGCGCGTTCCGCTCGGCTTCGAGACCGGCCGCCGGGTCGTCGTCAATCTCGCGGTCAGCGGACCGCGCTACGCCGCCGACTCGCAAGTGGTCGCCTACGCGGAAGACGCGGCCGCGCGGATTCGCGCGGTGCCCGGCGTGGCCGACGTGGCCATCGCGAGCTCCGCGCCGCTCGAAAGCGGACCGCTGATCCGCTTCGTCGTGGCCGATCGTCCGCGTCCCCAGGCCGGTGAGGAGGCGCGCGGCCTCCTGCGCTCGATGGAACCCGATTACTTCCGCGTCCTCGGGATCCCGATTCTTCGCGGCCGCGCCTTCACGGCCGCGGACGCGGCCGGCGCGCCCAGGGTGGCGATCGTCAACGAGACGCTGGCGCGTACGTTCTTCCCCGGCGAGGACCCGATCGGCCGGACACTCGAGATCACGCCGCGTACGCGCGCGGCCTGGGCGGATCGACCGGGCCGCCTGACGATCGTCGGCGTGATCCCCAGCATCAAGCAGGTGGACGTCCACGAGGTGGACTTCAGCGAGGTGTCCGTGCCGTTCGCGCAAACGCCGTCGCCGTCGATGACCCTCATCGCGCGAAGCGGGATCGACCCGCGCGTGCTCGTCTCTGCCGTGCGGCTGTCCGCGGCCGGCGCCGATCCGTCGATGCCGGTGCGGCGCGTCCTGCCGCTCGAGGATCTGGTCAGCACGTCGCTCCGCGGCGCGCGGTTCAACCTGCTGCTCATTTCCTCGTTCGCCTCCGTCGCCCTCCTGATGGCCTGTGTCGGCATCTACGGCTCGATGTCGCGCACGATCGGCGAACGCAGGCGCGAGTTCGGCCTCCGCATCGCCCTCGGCGCCAGCACGCGCGCCATTCTCTCGAGCGCGCTCGCGCAGGCGTGCCGCACGGCGGTGATGGGCGCGGCCGCGGGACTGTTCGGCGTGTATGCGATCGCGCGCCTGCTCGGCAATGCGCTCTTCCTCGTACGCGGTCAACACAGCGGCGTGCTCTACGGCGTCGGGATGACCGATCCGCTGGCCGTGGGGACGGCGGCCGGCGTCCTCGTCGCGGTCGCGATCGCCGCGGCGGCCGTTCCCGCGCGGCAGGCCGCGCGCGTGGATCCGTTGATCGCGCTTCGAGCGGACTGAGAGAGGGACACGATGGGACTGACCAATCAACCACCCGATCTGCTGCCGGGCACGCTCGATCTCCTGATCCTGCGCACGCTGGTCTCCGGGCCACTCCACGGCTACGGCATCGCGGAGCGGCTGAAGATCATCTCGCAGGAGGTGCTGCAGGTCGGCGAGAGCTCGCTCTACCCGGCGCTGCAGCGCCTGCTGCTGAACGGTTGGGTCAAGGGCGAATGGGGCGCGTCCGAGAACAACCGGCGCGCGCGCTTCTACACGCTGACCGCCGCCGGCAAGAAGCGTCTGGGCGCGGAGCGCCAGGAGTTCGAGCGGCTCGTCTTCGCCATTCAACGCGTCCTGGACATGGCGTAGGGAGACGGCGATGCTGATGCGATTCCTGCGGCGGGTCACCTATCTCGCGCGCCAGAGCCGGCACGACCGCGAACTGCGCGAAGAGCTCGACTTCCACCGGAAGATGCTTGCCGGCGGGGGCGGCGCCGCGATGGGGAACGTCACGCTGGCGCGCGAGGACGCGCGCGCGACCTGGATCTGGCGCGGGCTCGACGAAGGCTGGCAGGACATCCGCTACGCCGTCCGATCGATGACGCGTCAGCCCGCCTTCGCGCTGAGTGTCATCGTCATCGTCGCGCTCGGCGCGGGGGCGGCGACGTGCGTCTTCGGACTGCTCGACGCGCTCGTCATGCGAAGCCTGCCGGTGGAGCGGCCGGATCGCCTCGTGTGGTTCGCCAATCCGTCGTTCTCGTATCCCGTCTATCGCGAAGTCGAGGCGCGCATGCCGGTGTTCGACGGTCTGTTCGGATGGAACGTCGAACGCACCTACGTGGACTGGACCGGGCATCAGGGCCAGCTGCTGGCGTCCGACGTCCTCGAGGTCACCGGCGGGTTCTTCCCGACGCTGGGTGTCCGGCCGGCGATCGGCCGGACGTTCGGCGAGCACGAGGCCGCGGTCGCGGTGATCACGCACGGCGCATGGACGCGGCATTTCGGCACGGAGCCGTCGGCGGTGGGCCGCGCGATTCTCGTCGGCGATCGCCCGTTCACGATCGTGGGCGTGGCGCCGGCGGGCTTCTTCGGCGTCGCGCCCGGGCTCGAACCGGAAGTGATGGTGCCGATTGCCGGACGCTACGGCAGCGCCGGCTCGGTCTTCACGTCGACGACCTCGTCGTGGCTGCACATGATGGGACGCCTGAAGGACGGCGTGAGCCATGCGCAGGCGCAGGCCGCGCTCGAGGTCGCGTGGCCCGGCGTCCTCGAGGCGACGGTGAATCCCGGCATGCCGAGCGACAGGCGCACGCTGTATCTCTCGCGCGCGACGTCGCTTCAGCCCGGACGCACCGGCTTCTCGCGCGTGCGCAATCAATTCGCGGATCCGCTCTGGGTGCTCATGGCGCTCGTCGGGCTCCTGCTCGCGGCGGCCTGCGCCAGCGTCGCCAACCTGCTGCTGTCGCGCGGTTCCGCGCGGCGGCGCGAGATCGCCGTGCGGCTGGCCATCGGCGCCGGCCGCTGGCGCGTCGTCCGTCAACTGCTCGTGGAGGCGCTGCTGCTGACGAGTGCGGGCGTCGCGAGCGGGCTCCTGCTCGCGTCGTGGGGCGGTGGGGTACTCGTCGCGGCGATCCAGACGGCGCGCAATCGCACCATGGTGGACACGACGCCGGGTTGGCGGACGATCGCGTTCGCGCTGCTGGTTGCCCTGCTCGTCTCGCTCGTCGCCGCGCTGCTGCCCGCGCTCCAGGCGGCGCGGCGTGACGTCAATGCCGATCTCAAGGAGCGGAGCAACGGCACGGGCGCGGCGCGCCGCCGGTGGTCGAGCGCCGCGGTGCTCGTCTCCATCCAGGTCGCGCTGGCGGTGGTGCTCCTGGCCGGCGCCGCGGTGTTCGGCCGCAGTCTCGCGCGCGTGCTCTCGCAGGAGACGGGACTCGACGCCGCCAACGTGCTCGTCATCTCCGCCGGCGCATCGGCGGCCGGCTACAAGGACGCGCCGCAGCGTGCGTTCCACCTGAGCCTCCTGGAACGGCTGCGGCAGGTGCCCGGCGCCGACGCGGCGGCGCTCTCGTGGATGCCGCCGATCAGCAACAACATGGGCAACTGGACGCAGAGCGTCGGCCTCGACGGCGGTCCGCTGCTGCGCGACTCGCCGGCCGTGTACTTCAACGGCATCTCGGAGGGCTACTTCCCTGCGGTCGGCATGCGGCTGCGGCGGGGACGCGACATCACGGCCACCGACACCGCGGCGTCGGAGAAAGTCGTCGTGATCAACGAGTCGCTGGCGCGGCAGTTCTTTCCCGGCCAGGATCCGATCGGGCACCGCATCACGATCGGCCGCGCCGCGTCGCGCAAGGACGTCCTGATCGTCGGCGTCGTCCAGGACGCCAAGTACCGCACGATGCAGGAGCCGCCGCGTCACATCGCCTACCTGTCGATCGCCCAGATCGAGGACGTCACCGCCGGGCGCGATCTCTTCGCGGTCGTGCACGCGACGAACCTCGCCGCCGTCGCCGCGGAAACGCGGCAGATCGTCCGCACGATGGACGCGCGGGTGCCGCTGCAGATCGAGACCATCGGCGACCGCATCCGCGAGTCGACGATCACCGAACGGCTCGTCGCGCTGCTGGCCGCGGGGCTCGGCGCCGCGTCGCTCGCCCTCGCGTGCGCCGGCCTCTACGGGCTGCTCGCCTACGGCGTCTCGCGCCGGCGCGGCGAAATCGGCCTGCGCATCGCGCTCGGCGCGCCGCGCGCGTCGGTGGTGTGGATGGTGCAGCGCGACTCGCTGGTCCTCGCGATGGCCGGGATCGCCCTCGGCCTCGGCGCCGCGCTCGCGCTCGGGCGGTACGCGCAGACGCTGCTGTTCCAGATCGCGCCGGGCGATCCGCTCGCACTCGGGCTGGCCGCGGCGGCGATGCTGGTAGCCGCCGCCGGCGCCGCCTCGATCCCCGCGATGCGCGCGGCCCGCGTCGATCCGATCGCCGCCCTGAAGACGACGGAGTGATCGCCGGGTCTGAAGACCCGGCCTACGAAGAGCGCGCCCGGACGAGTGTCGGCCGGGCCTTCAGGTCCTGCGGCGAGGCGCGCGCGCACAGGTCGACGTAGGCCGGGCCTCCAGGTCCGCCAGCTCGGATATCCGCTACGATAGCCGCGCCATGATTCGTCTCATCGTGTCGGCTCTCGCCCTCGCCTCCTGCGCGGCCGTGCTCGTCGTGGCGCAGGCGCCATCGGACATCACCGTCCGCGCGGGCCGGTTGCTCGACGGCCGCGGCGGCTCTCGGCAGAACGTCGTCGTCACCATCCGCGACGGCAGGATCACGGGCGTCGGCCAATCGTCCGGCCCGGTCACCTACGACCTCTCCAAGTACACGCTGCTCCCCGGCTTCATCGACACGCACGTCCACTTGCTGTGGCACTTCGGTCCGGACGGTCGGTTCGTGGCGGGTGGCGAGTCCCGGGAGGACCGCGTCAAAGCGGGCATCGCGAACGCGAAGCTGACGGTCGAGAGCGGGTTCACGACCGTGCAGAGCGTCGGCGAGGCAGGCGATCTGGACCTGCGGAAGGCGCTCGACGAGCAGCGGCTTCCGGGGCCCCGCATCCTGACGTCGGTGCGTCAGATCAACGAACGGACGGGCGGTCGCGGCAATCCGAGCGGACTGGCGACGCCCGATCAGCTGCGCGCCGCGATTCGCGACGCACAGGCGGCCGGCGCCGACCTGATCAAGCTGTTTGCGTCGGCCAGCATCCGCGACGGCGGCAAGCAGACGATGACCGACGAGCAGCTGCGGGCGGCGTGCGGCGAGGCCCGCGCGCTCGGGCTGCGGACGCTCGTCCACGCGCACAGCCCCGAGTCGATCCGCGCCGCCGTCAACGCCGGCTGCACGACCGTCGAGCACGGCAACTTCGCGACCGACGAGGTCCTGAAGCTGATGGCGGAGAAAGGGACGTATTTCGATCCGAACGTCGGCCTGGTGCTGCAGAACTATCTCGAGCACAAGCCGCAGTACCTCGGCATCGGCAACTACACCGAGGAAGGCTTCGCCGCGATGGAGAAGGTGGTGCCGGTCGTCATCGACATGTTCAAGCGTGCCCTGAAGACGCCCAACCTGAAGATCGTCTACGGCACCGACGCCGTGGCGGGCGCTCACGGCCGCAACATCGAGGAAGCGGTCGTCCGCGTGCGCGACGGCGGCCAGAAGCCGATGGACGCGATCGTCTCGCTGACGTCGCGATCCGCCGAGTCGATGCGGATGCAGGATCGCATCGGCGCGATCGCCGCCGGCCTCGACGCCGACCTCGTGGCGGTGGACGGCGACCCGATCGCCGATATCAGGGCGCTGCGGAAGGTCGTGTTCGTGATGAAGAGCGGCGCAATCGTCCGCAAGCCCTGACGCCCGCGCCCCCATCGGCGGCCGGGCCCTGCACCCGATGTAGGCCGGACCTTCAGGTCCGGCATCTACGTCTGATCCACGAAATACGGAATCGACCGCAGCGCCAGCGCCACCGCGAGCGCGACCAGCGCCGGCACGGCGAACCATTCGTAGACGGGCACGTCGCGCACGTAGACCCGGCTCACGAGCAGCCCCTTCTCCATCGTGTCGATGGTGTGCGACGCCGCCGCGAGGTCGCGCTCGGAATCGGCGCTGAAGTACTTTCCCCCGGCGTCGGCGACGGCCGCCATCAGCATCTGCACCGACGGCTTTTCCTTCACGTCGCGCTCGAGATCGACGCCGATCACGTGCACGCGGATGCCGGCCGCCTTCGACTCGGCCAGCACGTCCACCGGCTCGCGCCCGCGGTTGTTCTCGCCGTCGGTGAAGAGGACGATCACCTGGTGGCCGCGCGAATCGCTGGTCGCCTGCCGCGACAGCACGTAGTTCGAGAGCGCCAGGCCGTCGCCGATGGCCGTCTGCCCTTCGCCCTGCAGGATCTTGTCGTCGACGAAGTCGATGTAGTGCAGCAGGTATTCGTGGTCGAAGGTCAACGGGCTGATCACGTACGGGTTGTCGGAGAACACGACGAGGCCGATGCGATCGTCGCGGCGCGTCTTCACGAACGTGCGCACCGCGTCCTTCACCGCGTCGAGCCGGGTGCGTCCGGTCGGCACCAGCACGCGGTTCGGCGTCTGGCCCGAGCCCATCTCTTCCTGCATGCTCGACGACAGGTCCAGCACCAGGATGATGTCGAGGCCGCGCGACTGCAGGTCGGCCTGGGAGTAGGGGATCACCGGCTGCATGATCGCGAGGCTGGCGAACGCCGCCGCCACGGCGAGCGCGGCGAACGGCAGCCGGCGCACCGGCGATGCCCGGTGCGGCAGGCGCGCCAGCGGCAGGATGGCGGTGAACGCGGCGAAGCGCCACCGGACCCGCCATTTCAGCAGGGCGATGACGGCAAAGCCGGCGGCGAGCCAGATGCCCGCCTGCGGAAAGAGGAAGCGCATCTTCGATGGGCGCCGATCAGCGCCCGGCCAGCACCTGCTCCGCCGCCGCGATCGCGTCGCGGCACGCCTCGGCCGAAAGCGGCGCGGCGGCCGGACGGTAGCGCGCCTCGTCGACGACGGCCAGGAGCGAGACGATCGTTTCGCGCGGCAGCCGGCCGCCTCTTGCGGACAGCGCGGCGTCGATCTCGGCCGGCGTCAACGCGGCGGCCGGCACGTGCGCGTGCGACGCGACATAGCCGCGCACGGCCGCGCCGATCTCGTCGCAGGCGCGCCGCCGCTCCTCGGGGCTGGAGACGTCGAGCGCGCGCAGCCGCTCGAGCGTCGCCCGCTGGTCCTGCTTGGCGTGCCGCGCCGAACGGCGGGCCGGCTTTCCAGCCGTCCTGCGGCGAGCCGCGGACACCGCGATCACGCCGGCGGGCGCGAGCGACAGAATCACCAGGGCCAGCCCGATCTGCGACGCGCGCGTGAAGAACGCGCCCCGCGCCGGAGCGGTGCGCCCGTCGCGGATCGCCAGCTCGGGCTGATTCTCCGGCAGCGTGCTGCGGAAGGCCACGATGGCGCCGGGGATCTGCACGTCGCCGGCAGGGGCGACGTCCTGCAGCCGCTCGCCGGGACGCCGCGCGTAGTAGCGCACGCTCATGGGCTCGATCGACGGCGACGGGTTGTCGATCTTGTAGGTCGTCAGGACGTATCGCAGCGTGTGCCGCGTCTGCTCGTTGGCGTCGGTCGTCACCGA
>Ga0075364_10002668_pt1 | contig 10012 bp, 8 predicted proteins | sample EndMetdeltDD1764_FD_71517 | JGI IMG/M metagenome (GOLD analysis project Ga0075364, IMG submission 71517) | Populus endosphere microbial communities from Tennessee, USA - Endosphere MetaG P. deltoides DD176-4 | ecosystem: Host-associated > Plants > Roots > Endosphere | place: USA: Tennessee...
TTCCCCGGCCTCGTTGGTCGAGACCTCGGGACGGTTGAACTGGTAGTCGAAGTAGTCCTCGGGCTCCACCTCGAGCCGGGTGACGAGACCGAGCTGGTCGCGCACCGCGCGCACCGCGCCGCTCGCGGCCTCTCCGGCGTCGTTCCAGCCTTCGAAGGCGACGAGGAGCACGGAACCCCCGCGGAACGGGTTGAGCTCTCCCGACTCGGCCATGCCCCCAGGATAGGCCGGTCGCGCCGCCTAAGCTGGTCCGTCGTGACCTCCGCCAGCACCGTCCTGCCCGCCGCCGTCCTGTGGGACATGGACGGCACCCTCGTCGACACCGAGCCGTACTGGCTCCAGGCCGAGAGCGACATGGTGCACGGCGCCGGCGGTGTCTGGACCCCGGAGGACGGCCTGCAGCTCGTCGGCTCGGGTCTCGAGCGCTCGGCCCTCATCCTGCAGTCCCGCGGTGTGCGGCTCAGCGTCGAGGAGATCGTCTCGACCCTCACCGAGCAGGTGCGCGTGCAGATCGCCGACGCCGTGCCGTGGCGCACGGGGGCCCGTGAACTGCTGCTCGAACTCAAGGAGGCGGGCATCCCGACCGCGCTGGTCACGATGTCCCGTCGCCACATGGCCCTGGATGTCGTCGCCTCGCTCGGCTTCGACGGCTTCGACGTGGTCGTGGCCGGCGACGACGTCGAGAACGCGAAGCCGCATCCGGAGCCCTACCTCGCGGCGGCCGCCGCCCTCGGGGTGGACATCGCCGCCTGCGTCGCGCTCGAGGACTCGGAGCCCGGAGTCGCCTCCGCCGTCGCCGCCGGGGCCACCGTGTTCGCCCTGCCGCTGCACATCCCGTTGCCGCCCAGCCCCGCGTACACGTTGCGCGACACCGTGCCGACGCTCGCCGACCTGACGGCGGTGCTCGCGTGAGCGGCCGCGAGTTCCGGCTCGGCGATCGGGTGCAGCTCACCGGCCCGAAGGGGCAACTGCACACCGTGACGCTGACCGAGACCGGCGGCCTGCACACCCATCGCGGCGTCCTGTGGCACACCGCGATCGTCGGCCAGCCCGAGGGGTCGGTGCTGACCGCCTCCAACGGCGACGCCTACCTGGCCCTGCGCCCGCTGCTCGCCGACTACGTCATGTCGATGCCGCGCGGCGCGGCGATCATCTACCCGAAGGATGCGGCGCAGATCGTCGGGCTCGCCGACATCCATCCCGGCGCGACCGTGATCGAGGCCGGCGTCGGATCCGGCGGGCTCTCGCTCTGGCTGCTGCGCGCGATCGGACCCGCGGGCACGTTGCTGTCGTTCGAGCGCCGCGAGGAGTTCGCCGACATCGCCCGTGGCAACGTCGCCGGATTCCTCGGCGAGGTGCCCGCCAACTGGGAGATCGCGCTCGGCGACCTCGCCGAGGAGCTGCCAGCGCGGGGCATCCAGGCCGACCGCGTCATCCTCGACATGCTCGCCCCGTGGGAGTGCCTGCCCGCGGTGAGCGCCGCGCTTGCGCCGGGCGGCGTGCTCCTCTGCTACGTCGCGACCGTCACCCAGTTGTCGCGCACGGCCGAGGCGATCCGCGCGAGCGGGCTGTACACGCAGCCCCAGTCGAGCGAGACGATCGTGCGCGGCTGGCACGTCGAGGGTCTCGCCGTGCGCCCCGACCACCGGATGGTCGGTCACACCGGTTTCCTGCTGACCGCCCGGCGGCTCGCCCCGGGCGCCGTGCTGCCCGCTCCCGCGCGGCGCGCCTCGAAGTCCGAGTACGGCGAGGAGGACGTCGAGCTGTGGACTCCCGGCGCCCTGGGCGAGCACGTCAAGAGCGACAAGCGGATGCGCAAAGTCGTCCGCGACGCACGGGCTCTCGCGGAAGGCGTGGGGGCATCCCTCGACCCCTCCGCGGGCGACGGCGAGAGCGCCGACGGGAAGTAGCCCCCGTGTTCTCGAATAGACTCTGCGTCGTGCGTCGTTCCCCGCTTGCCCGGCCTGTGCTCGCTCGAACCGCGTCGGCCGTCATCGCCGCCGTGCTCGTCACGGGCGCCCTCGCCGGCTGCTCGGCCCTGTCGCTCGACGGCGGATGCGACATCGCCGCCGGAGACGCCTCGACGACGATCACCGCGACCGGCGACCTCGGCTCGACGCCGGCCGTCGACTTCCCGACGCCGCTCGTCGTCGACGCCCCCGAGGCCTCCGTGCTCTCCGGGGCCGACGGCGCCGCGATCGAGTCCGGCTCGATGGTCTTCGGCAACGCCGTCTACTTCGACGCCGCCTCGGGCGCGTCGATCGGCGAGAGCCCCCAGTTCTTCAGCACCGGTGACGCGGGCCTCGCGATCGGCAGCGCGCTCGCCTGCGCGACCGCGGACTCCCGCGTCGCGGTCGTCGGCACCGCCGGCGACCTCTCCGCGAACGCCGACCTGGTCCAGGCCGTCGGCGGGGACACCCTGATCGTCGCGGTGATCGACGTGGAGCAGGTCTTCCTCGGCAAGGCGAACGGCGTCAACCAGCTCCCGCAGGACGGCATGCCCACCGTCGTCACCGCCGTCGACGGCACCCCGGGGATCAGCTCGACCTACGTCCCCGCCGCCGAGGAGGCGCGCACCTCGGTCATCAAGGCCGGCGGCGGCGCGACCGTGACGGCGGACGACACCGTCGTGTTCCACGCCCGCAGCTGGAGCTGGACCGCCGGCGCCACCGCGACGGTCACCCTCGGCCAGATCGACACCTGGTCGGCGGGCAGCCCGGTCGCGCTGATCCCGACGGCCGATGCGCTGATCGGCGAGCAGGCCCTGGTCGACGCCCTCGTCGGCTCGAAGGTCGGATCGCAACTGCTGATCGTCATCCCGGTCGCCGACGACCCGACCGCGGCCACCGTGTACGTGTTCGACATCCTCGGCATCCTCCCTCAGGACTGACGATCGCTTCCGGCGTGACCCCAGCTGCCGTCCCGGTCGAGGAACGGCTCTTCAGCCTCGTTCTCGCGCTGCTGGCGACCGAGACCGGTCTCACCAAGAACGAGATCCTGTCGACGGTCCAGGGCTACCACCAGCGGTTCAAGAACGGCGGCGACAACGCCAACCTGGAGCGCCAGTTCGAGCGCGACAAGGACGACATCCGCGATCTCGGGGTGCCGCTCGAGACCCTCGACTCACCGGGAGACGCGGGCAACAACCAGACCCTGCGGTACCGCATCCCGAAGGGCGCCTACGAGCTGCCCGGCGACGTGACGTTCAGCTCGGAGGAGACCGCGCTGCTCAACCTCGCCGCGACCGTGTGGCGCGAGGGGTCGCTGTCGGGGGAGTCCCGCCGGGCCCTGCTCAAGCTGCGCTCGCTCGGCGTCACGGCCGACGAACCGCTGCTCGGCTACGCCCCCCGCATCCGGTTGCGCGACGCCGCCTTCGACCCGCTCGACGCCGCGATCCGGAAGAACGTGCGCGTGCGCTTCGCCTACCTCAAACCGGGGGAGGAGAAGGCGACCGAACGGGATGTCGTCCCGCTCGCCCTCGTGCAGTACCAGGGCCGCTGGCACCTCTCCGCGGAGCGCGACGGCGAGCGCCGGGTCTACCTGCTGCGGCGCATCATCGGACCCGTGACGACCGGCAAGGCCGTGACGATGCCGACCGGCGACCTGCCGGCGGAGGCCCTCGCCGGGCTCGCCGAGGTCTGGGAGCGCAACGTGGCCGAACTCCAGGTGGAACCCGGATCGGATGCCGCCCTCCGCCTCGCGAACCGCGACGGCGCCGAAGTGACCGGCGATCGCGCCGTCCTGCACTTCGTCGACGTCAACATCCTCGCCGACGAGTTGAGCGGATTCGGCCCCGAGGTGCGCGTGCTCTCGCCGGGCGAGCTGCGCGACGCCGTCGTCGCCCGGTTGCGAGGGGTGGTGAGCGCGCATGGCGGCGCCTAAGCCCCAGCCGTTCCAGGCGCGCGACAAGCTCGCGTTCCTGCTCTCGCTCGTGCCCTACCTGATGGACCACGACCGGGTCACCGTGACCGATGCGGCCGCGCACTTCGGCATCCCCGCCGAACAGATCCGGGATGCCGTGAACCTGATCGCGGTGAGCGGACTGCCGGGGGAGACCTCGGCCTACCAGCACGACGACCTCTTCGACATCGACTGGGACGCCTTCGAGAACGACGACGAGATCGTGCTCACCAACCGGGTCGCGATCGACGACTCGCCGCGGTTCTCCGCCCGCGAGGCGTCGGCGCTGATCATGGGGCTGCAGTACCTCTCCGCGCTGCCGGAATACGCCGACCGCGCCTCGATCGCGAGCCTCATCGCGAAGCTCTCCCGCGGCACCTCGGGTGCGCTCGCACCGGTGGGGGTCGGCGGAGCGGAGACCCGCGAGAGTCTGATGCCGTCGATCACGCTCATCCGCGAGTCGCTCGACCGCGGGATGCAGCTCGAATTCGACTACCTCAACGCGCGCGGTGACCTGGAACGCCGTCGGGTGGATGCCCTCCAGGTCGAGTCCGTCGACGCCGACTGGTACCTGCGCGGCTGGTGCCATCTGCGCGAAGCGGTGCGCACCTTCCGCCTCGACCGCATCTCGCGGGCCGAGGTGACCGACGCGCCCGTCGAGCATCGCGTCAGCGAGGTCCGGCTGCCCGAACTCTTCGAAGCCTCACCCGAGGATCTCGAGGTCGTCATCGACGTCGAACCGTCCGCGATGCCGCTTCTCGCCGACTACATCCCGGACGGCGCCCGCAGTCAGCCCGCGGGCGCGCGGATCCGCACCGCCGTGCGCGTCTCGCACTACCACGGGCTCAAGCGGCTGATCGCGAGCATGCCCGGCGTCGTCACCGTGGTGTCGCCGCCCGAGGCGCGGCGCGTCGTCGCCGAATGGGCCGCCGCCGCGGCTGCCAGGTACGACGCGTGAACGCGAGTTACACTGAATCGCCCATCCTTCCGACCCTTCGTTGGCTAGCACCGAGGAGCCCCGCGTGTTGATTCTTCTGGCGAACCAGGTCTGGACGTGGATCATCATCCTCGCCGTCGTGCTGCTGCTGTTCGGCGCGACCCGGCTGCCGGCCCTCGCGAAGAGCCTCGGCCAGTCCGCCCGGGTGCTGCGCAAGGAGCTCAAGAGCGACGACGCCGAAGCGCCCGCGTCGTCGGCGCCCGCCGCCTCGACCGCGGCCGAGCCCGAGCAGACCTCCGACAAGAAGTAAGCCGGGGTGGCCGCCTCCGGCCGGCGGGACCCCGAAAGGCGGATGTCGCTCGGCGCGCATCTCGTCGAGTTGCGCAAGCGCCTCACCCGCGCGGCACTCGGCATCGCCCTCGGCCTCATCCTCGGCTGGGCGCTCTACGACCTGACGTGGCTCGGGAACCTCCTCGAGCCGATGATCCCCGGGTCCGCCGTCGCCCTCGACGGCGCCGGAACCTGGCGCGCGCTCAGCGGCCCGGTGTTCAGCATCGCGCAGACGGTCGGTGACGACGCCGACCGGATCGCCCTCAACTTCACCAACATCACGGGCGCCATCGACATCCAGTTCCAGGTCGCCCTGACGACCGGCATCGTGCTCTCCAGCCCGATCTGGCTCTATCAGCTGTTCGCGTTCTTCGTGCCCGGCCTCACCGGGAAGGAGAAGCGCTACACCTTCGGATTCTTCTTCTCGGCGGTGCCGCTGTTCCTCGCCGGCTGCGTCGCCGGCTGGTTCGTGCTGCCCCGCATCGTCGAGGTGATGTTCACCTTCGTGCCCGACAACGCGACGACGCTCTACGACGTCAAGTACTACGTCGACTTCGTGCTGAAGCTCATGCTCGCCGTCGGCATCGCCTTCGTGCTGCCGGTGTTCCTCGTGCTGCTCAACTTCGTCGGCGTGCTGCGCGGGATGGCGATCCTCAAGGGCTGGCGCTGGGCGGTGCTCGCGATCGTCGTCTTCACGGCGCTCGCCACCCCGGCCGCCGACGTGCTGTCGATGGTGCTGCTGGCGATCCCGATGACCGTGCTGTACTTCGCCGCCGTCGGCGTCTCGCTCTGGCACGACCGGATCGCCGACCGCCGCGCGGCGCGGGCGCTCGACGACGACGGCCTCGGCGACGAGGGGCTGCCGGCATGAGCGACCTCTCCCCGGCCGAACGGTTCGCGGCGGCGAAGGCCAAGCGGGGCACTCCGCACCTGCAGGACTTCCGCGCGCGGCTCGCCTTCGATCTCGACCCGTTCCAGCTCGACGCCTGCCAGTCCCTCGAGGCCGGGCACAGCGTGCTCGTCGCCGCGCCGACCGGAGCCGGCAAGACGATCGTGGCCGAGTTCGCCGTGCACCTCGCCCTCGCGGAGCCGCGCGCGAAGGTGTTCTACACGACGCCGATGAAGGCGCTCAGCAACCAGAAGTTCTCCGAACTCGGCGCAGAACACGGTGCCGACAAGGTGGGGCTGCTGACCGGTGACAGCAACATCAACAGCTCCGCCCGCGTCGTCGTGATGACGACCGAGGTGCTGCGCAACATGCTCTACGCCGACAGCCCGCTGCTGCGCGACCTCACCTACGTCGTCATGGACGAGGTGCACTACCTCGCGGATCGCTTCCGCGGCGCCGTGTGGGAGGAGGTCATCATCCACCTGCCTCCCGAGGTGCGGATGGTGTCGCTGTCGGCGACGGTGTCGAACGCCGAGGAGTTCGGCGACTGGCTGCAGGCGGTGCGCGGGGACACCGACGTCATCGTCTCCGAGGAGCGGCCGGTGCCACTCGAGCAGCACGTGCTCGTGCGCTCGAAATTGCTCGATCTGTTCGAGACCTCGACCCTCGTGCAGGGCGAGGGATCGGATGCCCGCGTCAACCCCGAGCTGACGCGCCTGACGGCATCCCAGGATCGCGCCGCCGGCAGCTACCGGCACCAGACGGTCGGGCGGCCCGGCAAGGGGAAACGCCGGGACTTCGATCGCACGCAGTCGCGCGGGGCGCCCCCGACGGGTGACCGGCTCTTCGGTGACCGCATGGGGCGCGGCGACCTCGTGAAGCTGCTGCGCTCGCGCAACCTGCTGCCGGCGATCTTCTTCATCTTCAGCCGCGTCGGCTGCGACGCCGCCGTCGAGCAGGTCGCGCGCAGCGACGTGCGGCTGACGGAGGGCTGGGAACGCGACGAGATCCGCTCGATCGTCGAGGAGCGGTGCCGCGCGATTCCCGACTCCGACCTCGCCGTGCTCGGCTACTGGGGCTGGCTCGACGGCCTCGAGCGCGGGCTCGCCGCCCATCACGCCGGGATGCTGCCGATCTTCAAGGAGATCGTCGAGGAGCTGTTCCAGCGCAAACTCCTCAAGGTCGTGTTCGCGACCGAGACCCTCGCCCTCGGCGTCAACATGCCGGCGCGCACCGTCGTGATCGAGAAGCTCGAGAAGTTCAACGGCGAGGCCCGCGTGCAACTGACGCCCGGGGAGTACACCCAGCTCACGGGCCGGGCCGGACGTCGGGGCATCGACGTCGAGGGGCACGCCGTCATCCAGTGGACCGGCGGCGTCGACCCGCGCGCCGTCGCGTCGCTCGCCTCGCGCCGCACCTACCCGCTCCACTCCTCGTTCCGGCCGACCTACAACATGGCGGTCAACCTCATCCAGCAGTTCGGCCGCACGCGCACGCGCGAGGTTCTCGAGCAGTCGTTCGCGCAGTTCCAGGCCGACCGGGCCGTCGTCGACCTCGCGCGCCGAGTGCGCAAGCAGGAGGAGTCGCTCGGCGGGTACGAGCAGGCGATGACCTGCCACCTCGGCGACTTCCGCGAGTACTCCTCCCTCCGCCGGGAGCTCAGCGACCTCGAGCGCAAGAACGCGCGGGCCGAAGGACGCGGGCCGGGCGAGCACGAGAGCCGGGGCGAGCGCGACCGGCGACAGCGGCAGATCGCCGACCTGAGAAAGCGGATGAAGCAGCACCCCTGCCACGCCTGCGCGGAACGGGAGGCGCACGCCCGCTGGGCCGAGCGCTGGTGGCGGCTCAAGCGCGAGACCGACCAGATGCGGTCGCAGATCTCCGGACGCACCGGTGCCGTCGCCCAGGTGTTCGACCGGGTGACCGACGTGCTGAGCGAACTCGGGTACGTCGTCGCGTCGACCGGGGGCGGCGACGGCGAACTCGAGGTGACGCCGTCGGGTCGCGTGCTCATGCGCATCTACGGCGAGCGCGACCTGCTCGTCTCGGAGTGCCTCCGCCGCGGCATCTGGGACGACCTCGACGCACCCGGCCTGGCGGCGCTGGCCAGCAGTCTCGTCTACGAGCCCCGCCGCGAGTCCGAGTCGGGGGAGCGCGGGCTGCCCCGGGGCGCCTTCCGCGCCGCCCTCGAGGCGACCGAGGCCGTCTGGGAGGAGCTCTCGGCGCTCGAGGTGCACCACCGCCTGCCGGAGGGCACGGCCCCCTCGCCCGGGCTCGCGCTCGCGACGCAGAAGTGGGCGCAGGGCGCGGCGCTCGACGTCGTGCTCCGGGATGCCGAACTCGCCGCCGGCGACTTCGTGCGCTGGATGAAGCAGGCCATCGACCTGCTCGACCAGTTGTCGATCGTCGCCGACGGACCGCTCGGCCGGAAGGCCCGTCAGGCGATCGACGGGATCCGCCGGGGGATCGTCGCCTACTCGGGGGTCTCGTGATGCACGGCGCGCAGGCTCCTCGGGCGCCCCGCGCGATCCTGCCCCTTCTCCCGGCACTCGTCGTGGCCGCGGGGGCCGGGCTGCTGCTCGACACCGCATTCCCCGACAAGGGCTGGTGGTTCACCGCGTTCCCGGCGATCGGTCTCGCGCTGATCGCGATGCAGGGGCGCCGCGTCGGCTCGGCGATCCTCGTCGGGCTCGTCTTCGGCGCGACCTTCTACTGGCCGCACATCGAGTGGGCCTCCGAATTCCTCGGGCTCGTGCCGTGGTCGGCGCTGGCCGCCGTCATGACCCTGTGGAACGGGGCGGCCGCCGCGCTCATCGCCCTCGCCTTCCGCTGGGTGCCCCGGGTGTGGGGTGGTCTGGCGGGGCGCCTGCTGCTGCTGCCCGCGATCGTGGCCGGCATCTGGACCGCTCGCGAGGCGGCGGCGAGCGTCTGGCCGTACGGCGGGTTCTCCTGGGGACGCGTCGCGTTCTCGCAGTCCGACAGTCCGCTCTCGCCGCTGTTCGCCTGGCTCGGCGTCTCGGGCGTCTCGTTCGCGATGGTGTTCGTGATGGCGCTCGCCCTCGCGGCCGCCCAGGAGGCGATCCTCCGCCCCGAGCGCTGGGCCGCCCTGGGGGCGCTCGTCGCCCTCGCGACGCTCGTGCTCGTCAGCGTGCCGCCCTGGACAACCCTGCCGGGCACGTATTCCGCGGACGCACCGACGCTGCGGGTCGGGGCCGTGCAAGGCGACACCAAGGCGGGCTACTTCGACCCGCCCGAGGACTTCGGCGACAACCTGCTCGGTCAGGTCGCCGCGACCGAGCCGCTCTACGACGAGGACGTGGATGTCGTCGTCTGGCCGGAGGGTGCGTCCGATGCCAGCCCGCTCGCCTACAGCTGGGCGCGCGAGTTGTGGGACGAGGTCGTGGAACGCTCCGGGGCGCCGCTCGTCGGCGGGACGATCACGACCCGCCAGCTCGACAAGGTCGACGAGAACGGCGACCCGATGCCGGAGTACTTCAACACGGTGATCCTGTGGGAAGGCGTCGGCGTCGGGCAGACCGACTACTACGACAAGAAGCATCCGGTGCCGTTCGGCGAGTACGTGCCCGACCGGGCGTTCTGGCGACAGTTCGCGCCCGACCTGATCGACCTCATCCAGCGCGAATACACGCCGGGCACGACGGACGCCGTCTTCGAACTGCCGGGCAGCGGGGCGGTCGTCGGCAACGCCATCTGCTTCGACATCGTCGACGACCAGCTGCTCACCGAGATGGTCGAGCAGGGCGCCCAGGTGGTCTTCGCCGAGACCAACAACGCCGACTTCGGGTTCACCGACGAGAGCGTGCAGCAGCTCGCGATGGCGCGCATCCGGGCGATCGAGACCGCCCGCACCGTCGTCAACGTGTCGACCGTCGGTACGAGTGCGATCGTGCTGCCCGACGGCACGATCCAGGTGCAGCTGCCCTGGTACGAGCCCG